>Ga0302326_10027142_pt1 | contig 11551 bp, 11 predicted proteins | sample Palsa_T0_3_FD_202264 | JGI IMG/M metagenome (GOLD analysis project Ga0302326, IMG submission 202264) | Peat permafrost microbial communities from Stordalen Mire near Abisko, Sweden - Palsa_T0_3 | ecosystem: Environmental > Terrestrial > Soil > Palsa > Peat permafrost | place: Sweden: Abisko...
ATGGTGTCCTGACGCCTCGCGCCGACCCGTACCCGCCCGCCAGTCTTGCCGTATTTCATGGCGTTCTCGACCAGGTTTCCGAAGACTTGGCTCAGTGCGTCGAGATCCGCCTGAACCGGCTCATCGGTGGTTTCGCCTACCTCCAGGGTCACCCCGGAATCGAGTACCAACCCAGTCAGCGACCCGACCGCCTCTTCGACCAGGGTGGAGGCCTTGACCTTCTGCAGACGCAGTTTGTAATCGCCCGACTCCACGCTTGCCAGGGCCAGCAGGTCTTCCGTTAACCGATTCATGCGCGAAGCGTTCTTGAGAATAATTTGCAGAAACTCCCGCGCCTGGCGGTTGAGACTCCGGTCGTCGAGCAGAGTTTCCACGTATCCAGTGATGCAGGTAAGCGGGGTGCGCAGTTCGTGGGACACGTTGGCCACGAAATCCCGGCGGGTGGTCTCCGAGCGTTCTTTTTCCGAGACGTCGTGCAACACGGCGACAGCGCCCCCGCCCGGCATGGGGGCGGCATTGACCTCAAAGACCTTCCCCGGGGCAATGGAGATGGCGCGCCGCCGGCTGGCCTGGCGTCGGGTAAGGGCAGCCGCGACCGAGGAAAGAACCTCGGGGTCGCGAATGGAATGTACCAGCGCCCGCCCTTCCTGGACCGGACTGAGCGCGATCCGCTGCATAACCGCATTGCACCAGCTCACCTGTCCCTGGGGGTTGATGGCGATGACCGCCTCCTGCATGCTGTCGAGCAACGCGGTCAGCTCGCTACGGCTGCTTTCCAGTGCGTGGAAGCTCTGCTCCAGCCGGCTCGCAGTCACGTCGAGCGCATGGGCGACGGCGGAGATCTCGTCCAGATTGCCCTCTTCCACCCGGGCGGAAAGGTCGCCGGAGGCAATGCGATTGGCGAACACCACGATGCGGGCCAAGCGCTTGGCGGCCCTTTGAGCCAGCAATGCCGCCAGCAGCGTCGCCAGCAACAGCGAGAGCAGCGAGGCCAGTACAATCCCCCGGCGCAGTACATGCACCGGGGCAGGAATATTGGTTGGGGATTCGGCGGCCAGGCGCACCACCAAGGGGCCTGCGGGAACGGCCGCATAAAAAGTGTCTCCGCGCCGGGCATGGCCCTGAGACTGATGCTGATGAAGAACCGCGGCGACTTCAGGCGGCAGAGGTGCGGCCTGAAGAGCCGGATCAATCCCGGTTTCGCCACCCGAGGCGGCCACCAACCGGCCCTGGGCATCGTATATCGCCACACTGATGCCGGCAGCCGTCGCGTCTAGCCGGGCTATCTGTTGTAAGGAAGTGTCGCCCGGCAGTGTATTGGCGCCAATGTGGGCTGCCAACAGCCGTGCTTCGCTGACCAGGGACTCCTCTGCCTGGGCGCGCAGCGACTGCTCCATCACCTGGCGCAGGGAAAAGTCCAGCACCGCCATCCCCAGGAAAAGCACCACTACAAAGGAGAAGAACAGCTTGGTGAAGACCCTGCCCGTCACGAGGCTATTCTCTGTCATCTTTCTAGGAAGCTGTCTTGCGCGGTTCCTCCACCAGCTTGGGAACCTCGAACCGATAACCCGCGCCACGAACGGTTTTCAGATACCTGGGGCTCTCGGGGTCGCTCTCAATTTTCTCACGGATGCGCCGGACGTAGACATCGACCGACCTCGGGGTGACGAAGCGGGCATCGCCCCAAACGGCGTCCAGCAGGTGATCGCGACTGAAAACCCGGCCGGGATGCCGCGCGAGATAGTCCAACAGCCGGAATTCGGTTGCCGTGGTCGTGGTCAGTTCCCCGCGCACCTTCAACTGCATGGCGCTGGCATCGATCACCACCTCTTCGAAGGAGATGATGGCCGGCGCGTTTGGCCGTTCGAAACGGCGCAACACTGCCTTTACCCTGGCTACCAGTTCCCGGGTAGCGAAGGGCTTTGTAATGTAGTCGTCAGCCCCTAGTTCCAGGCCGAGAACGCGGTCATTTTCCCCTGCCCGGGCCGTCAGAAAGATGATGGGTATCGTGCTGAGGGCAGGGTTGCTGCGCAGCCGGCGGCATACGTCGAGCCCGTCTCCTCCGGGAACCATGATGTCCAGCAGAAAAAGCACGGGAGCTTGGCGCTCCGCATCCGGCACCAGGTTGGTTGGAGTACTGTATACACGAACCCCAAAACCGGCGGCTTCCAGATGATGCTGCACCAAGCGAGATATATCCGGATCATCTTCGAGCAAGCATATGGTCTGACTCAACTGGTTCTCCCTTACGTTCGAGCCGCTCACGCCAGCCGGCACCGCGCGGATGCGTTTAGCGTACCCTATGTGGGCGCGCGGAATGCAAAACTACGGTGAATCCTTACGTCATTGGGGGGAGTTCCGAGTTCCTCTTAGGAGCAAGATCCCTACATAGCGCGCACAGGCTACATTATGGCAGTTGTAGAGTAGAGATTTGCTGCGAGGACGGTACCTGTGCCGCGTCCAGTCATACTGTGCATCGACGATGAAGACCTGGGATTGGAGATCCGCAAGATGGTCCTGGAGCGGGAGGGATTCACCGTGCTGACCGCACGCGACGGTCTCACCGGCCTATCCATCTTCGAAACCGAGCCGGTCGACGCGGTGGTCTTGGATTACGCCATGCCGGGCATGGACGGCGGCCAGGTGGCCGTGATCCTGCGCCAGCGCCGACCCGAACTCCCCATCCTGATGCTTTCCGCCTACGTGGCCCTCCCCGAAGACGTATTGAAGGTCGTGACGGTCTCGGCGACCAAAGGTGACGGGGCGTTCACCCTGGTGGACAAGTTGAAGGAGCTGCTCGCGAATGCTCCCAACAAACCAGGAGGCGACCGGTGAATCTGCATCAGTTCCGGCAGATTTTGATCTACACCGTCCTGCTTCCCCTGGTCCTGCTCCTGTTCCTGGCCCTGGTCCTGGCTTGGCAGATCCAACGCACCTTGCGGGAGCAGCAGCGTATCGACCACACGGATCAAATCACCGCCCAACTGAACGAGCTGGAACGGCGGGTGGTGGACCAGGAAACCGGTCTTAGGGGATACGAGCTCACTCACGATCCCACCACGCTCGAAGGCTACAGGGAGGCAGAAGGCCCGCTCCACGATACCCTGGACCGCCTGCTGCAATTGGTTCGAGACGATCCCGACCAGAGCCGGCGGCTGCGCCAGATCCGCGATAGCCACGAACTATGGATGGGTTTCGCCGGTAAGGCATTAGACAATGCGCGCACCCAGAAGCTGTTTGGGGACCCCGCGCTCGACCTGACAGGGGCCCAGATGATGGCGGCCTTGCGCACCCAGCTGGGCGCCATGAACCAGATTGAGGTCAGACGGCGCGACGAGGAGGTACGGTCCACCAATTCCCAGGTGCGGACGCTGATGACCCTTCTGATCCTCTCCTCGATTGGGGTTGCCATTGTTCTAGGCGTCTTCACCCTGCGGAACATGAGAAAAGTCTCGGCTGCGTTCCGCGGGTCCCTGGAAGAGGCGCATCAGCGCGCGGACGAGCTGATCGAGAGCCGGCAATGGCTGCAGACCACCTTGGAATCGATTGGCGACGCCCTGATTGCATGTAACCAGAGGCGGCGAGTCGAACTGATGAATCCCGTGGCGCAGCGGCTGACGGGCTGGACGCTGGAAGAAGCCAATGGGAAGCCGATCGAATCGGTTTTCATCACCGTCGATGAGGAAACGCGGGAGCCGGTCACTCCGGGGATGCGGACCGGGGTTCGCGCGGCCAAGACTCAAGCTTTGCTCCTGGCTAGGGACGGGGCGGAGTATGTCATTGATCAAAGCGCCGCCCCAATTCGAGGCGCCAAGGGTGAAGTAGCCGGCTTGGTGCTGGTATTCCGCGACATCACCGACTTACGCAAGCGAGAAGCGGCCCTGATGGCCCACGAGAAATTGGCGGTTGCGGGGCGTCTTTCTGCCAGTATTGCCCACGAAATTCATAATCCGCTCGACTCGGTGGCCAATCTGCATTACCTGATGGCCGGGGAATCCGATCCTGCTTTGCGGGAGCGATACCTCAACTTGGCGCAACAGGAGCTAAACCGCACTCTGCAGATCAGCCGCGCCATGCTTGGGCTCTATCGCGAGCCCAAAGCACCGGTTGAGGTGGATCTACGCGAGGTACTGCGAAGCGTGCTGTTGCTGCTCGACCGGCAGTTGAAAGACCAGTCCGTCACGGTCGAACGACAGCTGGTAGAAAGCGTTTCGATTCAGGGATTTCCCGGCGAGTTGCGACAGGTGTTCACCAACCTGGTTACGAATGCTGCCGAAGCGGCGGGGCCCGGTGGGCGGGTGCTGATGGTGCTCGATGCCTGTATGGCCGCTGATATCCCATCTGGGGCCATGGTAACGATTACCGATAGCGGTCCTGGTATTTCAGAAGACTATCAGGCCAAGCTTTTCAAGCCCTTTTTCACTACCAAAGGGGAGCTGGGAACCGGGCTTGGCCTCTGGGTCAGCCGCGGAATCGTGGAAAAGCACGGGGGCAAGATAGAGCTTACGAACAGCACGGACCCCATGCTCTCGGGAGCTATGGTACGGGTCTATCTTCCTTCGCTCGGGCCAGCCACGACCACTATTCCGGCCGCCGGGCACGAAAGCGGAGTCGGACGTAGTCAGCTGTCCAGTTTCCCTCTTGATCGCATAGAACAGGCCTGAGCAGGCGGACGATCTCGTCGACGGCCTCCGAGCGCTGTGCGGCCGGGAGCTGCTCGAGGACGCTGCGGCGGAAGGTTTCGAGCCAGGCGATCATGCCGGAAGGCAGCGGGGTCGGGCGTGGTGTCAGCTTGATTTCCTCGACTACGAAGCCGTGGCTCTGCAATCGGGCTTGATACTCCTGGCAACCGAAAAATTTATTGTTCTCAATCGCTCCCGGGGATGTCCCGCGAGCGGTCAAAACCGCCAAAAGGGCTACGCGAATGGCTGCAATGTTCCCTTGGCCGCCGAATTCGGCCACAAATCGGCCCCCAGGTTTGAGCGCCCGGTAAACCCCTTGGAGAACGGCATCGTGGTCGTTCATCCAGTGCAGGGCTGCATTGGAGAAGACGGCGTCGAATTCCTGTTCGAAGGACAGCGCTTCTCCGCTGGCGTGTCGGGCGTCCAGCCCTTGTTTTTGGGCTGCGGCAATCATTTCCGGTGAATAGTCTACGCCGACTACCGTTGCTCCTGATTCGGCAATCCGACGGGTGAGAAAACCGTCGCCGCAGCCTAGGTCGAGGATGCGTTCGTGGGCCGAAGGCTGCAATGCTTCGACCAGTGACTCCGCCATGAGGGCCACGAATCGGCCATTGCCGGCATATAAGGCCGGATCCCACGTCTGCTGCATAGCTTGATATTATCCCTCTGCGTTTTTGAAGGGTACGGCTTCAGACTGAAGCCCGTACCCTTCAACTCAAATGGACGACACTGGGAGCAAAGTAAGGTCGTCTACCAACCCGACCTCCTTCTGCACGAACGGCTCCGCATACCGGACGCCGCCCAACAGGCCATAATGCCTGGCGAGCGAAAATGTCCGCTCGCGGATCTCATCGTGGGGCACAAATATGGCCCCACCGGAAGGCTGATCGGCATACTGCGACCGATACGCAAGCAAAGCTCGAAAACGCTCTTCCACAAACGGCGTGATGTCCACCACGAAACTCGGCCGAACATCCGCGTACAAGCTGGCGTAGACGATCTTGAAGGGCCGAAAAGGCGGCTCACCGGTTTCGATTTTGGCCAAGCCGGACAAAAAACAGGCCTCATAGCCCAGCGTCGAGCTGTTGTAGTGGTCTGGATGGCGTCCCTGCCAATAGGGCAGAATCACCACCCGGGGCCGCAGCTGGCGCAGTGTGCGCACAATTTTGATCCGATTCTCCCAGGTGTTTTCCACCCGGCCGTCGGGGATGTCCAACGCTCCCCGCCAGGCAACGCCCAGAATGCGGGCAGCCTCTTCCGCCTCGCTGGCTCGCTCCTCCGCGGAACCGCGGGTGCCGGCTTCCCCTTGCGTGAGGTCGAGAATCCCCGTGTGCAGCTGCAACGATCGCATGCGGAGCAGGGTTCCACCGCAGGTTTGCTCTACATCGTCACGATGGGCGGCAATCGCCAGAACATCAATAGGTGGTGTTGTCGTCATCGCTGGCCGCGTCCATGTAGGCCACATCGTAAGCCGTACCGGTCACGGTCACCTGCGAATTGTCGAGCGACGAACCATCGACGGTGTTGTAGATGTACACCTGACCGCCTTCGGCGCTGTAGATCTTGTGTAGCGTGGTCACGGCCGCGATCCCGCTCGCGTCACCCTTGTAGGAATCGATCATGGTGACCGAGTTGGTCGAGGTGTTGAACATGGTGAGGCAGCCAAGGTTGCTGGTGGCGCCCTGGTGATACCGTTCGCCCTGGGTGCAGAGCAGCGATCCGATCCACAGCGTATTGTCGTCGGCGAACGCCATCTTCAAATGGGTCCCGTCGCTAATGGAGTAGGAGCCAATGACCTGCTTGGCGTTGGTGTCAAGAATAGAAAGATAGCCGGAGAAGTAGCCATCGGGCTGCAGTTGCTGCCCGGCGAGGTAGAGCAGATTCGCGTTCTGAAGGGCGTCCGTGGTCCCGCCGGGCACCGGTACTGTGGCGGTCACCGCCGTGGGGGCGCCGGGGGGAACCGGGGCGCCGCTCTGGATGATGATCCCAGCGACCGGCAAAAAGCTGACGCTGGCCTGCGTTCCGCCGCATTCCGGGCCGCAGTTGAGCACAAATGCCGTGGTGCCATCGGCGGAGAATACTGCCTTGGTGGGCCGGTCGAACGTGCCCGGCACCGGCAGGACGCAATACACGGGCAGGTTCTGCGGCTCACAATCCACCGCGTTGGATGGCACCTTCTGGTTGGTCAGCAGTTTATAAACGCTGTAGACCGCGTTGCTATCCTGCACGAAAACCAGGGCCGCCGAACCGCTGGGATTGATGGAGACGCGATAAACATTGGGAACGTTCAGCCCATAGCTGGTCCCCAGCGTACGGTCCTGCACGGTGAGGGTGTGCGCCGACTGGCTGGCGGCAAAAATGTACCTCTGGTCACGCGAGATGTAGACGCTGGAGGACTGCCCGGGCAAGCTGACGGTCGTGTTTTGCTTCTCGCTCGCATAACTCAACAGGGCGAAACTTCCGTCGCCCGCTCCGTAAACCGCCCCGGCTTGTTCCTCCGGCATATTCTGGATGGTCTGAGGATCGGCTCCCGAGTATCCCGCCATGCTGAACGAGGCGACCTTGTTGTTAAAGCTGTGGCGGATGTCGTAGAAGGCGTCGACAATCTGGAGCGAACCCTTGGTCAAAGCGCCGGGATTTTGGACGGCAATGAGTACCCGGTTGAGGATTCCACTGGGGGGCAAAGCCCGGCCCGCAAAGTAATAGCTCTGGCCGCATCCGGTCAGAAGTATGAATACAGTGCACGCTAACGCAGAAAGGGCACACGAATACCGGAGACTTCTTTTCTTCAACTAAAACCTCACCAGAATCACCACGCGGCGCACATGCGGGAAAGGCCAAGTATAACAAAGCGGCTGCTGGCTTTCGCACGACGGGTGGCTTAGCATAATTAGACTTGACGTATGAACAATCGGCTCACGGAGATCTTCGGGACAAGGACCGTGCTATGCGATGGGGCCATGGGCACCAGTTTGTATGCGCGGGGAATCTTCATCAACCGCTGCTACGACGAATTGAATCTTTCCCAACCGGAACTGGTGCGCACCATCCACGAGGAATACCTGCAGGCCGGTGCGGAGATCATCGAGACCAATACTTTCGGCGCCAATGCCCTGCGTTTGCAGCGCTATGGCTTCGCCGACAAGGTGGCCGAGATCAACCGTGCCGGGGCCGAACTGGCGCGCAAGGCGGTGAACCAGCGGGCCGAGAAGCAAAGCGGAAAAGCCTGGGTCGCGGGCGCCGTAGGCCCCCTGGGCGTGCGTCTGGAGCCCCTGGGTAAAACCAGCCTGAGTGAGGCTCGCGCCGCCTTTGCGGAGCAAGTTCGTGGCCTTGTCGCGGGCGGCGTCGACATGCTGCTCATCGAAACCGTCTCCGCGTTGAATGAGGCCGAACAGGCCATTCTTGCCGCCCGGGAAGTTGCCCCTTCGCTGCCGCTACTGGTGATGGTGACGGTCGATGAAGAGGCCAACTGCCTGGATGGTTCTTCGGCGGAAACGGCAGCCGCGCGGTTGACCGAATGGGGCGCCGATGCCATCGGTTGCAACTGCAGTGTAGGACCGGCCACCGTGCTAACTGCCATTGAGTGCATGGCATCCGCCACAAATCTGCCGTTGATCGCGATGCCCAACGCGGGTATGCCGCGCGTAGTGGATGGCCGCAATATCTATCTCTGCTCGCCCGAGTACATGGCGAGCTTTGCCCGCAAGTTGATCAAGGCGGGGGTGCAATTTGTTGGCGGTTGTTGCGGCACCACTCCCAGTCATATCCGGTCGATGAAATCATCCCTGCGTGCGATGGACGCGCAGGAGGTCCACCACACCCAGGTAAAGCAGGCGCCGGTGGTGTCGGAGATTCAGCCCGCGCCGCTGGCTGAGCGATCGGGTCTAGGCGGTCTGATTGCCGGCGGCACCTTTGTCACCATGGTGGAGATGGTTCCGCCCAAGGGCATTACCTGCGAGCGCGAGCTCGAGGGGGCACGGATGCTGCTGCACAACGGGGTCCACATCATCAATGTTCCGGACCTGTCTCGAGCGGCCCCGCGCATGAGCTCCCAGAGTCTGTGTATCCAGATTCAGCAGAAAACCGGCATGGAAACGTTGCTGCACTATACCTGCCGCGACCGCAATCTGCTGAGCATCCAGTCCGACCTGCTGGGAACATCCTCCATCGGGATCAAGAATATCCTCTGCCTGACCGGGGATCCCCCGAAGTTAGGCAACTACCCCGATGCCACGGCGGTGTTCGATGTCGATGCCATTGGACTGGTGAATATCGTTCGCCGTTTGAATCATGGGCTGGACCTGGGCAGCAATCCGGTGGGTGTCTCCAGCGGCCTTACCATCGGCGTGGCCGCCAACCCCGGCTTGCCGGACATGGACACCGAGGTTCGCCGGTTCGCCTACAAGGTAGAAGCGGGCGCCGAGTATGCCATCACCCAACCGGTCTTTGATTTGCGTCTGTTGGAGGCTTTCCTCAAGCGCATTGAGGGCTTTCGCATTCCGGTGATTGCGGGCATCTGGCCCTTGACCAGCCTCCGGAACGCGGAATTTATGAAAAACGATCTGCGCGTTTCCATGCCCGATGAGATTATGCTGCGCATGCAGAAGGCGGACTCTCCGGATCGAGCGCGTGCGGAAGGAGTTCAAATCGCGCGCGAAATGTTGATGGCGGCGCGACCGATGATTCAGGGAGTGCAAGTAAGCGCGCCGTTCGGGCGATATTCCTGCGCAGTCGAGATTCTCGAGGCTGTGCTACCTGAGGGGTCAAGCATTGGCAACGTTTGAGGAGTCGCTGAAACAGCTCGAATCGATCGTCACCCAGCTGGAGCGCGGTGATCTGCCGCTGGAGGACTCGATCAAAATTTTCGAGGAAGGTATGCGCCTTTCGGCGCAATGCAAGCAGGAGCTGGACAGCGCCGAAAGCAAAGTGCAAATCCTGCTCAAGCAGCGCGACGGCTCACTCAAGCCGGAGCCGTTTCCTTTGAAGTAGCGATTTCAAACCGCGGGGTCTAGGAGTGTGTCCGATTATTCGATCCCAGCATGCTGATTTGGGTCATTAGATTTCATTGCAGGACCTCCAGTTCGACCGCGAGGCGGGCCGAGTCCTGGAGTCCGGCGCTGGCGCGTTGGGTGGAAGTGAAATCGACCCTTCCGCCAGCCCTTTTGGGTGCCTTGCGACACCCGTTTTTGCCGGTTTCATGCATTGCACATCCGGTGCAGTTTCAAGATGTTGTGTGTGAGGCACATTAAGGCCCATTCGCCCTGCACTTTGATCGGACCTCGGAGCGAGAACCTTCGGAATCGGCGTACTTCCTTGATTTGGCCGAACGCCGGCTCCACGATCGCTTTGCGTCTGGCATAGACCGACTTGCCAGCCTTGGTCTGCAGCTTTCTGCGCATGCGATCGGTGCGCGTGGCCCCCTCGGGCAACGGACCGCGCGGACATTTGCCAGCTGCCTCGGAGTGCTTCTGGCGCTCCGTTGCTATTAGGCGTCTATCTGTTTTTCCGGTTCGGCTGCGGATTCCAGATACTCCAGGTTGCTGTCCGAGCAGTAGCCGCTGTCGGCCAACAACTCGTCTGGTAACTGTCCCGACTGCTCTTCGATCGCCTGCACCATGGGCTGCACCTGCTCTTTGTCGTTGCCCGCCTGCGTCACGAACTGGCCGACGATCAGTTGAAACTCCGGCTCCACTGCGATTTGTGCGTTGTAGGCCTGTACAAATCCTTCGTTGCTCTTCATGATCCGCGACTCAGCATCGGTGAAGTTGTACTGGTCTTTGGCTTCCGGCTTGGCCTCCTCCCGTTGCGTTGGCCCACACCTCATGCGCCTTTCCCCCCGGGAAGTCGCATACGTGTCGGTCTGAGGCCCGTGAGCTCGAAAATCCGGGGTCGCGCGGTGGAGGGCATCCTGCATAAACTGTTCTGGAGACAATTCCCGCGGCTAAAAGAGTCTGCGTGAGAACCGTAAAGATATCGAAGATCTTTCCACTACTCCGGTCGAGACAAGTTTGTTACAGAGGCTGCATTGTCTTTCATGGCGACTTCCTTTGCCGAATGGACTGAGCCAAATGGCCTAACAAATTTGTCATCTCGACCGGAGCCCAGCGCAGTGGGGATCTGCGCTTTCTTCTCCTGTTCTCACGCGGGGCTAAAAGCCCAGATCTTTGCAAGACTGGCATCAATCGATCGTCAGCGTCATGCTGGTCGAGGCGGTGATAGAGGATGAAGTGTCCGTCCCCGTGATGGTGAGCGTGTAGGTTCCTTTGGAGGCGTTCGAACTTGAAGAGGTGGAGGCTGATGACGATGAAGACGAACCGCAACCGAATGTCAAGCCAATCATGGTTACCAGGCAAGCAAGAGCGAACATCCGTATCAACGACCGCCGTGATCTGCACCCAAACACTCCGAAGAAGAATAGCCCCACCATCGCCACGCTGGCTCGCGGAGCGTTCAAGGGAAAAGTCGTCTGCTGCCTATTACTGCTGAACTTTGAAGTCGAGTGGCCAATCTTCCGCTTTCCGCCTCCACCGCCGCTTATCGAGGTGCTGGAGCAGGCGGATGAACTGGTATCGATGGTCATCGTGGCCGTGACTGCACTCGTGCCGGAGACAGTAGCATCGGAGAGCGAATAACAGGCATTGGAGAGTGTCGAATCGGTTGAGACACTCCAACCGATGGTTCCGGTGTAGCCGTTCTTGGGCGTGACGGTGATGGTGGACGTACCTGAGCTGCCGGCAGAGACGGTCAAGTTGGTTGCTGCCAACGTGAATGAACCACTGGTCGAGCTTGTCGAGGATCCAACCGTCACTACCAAGGACCCGGTCGAACCAGCATACGTAGCATCCCCCGAATACGTGGCTTCGATTACG
>Ga0302326_10027145_pt1 | contig 11551 bp, 10 predicted proteins | sample Palsa_T0_3_FD_202264 | JGI IMG/M metagenome (GOLD analysis project Ga0302326, IMG submission 202264) | Peat permafrost microbial communities from Stordalen Mire near Abisko, Sweden - Palsa_T0_3 | ecosystem: Environmental > Terrestrial > Soil > Palsa > Peat permafrost | place: Sweden: Abisko...
AGACTTACGAGATTTCGCTCAACACCTATAAGCCGTTCGCCTGCGGCATCGTAATGCATCCGACTATCGACGGCTGCATCCAACTCCGCAATCAATATAACCTGACCGCGAACCAGATTGAGCGCATCGATCTGCGCGTGCATCCTCTGGTTCTGGAGCTGACTGGGAAAAAGACGCCGCAGACGGGCCTTGAAGGCAAGTTCAGCGTGTATTATGCGGCCGCGATTGCCATCGTGGAAGGCGCTGCGGGTGAGAAGCAGTTCAGCGACGCGCTGGTCCGCGATCCGGAGATCGTGGCTCTGCGCGATGGCGTGACCGCGGTAGTCGAGCCTTCTATCGGCGAGGCGGAGGTGAAGATCGCAATTGCGCTCAAGGACGGCCGGCGGCTGGAGAAGACGGTGGAAAAGGTTATCGGTAGCGTCGAGAATCCAATGTCCGACGCCGCGCTGGAGGCAAAGTTTCTGGATCTCACCGCCGGCGTGCTTCCGTCGCCGCAAGCGCGCAAACTTCTTGATCTGTGCTGGAATGTCGAACAACTTGCCGACGCATCCGAGATCGCCCGCACTGCTGCCGGCGTCTGAGTTCCAAAAAATGTTAAAACATTGCAAGGAGTAATCCATGCAATTGCGAATCGCGCCGGTCGTGTTTTTGGTGTTTGCGCCCATATTCGTCCTCGCGCAAAAGACAAAGCCCGCCGAATTCACAAGTGTCTCCATCCGGCCCGCAAGTGGAAAGCCGCTCGTGCTACCGGACGGAAGGCGTGTCTCCGGTCTTCTCCAGGGCGGCCCGGGAACTTCGGATCCGGGACACCTCGCCGGAAATAACGTTTTCGCCGCAAACCTGGTTCGGTTCGCCTATTCCGGAAACCTACAGCATTACTCCTTCCCTGAGTGGACCAAAGCCACGCGTTACGATCTTTCCGCTAAGGTCCCGGCTGGCGCGACCAAGGAAGATCTCAAGCTGATGCTCCAGGCAATGTTGGGGAAGAGCTTTAACCTTAAAGTCCATCACGAGACCCAGGAGTTCCCTGCTTATACCCTCGTCGTGGCCGAAGGCGGCCTCAAGCTAAAGGACTCTCTTCCGATCGACGACTGTGCTGCCGGGACCCGCCTCCCCAACCGGATCTGTCCCGACGGTCCAGTCCCGATCTCCGGAATTGCAAGGGGTTCCGGTGACGGGCCAGCGGGGATCGGCTCGGACCGAAAGAACGGACTGGTGATCTCAACAGGCCGGCGCGTCACGATGCCCAAATTGGCCGCAGATTTGGAAATTCACCTTGGTTCGGTTGTGACCGACAAGACGGGCTTAACGGACACCTATAGCTATAGAATCAAATTCGCCCCGCCCACGTCGGAGGCAGGGTTACCTGTCACACCAAGCATCTTCACCGCGATCGAGGAGTTCGGTCTCAAGCTGGAACCGACTACAGCGCAGCTCGATGTGCTCGTCGTCGACCAGATCGAACCGCCGAAGGGAAAGTGAAGTGAGGTCAAGGAAGCCGCTCTAGGTCTGGCGCCTCGCCAGAATCTCGTAAACGGGCTTGTTGTCCGCGAACACTCGCCATTCCGCCAACTGGCCGCCACGGATCTCCGCCTTCCAAGCCGCGGGCGTTCGCCACGACACACCGTCTATGGTTCCCCCCGCCTCGCCCGCCGCTAAGATGATGCCGCTTTCTTCGATCGCATTGTCTGCGCGAATCCAGTAGTCCGGACACATTGCGAAATAGCCGCGCCAGCCCGCCTCCATCGACTTCGCGCCGCTCACCCGGTTCCCCAATGAATCGACGAACACATGATCGGGAGCAAGCAACGCCGCGACGGCAGTGACATCGTGGCTATTGATCGCCGCGACAAATTGATGGAACACCTCGATCGGCTTCATGGACGCAGGGCGCTAACTGAACGTAATCACCGCACCCACCACAGTCCGGTCCGCGACGGCCTGCACCGCTTCACGAGTCCTCTCCAGCGGATACGTCGCCGTGATCATCGACTTAATATCCAAGATACCGCTCTCGATCAACCGCACGTAGCGTGGAAGATCCCGCATCATATTTAGACCGCCCTGCTGACCGGCGTGAAACGTGCGCCCGCGATTGGCGAAGCTCGACGCCGGAAAGCTCACGTTGCCGCGCTGCCCAAAGCCGAGCGTCACAATGTGCCCGCCTCCGCGCGTCATCTCGAATGCCTGTTGCAGCGGCAGGATGCCGGTGGGATCGGGGCCAACCTCGACCTTCGGCGGAAAGCTATCGCCGCCGACGGCTTCGATCGTAAAGTCTGGGCCGCGCGGCACGGCGAACAAATCGTCGCCCCAGGCGCGCCCACCCGCGAAGCGGCGATCCGTCGGGCCCTTGCATAGGTCGCGAATCTTGTTGACTAGGCCGGCGCCTTCCAAGTTGGGGTCCAGCGCCAGCGTCGCGCCCAGCTTCAACGCCAGCTCGCGGCGAGTCTTGATCGGCTCCACTGAGATGATCTGCGTCGCTCCTGCAATGCGCGCGGATTGAATCGCGCCCAGACCCACCGGACCCGCGCCTAGAACCACCACGTCGTCGCCCGGCTGAATCGCCGCCAGATTGTGGCCGGCGGCGAGTCCCGTGCCCGCGGTGTCGCCCAGCATGCACAGCTCGGCCGAACTTACCTCAGTGAAGACCGGGCAGCAATACTCTTCGGTAACTACCATAATCTCGCTCAAGCCACCCAGCGCGCCACCTTCGAAGACTTGCGTGCCGTCCGCGCTCACGGCCATGGGATGGGCCGGATTGGTGGAAAGAAACTGGCACCAATCGGAGCGGCCTTGCAGACATTCGTAGCACTGGCCGCATTGCGGAGTGCCGGGAACAATCACACGATCGCCCACTTGCACGCGCTTCACCTGCGACCCGATCTCCTCCACCACGCCCATGCCGGAATGGTTGGGTATCGACCAGCGTTGAGCCTGATTTGCACCAAGAGCGCCCGTACCGAGGACTTGGCCCGTAATCGTGTAACACACTGCCGATGCTTGCGTGCGAATTACCACCTCGCGAGGCTGGATCGGCAATGGGCGCAGCTCTTCTACGGAAGTCCCCGTGCCATGGCGCACGAACGCGCGGAATCTTCTGCCACCCTGAGTGCTCGCCTGCGCGTCTCCTTGAGCATTCGTCGTCTGGGGCGCGAAAGCCACACCGCCCGCAGCCGCCGCAGTCTTCAAAATATTTCGTCGGGAAACTCTCGGGACTTTAACAGGTGAGGTCATGCGGGTAGTATAATGCGCGCGAGGGGGGAATGCATGTATAAGCGTTTGAGGAACTCGCGCAAAACGGAGTGCGGCGCGATTGGTTACAGGTTTAGTTTGGCGGTGCGTGTGGTACCCTTTGCGCTTTTCAGTATGAAGACGCTCTGTATGATCGCGTTCTTGGCCGTGGCGGCCGCGCCTGCCATCGCGCAAGTCAAAGACTACAAGCCCGTCACTGAGGAGATTCTCAAAAATCCGAGTCCGGACGACTGGCTGATGTACAGCCGCACCTACGATGCGCAACGCTACAGCCCGCTGAAACAGATCGACAAGCAGAACGTCGGGCAGCTCGCGCTAGCATGGACCAAGGCGCTCCCAACAGGCTCCATGGAAGGCATTCCTCTGGTCCACAACGGCGTGATGTACGTCATCGCTCCGGCCGGCGCCGTGGATGCGTTCAACGCCGCCACGGGCGATTTAATCTGGGAATATAAGCACCAGATGCAGGGAACTGGAAGCGCCGCCAGCGCTCGCTCCAAGACCATCGCCATTTATCAGGACCTCATTCTTTATTGTGCGCCCGATAGCACCATTGTCGGCATCGACGCCGCCACTGGGAAACTGCGTTGGTCGGTGACCGATCCGCGCGGGCACACCTCAGGAGCCATCGTGGTCCAAGGCAAAGTGATCACGGGCGGAACCTGCACCGGCGGCCTGCGAGCCAATTGCTACATCGCCGCGAACGACGCGCTGACCGGCAAAGAAATCTGGAAATTTTACACAGCCCAAGGACCCAACGACGTCAACCCCGACACATGGGGCGGCGCTCCCGAAGACAAGCGCGTCGCGTCCACCTGGGGGCTTCCCGGCACCTACGATCCCGTGCGCAACCTGGTTTATTGGGGCATCGCCAACCCCACTCCGAACACTCGGCTGGAGCGGCACGCCGGCAACATTGACGCAATTCCGCGCACCGCCCCTTCGGATCTCTATAGCAATTCGACCGTGGCGCTAGACCCCGCCACCGGCAAGCTGGTCTGGTATTATCAGCACCTGCCCGGCGACGATTGGGATCAGGATTACACGCATGAGCGCACTTTGTTTCACACCGCCCTGCGCCTGGATCCCAAATTCGTCAAGTGGTCTAATCCCGATCTAAAGCCTGGCGAACAGCGCGATGTCGCGGTAATGGTGGGCGAGGGCGGGGGAGTCTTCGCGCTCGACCGAGGCACCGGCCAGTTTCTGTGGGCTTCGCCGTTTCCCTACGACACGCCGAATTTCCTGATCTCGAATATCGACGGTAAAACCGGAAAAACCACCATCAATTGGGACCTGGTATTCAAGGATAAGGGCGAAAAAAATCACACCATTTGCTTCTACAATACCCGCAGTTATTGGCCGACGGCGTACAGCCCGGAAACCAACTCGTTGTATGTTCCGTATAACGACAATTGCCTTGACATGGGCGTCACCCGTGGCCGCAACCCCGTTCCTGGTCCGAAATCCACTCCCGAAAAGAACGCCGGAGTCGCCAGGATCGACATGTCCACCGGCGAGATTCACGAATTTTACAAAGGCCCCGCCCAGACCAACGGATCGGTAGTGGTCACGGCCGGAGGCGTCGCCTTCTGGGGTGATCTGAGCCGCCGCTTTTTCGCCCTTGACGCCACCAGCGGCAAGGTGTTGTGGCAAACCACCGTGGGCGGATCGGTCTCAGTCAGCACGATCACTTATGCGGTGAACGGCAAACAATACGTAGCCGTAATGACTGGAGACGGTTTGATGACGCAGGGCCTGCTCAACTTATCGGATGCGGGCAAGAGCCTGCCCAAGAGCCAGAACGCAGTATACGTGTTCGCATTACCCGAGCAAAAGAAATAACTCGGCCATGACATGGGAAGCAGAATCGGCGTTATCTAAGTGATAGCCCCTTACCGAGCCGTGACCAAAGGGAGCGGTTGAAAATAGTGAACAGAGGAGATAATGCCGGCATTTAAGAACATTCTATTTCCGATTGATTTCTCTGACCGGTCCAAGGCTCTTTGCCCATACGTGAAAACCGTGGCCGAACAGTTCCAGGCCAAGCTCACGGTCATGCACGTCGTGGAAGTGCCCATCGAAACCTTCGGAAGGGTCGACCGGTCTTTCCCTGTGGTCTTCGATTTTCCCGCCATGAAGCCTCACCTCTTGGACATGCTGAAAGAGTACGCCGTTGTCGCCGGAGCCGAGCGAGCAGTTGAGGAAGGTGACGCAGCCTACAACATTGCCGGGTATGCCAGCGAGCACGGCATCGACCTCATCATGATGCCAACCCACGGCTACGGAAAGTTTCGCAGCCTGCTCATGGGATCGGTGGTCTCGAAGGTCCTGCATGACGCCGATTGCGCCGTGTGGACCGCCCCGCATGCGGACGACCCGGCCATGCGCGAGCATCTCCCCTGCCGCCACATCGTTGTGGCTGTGGACGGGGGCGTGGAGCAGACTCCCGTGCTTCGCCGCGCGGCTGAGCTGGCGAAGGAATTGGATGCCGGCCTGAGTCTGGTGCACGCGGTCCCGGGCGCCGAGAGCCAGCCTTACGACACCGGCGGCGATGAGTTCGGCTTGTTCCTCTTGGATGCTGCTCGCAAGGAAATGATCCGGCTGCAAGCCGAAGCCGGAACCAGTTTCGATGCATCCGTTATGGCCGGGTCGGTAGGCAAGGTGGTCCGGCAGGCCGTTCTCGATCGCAATGCCGATCTCGTAATTATCGGCCGAGGCGTAATGCATGAAACGTTCGGCCGGCTGCGGACCCAATCCTACGACATCATCCGCCAGTCGCCCTGCCCGGTCTTGAGTCTCTAGAGATGCGCGCGGCCGTTTTGCGGGGTGGGTCTCCGACCTCCCATCTAACCATCGAAGAAGCTCCCATGCCGGAGCTGAAACCCGGCCACGTGCTCCTGCGAGTCAAAGCCTGCGGCGTGTGTCGCACCGATCTTCACATCCTCGAAGGCGAACTCCCGCCGCTTCACGACCACATCATTCCCGGCCACCAGATCGTGGGCGAAGTTGTCGCCGGACCCGGAATTCCGGCCGGAACGCGTGTGGGCGTTTCCTGGCTGGGGGGAACCGACGGCACGTGCCCCTACTGCCATCGCGGCGAAGAAAATCTCTGCGACGCTCCTATATACACCGGCTACAGCGTCGATGGAGGCTACGCGGAATTCGCGCTCGCCCGCGCCGATTTCACCGTGCCCCTTCCGGGAACGCTCGATGATCTCGGCACCGCTCCGCTGCTCTGCGCCGGCATCATCGGCTTCCGCAGCCTGCGCGTCGCCGGCGTGCAGAAGGGCGAGCGCGTGGGTCTGTTCGGCTTCGGAGCCTCGGCGCACCTGGCGCTCCCTATCTTGAAGCACTGGAACTGCGAGGTCTACGTCTCCACGCGCGGCCAGTCGCATCGCAAGCTGGCTCGTGATCTCGGCGCGGATTGGGTGGGCGAAGAACGCGATCGGCCGCCGGTGGCGCTCGACCGCGCCGTCACCTTTGCCCCCAGCGGAGACGTGGTTGTCGCAGCGCTCAGCAGCCTGCGCAAAGGCGGTATTGTAGCCGTCAATGCGATCCATCTCGACCGCATGCCGCAGTTCGATTATGCCTTGCTATGGGGCGAGCGCCAAATCCGCAGCGTCGCCAATATGACCCGCGCCGACGCTCGCGATTTCCTCGGGCTCGCGGCGGAAATCAAGGTTCGCCCGCGCGTGACCGTGTTCTCCCTGGAGCAGGCCAACGACGCGCTGCTGGCAGTGAAGAACGACGCCATCGACGGCGCGGCAGTAATTGTACCGTGAGAGATCTAAGCTCACTTTGAGTTTGGATGACCGTATCGTCTCGCAATGGCAAATCAATGCGGTTGTGCAGGGCCCAATGCGCGGCCGCGAAAAATCCTCACTCAATTTGGCGGCTCCATCGTAGCTTCGCGGGCATTCCATGCCGGCGAGAAGTTATGACGGCGAACCGGGCCTCCGTACGAAGATGTCGCAGAGCCGCAAACTGCGGTTTTGGGGCCGTGCATTCGATACGGGCGTTCTTGAAATAATACGGGATAGGATCGCCTCATGACACGTGGATTTGACGCGATGAGAGGTTTATCTCTGGGCGTTGCGGGAATCGCAGCCGTCGTCGCAATCGCGCAACCCCCGGGAAGCTGGGCTCAATCGGCGCCGGGTACCAGGCCCGAATTCGAGGTGGCATCCATCCGCGCAATCACGGAGCCGGGCGACCTAATCCAATCCAACCCCGGAAAGCTGCTCGGCAACATTTCGGGCAACCGATTCACGATGCGCATCGCCACCGTGCCAAGCCTGATCATGGACGCGTATAACGTGAGGGTCGATCAGTTCACGGGTCTGCCCAATTGGGCCTCCGACTCGAATATGTACGAAATCAGCGCCAAAACACCAGGAGAGGGAACGGCAACTCCAGACCAAGTCCGGCTGATGCTGCAAGCGTTGCTGGCGGATCGATTTCAATTGAAGCTTCATCATGAAGTAAAGAATCTTACGGGTCTATGAGCTGACCATTGCGAAGAGTGGGGCTAAATTGGAGTTGTTTCCCGATCGCACAGCCGAACATAGAAATACATGGGGATTGGTCCCCGATGTCAATTGGACTTTTCCTTGACTACCCGCTCGTGGACAAAACAGATTTGACCGGTTTCTTCGATACCAACTATGCACCCAAATGGGACGCAGCTAAATTACGTGAGGAAATCCAGCAAGCTCGACCCGCATGCCTCACGCCCGGCATGGCTTTTCATGGGTTTGCGCCTTCAATCTTCCACGAGGTCGAGACTGAATACGGGCTGACGTTGAAGAAGGTGAGCGCGCCGACCGATTTCCTCGTCATCGAGCATGTGGAGCGCCCTTCAGCAAATTGATATGGGCGGCGTGTCCGCTCCATTGTGACTGACTGAAGCGTCGGAGATGGCAGGTGGGAAACCTGTCATCTCCTTACATCACTTCTTCGGTCCAGCTTTCGAGGACCGATTTCACCTTGGCGGTGAACTGGTCGGCTAGAGCGCCATCGATTAGGCGGTGGTCGAAGGTTAGGGCCAGGTAGCAAGTGGAACGGATGGCGATGGCGTCGTCGACGACCACGGGCTCCTTGACCACGCTGCCGACTCCGAGGATGGCCACTTGCGGCTGGTTGATCACGGGGGTCGCGAAGATGCTGCCGAAGCTGCCGAAATTGGTGATGGAGAACGTGCCTCCCGCCACCTCATCCGGGCGGAGCTGACGTGAACGGGCTCGGGAGGCCAAGTCCACGACATTGCGCTGCAAGCCGACGATGTTCTTTTCATCGGCGTTGCGAATGACGGGCACGATCAGGCCGTTTTCGAGCGCTACGGCCATGCCGAGATTGATGTCGCGGTGATAGACGATGTTGGTTCCGTCGATGGACGCGTTGACGATGGGGAATTGCCGTAAAGCCGCGCACGCAGCCCGCATCACGAACGGCAGGTAGGTCAGGCTGAAGCCGTATTGGGCCTGGAAGGTGCCCTTAACTTTGTCGCGCAGTTTGGCGACCTTGGTCATATCGGCCTTGTGCACGGTGGTGACGTGCGCAGAGGTGCGCTTGCTGAAGATCATGTGCTCGGCGATCTTCTGGCGCATCATGCTCATGGGTTCGACGCGATAAGCGGCAGCCGCGCCTGCCATGGGCGCAGGCTCACGTGTGGGTTCTCTGGGAGGCGCGGGAGGTTGAGGGACGTCGACTGGAGCTTGCACCGTGGCGATTGCTTGGGGCGCGGGTGCTTGGGCAGCGGGGGCCGGAACTGGCGGTGGAGGAGCGGCGACTGCTGGAGCCGGCGTGGGCGGCGGGGCCGCTGCGACAGGAGCCGGCGCCGACTGGGCGGTCAAATGCGCCTCCAAATCTTGCCTTGTGATGCGTCCGCCTGCACCTGTGCCTTGAATCTTGCTCAAGTCGATGTTGTTCTCGCGAGCCATTTTGCGGACCAGCGGCGATAAAGGTCCCGCGGTTTCCGGCGCGGTGGATGTATCGACCGCGGCTGGCGGTGCGGGAGCGGGAGCCGGCGGTGGAGGAGCGGCGGCTGCTGGAGTCGGCGTGGGCGGCGTGGCCGGCGCGGGCGCTGCCACCGGAGCCGGAGCAGGAGCGGGCGCAGGCGCGGATGCACCGTCTTGAATACGACCCACGATCGCGTTGATCGCCACGGTCTTACCTTCTTCTACGAGAACCTCCGACAGAATGCCGGCCGATGGCGCGGGGATCTCGGTGTCCACTTTATCGGTAGAAATTTCAAAGAGCGGCTCGTCGCGCTCCACGTGGTCGCCGGGCTTTTTCAGCCATTTGGTCAAAGTTCCTTCGACAATGCTCTCGCCCATCTGGGGCATTACGACATCGATCATGATCCTGTTGTCTCCATAATTTCTTTGTCAAACACGCGCGCGAAATTCCGCGTCAGCGCTTGTATCACTTCTGCCCGCTTGGCACGTCTCCCTAAATTCAAATCGGCCAGAGCTCGCATCGAGGTCACCGGCTGGGTCAGGCCGCAGGGAACGATGTAGCGGAAATACGTTAAATCCGTGTCCACGTTCAGGGCGAATCCGTGCGAGGTGACCCAGCGGCTGATATGCACGCCGATGGCGGCGATCTTTGCTAACTGGTTTTGGGCCAAACCGCCGGGCATAGAAACCCACGCTCCTGTGGCCCCTTCCAAGCGCCTAGCCTGGATGTCGAACTGGGACAGAGCTCCGATCAGCACTTCTTCGATGCCGCGGAGGTAGGCGGTCACATCGCGCTTCCATTCTCGCAAATCGAGGATGGGGTAACCAACGATCTGTCCGGGGCCGTGATAGGTTACGTCGCCGCCGCGGTCGGTGTGGTGCAGCTCGATACCGGCTCGATTGAGCAATTCGGGATCGGCGAGCAAGTTTTCTTGATGGGCGTTGCGGCCCATGGTGACGACCGGCGGATGTTCGACGAAGAGGAGTTGGTCCGGGATTTCGCCGCGCTTGCGGCGCTCGACGAATTGCTGTTGGAGGGCGAAGGCTTCGCCGTAGCGGACTCGGCCCAGATCGCGGACTTCGCAAGGAAGGGCCGCTTCCTGACGGTCGCGGTTCAGCGTCGAAGCTTCGGATGCCGCTTCAAGCCCCATTTCAAGCATTAATGGCCAATCCGTAGACGGCGTTGAAGGCTTCGCCGACGGCCTCATAAATAGTGGGGTGCGCGTGGATGGTATGCATCAGCGTTTCCACGGTCGCCTCGGCTTCCATCGCCAGGACGCATTCGCTGATCAGCTCGAAAGCCTCGGGGCCGATAATGTGGACGCCCAGGATCTCGCCGTATGCTTCGTCGGCGACCACCTTGACGAAGCCGTCGTGCTGGCCCAGGATCGACGCCTTGCTGTTGGCTACGAACGGGAACTTCCCGACCTTGACCTTGTATCCCTTGGCGCGAGCCTGCGCTTCGGTGAGACCGACGCTGCCGATGCCGGGCTCGGTGTAAGTGCAGCCGGGGATGCGATTGCGATTAACGGGCGTGGCCGGCTTGCCGGCAATGTGCGCAATGGCCACCATGCCTTCGGCGGTGGCGACGTGCGCCAACTGCGGCGTTCCGGCGACGATGTCGCCGATGGCGTAGACCCCGGGCTCGCCGGTTTGCTGCATCTCGTCCACTTTGACGAAGCCGCGATCTAGCTCAACGCGCGTGCCTTCCAAACCGATATTTTCGGTGTTGGGCTTGCGGCCAATGGCGACAAGAAGCGCATCGGCTTCCACCGTTTCTGTTTTTCCGTTATCCAGAGTGACGTTGAAGCGCACGCCTTGATCGGTCCTCTGGACGCTGGCGATGTCCACTCGCGCACCGGTTTCGATACGGATGCCGGATTTCTTCAGGCAGCGGGCCAGCTCCTTCGATATTTCCTCGTCTTCCACCGGGACGATGCGGGGGAGCATCTCAAACACCGAAACCTTGCTGCCGAAGCGATGGAAGCAGGAGGCGAATTCGACTCCTACCGCGCCAGCGCCTAAAATCGCCAGCGACTTCGGCACGTAGTCCAGGTTCAGAATCTCAATGTTGGTGAGAATGCGCTGGGCGTCCGGTTGGAGCCCGGGAAGCATGCGCGCTTCCGAGCCGGTGGCCAGCACGATGGCGTCGGCTTCCAGGATCTGCGTGGGGCCGTTGCCGGTTACCTCCACGCGGCCTGGGCCAGCAAGGCGGCCATAGCCCTTGATCCAATCCACCTTGTTCTTCTTCATCAGGAACTCGACGCCTTTGGCGTGCTTGGCGACGATCTTGTTCTTGCGGTCGAAGACGAGGGGAAAATCGAGGCGGGCGTTATCGCAAT
>Ga0302326_10027150_pt1 | contig 11549 bp, 10 predicted proteins | sample Palsa_T0_3_FD_202264 | JGI IMG/M metagenome (GOLD analysis project Ga0302326, IMG submission 202264) | Peat permafrost microbial communities from Stordalen Mire near Abisko, Sweden - Palsa_T0_3 | ecosystem: Environmental > Terrestrial > Soil > Palsa > Peat permafrost | place: Sweden: Abisko...
TGCGCGCCAGTGCTGAGGGCATCCCGCGTCTGGCGCAGACGCGGCGACGGCTTCAGCACGCGGCCCAGCTTGAGCCTTACCGCGTCTTCGATCAGGTCCGCTGGGCCGCAGATGATAGCGGGGTTGCTGTGCATCGTGGCGATGTACGGCCGTCCGAGTGCCGCGATCTCGGCGAGCCAGCTAGCGGATCGGTAGACGACGTCGACCCGGTCAAGGCCTACGCCGTGCTGAGAGGTGGATCCATGATGGGCCGTGCGCCCGAAGCCAGGTCGCTCGTAATCGGCAGGCACGATGGCGATGACATCAAGGTCTGAGTAAGCGGTTCCCAGGTCGGCCGTCAGGCTGCCGGTGAGGCATACCGCTTCGACCGCGTCGTCCCGCACGTAGTGCTCGATGATCGGGCGGGCCATCGCGAGCTTGCTGTCGAGCAGTGCTGTGCCGCTATTCATCGGGGTCCTTCCAGCTAGACGTGTTCACCAGGCTGTGGGGCGTGGGTAGCACGTCATGCCGCGTCATGACGCCTGGCCGTTTCCCCGGATCGGCCGTGAGTCAGGCCGCGCCAGCTCGTCCGCGTGCCGATCGCGTGGGCCGCGATCGTGTCGAGGTACCCGCGCATCGCGTCCGCCGACGGCACGGGAATGCTGTCCGGTGGTCCCATCCGGGCGAGCTGCCACTTGCTGATGAGCAGTGGCCGCAGCACGGGCGCGAGAGAGCGAGTGAAGAAGTCGGACCGAAGGAAGCACTCAGGAGACCAGCAGGATCTTCCCTCGAACTCGAGATGCCATTCGGCCGCTGCCGTGGTGAGCGGCAGCCGCGGGATGAACGGGATGACCTGGTCCAGGGATGCCTTGAACGCGCCCGCGTCACAGGATAGGTACACCTGGTACTGATTCTTGATGAAGGCGGAGATCACAGCGCCCGGCGCGGTCATCAGCCCCCAGGCGTCCGCAAGGCTGATTTCCGGGTCGTCGGTACTCTCGACCTTCTGGGCCAGGAACAGGTCTTCGCGCAGCAGTCGCTTGGACTCCAGGAGCAGCACCGGTGGCTTCCGACCTGGTTTTACCCGGATGCGCCTAGTGGCAGACGGGCTGGTTGGTGCGAGATATAGGTGAAGGACGGTGCGAGGAGAACGTCGCCGTGCCTTGACCGCGGTTCCCTCCCAGCCCGCGGGCGCGGCCCGCAGCAGCCGCGCCACGTGCGGCACGGCATCGGCGCTGAGCGCGAACGTGAGCTCTTCCTCCAGAGTTCGCAGCGGGCTCATCATGTCAGGCTCCGTCCAGCAGCTCGATCGCCCTGGAGTACTTGGAGCGCAGCGACATCTGCGCACCTTTCCGTTCCAGCTCGCCGAAGGCCCGCGAGTAGAGTTCCTCGCCAAGCGCGAAGGCCGACGGCGGCGCGACGATTTCCAGCTCTGCCTCAGCGAATTCGTTGGCGAAAGACGCTGGCGCGTAATCGATCATGCCGTTCCTGACGAGCCTGCTGTGATCGTCGTCCGGGCAGGCTTGAACGGTGCAGTGCTCGAATGACAAGAGCAGCAGGTCATTCTCTTTACCGCGAAGCGCGGCGCCCGAGTCCGTGCGCTTACGCAGGACGTAGAGGCTGCAATAGGTGGTGATCAGGGCTTGCGGTGTGAATCCTGGGCAGCTGACCCCGGCCTCTTCGACGAACTTCGCGGCGTGGGCGACGGATTCCCCGAGTATCTCACCGCCGCAGACCAGCTGTGATTCCCGCTCGCCGAGTAGCGTCTTCAGTTCCCGGCGGCGCAGGCCTTGCCGGATTTCCGGCGGGTACTTGAAATTAGACGAGATAAGCAGCTTGTGCTTGAACGGGCTGCCCCATCGGCGCAGCCTTAGCGGCCCGTTCATGCGCAGCAGATCTCTGTCTGGGGTGTCCAGGTAAATATCGAAGTTCACACAGGGAGGCCACTTGACGAAGACGTAGTCGGGCTGGAAGAAACCGGCCAGCCAGTGCACGACGGCATTCTCTGGAACGCCAAAATTAAACTTGCATTCAACCTCGAGCGTATCCTCGTGTTCCCACATGCGAACAATATTCGCCTACGGTCCGGTCGGCTCGATGTGAGGTTCGCTGGCAGATTATGCCCGTACCCGCGCGGCGCTCTTTGCTGGTTCTGCCTGCTGAGAAAGGGTGTGCGCGGATCGTCGGCATCGCGGGCCTACGGGAGCGGGTACGGGTTGCGTGCAGCCTGGGCCACAGGGGTGTCAGCCGGTCGGCCGGAGCGGCCCGAAGAAAGCGCGCAGCTCACTGGCGACTTGCCCAGGTTCCTCGTGCGCCATGAAGTGCCCGCCGCGGCCCGGTGTGCTCCAGTGGCGCAGGTCGGAGAAGACGCGTTCGGCCAGGCTCCTGGGGTAGGTCGCGTAGGCAGGCTCGTTGCTCAAGGTGACCGCCGCGGGCACGGTGATCTGGGGGACGGGCTCATTCAGAGGGTAGTTGTAGTACTGCCGAAACGATGAGCCGATGGTGGCGGTTGCCCAGTACAAAGTCGCCACCGTCAGCAGCGTGTCCTTGTCCCAGCGGGTCTCGAGGTCGCCCCGGCAGTCGCTCCAGTCGCGGTACTTGTCGATGATCCAGGCGGCCAGCCCGGCCGGGGAATCGGCCAGCGCAGCGGCGATGGTGTCCGGCCGGGTGCCCATGATCTCGCTGTAGCCCTGGTCACCGGCGTCGTAAGCGTCGCGGGCGTCGAGATACGCCTGCTCCGCTTCCGTCGGCGGCTGATCGGTGAAGTCGGTGGTGACGACCGCGGAGGTGATATGGACGCCCGTGACCTCCCGCGGGTACAGTGCGCCAAGCCACTGCGTCACCCCGCCACCGATATCCCCGCCGAAAGCTCCGAAGCGCCGGTAGCCCAGAACCTGCGTCATCAGCTCATGCCACAGCTCGGCGACGCGGCGGCGGGTGAACGGCCCGTGCGGAAGCTCGGAGTACAGGAATCCGGGCAAGGAGGGAATGATCACGTCGAAGGCCTCCGCGCGGTCGCCGCCTGCGCCGGCCGGCTCGGCGAGCAGCCGTCCGGCCTGCAGCATTTCCACAAAGCTGCTCGGCCAGCCGTGCGTCATGATCAGCGGCAGCGGGGACGGCGCCCCTGTGGGGGCCTCGCCGCGCAGGTGGACGAAGTGGACACGCCGCCCGGCAACCTCGGCAACGTAGTGCGGGTAGGTGTTGAGCGCGCGCTCCGCGGCGCGCCAGTCGAAACCGTCAGCCCAGTAGGCGACCAGCTCGCGCAGGTAGCCGGGATCTGTTCCGGCTGCCCAGAAAGCCCGGTCAGACGCCGCAGTGAACCGGGTCCGGGTCAGGCGGATGCGCAGGTCGTTCAGGACCTCATCGGATACGCAGATTCGGAAAGACGTTACTGTCATTGTTCCTTGCCATCCTCAACGGTAGGGGTGGAGGTGCGAGCACTGCACGCTTACAGCGCCACCAGCCGACCGCCGCTGCCGCGGAGCCGCAGGGACGCGATCGTGCCGCAGGTCACCGCGACGCCGGCCAGTACCAGGCAGCCGAGCAGGACGCCGTGCGCGTCACCGGCGAACGCGGACCGCATAGCGCGGGCTACCCAGTAGCCCGGCGACGCGGGTGCGACGGCGTGTACCCAGTGCGGCAGGACAGCGAGCGGCACAAGAGCGCCGCCCATGCTGCTTAGCAGCATGCCGCCGATGTCGCAGCTGGCGGACAGTGCGCCGACGCTGCGGACGAGCACGCCGAGCAGCGCGCCGAGGCACAGCAGGGTGCAGCTCCAGGTGAGCAGTACTGCGAGCAGCAGCACCGGGTGCGGTACCCGCAACGCAAAGCACGCGATAGCGAAGCCGATGATGAACGCCTGCTGTGCCAGCAGCACCGCGTACGCCGGAATGGCCTTCCCGGCCAGGATCAACGGCGGGCGCAGCGAGGTGGCGCGCAGCCGGTCCCATGTGCGGCCGAGCCGCTCGGTGAGGATCGCGCTGCCGGAAATACTGAGGGCGAGCAGTGAGAACGTGACCAGGGTGGCGATCACGGCCTGCTGACTGCCGGTGTCGCCGCCGCGCCAGGCAGCGAGGTACAGCGGGCGCAGGAGGGTGAGGAACGCGACCGGCAGGATCAGCCGGCTCAGCAGCGGACCGGGTTCGCGTTTCATCAGCAGCAGGTTGTGCCGGACCAGAACGGCAAGCCCGGAGCCTGCCCGCCGGGGGTTACGCGACAGCATCGGACTCTCCTTCCGGGGCCGGGACAGCAAGGGACCAGTAGAGGTCATCGACAGTGCGCTGCCCTGTGAGTTCCTCCTGGGTGCCGCGCGCGATCACCCGCCCGGCCCGCACGAGTGCCAGCGTCGCATGCAGCTCGGTGAGCTCGGGCAGGTAATGCGTCGTGTACAGCACCGCGGTGCCTGCGGCCGCGCGAGCCCGGACCGCCGCCAGCAGCGCCGAACGGGTCTCCGGGTCCGCCCCGGCCGTGGGCTCGTCCAGCAGCAGCAGCGGTGGCGACGCCACCATCGCGGTAGCCGCCTGCACCCGCCGTCGCTGCCCGCCGGACAGCTCGCCGGTCCTCTTCCCGGCCACCGGCCCAAGGGCGAGTTCGTCGAGCACCCGCGAGATCGCCGCGTCGAGTGCCCGGCCACGCAGCCCGGCCAGGCCGCCGAACAGCCGCAGGTTTTCCCGCACGGTCACGGTCTGATATAGCGCGAGTTCCTGCGGCGCGACCCCGGTCAGGCGCCGCACGGCACGGCCGGACCGCAGCGCGTCCCGGCCGCCGACCACGACCGTCCCCGCATCTGGCCGTACCAGTCCGGAGACGATCTCGACGAACGTCGTCTTGCCCGCCCCGTTGGGACCGATCAGCCCCACGATCTCGCCGGGCGCGACCGTCAGGTCGAACCCGTCCAGCGCCGGGCGTGTCCCGTACCGCTTCACCAACCCCGAAGCGACCAGCATCTGGCCGTCCCCGTCCGGGAACGCGCCGGACCGCCCGGCCCTGCCTATTGCCGGGCGCCAGGTGGCCAGAATCTCCGGCCGCGGCACCGGACCTTCCGCGATGAGCATCGTTGCCTCCTTCAAAGGTATACACTGTATACGTGTACACTGTAGACTTGTGAGCGGAAGACGGCAAGAGATTTTGGACGCGGCACTGGCCATCGCCGACAGGGACGGTCTTGACAAGGTGTCGATGCGCACGGTGGCCGAAAACGTCAGCGTCACGCCGATGGCGCTGTACCGCCACTTCGACAGCAAGCTGGCACTGCTCGACGGCATGCTCGAGCGCCTGGTCACGTCACTGCAGCCCGAGCAGGTCACCGGCAGCTGGGACGAACGGCTGACTGCCCTCGCCCACGCCTACCGCGGCCTCGCCCAGCGCCATCCGTGGTCAGCGAACCTGCTGTTCTCGCGCCCCTCAGCGACCCCCGACGCCGCCCGGGTAACCGAGTTCATCTACGCGGCGATACGCGAGGCCGGCGTACCGGAGTCACACGTCGGGCGCCTGGAACGCCTGACCACCACATTCGTCATAGGTTTCGCCGCGTCGGAGGCGCTCGGCCGGTTCGCCGGCCGGCCCGTCGACTTCACCGCCGAATTCGACGCCGACCTGGCCGACCTGACGCAGCTGATTAAGGCAGCCGGCAACCCGAAGACCTGAACCGCATGGTCCGGCAAGGCGAAGACCTGGTGCCGCCGGCGGACCGGGCGCCGTCCGCGTGGAGACGCTCGCGCAGGCGCTCGGCGTGACCAAGAGCGGTTTCTCCGGCCGGCCCGCGCTGCTCGCCGAGATACTCGACACCTGGGAGCGGATGAGTACCGACGAGGTGATCGCAGATCCAGTCGATCGTGTCATCAAGAGCGCCGCCCGGCCCATAATGGGCCAGTGCCTGGTTTGCTGAGGGAAGGCCGAGTCACGGCCAACGGGTTGCGGTTCGCTTACCTGGAGGGGGGCAGCGGGCCGCTAGTCGTATTGCTGCACGGCTGGCCGGACACACCGCACACCTGGGACCACCAGCTGACCGCCCTGGCCGGGGCCGGGTTCCGCGTGGCAGCACCGTGGCTGCGCGGCTACCCGCCCACCGAGATCCCGCAGTCGGGCTACTTCGATATCGGCACGCTGGCGGTAGATGTCCGCGAGCTGATCGGGGTGCTCGGCGGCGGTGATCCGTGCCTGCTCGTCGGCCAGGACTGGGGCGCGTCGATCGGCTACCAGGTGCTCGCCGCCTTCCCCGAGGTCGTGCGGAGCGCCGTGGTGATGGCCGTGCCGCATCCCGCCGCTACCCGGGAGTCACTGCTGCGCGCCGAGCATGTCCACCGGTCCTTCCACTGGTTCTTCTTCCAGCTCCCGCAACTGCCCGAGCAGGCTCTGCGCGCCGACAACTACGCGTTCGTGGACTGGCTATGGGACTACTGGACCGCGCCCGGCTTCACCGATGAGGAGCACCTGGCCGAGGTCAAGCGCATGCTGGCCCTACCCGGCGCGCTGGAGGCGACACTGGGGTACTACCGGGCCATGTTCGACCCGGCCAGAGCGGACCCGGATCTTGCGGAGGTGCGGCAGGCGGCGGGCCGGCCGATCATGGTGCCAACCCTTGCCCTGTGCGGCGCCGAGGACAAGCGGGCCGAGGTGATGCACGACCAGGCACGGCACTTCGCCGGCCCGTACCGGTTCGAGCTCGTGCCAGGAAGCAGCCACTTCCTGCAGCGCGAGCAGCCGCAAGCGGTCACCAGGCTCGTCCTGGACTGGTTCGCCCGGCACTAGCCGTTACCGCCACGCCGAATGGATGATTACTCACTGGCAGCGCCAGAACTCGCACATCTGCGCACCGACACGGCCCACTGCCGTCCTGGATGTCCGGGAAGATCGACGCGATCAGCAGCGGCGCGGTGGCGACATCGGCGTTACATATTGGCGGCAGCCCGTCCACGCCGCCGCGGCCAGTCCTGCCCCTTCGGTGCGGTGGCCGCCGGACCGGGACCCCCGGTCGGCGACGGACCGGTGTGCGGCCCAGGGTCTTCCCGGGCGTGACGGAGGTCCCCGGGCGCGAGAATCGTGTCAGAAGCGCCATGCCACCAAGTGGAGCCAGCTGACATGACATCTGCACTGAACATCAACGTCTTCACCGCCCCGGAGCAGGCCATAGCCGGTGAGCGTCCCCGGCCGTGGGGACCGCCGATGGCGTGGGACGCGACGACGGCGACCCTGATCTTCGGTGAGAACGACGCCGTCCTGGTCGGCACCCTCACCACCATCGATGAAGCCGAAGCGCTGGCCCGCCGGGTCGAGCTGCACCATCGCAACCCCAAGTCGGTGGAGCTGATGCCGAAGGCGGAGGAAGAGCTAGCGGTGTACCGCAAGTTCTTCCCCGGCCAGCTGCCGGCCGCGATCACGGTCCCTGGCGACCTGACCCGGCCACGCTGACCCGCACGTCGTCGACGGCGATGAACGCCGCTGGCGGGCGAGCAGTTTGCTGGTATGGAGACGCGTTAGGTGCGAGCGGCTTTCAGCACGGCCTGGGGCTCGCGGCGGCCCGCAGCGTAGGCGGCGTCGAACGCCACCCGGTCGTCGATGCGCGCGACCGCCCGGTCGATGTCGACCCGTTCGGCCGCTGACAAGGCGCCGAACCTCATCTCCCGCAGCTTAGTGGCGGCGCTGAACAACGCGCCCACTGGTCCCTCGCGGAGCGTGGCGGCTGCTCCAAGCAGCCTGCCGGTCGCGGCGGGATCCTCGCGCAATGAGGCCACACCGGCGAGCCCTTCCAGCGCCAGGGCCTGCGCCGGGCGGTCACCCACGGCGCAAGCGGCGTCCAGGCTAGCCCGATGGTGACGCTCAGCTCCGGCGGCATCGTGGCGCAGCTCTGCGATGTAGCCCAGTGACGCTTGCGTCAGGGCCAGCTCCAGCAGGGCATCGCTCTCGCGGCACAGGCGGAGAGCCTCACGGTGCCATCGCTCGGCTTCGTCCAGGCACCCGCGGCCGCGAAGGGTGACGCCCTTGGCGTTGCAGGCGAAAATCAGCATAGGGAGGTACCGCTGACTCTCCGCGGCGGCCAGCGCCCGGGCATGCCACCGGTCGGCCTCGTCCGGCTGTCCCAGAATTGCATACAGGCGGCCGAGTCTGGCCATGCTCGCGATGCCCTCCGCGTATCCGCCCGGCAGCTCGGACAGCGCCTCGCGCAAGGCGGAGACGGCATCGTCGTAGCGATCATGCATGACGGCGAGATCGGCGAGGTGGCGGAGCGATATCGCCACGGCGTGCGCGTTCCCGATGCCGGCAAAGCGGTCCGCCGCGAACCGGATCAGGCGCCCTGCCCGGTCGGTGTCGCCTTGGGCCAGAGCCGCGATGCCGCGCGTGAGCGCAGCTGCGGCGATGCTCCACTCGTCGCCCGCCGCCTGGTAACTCGCGGCCGCCTCTTCAAACAGGCTCACGGCCCTCGGGCGCTGGTCGGTCAGGCTGGTCAGCACCGAGCCGTGCATCGACGCAGCGAACCCGAGCGCCGACGGATTACCGATCGCGCGGGCGAGCTCGATCGCTTCCTCCCCGTAGGCGAGCGCATGGCTCCGGTCCTTGATCAGCGCGAGCTGCTCGGTGATGGCCAGCGCCCGCACGCGATGCGCGGTGCGGCGCCCCCCGGCCAGCCTGAGGCTTGCGGTGAGCCAATCCCAGCAATCATCGACCGCACCGCCCATGTTCCAGAACCAGCCAAGACCGCAGGCCATCGCCAGCGCGGTATCGGCGTCCCCCGCACCGAGGGCCGATTCCATCGCCCGGCGGATATCGGCCGTGAACTCGCTGACCGCGCCGAACCAGGCGGCACTGTGCCCACCGTCAGGGACATCGACGATCGAAACCACCCACTGGGCATGACGGGCGAGCGCGATGGCCAGGTCCCCGGCCGCGGCTAGCTTCTCGTGCGCATACTCCGCGAGCGTCTGGAGCATGCCGTACCTAATGCCGCGGCTGGTCGGGGTGGCGGTAACGAGTGACTTGTCGACTAGGCGCGCCAGCAGGTCCGCGACGTTTTCGCCGGCGATCTGGCCTACCGCACAGACGTGTTCTGCCGCCGCGAGCGGGCAGGGCGCGGCAAAGACCGACATCCGCTCGAATACCCGGCACTCGTCGTCGAAGAGCAGCTCGTAACTCCAGTCAGCCACCGCGCGCAAGGTCTGGTGGCGCGGCGGCGCCATCCGGTACCCGCGGGTGAGCAGGCTGAACCGGTCACCGAGGCGGGCCAGGACGTCGCCAGGGGCGAACGCGCGGATCCGCGCCGCGGCAAGCTCGATCGCCAGCGGGAGGCCGTCGAGGCGAGCGCAGATCTCGGACACCGTCGCCATCGCCTGCTCATCTGCCTCGAACCCCGGGGCGACCGCCCGGGCCCGGGCCAGGAACAGCTCACTGGCTTCCGCGGTGGCCAGCGGCGCAAGGGGCCACAGCGACTCACCGGCTACCGCCAGGCTCTCCCGGCTGGTGGCCAGGATCTGCAACTGCGGGCACCGGGCCAGCAGATATCCGGCGAGCCCGGCGGCTCCGGCGATGACATGCTCGCAGTTATCCAGGACCAGCAGCGCCTGGCGGCGGGACAGGAACTCGCCCAGCCGCTCTAGCATGCCGCCGCTGCCGCCTTGCTCGGGTATCACGTCCAGGGGAGCCGCCGCGGCGGCGGCCACCGCGGCGTCGTCGCGGACCGGGGCCAACTCGATCAGCCACACCCCATCGGGGTAGCGGCCTAGTACGCTGCGCGCGACCTCGACCGCCAGCCGGGTTTTCCCCGATCCGCCTACGCCCACGATGGTCACGACTCTGCTGGCCTGCAGTAGTGAGGCAATAGCTGCTAGCTCGGCGCCGCGCCCGATCAGCGTGTTCGGCGCGACCGGCAGGTTGTGCCCGCGATTCCCGCCGGCGGCCGGCGGAGGCGCGGCGGATGGGTCCAGGGCCGGCTCCTCGGCGGCCGCTGGCGGCGCGGCCGGCAGGTCCAGGGCAGGATCCTGGGCCAGCACGGCGGCCTCCAGCCGCCGCAGCTCCGGCCCCGGATCGACGCCCAGCTCGCCTGACAACATAACCCGGGCGCGCTGATAAGCCCCCAGGGCATCACCCTGCCGCCCCGACCGGTACAAGGCCACCATCAGCTGGCCCCACAGGCGCTCGCGCAGCGGATGCTCCCGCACCAGCGCCTCGAGCTCCCCGACCAGCTCGCCATGCCCGCCCAGCATCAGCTCGGCCTCGACCCGGTCCTCCAGCGCGGCCAGCCGCGCCTCCCGCAGCCGCGCGATCACCGCGGCCGCGAACTCCCTGTCAGCGAACTCGGCCAGCGGCGCGCCCCGCCACAAGCCCAGGGCCTGCCGCAGCAGCCGAGTCGCCGCGGACGCGTCCTGGCGGCGCAGCGCGGCGCGACCCCGCGCCGCCAGATCCTCGAACCGGTCAGCGTCCAAGGTGCCCGGGGGCACCTCCAGGGCGTATCCCCCAGCACGGCTGACGATGCAATTGCCGCCCAGCACCTTACGCAGCCGGGAGACATTCACCTGCAGCCGGTTCCGGGCGGGGAAATCCGCATCGGGCCACAGCAGGTCCAGCAGCTGATCAGCGGAAACCGGCTGGCCGCCGGCCAGGGCGAGCGCGACCAGCAGCGCCTGCGGCCGCGCCCCGCCGACATCCACCAGCCGGCCGTCGTCATCGAAAACCTCGAACGGCCCGAGGATGCGGAGCTCCACGGCTCCCCATCCTAGGCAGCCCGACAACCACATGAAAGCGGCCGTACAGCCCAGCCAGGAATGCTCAGGGACATGACAGAACTCGATCCAACGTCGGCGATGAGCCTGGCCGCCAGAGCGTGGCAGGCGTGGACCCTCGGTGAGACGACCCAGGCCACGATCCTGGCCAGCGCAGCCGCCGCCGCGGCGCACCGGCGGCCTCGACGGGAGCGCCAGCAGGTCCAGATCGTCCAGCTGGCTATCAGCGGTGACCACGAACGCGCCAGCGGGCTGGCCGCCGAGCACCTGGCCGAATTCGCGGGTGACGACCTGATCCACCGCATCCGGGCCTGGATCACGGGTCGTCCCGGCAACGGCTAGCCGTATGCCTGCCGTGCGGGCTGTCAGCGGACTGCAAGCGCTTTTTCAGAGCACGCAGCGAGACTTGGTGGAGGCAGCAGGTCGTCAACATCACCGCTGACGGCCGACGGCGGCCTGATCCGGCACCTTCAAAGTAAGGTTAACCAGACGATCCCAGCGACGCCGTCGATACCACGCCGGCAGCCGGGGAGCCACGTGGAGACACTGGATGACGGACAGCGGCACGCTTCCGCACGATACGGCGGTTGGCCGGGGCGATCGATCACCGATGGCTGACCCGTCTGCGGTGGCCCCGGCGGGGGTCGCCATGTCCGGGCCGGGTGTCCTGCTGGCGACCAAGCTGCATGTGCTCCGGCCGCCGCCGGGTTTTGTGTCGCGCCGGCGTCTGGTGGAGGCGCTTGGCGAGGGGCTGGCTAGGGGCCGGGTGCTGGTTAGTGCTCCGGCAGGATTCGGCAAGACGGCGCTGCTGGCTGACTGGGCCCGCGGTGACGGGCGGCCGGTGGCGTGGCTGGGCCT
>Ga0302326_10027151_pt1 | contig 11549 bp, 6 predicted proteins | sample Palsa_T0_3_FD_202264 | JGI IMG/M metagenome (GOLD analysis project Ga0302326, IMG submission 202264) | Peat permafrost microbial communities from Stordalen Mire near Abisko, Sweden - Palsa_T0_3 | ecosystem: Environmental > Terrestrial > Soil > Palsa > Peat permafrost | place: Sweden: Abisko...
TCGTACTTGTCGGTACCCTCATTGGTGATGATGAGGCGGCGCTTGCCCTTGGTTTCCTTGCCGAAGCTGACCGTGCCTGAGCGCTCCGCAAGGATCGCGGAGTCCTTCGGCTTGCGGGCCTCGAACAGGTCGGCGACGCGCGGCAGACCGCCGGTGATGTCGCGGGTCTTGGAGGACTCCTGCGGGATGCGCGCGATGATGTCGCCCACCGACACCTTCGAGCCGTCCTCCAGGCTGACGATCGCGCCCGCCGGCAGCGCGTAAACCGCCGGAATGTCGGTATTGGCGAAGGTGACTTCCTTGCCTTTGGCGTTGGTCAGACGCACGACCGGGCGCAAGTCCTTGCCTCCCGAGCCGCGCTGCTTCGGATCCAAAACCACCGTGCTGGTCAAGCCCGTGACATCGTCGACCTGCGACGTGACGGTGATGCCGTCGACGAAGTCGGAGAATTTGATCATGCCGGCGACTTCCGTGACCACCGGGTGGGTATGCGGATCCCAATTCGCGACCGACTGGCCGGCCGCAACCACGTCGGCATCGTTCACGGTAATGGTGGCGCCGTAGGGGATCTTGTAGCGCTCGCGCTCACGCCCGAACTCATCGACCACTCCCAGCTCGCCGGAGCGCGATACCGCGACCAGGTGGCCCTTCTCATGGCGGACGGTCTTGATGTTGTGCAGGCGGATCGTGCCTTTGCTCTTGACTTCGACCCCGTTGGCCGCCGCCGCCCGCGATGCCGCGCCGCCGACGTGGAAGGTGCGCATGGTGAGCTGCGTACCGGGTTCGCCGATGGACTGCGCCGCGATGACGCCCACCGCCTCGCCGATGTTGATGCGATGACCGCGGCCCAGATCGCGCCCGTAGCACTGCGCGCACACGCCGTAGCGCGTCTCGCAGGTGATCGGCGAACGCACCATGACCTGATCCACGCCCATCTTCTCCAGCAGCTTGACCAGCTTCTCGTCGATCAATTCGCCGGCCTTGACCAGCACCTCGCCGCTGGCGGCAGTCACCACATCCTCGGAAACGACGCGTCCCAGCACGCGCTCGCCCAAGCCCTCCACCACATCGCCGCCTTCGACGATCGGGGTGATGGACAAGCCGTTGACGGTTCCACAATCGATCTCGGTGACAACCAGATCCTGCGCCACGTCGACCAAGCGGCGCGTCAGGTATCCGGAATTGGCGGTCTTCAAGGCGGTATCGGCCAAGCCTTTACGCGCGCCGTGGGTGGAGATGAAGTACTGCAGAACGTTCAGTCCTTCGCGGAAATTCGCCGTGATCGGCGTCTCGATGATCGACCCGTCCGGTTTCGCCATCAGGCCGCGCATGCCGGCGAGCTGGCGGATCTGCGCGGCGGAACCGCGCGCGCCCGAGTCTGCCATCATGAAGATGGAATTGAACGACTTCTGGCGGACCTTGTTGCCCTTGGAGTCGCTCACCTCGTCGGTGCCGAGCTTCTCCATCATGGCCTTTGCCACCTGATCATTGGTGCGCGACCAGATATCGACAACCTTGTTGTAGCGTTCGCCGTTGGTGACCAAACCCGAGGAGTATTGCTCCTGGATTTCCTTCACCTCTTTTTCCGCGTTCGCGAGGATCTTGGTCTTCTGCTGCGGGACCACCATGTCGTCCACGCCGATCGACACGCCCGAGCGGGTGGCGTACTGGAAGCCCGTGTACATCAGTTGATCGGCGAATACGACCGTCTCCTTGAGACCCACCGTGCGATAGCACATGTTGATCGTCGCGGAGATGATCTTCTTGGTCATGTCCTGGTTGATGGCATCGAAGGAAAGGCCCTTCGGCAGGATTTCCGACAACAGTGCCCGGCCAGCCGTGGTATCGACCACACGCGTGCGCTTGACCAGATCGGATTCCTTGTCCGCGCGGGTCCATTCGGACAGGCGCACCTTGACCTTGGCCTGCAAATCGATGCTGCGGCTCTCATAGGCGCGATGCACTTCGGCGACGTCGCTGAACGCCATGCCCTCGCCCTTGGCGCCGACCTTCTCGCGGGTCATGTAGTACAGCCCGAGCACCACGTCCTGCGACGGTACGATGATGGGCTCGCCGTTCGCGGGCGAGAGGATGTTGTTGGACGACATCATCAATGCGCGCGCCTCGAGCTGAGCCTCGATGGAAAGCGGCACGTGCACGGCCATCTGGTCGCCGTCGAAGTCGGCATTGAATGCCGTGCAAACCAGCGGATGCAATTGGATGGCCTTGCCCTCGATCAGCACGGGCTCGAAGGCCTGGATGCCGAGGCGATGCAGGGTCGGAGCGCGGTTGAGCAGCACCGGATGTTCACGGATCACCTCTTCCAGGATGTCCCACACTTCCGGACCTTCGCGCTCCACCAGGCGCTTCGCCGCCTTGATGGTCGAGGCTTCGCCTCGCAGCTGCAGTTTGGAGAAGATGAACGGCTTGAACAGCTCCAGCGCCATTTTTTTTGGCAACCCGCACTGATGCAGGCGCAGCGTCGGACCGACGACGATGACCGAGCGGCCCGAATAGTCGACGCGCTTGCCGAGCAGGTTCTGGCGGAACCGGCCCTGCTTGCCCTTGATCATGTCCGCCAGGGACTTCAAGGGCCGCTTGTTGGTGCCGGTAATGGCACGGCCGCGGCGGCCGTTGTCGAGCAGTGCATCCACCGCTTCCTGCAGCATGCGCTTCTCGTTGCGCACGATGATGTCCGGCGCGTTCAATTCCAGGAGCCGTCGCAGGCGGTTGTTACGGTTGATGACCCGGCGGTACAGATCGTTAAGATCGGAGGTCGCGAAACGGCCGCCGTCGAGCGGTACCAACGGACGCAGATCGGGCGGCAGCACCGGCAATACGGTGAGCACCATCCATTCCGGTTTGTTGCCCGATTCCATGAACGCCTCGATCAGCTTCAGGCGCTTCGACAGGCGCTTGATCTTGGTTTCCGAGTTCGTGTTCGCCATGTCCTCGCGAACTTTCACGACTTCGGACGGCAGATCCATCGACTTCAGCAGCTCATGCACCGCTTCCGCGCCCATGCGCGCATCGAATTCATCGCCGTGTTCTTCGATGGATTCGAGATACATTTCATCCGTCAGCAACTGGCCGCGCTGCAGCGAGGTCATGCCCGGGTCGACCACCACGAAGGCCTCGAAATACAGCACGCGCTCGATTTCGCGCAGCGTCATGTCGAGCATCAAGCCGATACGCGAGGGCAGCGACTTCAGGAACCAGATGTGCGCCGTCGGGCTCGCCAGCTCGATGTGCCCCATGCGCTCGCGGCGCACTTTCGACTGGGTCACCTCGACGCCGCACTTCTCGCACACCACGCCGCGATGCTTCAGGCGCTTGTACTTGCCGCACAGGCACTCATAGTCCTTGACGGGTCCGAAGATCTTCGCGCAGAACAGGCCGTCACGTTCCGGCTTGAAGGTGCGATAGTTGATGGTTTCCGGCTTCTTCACTTCGCCGTAGGACCAGGAGCGGATCATGTCCGGCGATGCAAGTCCGATCTTGATCGAATCGAAATTCTCGACCGGCACCTGCTGCTTGAACAACTTGAGTAAGTCTTTCATATCTTTAAGCCTCGCTCTCTAGTTCGATGTTGATGGCCAAGGAGCGGATCTCCTTCACCAAGACATTGAACGACTCCGGCATGCCGGCTTTCATTTCATGGTTGCCATCGACGATCGCCTTGTACATCTGCGTGCGTCCGTTGACGTCGTCCGACTTCACCGTGAGCATTTCCTGCAGCGTGTACGCGGCGCCGTAGGCCTCGAGCGCCCACACTTCCATTTCGCCGAAGCGTTGACCGCCGAATTGCGCCTTGCCGCCCAGCGGTTGCTGGGTGACCAAGCTGTACGGACCCGTCGAACGCGCGTGCATCTTGTCGTCGACCAGATGGTTCAACTTCAACATGTACATGTAGCCCACCGTCACGGGACGCTCGAACTGCTCTCCGGTACGTCCGTCGTGCAGCGTCGTCTGACCGGAGGTCGGCAGATCGGCGAGAGTCAGCAGACTCTTGATCTCCTCCTCGCTGGCGCCGTCGAACACCGGCGTCGCCATCGGCACGCCCTTCTTGAGGTTGCTGGCCAATTCGATGACTTCGGCATCGCTCATCGACTTGATGTCTTCCTTCTGGCCGCCCGTCTCGTTGTAGACCGCGCCCAGGAATTTGCGCAGCTCGACGACCGCTTGCTGGCCTTCCAGCATCCTGCCGATCTTGGCGCCCAGGCCCTTGGCCGCCCACCCCAGGTGGGTTTCCAGAATCTGCCCGATGTTCATGCGCGAAGGCACGCCCAGCGGATTCAGCACGATGTCCACCGGGGTCCCATCGGCCATGTACGGCATGTCTTCCACCGGCACGATGGACGAAATGACGCCCTTGTTGCCGTGGCGGCCTGCCATCTTGTCGCCCGGCTGCACGCGGCGCTTCACCGCCAGGTATACCTTGACCATCTTGAGCACGCCGGGCGCCAAATCGTCGCCCGCCGTGATCTTCGCCCGCTTCTCCTCGAAGCGCTTCTCGAATGCCTTGCGTTGACCCTTCAAGCGCTCGGACACCGTCTCGAGCTGCGTGTTGGTGTCCTCGTCCTTGAAGCGGATTTCGAACCACTGCTCGCGCGGCAGATCGGCGAGATAGGCCTCGTCGATTTGCGAACCGGGCTTCAGTTTCTTCGGACCCGCTTCGACGGACTTGCCTTCGATCATGCCGCGGACGCGCTGGAACAAATCGTCTTCCAGAATGCGCTGCTGGTCGGCCAGATCCTTGCGGACCCGCTCCAGTTCGGCCTTCTCGATCGACAACGCCCGCGAGTCCTTCTCGACGCCGTCGCGCGTGAACACGCGCACGTCGATCACGGTGCCGTCCATGCCCGGGGGCACGCGCAGCGAGGTGTCCTTCACGTCGGAGGCCTTCTCGCCGAAAATCGCCCGCAGCAGCTTCTCTTCCGGCGTCAGCTGGGTCTCGCCTTTCGGCGTCACCTTGCCCACCAGAATATCGCCCGCGCGCACTTCCGCGCCGATGAAGGCGATGCCCGCCTCATCCAGCTTGGCCAGCGCCGAATCGCCCACGTTGGGAATGTCGGCGGTGATTTCCTCGGGGCCCAGCTTGGTGTCGCGCGCGACACAGGTCAGCTCTTCGATATGGATGGTCGTGAAGCGGTCTTCCTCGACCACGCGCTCGGAGATCAGGATCGAGTCCTCGAAGTTGTAGCCGTTCCAGGGCATGAAGGCCACCAGCAGGTTCTGACCCAGGGCGAGTTCGCCCAGGTCGGTGGACGGACCGTCCGCCAGCACGTCGCCGCGCTTGATCGAATCGCCGGCATTGACCAGCGGACGCTGATTGATGCAGGTATTCTGGTTCGAGCGCGTGTACTTGGTGAGCGAATAGATATCCACGCCGGGCTCGCCGGCCGTGGTCTCATCGTCGTTAACCCGCACCACGATGCGCGAGGCATCGACGGAATCGACGCTGCCGCCGCGCCGTGCCACCACCGTGACGCCGGAATCGATGGCCACCGCGCGCTCCATGCCCGTGCCCACCAGCGGGGTTTCCGAACGCAGGGTCGGCACCGCCTGACGCTGCATGTTCGATCCCATGAGGGCGCGGTTCGCATCGTCGTGCTCCAGGAACGGGATCAAGGAAGCGGCCACCGACACGATCTGCTTCGGCGACACGTCCATGAAATCGATCTTGTCGGGGGCCGACAAGGTGAACTCGTTCTGCGTGCGGCAGGAGATCAAATCGTCGGTGAATTCGCCCTTCTCGTTCAAAGTGGCGTTCGCCTGCGCAATGACGTACTGGCCTTCCTCGATCGCCGACAGGTAATCGATCTGGTCGGTCACCCGGCCGCCTTCGACGCGCCGATACGGCGTTTCCAGAAAGCCGTAGTCGTTGGTGCGCGCATATACCGCCAGCGAATTGATCAACCCGATGTTCGGACCTTCCGGCGTCTCGATCGGACAGACCCGGCCGTAATGCGTCGGATGCACGTCGCGCACTTCGAATCCGGCGCGCTCGCGCGTCAGGCCGCCTGGGCCCAATGCGGAAACGCGGCGCTTGTGCGTGACTTCCGACAGCGGATTGTTCTGGTCCATGAACTGCGACAGCTGCGAGGAGCCGAAGAACTCCTTCACGGCCGCCGCGACCGGCTTCGCGTTGATCATTTCCTGCGGCATGATCGGCTCGCTTTCGGCTATCGTCAGGCGCTCCTTGACGGCGCGCTCGACGCGGACCAAGCCGATGCGAAACGCGTTCTCGGCCATTTCGCCGACGCTGCGCACGCGACGGTTGCCAAGGTGATCGATGTCGTCCACATGGCCGTTGCCGTTGCGGATGTCGATCAGGGTCTTCATCACCTCGATGATGTCTTCCTTGCTGAGCACGCCCGAGCCGGTGATCTCGTCGCGTCCCACGCGGCGGTTGAACTTCATGCGGCCCACGGGCGACAGGTCGTAGCGCTCGCTGTTGAAGAACAGGTTCTGGAACAGGTTCTCGGCGGCATCCTTGGTGGGCGGCTCGCCGGGACGCATCATGCGATAGATTTCCACCAGCGCCTCGAGGCGCGTCTTGGTCGGGTCGATGCGCAATGTGTCCGAAATGAACGGACCGCGGTCCAGATCGTTGACGTACAGCGTCTTGATCTGAGTGATGCCGTTTTCGATCAGCTTGGCCACCGTCGGCACGGTGAGAATTTCATTGGCCTTGGCCAGGATCTCGCCGGTTTCGGTGTTGACTATGTCATGCGACAAAACCTTGCCCTGCACGTATTCGGTGGGCACCGGCAGGCGCTTGATTTGCGCCTCTTCCAGTTCCTTGACGTGCCGCGCCGTGATGCGGCGGCCTTCCTCGACGATGACCTTTTTGCCGACGCGGATTTCGAACGCCGCGGTTTCGCCGCGCAAGCGCTGCGGGACGACCTCGAACTCGATTTCCTTCTTCGACAGGTGGAACACGTTCTTCTCGAAGAAAACGTCGAGAATCTGCTCCTCGGTCAAACCGAGCGCGCGCAGAATGATGGTGACCGGCAGCTTGCGGCGCCGGTCGATGCGTGCGAACACGCAGTCCTTCGGGTCGAATTCGAAGTCGAGCCATGAGCCGCGGTACGGGATGATGCGCGCGGAGAACAGCAGCTTGCCGGACGAATGGGTCTTGCCGCGGTCATGATCGAAGAACACGCCCGGGCTGCGGTGCAGCTGCGAGACGATGACTCGTTCGGTGCCGTTGATGATGAACGTGCCGTTCTCGGTCATGAGGGGCAGCTCGCCCAGATACACTTCCTGCTCGCGCACGTCCTTGACCGGCTTCTTCGCGCCGCTGGCTTCCTTGTCGAGCACCACCAGCCGCACCTTCACGCGCAGCGGCGCCGCATACGTCAAACCGCGCAGCTGGCATTCCTTCACGTCGAACACCGGCTCGCCCAAACGATAGCTCACGTACTCGAGCGTGGCGTTCCCGGAATAGCTCGAAATGGGGAACACGCTGTCGAACGCCGCATGCAATCCGATTGCATCGCGCTTCGATTCCGCGACGTCCGCCTGCAGGAATCGCCGATAAGAGTCCAATTGGATCGCCAGCAAGTACGGCGTGCCGAGGATGCTCGGACGCTTGCCAAAGTTCTTGCGGATGCGCTTCTTTTCGGTGAACGAATAAGCCATGTGCGTGCCTTCCCGGCGCCGTTAGGCGCCAAAATTAATCAAAACTTTCTCGGACGGGGCCGCATCGGCCCCGTTGAAAACGGCGCGAAGCGCCTGAAAAACGCGCTTGCAAACACACGCCGGATCTCTCGGGGCCAAATCGGCCCCGTGAGTCCGGCGCGCGAGCGCCTGAAGAGACAATAATCACTACTTGATGGCAGCCTTGGCGCCGGCGTCCTCGAGCTTCTTCTTGATCGTCTCCGCATCCGCCTTCGGAATGCCTTCCTTGACGGTGGACGGCGCGCCCTCGACCAGGTCCTTCGCTTCCTTCAACCCCAGGCCGGTGATTTCGCGAATGACCTTGATGACGCCCACCTTGTTGGCGCCGAACTCGGTCATGGTCACGGTGAACTCGGTCTGCGCTTCGGCAGCCGGAGCAGCCGCTGCCGCGCCCCCGCCCGCCGCCACTGCCGCTACGGGAGCTGCCGCGGTGACGTTGAACTTCTTTTCCATATCGGCAATCAGCTCGACCACTTCCATGACGGTCATCTTGGAAATTGACTCGAGAATATCGTCTTTAGTTACAGCCATTATCGTCTCCAAATAAAGGGGGCCATTGGGCCCGAATCAGGATTAATTCGCCGCTGCCGGGGCCGCACTGCTCTTCTTGGCTTCAAGAACAGCAGCGAGCGTCCGCACCAACTTGGAATTGGGGGCAGCCAACGTACCAACTAACTTACCAATCGGCGCCTTCAGCACACCCAGAAGTTGCGACACCGCCTGAGCGCGCGTCGGCAATGCAGCCACGCGCTCCAGCGAGTCGGGCTTGAGCAGTTGCCCGCCCAACGACACCAGTGTCGGCACCAACTTCTCGTTGTCCTTCGAAAACGCCTTGACGATGCGCGCAGCCGCGCCCGGATCGTCGTTGGAGAATGCGAGAACAACGGGGCCTTTCAGCGCCGGAGATATGCACTCGAAAGAGGTGCCGGCAACTGCCTTGCGCGCGAGCGTATTCTTGACGATCCGCAGATACACGCCTTCCTTGCGCGCCTTGGCGCGCAATTCGGTCATCTGCGTCACGGTCAAGCCACGGTTCTCTGCGCCCACGACGGACAGGGCTTTCGCCGCGACCGCGTTGACCTCTGCCACCACGACTTTCTTCTCTTCTAACTTGAGTGCCATTTAGGTCTCCGGTAGAGAAGCATCACAAGGTACGAGCGTTGCCGTTCGTACCCACCCTTTGAGTTCCGCTTAGGAACTCATCGGTGCGACCTTCACCAGGCATATCCTGATTCAAGGTCCCACCATCTGCGCAGGCCGTCATTAAGAGCATCGATTCGCCCGCCTGCGGTCTTCGACGGTGGGTGCGTTCGGCCAAAGCCGCGCGCAGCCCTCCATCTCATGCGCTTACGCGCATGTTTCCATGCGCTTCGCGCAACTCTCAACGGGGCCGCTGCGGCCCCGTCCTTTAAGTCTTTATCAATCCTAAGCTCGACTGATCCACCGTCACGCCGGGACCCATGGTCGAGGAGACGGTCATCTTCTTCAGGTACACGCCCTTCGACGTGGCGGGCTTGATCTTCTGCAGATCCGCGACCAGCGCCAGCAGGTTTTCCTTCAATGCCGCCGGCTCGAAATTGGCCCGCCCGATCTGTGCGTGGACGATGCCTGCCTTGTCGGTGCGGTAGCGCACCTGACCGGACTTGGCGTTCTTGACCGCTTCCGCGACGTTCGGCGTCACCGTGCCCACCTTCGGATTCGGCATCAGCCCGCGAGGTCCTAAAATCTGGCCCAGCTGGCCGACGATGCGCATCGCATCGGGGCTGGCGATCACCACGTCGAAATCGATCTGCCCGGCCTTGACCTTCTCGGCCAGATCTTCGAAGCCGACGATATCCGCGCCTGCGGCCTTGGCCGCATCGGCGTTCTTACCCTGCGTGAACACGGCCACGCGCACGGTCTTGCCGGTGCCGTGCGGCATCACTGTGGAACCGCGCACCTGTTGATCCGATTTGGTGGCATCCACGCCTAAATTCACGGACACGTCCACCGACTCGTTGAACTTCGCGGTGGCGAATTCCTTCACCAGCTTCAGCGCATCGTCGATCGGATAGGCCTTGCCCGGCGGCAACTTGTCCTTCCAAGACTTGGTTCGTTTCGCTACGGCAGCCATGTCACACCCCCTCCACGTCGACACCCATGCTGCGGGCGCTTCCGGCAATGGTACGTACCGCCGCATCCAGATCGGCGGCGGTCAAATCCGGCATTTTCACTTTGGCTATGTCCTCGAGCTGCTTGCGCGATATCTTGCCCACCTTGGAGGTGTTCGGCGTGGCACTGCCCTTCGCGAGCCCCAACGCCTTGGCAATGAGCACGGACGCCGGCGGCGTCTTCATGATGAAGGTGAAACTGCGGTCGCTGTATACCGTAATCACTACCGGGGTCGGCAATCCTTTTTCCAAGGTCTGGGTCTGCGCGTTGAACGCTTTGCAGAACTCCATGATGTTCACGCCCTGCTGGCCCAATGCAGGACCGACAGGCGGACTCGGGTTGGCCTGGCCTGCAGGGATCTGCAGCTTGATGTAGCCCGTAACTTTCTTCGCCATCGTCGCTTACTCCTGTGGGTGCAAACGCCCTCCTGAACAGGAGAAGCTCCCCGGTTTAAATCAACCCTTCAACCCTTCTCGACCTGCGAGAAATCCAACTCCACCGGCGTCGAACGCCCGAGAATCTGCACGGCTACCTGCAGACGATTCTTCTCGTAGTTCACCGACTCGACCACGCCGTTGAAGTCGTTGAACGGGCCGTCGGTCACGCGCACGACCTCGCCGGGCTCGAACAGCACCTTCGGTTTGGGCTTGTCCACGCCCTCCTCGACGCGCCGCAAAATCGACATGGCTTCCTTGTCCGTGATGGCAGCCGGCTTGTCGCTGGTGCCGCCGATGAAGCCCAATACCTTCGGCACTTCCTTCACCAGATGCCAGGTGTCCTCGTCCATTTCCATCTGCACGAGCACGTAGCCCGGGAAGAACTTGCGGTCGGATTTGCGCTTCTGACCGTCGCGCATCTCCACGACCTCCTCGGTGGGCACGAGGATCTCGCCGAACTTGGCATCGAGGCCGGCGCGCTTGACGCGCTCCTTCAAGGACTCCGACACCTTGTGCTCGAAATTCGAGTAGGCGTGCACCACATACCATCGCAGGGACATATAGAGCTCCGTTCGTTAACTGGACTGGCCGCCCAAAAAGCGCGTCATCCAGGTAAGAACCCAGTCAAGTCCGAAAAAAAACACACCCATCGCCGCAGCGAAGATGAACACGACCACGGTGGTCTGAATCGTCTCCTCGCGTCCGGGCCACACCACTTTGCGTAGCTCGATGCGCGCGGACTGGAAAAACAGCAAAAATTCATGACCGTACGAACTCAACCACGCGAGCGCCGCACCGGCGCCAACGCCGGCCACGACCATGCCGACGCGCGCCACCAGCGGCATCTCGTCGTACCAATAGAACGCGACGATGCCAGCGAGTATCGCAATGACCGCCAGAATCGCGAGCGCAACGTCCTTGGTGGACGCGCCCGCGGGTGTTTGCACTTCAGCCATTACTTAAACTTTCCTACTCACCCGAGAGTGGCAGGGCAGGAGGGAATCGAACCCCCAACCTGCGGTTTTGGAGACCGCCGCTCTGCCAATTGAGCTACTGCCCTAGTCATGCGCAAATTAGGCGCTGCGCGCCAACAATCAACGGGGTCGATGCGACCCCGTCCATTGAAAAACAAGACCTTAAACAAGCACCTTCGATACGACGCCGGAGCCGACGGTTTTACCGCCCTCGCGGATGGCGAAGCGCAGGCCCTGTTCCATGGCGATCGGGGCGATCAGCTCCACCACGATCTTGATGTTGTCCCCCGGCATCACCATC
>Ga0302326_10027152_pt1 | contig 11549 bp, 12 predicted proteins | sample Palsa_T0_3_FD_202264 | JGI IMG/M metagenome (GOLD analysis project Ga0302326, IMG submission 202264) | Peat permafrost microbial communities from Stordalen Mire near Abisko, Sweden - Palsa_T0_3 | ecosystem: Environmental > Terrestrial > Soil > Palsa > Peat permafrost | place: Sweden: Abisko...
CTTGCGGAGCCGTACCCGCCCGCAGATGCCGCCCAGGTCTTCCAGGGCGATGCCGCGTCCGGTGCGTTCAGCCTCGGTCACGATGCGCTTGGCGATGACATGGTTGGTGCCGGCGGCGAACCGGGTTTCCTTACGCGACCTCTTGCGCAGGAGCCGTTTCGCGGATCTGGTGCCCTTGGCCTGGAGTTTGCGGCGCAGGTGCCGGGCCCTGTGCCGGTGCCGGTTCAGGTGCTTGCCGGAGTGCCGGGTCCCGTCATCGGTGGTGGCGATGTTCGCGATTCCCAGGTCGACGCCGGTGAACCCGTCCGGCTCGGTGAGGCCGGGTTCGGGGATGTCGCAGGTGGCGTACAGGTACCATTTGCCGTCCCGGTGCACCAGGTCCGATTCGCCGCGGCGGTGCTCGCGGAGTTGCTCGTACTGGGCATCGGAACAGCGGAACGGTATCCCGGCCATCCGCCCGGCGGTGGTCCAGATCGACACGGTGCGCCGGGCGGGCTGCCAGGACAGGCACCGGTCGTCGAACGGCTGCGCGGCGTCCGGCCGGAACCGGATCGGCTTCGACTCGGCTTTCACCCGCCGTTTCGATCCGGGCTGGCCGAGGTTCCCCGCCCGGATGCTCGCCATCAGGGTCGCGTAGGCGCCGGCGACCTTCCGGGCGACGTGGATCGCGGGCTGCGCCGACAGGCCCGCCTCCTTCAGGTCACCGTAGACCAGGCGCTGGAGGGATTGCTTCCCGGTGACCCGTGCCTCGAACGCCCGCGCGGACACCGTATTCGCGGCCCGGTTGCACAGCGCCAAAGTGTCCCGGAGCGCCGCCTCCTGGGGGGCGCTTGGGAACAGGCGCACCGCGGCAACCAGCTTCACAAGTGCCAGCCTAGCCTGCTGATAGCATCTTCCCTATGTCGCCACGCTGGGCACCGGACCCGGATATACGTAGGGGCCGCAGCGTCGTCTACCACCTCCACGTCCATCTCGTCTTCGTCACTAAGTACCGGCGGGACGTCCTCAACGGGGAGATGCTCACCGCGTGCGAGCGGGTGATGCGGGACCTGTGCGCGGAGATGGGCTGCGAACTGCGCGAGTTCAACGGGCAGAACAACCATGTGCACCTGCTGGTGCACTACCCGCCGAAACTCCCCGTTTCCACGCTGGTCAACCGCCTCAAAGGCGTATCGGCGCACTACCTGCGGAAAGAGTTCACCAGCCACGTCAACCGGCACCTCATGCACGGCCACCTGTGGTCCCCGTCCTACTTCGCCGCATCCGCGGGCAGCGCACCGCCCGCAATCATCACGCAGTACATCGAGCAGCAGAAGCGCCCCGTCTAGATCTAGACCTGAACCGATGCGATTCCTCCCGGCCCTGAACTGAACGGCCGGGATTCCCCGCATGCTCCGTTGAATCTTCGCTACCGGCCCAACAAACGGACGGGCATAGTGAGCGCTGTCTCGGGCAGAGCTGGAGGAGGATCATGTTCCTCAATGACGAGGACCCGCGCTGATCGCGAGCAGGCGCGGCGACCGGTAAGGTCCGGCCCGGTGATTACGTGCGTATCTGAACGGGAGATTCTGCCAGATCCGGTCAATTAGCTGGTGTGAAGTCGATCCGGTCGGCCGACTCGCCCCGGCCGACCAGGACCGTGGCCACCATCTGCGGCGGGAACAGGCCGTGAGCCACGACCCCGGGCGTCGATGACAACCAGACGGCGAGCGCCGCCGGGTCCTCGACCGGCCCGTGGTAGTCGGCGATCACGCCGCCATCCGGGCTCAGCGGGACGTCGCGCAGCGAAGCCGGGTCGACTCGGCGCAGGGTGGCGCGCAGCCCGAAGGACAGCAGCTCGAGGGGGACAGGGGCGTGCAGGGCCGGGACCGGCTTGGAGGAGTCGGCGATAACAACGAACCGGTCCGCGGCCCCGGCCACGATCTTCTCCCGGGTGTGGGCGCCGCCGCCCCCCTTGACCAGCCAGCCGTCCGGAGCGATCTGGTCCGCGCCGTCGATGGTGATGTCAAACCGGTCGATGCTCGTGACGTCCTCGATCCGCAGGCCGAGTTCGCGCGCGGCGTGCTCGGTGCGCGGCGACGTGGCGGCGCAGACGATGTCAAGGGACCGCTTGGCCAGGGCCGGGAGCAGGTACGCCACGGTCGAGCCGGTGCCAAGGCCGACGGTCATGCCGTTCTCGACCAGATCCGCGGCCGCTTCCGCGGCAACCTGCTTCTCCCGCTCAATGTTCATGACCGTGTGCCTCCCGGTGATCTCTACCCGCAGGCTCACTGGGGCATGCTCAGCTGGAGCTTTGCCTCCTCGGCGGACACGAGCGTCGTCTGGCCTGCGGCATCCCGGGCCTGCCACTCCAGCATCGCTGCGGTGTCCTCGGCGTCCTCGAGCTCGTCCGGGGCGGCGGCCTGCTCCAGAGCCCGCAGGCGCAGGAAATCGGCCACCGGCACCACGATAGCTACATCCGGCTGAGCCAGCACCGCCAAATGCTGGCCGTCTGCGAGAAAGCAGCCGCAGAAACGCCCGTTCGTCAGCTCAGCGTGGATCATTGATTCGGGAGGGGCAGCCCCTACGTGTACGGAGCGGTCGGCCCGGCGACCTGCCCTTTTACTGCACCGAGTCCGCGAAGTGGGCCAGGGTCCACGGGAGGTGGCTGGCTGCGCAATTCGGGGTGTTGGCCCTACTAACTGGCTTCACTAAAGGTCATCGTTGGCGATGTGCTCTCACTCACTCGGCTTTAGTGAGACTGGGGTAGCCGAAGTTCCAGATGCGTAGAATGCGCCTATTCCGTTTCCGAGCGCTGGGCGGCCCACGTGTCATTAGTTCCGCAGGATGAGATAGCGCGCACTGTTGGTAAGGAGCCGGGAAGGCTCCGTCGCGCCGGCGCGCCAGCGGTTCTGGCGCTGCTCGGTGCCGCGGCCCTCGTTCCCGTCCTTATCGAGGCCGCTGGCGGAGGCCCGCTGGCGGCAGCTCTGGGCGGCGTCGCTGGCAATGTTGGCGGCGGTTATCTCACCGGTGTCCTCGAAAAGCTGGCGAACCGGCTGCGTGACGGCCAGTCGCGCCAGGAACCAGACGAAATCCGGGACAGGCTGGCCGCCGACCTGCTCACCGCCCTCCAGAAGAATGACCACAGCGCGGGGGAACTCCGCGCTGAGCTCACCGACCTGCTGGTGGAGGTCGACGGCTTCGGGGCAGCTGTCAGCGCTGCCACCGGCGACCTGCAGACTCACCTGGTCGCCTGTGTCAGCGAGCTGGCTGGGCAGCAGAGCGAAACCCTTCGCAGGCTTGGTGCTGTCGACGCCCGGCAACGCGGGATGGAAAGGCAACTGCGCCACCAGGCCCGGCAGATGCAGGAGATGCTGGACCGGCAGCGCCTGCTGAGCCGACGCCCGCCGGAAAGCATCGCTGCGGCGGAGCACGCGCCGCCTGGCATGCCGCGGCACCATACAGCCCCGATGTATCCGGCCATGATTATCAACGCTGCTGTGCCTGCCCCGGCCACCGGCCTCCGATGGCAGGGCGGAGAGGAGATCGCGGTAGGTGACCGCGTGTACCCGCTCCACGATTACCTTCTGGACGAGCATTTCGGCGCTGCTCAGTCCGTGGTCTTCCGCCAGGCACGCGGGCTCCAGCTCATCTCACCTGAGGACCCCGGCCAGGGGCATGTGTGGCTCCGGCAGGCGGAGGTACGCCATCGCGGCCGGGACACCCAGCACGCATTAGCCGCCCTTCCGGCGGAACGTCAACTGCTCGCCGCCCTGGGTTCGCATCCGGGCCTTCCGAGCGCCGTTCAGCTCGTGGCTGATGAGGGCCGGGCGTCGCTGGCCTTCGCCTGGCCAACGTCTCAGACTGGCCGTCCCTGCGAGACCATCGAGAGGGCGTTCGGCTCCGATGCTGCGCCGATGGACTCATGGCAGATGTTCCGGCTGTTCACCGGCCTGGCCGGGCTGACCGGGGCGCTGGTCCGGCTGCACAGCCGCAAGGCGTCCCACCGTGCCCTGGAACCCGCGGCAGTGATCGTCCGAGACGACGGATCTTTCGTGCTGAGGGACCTGGGGGTGGCCGCCCGCGAATACGAGCCGGGGGAGGGACCGGCTGGTTACCAGGCACCGGAGCAGCAACGTGGCGCACGCGGGCAGCCCGGTCCGGGCACCGACGTCTATCAGCTCGCCGCCGTCGCTTACCACCTGATCACGGGGCACCCAGGGCCAGTGCCGTCCACCCGCACAGCACCGCGAACCCGGCCCACGGCGCCAGCGGGTAGTAGCCGGACGGTGGGATGTAGTTGGCCTGGACCTGGTAATACTGCGGCGCGGGCTGCTGGAGGGCGAAGGCGGCGGCCGGGGTGATCCGCAGCAGCCAGTCCGTCAGGCCGGCCGGGATCCGCGGCGGGGCCGACAGGACGTCCGGGATCACGACCAGCACGATCACGATGAGGATCGCGGTGGCGCTGCGCCGCACCATGGTGGCGATGGCGATGGCGAGGGTGAGCACGGCGGCCAGTGCCGCCGTCCGGACCGTGATGCTGCCGTTGCCGGCGAGTGGCTGGCGCACGAAGTAGAACGCATCCTGTACGGGTTCGCCGCCCGGCCCAGCGGGTAAACGGGCTGGCCGCAGGCCGCGCCGTGCTGGACCGGGCTGTGCTGGCCCGAGCCGGTCTGACTCGAACACGAGGGGTTGGCGCTGGCCTTGGCGACGAGTACGCCGATCCCGGCCGTTACCAGGACCGCGATGATCAGGCCGATGACCCAGCCGCGCACCGTGCGGAACTTGGTCCATTCCGCGTGCAGCAGCTGGCGGAAACCGTCCCGCGCGTCACGCGCGGTCGAGCGATATGGCGTGACGGTGGTCATGGCGTCACTCCTGGCGTAGCCGGGGCGGCGCGGAATTCCACCGCGTCACGGGTGAGCTCCATGTAGGCCTCTTCCAGAGTCGCCCGGTGGGCGCTCACCTCCGCGAACGGGACGCGGCTTTCGGTGAGAGCCGCCACTATCCGTTCCGTGGAAAGGCCGGAAATTGTGAGCAGGTCAGGACCCGTCGCGCCACCGTCGCTCCCGCGTGCGCGAGTACCGTCCTCGCCTCGCCGCGCGCCGCGGTGCGCAGCTCGACCCGGTCATCGGCCGCGGCCGCGATCATGTCCCTGACGCTGGCGTCGGCGAAGACCTGGCCATGGCCGACTACCACGAGGTGGTCGGCGGCGTCCTCCAGCTCGCTCATCAGGTGGCGCCGAAGTGGGGAGAGGAGCCGGCAGCAGGGCTCACACTTCAGCGCCTTTGCCGGTAGATCCCGTAATAAACGGGGCTTATGGGCTGGCCCCGCGCGTGTCACCGTTCGCTTCGCCTCCCCCGGTCGCTCTGGCCAAATTAGCTGCGGCTCAGGCCTCCATGGCGCGTATAACCCGCATCGAACTTCCAGCGCCGCATGGTGTCCTGCCGCGCTGCCTCCTGGACCGTTTCGTAGCGGGCGACATGAATGGTCAGCGGCCCGAAGATATCACCGGAACGATGGGCTCACTGGAAGGTCCTGCGTCTTCAACCCACGTTCCGGCCGCAGGTATTGACATGGCGATAGTTCCTTTTTGCTCGGACGATGCATGGTGTGCGTAGGGCCCCTTGGCGAGGGTAAGGCCGTGTTCTGCGAGCGTGAGGAGCGCTTGCTGAAGTGTCTGGCCCGCAATATTCGGCACTCGGACATGCGCGAGTATGCCGCTCTGGTTGCAGTTTGTGCAGCCATACGGACCAGTTGAGACAATCAGGTTTACGTTGGCGCCTGCGGTCACCTTGGTGCCGGGAAGCGGATCCGTAATAACTACAAATCCGCATTGGAGTTTACTGGTCTCTTCCTGTTTCGTGAATCTCAATCCCGTGTCCGCAAGGTATTGTTCGGCGGCCAAGAACTGGTACCCTGCCAGATTTGTCAGTTTTATGCTGGTCGCTGGTGCGGCCGGTGATGCGGCATGCGCGCTGCCCCGCAGCCTCGAGTTAGGGCACGCCAATGGATTGGGGTGGTGCTCAGCTGTATTACTAGTGCTACTGCTGCTGCTACTGCAGGCGCTTATGTATACTGCCAGTCCCGTTGCCAGCAGCGCGCTGCCTATGGTTCGGGATCGATCTTTGGACATGATCTCACATCGCATCTCTTATGAGCATTCGCTAAATCACTTCGAACGATAGCGCGATGTGATCGCATCTCATTTCTGCGTATGACCGCCCCCCTCTTTGCCGGGTGTTTGAGAGCGAACACTGTTATCCGGGTTCCCGTTATCCGGCGAACGCTGACTTGCCTTATTCCTGCGGTCGACAGCATCAAGGCCGACAGGGAAGAGCGATACAATGGCTCCACCGCCTAGCCCGAATAGAATCCCCGAGTAGAACGCGTCGTTGGTGTTACTCTGCAGTTCGGAAAGATTCGATGCGGTAATTGGCGTTACTGACAGTGCTTGGCTTTGGGCGTCGCCGAGACTGCTCATCCATATCCAGCTCCGGGCGCTGACTTGTGTTGGGGCGATGCCTCCAATCAGGGCGTATCCAGCTAGAGATGTCCCATTGAGCGCCAGAAATCTCTCTACCGTGCCAGCTTGGACTGGCGTGGTAATAGCGGGCAGTGTGGCGCTGAGATACGGGGCATCGGTGGTAGACAGCGGAGAATTTCTGGCCCAGCATAGAGTGATTTGGAGAAACGACTCTTCTGCTGTGGGGGGAACTGGCGACTCACCGTGTCTGGTATAAGAACCTGGGTAGCCTGGTACCGGAATCAGCTTGCCTCGCGGAGCAGCTGTGCAGAGGTAGCCGGTGAAATTTCGAATTTCCATAACCCAGCGAACAGTTTTCAGATGCTGGGGAAAAGCAACGTACGTGTCAATGACTAGTTCAGTTGCCGGGTTGCTGGTCTGCTCCAGGTACGAGTCTATATCCAGGAACCGCGGAGGCGGGCTACCGGGAAAAGCTAGAAAGAACGACGGAGACTGCAGTTCTGCTGACGGCGGTATGTTCGCCGACGGGCGCAATATTAAGCCGAGCGAAACAGGGACTACCGTCAAGAAGACCAGGATCCATAGAACTGTGAAGCCGCGATTTTTCGGCGCCCAAATGAAACGCCAGGCGCGCGACGCCCCAGCAAATGCTTGCTGAGCAATGCCGGCCATTCCTCGGGAGCGGCTGCTGGCCATGGCTTAGCTTCCTCACCGCTATCTGCTGGGGTGACCTGCTCGGATCATGACGGATTTGAGTTGCGCGGGAGGCAGCCTCCGATAAGCAGCGGCAGAAGCAAACACAGCTGGTGAGGTCGCGCCGTGGCCGTCGCTTGCTCCAAGGCAACCGCGTCGCGAAGGCGCGATCGGTACGACCTGCACGCCCAGATCTTCTCATCTGTCGGCGATACAGCCAAGTATCAACGGCGTGCTGCTTGAACCGTCGCGGGACGGCCCAGTGCTTTATCCGGACCCCCCGGTGCCGACCAGACGTGTAACGCTTGTTTCTTTCCGGACTGCGACTTCCGGGCATGGCTTTCGTACGGAGAGGAAAAGTCCCGCGCCGGCTCGCCACCTCAGCTCGAACACCGTCACCATCCCGCCTCGCCGAGCCGCCGGGTATCCCGGCGGACAGTGACCGGCCCTTCTCCATGACGCCGGCGCACTGGGCGCGGCGGGCGATGCCGGTGTCGTGGCTGACCAGGACCAGCGTAAGCCCGCGTTCTCGCCACAGCTTCGCCAGCAGGCCGATGGTCTCGTCCCTGGTGTCCTCGTCGAGGTTGCCGGTGGGCTCGTCGGCCAGCACGACCTTTGGCTCCTTGACCAGTGCGCGGGCTATCGCGACCCGCTCCTGCTGCCCGCCGGACAACTCCGACGGGAGATGCCGGGACCGGTCGGCCAGGCCTACCTAGTCCAGCGCGGTCTCGACGCGGCGCTGCCGGTCCGCATGCCCGGTCCCGAGCGGGATGAGCGCGGCCTCGACGTTCTCCGCCGCCGACAGCGTGGGTACCAGGTTGAAGATCTGGAAGATGAAACCGATCGACTGCGCCCGCAGCCGTGTCAGCGGGGCTTCGCGCAGCGCGCCCAGATCGGTGCCGTCCAGTTCGACGGTGCCTTCGGTAGGCGGGTCCAGCCCGCCGAGCAGGTTCAGCAGCGTGGACTTGCCATGCCCGGTGCGGCCCTGGACGGCCAGCCATTCGCCGTCCCCGATCACCAGGTTCAGGCCCCCGACGGCAGGCACGTTGCGTCGGCCCTTCTGGTACAGCTTGGTCACGCCGCTCAGCTTGTACATGACGTCCTCTCCTGCCGCCTGGTCACGCCACGCGGCTCAGGGCCTGGACGGGGCGGAGCCGGCCGATGAGCCAGCTCGCAAACGTGCCTGCCACCAGGTCGCCGGCGATGGCCAGCAGCACGGCCAGCGCGACGGCGCCGGGGGTGATGACGGCGGACATCGGCACGGCCACCGCGTGAGTGGCGGTCGGGCTGATGCTCTGCGCGCCGCCCGGGCCGGCCGACTGGAAGTGCTCCCCGGTGGGCTGGGCCAGGGTCGCCGACAGCTTCGGCGCGATCGCGTCGATGACGGCCGCGCCCGCGAAGGCCAGGCCGACGCCCAGCGCGGCACCGATGATGCCGGTCGCGACGGACTCGCCCATGACCTGGACGATGATCCGGCGGCCGCGCCAGCCGATCGCCTTGAGCGTGCCGAACTCGCGCACCCGCCGGCCGACCGCAGCCATGGTCAGCAGGCTGGCTACCGCGAAGGCCGCGATGAGCAACAGGGCCGACAGCCATCGGCCGAGGTCGTTGGCGAGCTTGGCGGCGCTGTTCACCGACCCGGATACCTGGCTGGCCAGGCTGGCGGCGGTGGTGACCGTGTCGCCGGGCAGCAGCTTCCCGATCTCCTTCTGCACGGCCGGAACGTCGGCCGCGCTGGGGCTGTCACGTAGATCGTGTTCACCTTGTTCTTCAGGTTCGTGCCTCCTGCCGTGGCCAGCGCCTGGGCCCGGGGGAGCGGGATGTACACGTCGGGCGGGCTCCCGCTCTGCGGCTGGGTCACGATGCCGACCACCGTGAACGTCGTCTTGCCAATCGTGATCGTCGAGCCGGCCTTCAGCTTGTGTGAGGTCGCGTAGTTCGAGCCCACGACCGCCACGTCCGCTTGGATCCGAGGCCCACGGCCGTGGACCGTCAGCCCGAGGTACGCGGCCACGAACAACCCGGCCAGCGTCTCGGCCCACGGGCGCCGGCCTGGGCGATCGACGGTTTCCTGCCAGGAGTCGCGCTCGGCCGAATTCCACGAGCGAGGTCTGGGTCGTACTCTAATGAGGTGACCGCCGCGCACGATTACAGTGACCTGCACGAGCTCATAGACCGTCTGGAGCCTGAGCAGGCCGAAGAGCTGCGTGCGTTTGCGCTGGGACTGGTGAGACCCGAGAGCCATCGGTTCAGGGTCTTGCGTACTTTCGAGGGTCCTCATACTGATCTTGGTGCCAGGGCACGCGAAGTCATGCGCACCGAGTTCGGTCATAGCGATGCTGATCGTTGATGCTGGACCGCTTGTCGCCTACCTCAACGGCAACGACCCCGATCATGTCCGCTGCGCGGAGCTACTCGAATCTCGCACAGACGATTTCCTCGTCACGCCGTACGTTGTAACAGAGACGTGCTATCTCGTCGGTAAGTACGTAGGTGCTGAGGCCGAGATCAACCTCGTCGAGGCGCTCGCGATGGGTGACTTGGTGCAATAGATATGGTGGCTGCTGACCTCATCCGCATGGCCGAACTGATGCGCCAGTACATTGGGGCGGAGTACTCACCTGGCCGGGGAACTCGCTGGCAAGTCTCCGGCAGCCTTCGGCCGGCGGACCAGGGTTTCGGTGCCGCCGATGCACAGTGTGACGTTTTCGGCCTCGGCGCAGGCGAACACGCCGGCCAGGGTGCGCAGGCGCAGGCCTTGTCGTTGCGGGACGGCGAACCCGCGTCCGCCCAGCAGCGGCCTGATCTCGCCGATCACCCGGCCGTTTGTGGAGAACCTGACCTGGCGGTCACACCGAGGGCCTCGCGGGTCAACCGGTGCGCAAGCGAGCCAGGGCGACCAGCAGTCGGCCGGTTAACACCAACGCGTATTTGGCCCGGCGCCGGCCTGGCGCCGCCGGTCGCCACGGCCCACTGGCGGCGCCCGGACTCACAATCGCGCCTCCCACTGCGGCGCGAGTCGGTGACAAGCTCGCCAAGGTGTTCCTGTGACAGCCGGCAGAAGGCCTCGTGAAGACGCGGTCAGGCGGGCTGCCACAGCTCGACCCGATTGCCCTCAGGATCGGTGACCCAGCCGAACCGGCCCACACCCTCCATGTCCTGCGTTTCTTTGGCCACATCGGCTCCCTTGGCGCGCAATTGCGCGAGCATCGCATCCAGGTCGCGGACCCGGAAGTTGAGCATGGTTTGCTGGGCGCGGGACCCGAAGTAGCCGGTCTCGGACTCGAACGTCGCGAACACCGTCAGCCCGGCTCCCTGACGCCACAGGCCGTTCTCATCGGCGTCCAGGCCCAGGCAATCGCGGTACCACGCGCCCAGGGCCGCCGGGTCGGCGGCCCGCATGAAGTACCCGCCGATCCCAAGCACACGTTCCATGCCGCCATCTTGCCAGGACGGCGACGGGCCGGCTGGCACCACATCATCGCCCGCTTCACCCCCCGTCTCAATCGCGGGGGAACTCGTAAGTTCTCAAGCAGGCTCTTAGCACTTCATGATCGTCCGGAGGGATCGGCCGGGCCATCACGGTCCTCGCCGGTGACCCGCAGCGCCTGATGCTCAGCGGCCAGGGCTGGGCGATGACTTCGGGCCCGACGGATCGTCCTCTCTGTGGGCGGACACGCGGCATCGGCCCGCTCGCCGTGAAGGAGCGTGGCAGGAGGTCATTGTGTCGCAGGTCCGGGTGCGCAACTTCTCAGTGTCGCCGGATGGGTTCAGCACCGGCGAGGGACAAAGCCTGGACGCCCGGCGGCCATCCAGCGGTTTGGGTGGTTCCACCCCTGCGGCGGGCCGGGCCGACCGTGCCAGCCTGATGGCTCAGCTGTTCAAGGACGGAACACCGGGAACGGTGAGCCATGAGTAACGAAGCCAGTACGGTCGGCGCCCGCCGGCCCGCGGTGGCGGGCGCGGCGCTGGTAGTCGCGGCGGGCCTGATCGCCGGCGGCTGCTCGAGCAGCAGTAGCAGTTCGAGCAGTTCGAGCACGCTGGCGTGCCCGTCCAAGCGCGGCACGCCGGTCACCGGGACCGCCCCGGCCGGAACCGGCCGGCCCGCGGCGGGCTGGACCCAGCCGGGCGCCGACGTGGCGAACACCCGCGACGTGGCCAGCGCGATCACCAGCAGCAACGTCTCGAAGCTCGGGGTGGCGTGGACCGTGCCGCTGACGATATCGACGGCCCATACCGACGGGGCCTACGCGACCACGCCGGTGATCGTGAACGGGGTGGTGTACGTCCAGGACCTGGAGTCCGACGTGATGGCGATCAGCCTGGCCCCCGGCAAGGTCTTGTGGAGGCACGACTACAACTCGCCCAACGGCGGGCCGGACGGCGTCAA
>Ga0302326_10027153_pt1 | contig 11549 bp, 7 predicted proteins | sample Palsa_T0_3_FD_202264 | JGI IMG/M metagenome (GOLD analysis project Ga0302326, IMG submission 202264) | Peat permafrost microbial communities from Stordalen Mire near Abisko, Sweden - Palsa_T0_3 | ecosystem: Environmental > Terrestrial > Soil > Palsa > Peat permafrost | place: Sweden: Abisko...
ACAAAGTGCCGCGAACCGAAGGTGTCATCGGCGGCGCGGCCAACTTTGTCCGCCACGTGGGCGGGCTCATGAAGGCCGATCGTAAGCCAGTGCGCCGCGATAGCGTCGCGGCATAGCAATCAAGGGTCTGGGGGATATCGCATGGGTTGTTCCAGCGGAAGTTGCGGCACCGGCGAAGGCGATAAGGGCAACACAGGCGCGTTTGTCCCTCTGGGAAACCTGTCCAAGCCCCTCGTCGCGCCTCCTCCTCCGGTCATCAAACCGGCTCCCACGCGTGTGCCCGAGGGCCAGCCCGCTTTCATCGGTCTGGACGTCGGTTCCACCACCGTCAAGGCCGTGGTCGTCAATCCCGCCAACGATGCGATCCTCTGGCAGGATTACCAGCGGCACGACACCAAGCAGCCCGAAAAAGTCCTCGAATTCCTGAAGCGCATGGAAGAGGAAGTCGGCATCGTCGCCGGCCACAGCCGCATTTTCATCACCGGCAGCGGCGGCGGGCCCATGGCTCCGCTCCTCGGCGCCAAGTTCGTTCAGGAAGTCAACGCCGTGGCCCTGGCGGTCGAAAAGCTTTATCCCCAATGCGGCTCCGTGGTGGAGTTGGGCGGCCAGGACGCCAAGATCATCATTTTCAAGGAAGATCCCAACACCGGCCGCAAGAAAAAAATCCCCTCGATGAACGATAAATGCGCCGGCGGCACTGGCGCGGTCATCGACAAGATCAACGCCAAGCTGCGCATTCCCGCCGAGGAACTTTGCCAGATGGGCTACACCGGCATCAAGCTGCATCCGGTGGCCGGCAAGTGCGGCGTCTTCGCGGAAACCGACATCAACGGCCTGCAGAAGAGCGGCGTGCCCGGCGACGAATTGATGGCCTCTTTGTTTGAAGCCATCGTGCAGCAAAACCTCGCGGTGCTGACGCGCGGCAATACCCTGCGCCCCCAGGTTCTCCTGCTGGGCGGCCCCAACACCTATATCAAGGGCATGCGGGACTGCTGGAAAACGAACATTCCCAAGATATGGGCGGAGCGTAACTTCCCGCTGCCCGAGGGCGTCGATCCCGAATCGCTCATCCTCGTTCCCACCAACGCGCAATACTACGCGGCCCTGGGCTCTATCGAGTTCGGCAAGGACGAAGACGATTCCGTGGGCGTCTATCGCGGCACCGACAACCTGGAGTGGTATCTCAACGTCGGCCGCCTCGAGGAAAAACAGAAAAAGGGCGGCACCGGCCTCAGCAAGAGCGAGCAGGATTTGCTGGAATTCAAGCAGCGCTACAAGCCCAAGAAATTCGTGCCCGCGAAGTTCCATCCCGGCCAGGTTGTCGAAGGCTTCATCGGCTTGGATGGCGGTTCTACCTCCACCAAGGCGGTTCTTCTCGATAAGAACAAGCAGATCCTGGTGAAGTGCTACCAGCTTTCCAAGGGCAACCCCATCGAGGACACGCAGGACATGTTCCAGAACCTGCGCGACCAGATCGAGGAACAGGGCGCCACCCTCAAGATTTTGGGCGTGGGCACCACCGGCTACGCCAAGGACATCCTAAAGGATATTCTGGCGGCCGACGCGGCCATCGTGGAAACCGTCGCGCACACCGAGGCCGCGCTGCACTTTTATCCCCACGCGGACGTCATCTGCGACGTTGGCGGGCAGGATATCAAGCTCATCATCCTGCAAAACGGCCGCGTCAAGGATTTCAAGCTCAATACCCAGTGCTCCGCGGGCAATGGATATTTCCTGCAGTCCACTTGTCAGGGTTTTGGCTTCGATGTCACGCAATTCGCCGACCTGGCCTTCGGCGCCAAGGCCATGCCCATGTTCGGGTACGGCTGCGCTGTCTTCATGCAGTCGGACATCGTGGATTTCCAGCGCCAGGGTTGGAAGCCGGAGGAAATTCTCGCCGGCCTGGCCAATGTCCTGCCCAAGAACATCTGGCTCTACGTTTCGCAGATTCCCAACCTGGCCTCTCTCGGCAAAACCTTCGTCCTCCAGGGCGGCACGCAGCACAACCTGGCCGCCGTCAAGTCCCAGGTGGATTTCGTCGAGTCCCGCTTCCGCGACAAGGGCGTGAAGCCCGACATCATCGTGCACGAGCACTGCGGCGAGTCCGGCGCCATCGGCGCGGCCATCGAAGCCCACCGCCTGCACAAGATGGGCCGCAAGACCACGTTCATCGGCCTCGAAGCCGTGCAGAAGGTCACCTACATCTCTCATCGCGGGGAAGACACGCGCTGCTACTTCTGCAAAAACAAATGCCTGCGCACGTTCATCGACGTCAAGCTGCTTCCCGGCATGCCGGTTGAAAATGCGGGCTTCAAAAACTCCAAGATCCCCATCGCCCCTGATTCCAAGCGCCTGATTGTCAACAACAGTTGCGAAAAGGGCCTCGTCGAAGACGTCAACGCCATGCGCGAAATCAAAAAGGGCCTCGACTCCGTGAAAGAGTCCAACCCCAACATGGCCGAGATCGCCGCCAAGGTCGCCTTCAAGTCCTTTAAGCCCGCGATGGTCTCCGATCCTCTGCCGCGCTATCTGCTCACTGCGCGCCAGAAAGCTCGCGCCGCGGCCATGAAGCGCCGCGCCACGCTGCGCATCGGCATCCCGCGCGTCCTGAACCAATACACCTGCAATCCTGTGTTCAGCGCCTATTTCGAGTCCCTGGGCATCCCCGCGGACAATCTGGTCTATTCCGATTACACCACCGAGGAGCTTTACAAGTCCGGCGCCAAGCGCGGCTCCATCGACCCCTGCTTCCCGTCCAAGGTGGGCATCCCTCACGTGCACAACCTGCTCTATGTGCACCACAAAAAGAAGCCCCTGGATATCATCTTCTTTCCCATGATCGACGATCTGCCGTCCGACCTGGTCAACGCGCAGAGCCATCGCGCCTGCCCCACGGTTACGGCCACGCCTGCGGCCGTCAAGTCGGCCTTCATCAAGGAAAGCGACCTGTTCGCCGAGGTCGGCGTGCAGTTCATGAATCCGCTCATCAACTGCGGCACGCCGGTCCTGTTCGAGCGCCAGATGTACGACGCCTTCCACGAAATTCTGGGTCTGTCCGCGGAAGAAAACCATCGCGCCTCCGAGGAAGCCAATAAAGCCGCGCAGCACTTCAGCGAGGGCATCCTGCGCAAGCAGGGCCGCGAAATCCTCCGCAAGCTTGAAGCCGAAGACGGCATCGGCATCGTCCTGCTGGCCCGGCCGTATCACAACGATCCCGGCCTGAACCACGACATCCTCGAGGAGTTCCAGAAGCTGGGCTATCCCGTGCTCACCCTCGCGTCGCTGCCCATTGACGACGAGATCATCTGGCGCCTCTTCGGCGACGATGTTCGCGCCGGTGCGATTACCCACCCCATGGACATCACCGACGCCTGGAAAAACTCCTACAGCGAGAACAGCAGCCAGAAGGTTTGGGCCGCCAAGTATGCCGCGCGCCATCCCAACCTGGTGGCTCTCGAGCTTTCCAGCTTCAAGTGCGGCCACGATGCGCCCATCTACACCGCCGTCGAGGAGACCGTGACCAAATCTGGCACGCCGTACTTCTCCTTCAAGGACATTGACGAAAACAAGCCCAGCGGCTCCATCCGTATCCGCGTCGAGACCATCGGCTATTTCCTCAAGCGCTATCGCGAAGACATGATTGCGCGCAAGCAGAAGGAATCCGACATCGACGTCAAGCTGGCCGAGCTTGAGGCTCAACTGCGCGCCGAACTGGGCGCTTCGCTTCCCGGCTCCGCGCAGGAAGAGCTTCAGGCCGTGCTCTAGAGCGCGGCTTCCATGCACACCGCCCGCACCATGGCCCCGGCGTTTGAATCCGAGAAAGTGATGTTTGAGATTTATCGTGACCCGGAACCGCACGGCCGCTACCACGTCGTTTACTTCACCGAGCTCGACGAGCACAATAAGGAAAAGGAAATCAACGACGCCATGCGCGGCGACCATGTCTTTGACGGCTTCTTCCGCAACCTCTCCAAGGAAGAGGCCAAGCGCGCCGTCAACGCGATCCTGGAACGCCTGAACTCCGGCGAGAAGTTCGTCCGCGCCGAAGTCGAACGGGAGCTCAAGTCCTTCCTGGCCTGAGGCGACGGTGAACCTGCGAACACGAATCCGCCGTGGAATGCGCTTCCTGGGCACGCGCGCGCGCGAAGTGCGCATGATCGCCTGCGGCCTGGCCGGGAGCGGCCATCCCATCCTGGTTCACGTCATCCCCACGCGGCGCTGCAATCTTTCCTGCGCCTACTGTAACGAATACGACGACTTCTCCAAGCCTGTCCCGCTCGAGGAGATGTTCCGCCGCGTCGACCATCTGGCTGCGCTGGGCGCCGCCATTATCACCCAGAGCGGCGGCGAGCCTCTGCTGCATCCGCAGCTTGACCAGATCATCGCTCGCGTGCGCAGCCATGGCGCACTGGCGGGGATGATCACCAACGGTTACCTGCTCACCGTGGATCGCATCCAGCAGCTCAATCGCGCCGGCCTCGACCATCTGCAGATCAGCATCGACAACGCCCAGCCCGATGAAATCTCCAAGAAAAGCATGAAGGTGCTGGACCAGAAGCTGGTCCTGCTCGCCGAGCACGCTGAATTTCAGGTCAACATCAACTCCGTGCTGGGCAGCGGCGTGAAAAATCCCGAAGACGCCTTGGCCGTGGCCCGCCGCGCCCTGGCCCTGGGTTTCACCAGCACCGTCGGCGTCCTGCACGACGGCAACGGCCAGCTCAAGCCCCTGAGCCCCCACGAACAGGTCATCTTCGAGCAGGTCATGGCCCTGGGCAAGCGCTCCTATTCCCGCTTCAACCAGTTTCAGCACAACATCGCCCGCGGCCAGGAAAACCAGTGGCGCTGCCGCTCTGGCGCGCGCTACCTCTACGTCTGCGAAGACGGCCTGGTCCACTGGTGCTCGCAGCAGCGCGGCTATCCCGGCTTTCCCTTGGCGCAATACACCAGGGAAGACCTGCGCCGCGAATACCACACCGAAAAGCCCTGCGCCCCGCGCTGCACGGTTTCCTGCGTGCAGCAGGTTTCCATGCTCGACAACTGGCGCTCTCCGCAAACCCTCCAGCCTCGCATGGCTCCCCCGCCGCAATCCGGGTCTCTGGTCCAATTGACGGGCTCCGCCCGCGGAAAATAGTTTTCTCTCGTTCTCACCGGCGTTTCAGAACTCCAGCCCCGTCCGAAATACGTTTACGGCGTAAAAATACAGCTCCGCGTCGAGGCAGCGTTTGATGTTTTCGGCCTTGCGGAAGCCATGCTGCTCCCCCAAAAACAGCAGATATCCCACCGGCAGCCCCTTGCGCCGCAGCGCTTCGATCATGATCTCCGCCTGATTCGGCGGCACCACCATGTCTTCGTCGCCCTGAAAAAAAATCACCGGCACGGAGAGCCGCTCGGCATGAACCACAGGCGACCGCTCGCGATACAGGTCCGCCCTCTCCGGATAGGGCCCAATCAGCGAATCCAAATACCGCGACTCGAACTTATGCGTGTCGCGCGCCAGCATCTCCGGATCGCTGACGCCGTAGTGGCTGCCCCCGCCCCGGAAATAGTCCCGCAGCGTGAGCGCCGCCAGCGTGGTGTAGCCGCCCGCGCTCCCCCCGGTGATCACGCTGCGCCGTCCGTCCGCCTGTCCCCGCTCCGCCAGATAGCGCGCCCCGTTCACCGCGTCGTCCACGTCCACGATGCCCCAGTTGCCGTCCAGCCGCTCGCGATATTCGCGCCCGAATCCCGTGCTCCCGCCGTAGTTCACATCCAGCACGGAAATTCCCCGGCTGGTCCAGTATTGGATTTGCAGGTCCAGCGTGCTGGACGCCGCCGACGTCGGGCCTCCGTGGCACTTCACCACCAGCGGTGGCCGGTCGCCTTCGGTCGCCCGATAATCCGGATTGAACGCCGGATAGTGCAACCCGAACGCGGTCTTGCCTCCCTCGGTCGGAAACTCCACGCTTTCCACTTGCGTGAAATATTGCGCCAGGCCGGGATCGTCGGCCACGTTGGTGGACTTCCTCAAAACCTCGCTCTTTTCCGTCCTCAGGTCCAGCCGCACGAAGCTTCCCGGAATTGTCGCCGAGCCGCCGCGAAAAACCACCTGGTCTCCCGCCGCGCGAACCGATCCAAAATCGGTGTAAGGGAGGTCGAAAGTTTCCAGGCGCCCCGATCGCAGATCGATGCTGCCCAGCCGTCCCAATCCCCGCGAGCTATACGAGCAGATCACGCGGTTGCCCCCGGCAAACGCGTAAGCCGACATGCCGAAGACCCACTGCGGCTTCGCGAACTCCGCTTCCATCGGGGTCATCGCCTCGATCCCGAGCGTCTTCAGATCGCAGCGGTACAGATTCCACCAGCCCGTCCGGTCGGAAATGAAAAACAGCGCCCGGTCATCGGCCTCTCGCCCCGGTAGCCACTCCGGTTGAACCACGGACTCCCTTTCGCCGCCCGCGATCTTCACGGGATCGCCCACGGCCATGCCCGCCCCGTCCAGCTCCACCACATACAGCGTCGTGCCCACCCACGGCATGCGCGGATGGTCCCACGCCAGGTACGCCAGCCAGCGCCCGTCCTCGGAAATTTTTGGCGAGGAATAAAAATCGTGCCCCGCCGCCAGAACCGCCCCGCGCTCCGGTTCGCCGCCCAGCGCCACGCGCACGATCGTATTCACCGGCTCGTGCCCCGATTCGCTGTGGTCCTCGCGCACCCCGATCCAGTTGCCCCGTCGCAAGTCGATCACCCCGTCGGCATATCGCCACGCCGCCACAGGATTAGCCTGTGGCGTGATCGCCACCGGCGTGCGCCCGCCACGATCCACGCGGTACATCCGCTGGTCCGCGAAATTGGAAAAATACAGTACACCCTTCGCCACCGTCCACGCCCCGCCGCCGTATTCGTGCACGCGCGTTCGCGCGTTGAACGGTCGGGGGACCACATCCTCGCCCTTCGCCGCTCCCGGCACGTGCCGCACCACCACGCTGCGCCCGCCCTCCTCCGGCCGCGCCTCCAGCCAATAGATCTCCTCCCCGTCGAACTGGATTTCCGTCAGCCCAATGGATTGACTCACGATCAGGTCCGAAGTGATGGGCGATTTCCATGAGCCATACGGAGCGATTTTCACGTTTCTTCCTTTCGTCGCGGAGCCTATCTGAAAATGGAAGCCCGGCGAGGGCGATCATACCATCGCCCGGGAACCTGCTCGCCCGTGTTCGCCCCGCTCCGCCTGCCCGCGCGCCCGTTTGCGCGCGCGCCGTTTCGCGCTACAGTACGCGGTATGGCAAATGGTGTCCTATTCGCTCTTTTGATTGTGCTCGCGGCCGGTGCCGCGGTCCTGTGGTCGTCGTTCGCCGCCGCCCGGCGATCCGCGGCCCAAAAACGTGAGATGCAGCAGGAGATGCAGGCCGTGCTGGCCGCTCAGGCCCAGGCCATGAGCGCGCAGATCGGCCAGCTCAGCCAGATGGTCACCGCGCAACTCGGCCAGGTCTCGCAGCAGGTGCAAGGCGGCATGGCTTCCGCGGGCGCCCTCGCTTCCAGCGCCCAGAAAGCCGTTTCCGAGCAGTTGCAGGCCTCCACCGAAATGCTCGGCTCCATTCGCCAGCAACTCGGCCAGATGCAGCAGGCCGGCCAGGACCTCTCCGAAGCCGCCCGCAAGGTTGAGAACGTGCTGGGCGCGTCCAAGACCCGCGGAACGCTGGGCGAGGTCGCCCTCGAGCGCCTGCTGGCCGACGCCCTGCCCCCCGCGGCTTTCGAAATGCAGTACCGCTTTTCCACCGGCGAAGCCGTGGACGCCGTGGTTCGCTTGCGCGACAAACTGCTTCCCATCGATTCGAAATTCCCGCTGGAGGATTACCGCCGCCTGGTGGAAATCGGCGAAGACGCACGCGGCAAATTTTGCACTTCCGCTCGCGGCCATGCCGACTCCATCGCCAAAAAATATATTCTTCCCCACGAGGGCACCCTCGACATTGCCCTGATGTTTGTTCCCTCCGAGGGGGTTTATTACGAGATGCTGCGTTCCTCCGACGCCCGGGGAACGCCCCTGGACGAGTATTGCCGCAAGATAAGAGTCGTCCCCGTCTCGCCCGGCATGCTTTTCTCGCACCTGCAGATTATTTTGCTGGGTCTGCGCGGCATGCAGATTGAGGAAACCGCCGCGCGCCTGCTTTCCAGCCTCTCCGGGCTGCAGAAGCAGATGCTCAACTTCAACGAAGTCTACGAGAGGCTGGGCACGCAACTGCGCCACGCGCAGCAGAGCTATCAGGATGGCGACCGCAAACTGGAGCGCGCCCGCGATTCCCTCGACGAACTGGCCAGCGGCATCCCCGCCGAAAAAGCGCTCGGAATCGCCTCTTCCGACTGAATCCAAGCCCCGTTACCGCGACGCCGCCGCGCCCGGCGCCAGCCGCGCGCTCACCGCATAATCCCCCGGGCGGACGCCGGTAATCTCCACCTTCGCGATATTCGGAGATCGTCCGCTCGTCGTCACCACCACCTCGTTCCCTCGCGGCAAGCGCACCACCTCCGGCGACAGATTGCGCACCTCAATGGGCACCCGCTCCCTCGTGCCCTTCACCTCCACGATCAGAACTCCCTTCTCCTGCGCGGCCAGCGCCTTGGAGGGACCGCTGATGCCGATGGAAACCACGGTGATCGCCTCCTGCGCCAGCCGCCGCCCGTTCACCTGGACGATCAGTCGCGTCTTGCCCAGCGGCGTGCGCGAATCCGGCAGCACCACCAGATCGACCGGCGACGCCGCAAGCACCAGGGCTTCCTGGTTGCCCAGAAATACGTGATCGAGGCTGGCGTCGCCGCGAAACCCGGCGCCCTCTATTGCGAAGCGGTCCCCCAGCGCGATGCCGCGGGGGAAAACAATTCCCGGCGCGCGCGTGGCCTTCGCGCCTCCTGTCAGGGAGGGAACCGGCGGCGTGCCCGCCGTCGCCGCAATTACCGGCGCCGTGAAATCCGCGCCGCCCGGCAGGCGCACCGTCAACACTCCCGGGTTGCTCGGAGTGGTGCCTGCCGGTGCGGGCGCGGTAGGCATCGTAAATGTCGCGCGGCCCGTCTCGTCCGTGGTGATTTTTTCGCTGCGGCCGGGAACTTCCACCGTGGCGTTGGGGACCAGGCGCCCCGCCGAATCCAGCACCGCCAAAGTGGCCGTCTCCCCTGCGACGATCCTGGCAGGCAGAACAATCGCGCTCGGCGACGCGTCCTGCGCGGCGGCCGATCCGCAACCGCAACCAATCGCCGCCGCGAGTCCCATCAGCGCCCACGCCAGGCTGATTTTTGTCCCACGCTTCATGGCCGTATGAGGAAAGAAGATCTAGTGGTGTACAGGAGGCATCTCGTAAACGCGGCCTTCCAGAAACAGTCCGAAAAGATCGGCATCCAGCTCATGATTGGCCACCGAACCTTCCAGGATTGCCAGCGCGCGCTCTCGTGGCACGGCTTTCTTGTAAGGCCGGTCGGAAGCCGAGAGCGCGTCGAAGATGTCGCAAATGGTCATCATGCGCGCCTGCAGGGGAATCTCTTCGCCCTTCAGTTGGTAGGGATAGCCGGTTCCATTGATCTTTTCGTGATGCGACCGCGCGATGTCCGGAATATTCTGGATCGCCCGCGTCCAGGGAATCTGCATCAGGAAATTGAAGCTCAGCAGCACGTGCGCTTCGATCTGCTGGCGTTCCACCGGATCCAGACTGCCGCGCGTGATGGAAAGAAAACGCACCTCCGCCGGCGTCAGCAGGGGCCGCTCAGTCCCCCGAGGATCGTGATACGTCTGCCGTGAAATTTCAAACAGGCGCTCGAAGGTTCCCGAAGGCATCACCGTGGGCTCATTGGCCTTGGCGATGGCCGTAAACGCCTCGTCCAGTTCCGCCACGCGCCGCCGGTACTCCTCTTCCAGCGAAGCGATGGCCGCCAGGGCGCTCCCGCGCGGCTGCTCCAGCAGCGCCTGAACTTTCCTGCGCTCGTGCGCCGCTTCCATCTCCTTGCGCGCATAGTCGAACCGGTATTGCACCACGTCAAACTGCGCCGGGTACAGTTTCTTGGCTTTCACCAGAACTTCCTCGCGCACGCCCACTTTGCCGAAATCGTGCAGCAGCGCGGCGTAGCGAATCTCTTTCATCTGGTCCTGCGTGAACCGTGTCCCGCGGTACACCCCCGTGCCCGAGCGATCCACGATCTCCGCCAATCCCACGGTCATCCGCGAAACCCGCAGCGAGTGGCCCGAGGTGCTGGGATCGCGCTGCTCGATCGCCGTCACCGCGGCCTGCACGAACCCTTCAAACAGCGCCTCGATATCTTCATACAGCCGGCTGTTTTCGTACGCCACCGCCGCTTGCGAGGCCAGCGATTCCGCCTGGCGGATCGCGTGCGCCGCGAACGGCCGCACCTCGCGGTCCAGGTCTTCCTCCGTCAGCAGCCGCGCTTCCCGGTGGCGTTTGCAGTTGAGCAGTTGCACCACGCCGATCACTTCCCCGCGCGCATCTTTCATCGGCACCGTCAGCGAAGATCGCGTGCGGTAGCTCGCGGCCTCGTCGTAATGGGCGTTGAAACGGTAGGGCCGCCCCGCCGGCACGGCGTAGGAGTCTTCCAGCGCCACCACTTCTCCGGTGAGGGCCGCATACCCCGCCAGCGAATCCGTGCCCAGCGGCAAAGTGTACTCGGCGAAGGGAAGCGACCGGCTGTCGTTCTGCATCAGTTTGAATCGCAAACGGCGCTCCGGCTTGTCGAAAGCTCCGTTCAGCCCTCGCGTGGTCTCCATCACGTAAAGCGAACCGGCGTCCGCGCCCGTGATTTCGCGCGTCTTGGCCAGGATCATCTCCAGCAGCGCGCCCACGTCGTGCGTCGAAGACAACGCCACCCCAATGCGGTTCAGTTCCTCGCGTTCCCGGTCGGCGCGCTCCAGCTCCCTGCGCGCCGCCAGCGCCCCCTCAGTCAGCGCGATGTTCTCAAACGCCGCCGCCACGGCGCTCTCCACCGTGATCGCCGGCGAATTGGGAGGCAGGCAGGCAAACCAGGTAGGACGCGCCCCATTGCCAAATCCGTCGCCAAATCCATCGCGCCATCCGTCGCCCCGCACCCCCGGATTCCGCAGCTTTCCGCGGTTGGTCACCGCGATCAGCCGCAGATTCGGCAGCGTGCGCGCCAGCCCGCGCAGCCCCGCCGCGAAACTCGAAGCAGGGTCCACCAGCCACACCGCCGCACCGCCAGTTGCAGCGGCCATCTTCAGCGCGCGCCCCGCCGCGCGGCCCTCCCACTTGGAAGCCAGGCCAGAGGGATGTCTGGAAGCCCGGTTAGAGGGATATCTGGAAGATTGTTTAGAGGGATGTCCGGAAAGTTGTTTAGAAGCCTGTCTGGAAGCCTGCCCGTAAGATTGTTTAGAAGCCTGTCTGGAAGCCTGCCCGTAAGATTGTTTAGAAGCCCGTCTGAAAGATTCTCTGGAAGCCTGCCTGGAGGATTCTTTAGAAGATTGTTTAGAAGCCTGTCCAGCAGGTTGTTTAGCGGCTCGCCCGGCAGGTCCCTTCGCAAGTCGCTCAGCAGCCTGCTTAGCAGAAGGTTCCACAGGG
>Ga0302326_10027154_pt1 | contig 11549 bp, 10 predicted proteins | sample Palsa_T0_3_FD_202264 | JGI IMG/M metagenome (GOLD analysis project Ga0302326, IMG submission 202264) | Peat permafrost microbial communities from Stordalen Mire near Abisko, Sweden - Palsa_T0_3 | ecosystem: Environmental > Terrestrial > Soil > Palsa > Peat permafrost | place: Sweden: Abisko...
TGGCCCCGCTGGCCGTGAGAGCGGCCTTGACCGGTCCCGTCTACGACTTCAACGGCCACCTGGGCAAGTTCACCTCCCAGGTCAGGCAGAGCGGCACGAAGTTCTACATGAAGTCGTTCACGCTCCTGTGCAGCTCGCAGGGCTACGTGGTGGCCAACGCCAGCGTGCTGATCAAGACCTCGGGCGCGTTCTCCTACTCCGGTCGGGCGACGCTGATCAGCGGACCCAAGGACAAGGCGTCCAAGACGAGGTTCAAGGCCAGCGGCAAGATCAGCATCGCCAAGAAGACGGGGACGGCCAAGGCGAGCACCACGGCCAAGCACTGCCCATCGTTCTCGGGCAAGCTCACGGGCGTCCTCGTGCCCGTCACCTCCCCCGGCTGACGCTCAGTCGGCGTCGAGGATCTCGATCCCGAGCGCGGCAGCCCAGAGCCCGGCCATGCCGACGATGTCGGCCCACTCCATCGCCGCACCGCGCAGGCTGGGGACACCCTCGAGTCCGCTGAGATCGCAGCGGCGAAACTCGCACGCGCGCAGGGTGACCCCGCGGAAGTCAGCGCCCGTGAGATCGCAGCCGTCGAAGCGGACGGACTCGAGCTTGGCCTCGAGGAAGGAGGTGCCCGCGAGCAGGCAGTCGGCGAAGGTGACCCTCGTGAGGTGGGAGAAGGCGAAGGATGCCAGGTCGATGCGGCAGCCCTGGACGGTGAGGTCGTGCACGGCCGCCTCGGTGAGCTCGATGCCAGGCGCCGCCCCGCGCGGCCTCACCGGTCGACCCGCGTACAGTTCGCGGGCCGTGTCCACCGATCGCCTCCAGCGCCGCAGCCACCTCGCCCCTGGGAACCCACCGTGCCGATGAAGGTCGGGATCGTGGGGATGCCGAACGCCGGCAAGTCCTCGCTCTTCACTGCGCTCACCGGCGTCGCCGCCGAGGCGGCCAACTACCCCTTCACCACGATCGAGCCCAACGTCGCCGTCGTGCCCGTGGCCGACGAGCGCCTCGACGCGGTGGCGGCCACGGTCGGCGCCTCGAAGATCGTTCCCGACACGATCTCCTTCCACGACATCGCCGGGCTCGTCGCGGGCGCGCACCGCGGCGAGGGTCTGGGCAACAAGTTCCTGGCCAACATCCGAGAGACGGACGCCATCGTCCACGTAGTCCGGGCCCACGAGGACCAGGGCGTGGTCCATCCCGATGGCCGCGTCGACCCCATGGCCGACATCGAGACGATCGAGACCGAGCTCCTCTACGCCGACCTCGAGCAGGCCGAGCGGCGGCTCGAGCGCGTGGCCAAGACGGCCAAGACCGGCGAGCGGCGGGCCATCGCCGAGGCGGCCTGGCTGCGAGAGGTGATCGCCGCCCTCCAGGCCGGCCAGCCCGCGCGCACGGTTCCGCCGCCCCCTGACGCGCCCGACGCCGTGGCCCTCCTCTCGCCCCTCACGGCCAAGCCGGTGCTCTTCGTGGCCAACGTCGAGGAGGGCTCGAACGAGGTCCCGCCCGCCGTGGCCGAGCACGCCCGGGCCCAGGGCGCCGAGGCGATCGCGGTCTCGGCCCGCCTCGAGGCCGAGCTCGGCGAGCTCTCCGCCGAGGAGGCGGCGACCATGCGCGAGGAGCTCGGACTCGCCGAGTCCGGGCTCGGCCGGGTGGTGCGCGGGGCCTTCTCCCTGCTCCATCTGATCGCCTTCTTCACCGCGGGCGAGGACAAGCCGGCCCAGTCCTGGCATCTGCGCGAAGGCCTCTCGGTCTGGCACGCGGCGGGCCAGATCCACTCCGACATCCAGCGCGGGTTCGTGCGCGCCGAGATCGTCTCCTGGCAGGAGCTCGTCGACGCCGGCGGCTACGCGGGCGCCCGTGACCGCGGGACGCTGCGCATCGAGGGACGCGACTATCCGGTCGCCGACGGCGATGTCATCACGGTCAAGTTCACGCCCTGACCAGGTGGGCGCTCAGTGCACGAAAGGCGGCGGGTCGGCGAACATCTGCCGAGCGACGGAGAACGCGGGCTTCTCGACCCCGCCGTACGTGATCAGGGCCTTATAGGTGAGCCCGGTCGGCGGATCCTCGGGCGGCGGCGTGAACCCTCCGGTCCAGTCCGGGCGAACCGCGAACTCGCGCAGCGTCCAGTAGATCGAGCCGTTCATGAAAGGCAGCGTGTCGAGGACGTCGAGGGTGTCGCGCACGTAGTCGGACTGGAACTGGTAGGTGCCCTTCACGTCGGAGGGGCCGTTGTAGACCGCCTCGGCGCCGAACTCGCTCACCACCAGCGCGTCCTGGGGGTAGCGCTCGTGCTGGAGGGTGAGGAAGGGGTTGAGCGAGGCGAAGCTGGCGGTGGAATGCCCGGCCACCCCCGGGTACCAGCCGAAGTAGTCGTTGATCCCGAGCACGTTCAGCTTCGCGTAGATGGGCTGGAGCGGATAGCCGGGATAGCAATAGATGTCCAGTGCCACCGGCGCCGTGGGATCGAGTCGGCGCGCGAGCGGGATCGCCTGGCGCAGGTAGGACAGGGTGCCCGGCGTCGTGCTCGGGCTGGGCGAGAGCTCGTTACCGATCGAGTTGATGACCACCGAGGGATGGTTGCGCGCGGCGATGATCGTCTGCTCGAGCATGCGAAGCGCCCCCGACCGGCCGGCCGCGCTGGTGAGTACGCGGTCGTAGTGGTACACGGGCGGCTGGTCCCAGACGAGGATTCCCGCCTGATCGAGCTTGTCGAGCATCGCGTTCGAGAGCAGGTAGTGGGCGCGGGTGATGTTGGCGCCCAGGGCCTGGAGCTCAGACACGGTGGTGTCGATGTCGGCGCTGGTCAGGGCCGCGCCGTGCCCGGGGGCGTCATCGACGATCGAGGCGCCGTGCAGCCACAGCCGCTGCCCGTTGAGGTAGAGCACCCCGTGGTTGACCTGGACGCTGCGCATCCCCACCTGGAGGCGGTTGACCTGCTCGACCCGGTTCTGCGCGCGCGTGGAAACGGAAACGCCGTAGAGGTAGGGATGGCCCGGCCCCCACAGCTCGAGCGGGCCGCGCACGGGCACGTCGAAGCTCATGGTCCGCGAGTCGCCAGGATTGATCTCGCCCCCGCCGCGCAGGGTCGAGGTGACCACGCCGGCGGGCGAGGTCACCTTCACCTTCACGCTCGGCGAGAGCGCGTCCTTAGAGTGGTTAGTCAGGGTCCCGACCACGAGCAGGTCGCCGCAGCTGTAGTTGCAGCCGAGCCGGGGCATGACGCCGAGGTTCTTCAGCTCGATCCGCCCCACGGGCTCGAGCGTGACGGGTCGCACGATGCCCCCGTAGTTCCACCAGTCCTCGGCCACGTGGCCCGGCATCAGGCGATTGTCGACGCGGACGATGAGCTCATTGCTCGCGTCCGGCCGCAGCGAGGACGCGGGGAAGGTGAAGGGCACGTAGGGGTCGGAGCTATCGCCCAGGAAGCGGCCGTTGAGCCACACATCGGTGGTCCGCCGCGCCTCCTCGAAGGACACGTCCCAGCCGCGATCGCTGGCCGGCGGCGGCCCGGTGAAGGTGTCTCGATACCACCCCACGCTCCCCTCGTCCGCCACCGCGGACATGGTCGTGTCGAAGCTGTTGGGAATCGTGACCGGAGCCCAGGCGAAGGTCGTGGCGCCGCCGTGCTCCCAATTGTCTTCGAGCCCGATGTCGTGCGGGTCGGCCAGGTACTGCCACCCCTGGGTGAGCGCGACGGACCGCGGCGGGTTGAGATCGACGGGGCCCTGAGTGGTGATCAGGTAGCTGGGCCCGGGCGCGTACTCGAGCCCCTGCACCAGCGTCTTGACGATAACCGCGGCGAAGCACAGGATCGCCACGATGAGCTCCGCCTTGAGCAACCGGCGCGTGCGCGACGGCAGCGGCTTAGTCGGCCTCGCCACTCCCCAACCGCTCCGCTAGCTTGCGCATTCCATATCGACGGGCCGCCTCCGCGCCACCCACCAGGTCCGTGGCGCGATCGGCCGGACGATCCGCCTCGACGGCCCTCAACGTAGCAATATCGCGGAATCTGCGGAGCTTTGCGCCGTTATCGCGCAGGGCGGCGGCGACTCGAGGCCGCTCCTCGCCGGCGCCCTCGATGGCCGCCTCGAGCGAGCCGTGCCGGCGCAACAGGTCGGCCGCCGTCTTGGCGCCGATCCCCGGCGCTCCCGGCAGCCCGTCCGACGGGTCGCCCCTGAGCGCGATGAAGTCAGGCACGAGCGAGGGCGGAATACCGTAGCGATTCTCCACCTCGACGGGATCGACCTCCTCGACCCCCGCCCCTCCCATCTTCAGGTAGAGCACTGTGACGAGCTCAGACGCGCACTGGTACATGTCGCGGTCGCCGGTCAGGACCAGGGTCCGTCCCCCGGCCCGCCCCTCGAGCGTGGCCAGCGATCCGAGGACGTCGTCGGCCTCGAAGGCCGCCGCCGACTGCGAGCTCCAGCCGAAGGCGGCAAAGAGCTCGGGCGCGACCTCGAACTGCCACGCGAGCGCCTCGGGCACCGGCGGGCGGTCGGCGTGATACCCCGCGTAGGCCTCGACCCGGTATTCGGCGGCTTCGGCGCCGAAGCACACCACGACGGCGCGCGGCGAGTAGTCCTCCACCACGCGGAGGAGGAGGTTGGTCGCCCCCAGGAGAGCGTTGACCGGACGCCCCTCGGCGCCGACGATCGATGCCGGCAGGGCAAAGAACGAGCGGTAGAGGATGAAAGGGCCGTCGACGGCGAGCAGCGGACCGGACATCTACGGCGCAGGTTATGCGGAATCGGCTGGCGCCGATTCCGTTGGCGGATTTGCCAGGGGCAAATCCGCCGGGTAGCGGCGGGTCCGGCTGGCGCCGCGCCCCCCGCTCAGACCCTCACGGCCGGACCGTCGAGGCCGGCGTATGCGATTCGGTAGGTCCCGTGGCGGGTGGGCGCCACCGAGTAGCTGCCGCCGCTACGCAGGCGGGCGTGACCGGTGGTCCGCCATGCCCGGCCGGTGCGCTCCTGCACGGTGATCCGGGCGCCGGCCCGGCCGGGGAAGACCGTGCCCGCGAGGCCCGGGATGGCCGCGATGTGGGCGATGAGCGTGCGCACGAGGGACAACGGCATGGCCATCGCGGCCACCCCCAGGCCCGCTGAGGGCAGGCCGGAGGGCCTCGGGCGCGCCAGCGTCGTGATCGTCGTGAAGCTCGCCCACGTGGAGCGGAGTCCGAGGAGCTGCTCGAGCTCGGCCCCGCTGACGCTGCGGGAACCGTCGGTGCCGACGACCTCGGCCGCGGTGATCCGGGGGGACACGCCGCGATCCAGGACCTCGACGCCGACGAAGCCGCCGTCGAGCAGCGTGTGAAGCTTGGCCGCGGCCCGCGCACCGGCGAGCTCCGCCAGCCATCGGTGGTCGGGATTGCCGCCGGCGCCGTCGTAGGGGTCGGGAACGCCGCGCAGCCAGGGCTCGGGCGTCGTCCCCGCCCAGACGTTCTCGTTGTCCTCGGTATCCCCGCCGGAGCTGCTGAAGAAGTAGGTGACCACAGGGTGCCCACCGTCGGTCACCACCTGCCCGCGCGTGGCCGCGACCGCGGTATCCGAGCGCCGGGTCTCGGCGCCGACACCGCCGTACATCTGCGAGCGCGTGTCGGAGTACTGGTCGAAGGCCGAGCCCCCGGCATCGGTGGTGATCGCATAGGTGCGCGCGGCCACCGCCTGCGCCTCGAGCGCCTGCATCGGCCACCCCGAGGGCATCTCCGCGGCGACGACGCCCCGGACGTAGTCGTCGAGCCTCACCGCGTCGATCGTCTCCACCCGGCCCGAGCCCGCCGGCCGGAACTGAAGGGCACCGCGGTACGCCCCCAGATGGGGGATGGTCAACGGCCGCGGCCCGGTGACGGTGAGCGGCGCGGAGAAGCTCCCGACCGGCTTCCCGCCCGCCGAGATGAGCTCGAGCCGTCCGTCGGCGAGCGCGCGGACGTCGTAGGTGAGCGCCGGCCGGAGCTTCTTCGATCCGGCGCGGTTCGCGCCACTGAAGGACGCGTTCCGGACCGAGAGCAGGACGGTGACGAGCTGGCGCGGATCGACGGTGCCCAGCGACGTCCCCGTGTAGTAATGCGCGAGGATCGAACGGTAGTCGCGACCGTGCAGGGCATAGCCGTAGGCGCCGAACTGGCTCATCCCCACCCCGTGCCCGTAGCCGGCTCCGCGCACGAAGAGCTCGCTGGCGGCGAGCGCCGGCGCGGCCACCGCGAGCGAGCCGAGGGCAGCGAGAATGGGCGCTGTAAGGTGTCGCGCGCAGGCGATCCGGGTAGATCCCAAGGGGTTCACAGTCCGATAGGGGAGGAAGAGATGCACGCCACCGATCCATCTGTTGCGCGGTCCCGAGGACGCAGGCTACCGCGGCTGGCCGCCTGCGCCGCGCTCGCGGTGGCCACGTCGGGCGTGGCTGCGGCGCAGGGCTCGGCGGCGACGATCGCCGTCGGCTCGCCGTGCGTGGTCAACGCGAACCCGGCCGAGGGGACGCCGATGGCGGTGGCCGGGGCCGACTTCACCGCGGGGGACACGATCAACGTGACGAGCACGACCGGGGACGCGTTCTCGACCCTCCCGATCACGGTCGCCGCCGACGGCACGTGGACGACGATCATGCCGGCCCCTACCCTCTCCACCCTGGGACCCGGGGCGCAGACCTTCACCCTCCAGGCCATGGACGAGACCGACGGCGTGACGACCGCCACGACCACGGTCGCCGTCGCCAACCTGGCCGTGGCGTGGAGTCCGGCCGAGGCGAAGCCGAAGAAGAAGGTGACCTGGAGCTTCTCCGGGTTCACGCCCGGCGCCCCGGTCTACGCGCACTACCTGCACCGGAACAAGGTCATCGCCACGGCCTCGTTCGGCCATACGTCCGGGCCGTGCGGACTGCTGAAGAAGCGGGCGGTCTTCTTTCCCGGCCACTCCAAGTACAGCACCTACAAGATGCAGATCGACGACTCGCACCACTACTCGGCCAAGGCCCTGCCCCGGGTGCTCGCCTCGCTGACCACGAACCTGTTCTAAAGGTTTCCCTGCGCCATCTTGCGCAGGTCCATGGCCGCGTTGTAGGTCTCCTCGTCGACGCCCATCTCGTAGGCCACCTCGCGCAGGGTCCGGCCCGAGGCGGCGGCCTCCTTGACGATCTCCGCGCCCTTGTCGTAGCCGATGTGGGGATTGAGCGCGGTCGCCGCAGCGAGCGTGTTCTCGGCCGAGCGATGGGTTCCCTCGAGGTTGACCTCGATCCCCCGGATGCACTTCTCGGCGAGGATGCGGCTCGCGGCGGTGAGGAGGCGCAGCGAATCGAGCAGGTTGCGTGCGATCAGGGGCACGCGGACGTTGAGCTCGAAGTTCCCCTGACTGCCGGCGATGGTGATGGCGGCGTCGTTGCCGATCACCTGGGCGGCGACCTGGAGGACGACCTCGGGGATGACGGGGTTGACCTTGCCGGGCATGATCGAGGAGCCCTTCTGGAGCTCGGGGAGGAAGAGCTCGCCGATGCCCGCGCGCGGGCCCGAGCCCATAAGGGCGAGATCGTTGGCGATCTTGGTCAGCGACACGGCCAGGACCTTGAGCGCGCCCGAAAGCTCGACGAGCGCGTCGCGGTTGCCCTGGGCCTCGAAGGGGTCCTCGGGCGCCCGGATCTCCAGCCCGCTGACGTCGACCAAGCGGGCGCGAACGCGTCCCGCGAACTCGCGGTGGGTGTTGAGCCCGGTGCCTGTGGCGGTGCCGCCGAGCGGGATCTGCGCCACCTGGGGCAGCGCGTTCGCGATCCGCCGGGCGCCGAGCCGGACCTGCGCCGCGTAGCCCGAGAACTCTTGGCCCAGGGTCACGGGGACGGCGTCCATGAGATGGGTGCGCCCGGACTTGACGATGTCGTGGAACTCGATCGCCTTCTCGGTCAGCGTCGCCTCGAGTTCGTCGAGCGCCGGGATGAGGTCGTTCGTGGCCTGGTCCAGGGCGGCGAGGTGAACGGCCGAGGGAAACACGTCGTTCGAGGACTGACCCATGTTCACGTGGTCGTTGGGGTGCGCGCCCTCGCCCGCCAGGGTGGCGATGACCTCGTTCGCGTTCATGTTCGTCGACGTCCCCGAGCCGGTCTGGAACACGTCGATGGGGAACTGGTCGTCGAACTCTCCGCCCGCGATGCGGTCACCGGCGGCGGCGATGCGCTCGGCGATCTCGGGATCGAGCAGGCCGAGCTCGGCGTTGACGCGCGCGGCCGCCGCCTTGATCCGGCCGAGCCAGTGCACGACCCCGGCCGGGACCGGTTCGCCCGAAACGGGGAAGTTGGCCACCGCCTTCGTCGTCTCCCCTCCCCACAGCTGGTCCTTCTCCTGCACGCCCATCGCAGTGTCCTTTCGGTGTTCGCTCATCGCGGCCACAACGCTACTCGTTCAGCCTGAATCCACGGTCATCCGGCGGCGAGGCAACCGCGGGATCGGTCGATTCAGGCTCAGCCGCAGAACGCGATCAGCTCGCGGGCCACGGCCACGGGATCGTCGTAGGCGATCAGGAAGCCGGTGTCGGGCAGCGTGCGCAGCTGGGCGTCGCGGAGAAGATCGAGCGCCTCGCGGGCCCCGTCGAGCGGATGGGCGGCGTCGTCCTCGGCCCACAGGAGCAGGACCGGGCACTCGATCCGGGCGTAGCCGTCGAGCAGCTCGCGCTGCGCATCGACGGGCCAGCGGCGCACGAACTTCGCCCACGAGCGGGCCAGGTTGCCGTTGCCGCCGACGTCGGCCATGGCGTGGCGGATCAGGTCCCGCGAAGCGGGACTCCCCTGCGCCGACAGGCGCTCGCCGAACGAGGGCCGGAACACGAGCTTGGCCCCGTAAGCCAGCATCCGGTCGAGGCCAGGGAGGGCCGCCGCCCGGCACGCGGCCCGCCACGCGGCGCGTTTGAAGGCGAACTCGTCGCGCCGGTGGAGGCGATTGGGCATGAGCACCATGCGGGCGGGCTCGAGCCGCCCGGAGGTGACCGCGCGCAGGAGGAGCTCGGCGCCGATGTCGTGCCCGGCCACGAGCGGCCGGGGACCCACCACCTCGCGGCAGAACCCGGCGATGACCTCCGCCAGCCAGTCCGCGGTGTAGGGATGGCGAGGGCGATCCTCGGAGTCCCCGTGCAAGGGCAGGTCGGGCAGCACCACCCTGAAGCGGTCGGCCAGGGGAGCGACGATCGGCTCCCATTCCCGGTGCGAGAGGCCGAGCGAGTGCAGGAGGACGAGGCCGGGGCCGGTTCCGGTCTCGCGATAGGCGACGCGGGCGCCATCGGGGTGGTGATAGAGCCTGAGACGCATCGGACCCCTGGTCGTGATGTCCGCCACCGGCTCATCGTTGCATTCCCTCGTGCTGACGTGTGTTTATGGACGAAGGTTGTGCAAAACGTGTACGAGGTTCACGAACCTTGGCAAAAGGCACGAAATTGGGGATATGAACGAAGCCACCCCCAGCCCCCTCGGGCTCTCCACCTCCCAGGCCGCACGTGCGCTCGGCGTGTCGCTCGGCACCATCCGGCGTTGGTCGGACATGGGCTACCTGGACTCCTACCGGACTCCAGGTGGTCAGCGGCGCTTCAGCCGCGAGCAGATCGAGCACTTCGTGACCTCGCTGGAGCAGGGCTCCGAGCGTCGCGACGAGCGCGCCGCGGTCTAGCGCCGGCGGCGCGCTCGCGCGCGCTTACCCCTGAACCGCGTCCTTGATCCGGCGCTCGATGTCGAGCTCGGCATCGAAGCTCGCGTCGTCGGCGTGGCGGTAATCGACGCCCTCGCCGGCTAGGAGCTCGGCGAACGCCTCGACATAGTGCGAGTCGAGCTGCGTTCCCGCCACGCGCCTGAGTTCCCTGAGCGCTTCGAACGAGCTCACGCGCGTGCGATAGGTGTCCTGGGCGGTCAGGGTGTCGTAGACCTCGGCGACCGCGATGATCTTGGCGATCTCCGGTATCTCTTCCTGCCCGAGCGCCCTCGGATAGCCGCGGCCGTCCACCCGCTCATGATGGGAGAGGATGATGTCGGCCACCGGCCCGTAGACCCCGAGGTCCCTGAGCATGTCCGCCCCCAAGGCGGGGTGGCGCTGGATGGCCTCCCAGTCCTCCTCGCTCAGCGTGCGGCCGCGCTCGGAGACGCGGTCGGAGAGGGCGAAGCGGCCGATGTCGTGGAGCAGCCCGGCGGTGTGGGCGAGCTCGCAGTCGCGCTCGTCCATCCCGGTGGCCCGCGCGAGGTCGCGAGCGAAGCGCGCCACGGCGGCGGAATGGCGCGCCGCGCGCTGGTCGCGGGCGTCCAGGGCGCGGACGAGGCCGGCGAGGACGCCCCAGGAGAGGTCGCGGTACTGCTCGGCGCGGCGCTCGGCGGTGCTGACCAGGTGGGCCATGTAGGAGAAGGCGAACACGGCGACGAGGGCGAAGACGATCCCGCCCAGGCCGACCTTCAGGTAGATGCTCGCGCCGGCCACGGCGAGGGCGGCGTTCAAGGCGAGGCTGGGGAGGAACTGGAGGTAGGCCCGCAGGCTCCAGGCGCGCTCACCACGGAAGACCTGGTGGATGGGCGCCACGATCAGGTAGTTGAGCGCGAGGATCACCGCGCCGGCGCCGGCGACCACGAGGTAGAACCGGGCCGAGTTGCTCGGAGGCCAGGCCAGCGCGCGGATGAAGAAGCCGCCGGCGAGCGCGGGCGCACCCGCCCCCACCAGGTTCATGAGCACGATCCGCGACGGGGTGGGCACCCTCGAGACGATCGCCAGCTCGGCCAGGATCGCCGCCGCGAAGGCCGACGCGGGCCCGAGGAAGCCCGCAGCGAGCACCACCACCACGAACGATGCCGAGATGTGTCGGGTGCCCGAGCGGGTGAACGTGAAACCCGCAGTCAGAGCCGCTGCCGCCAGGACGCCACTGAGCGCCCCGAAGCGATCCCGGTGGGCATACACGGCCGCAACGACGCAACAGGCCACGAGGCCTGCGAACAAGAGCACGACAAGGACGCGCCGCGTCACTTGCGGACGCCGCCCATCCGCGGCCTGAAGGCCCGCCATGCGCGCAGATTAGCGCCTACAGCAGCCTCAGTCTATTTTCCGGCCGAACTAACCGCCGCGAATCATCATCGTGCGCTCCCTGCATGACTCTCTCGGGGGGGTCTAGAGTCACCGCCACTTTCCTCACCGACGCATAGGGGCGCCGTCGGTCCCGCAGCAGCTAGTGCACAAGTTTATCGTCCAAACGTCCGCAATACCACTAAAAGGCTCCCGAAAGTGGATGATAATGTCGATGTTATCTCCTACGTGCGCTATTTGAAGACCAGCGAAGCGGCAGCTTTGCTCAATGTGAGCCCGAATACGCTGCGGGCGTGGGAGCGGCGATTCGGGTTTCCCAAGCCGCAGCGCTCACAGGGAAAGCACCGGCTTTTCACCCACGGTGAGGTCGCCTCGCTGCGCGACGCCCTCCAGGAGGGGCTTTCGATCTCCTCTGCGGTGTCCCGCGCCCGCGAGGGTCTGGCCACCGACACCAACTCGCTGATCGGCGCCCTCGTCTCCTATGAGGCCGAGCGTGCCGACGCCGCGATGGAGTCCGCGCTCGCCTTGCGCTCGC
>Ga0302326_10027155_pt1 | contig 11548 bp, 16 predicted proteins | sample Palsa_T0_3_FD_202264 | JGI IMG/M metagenome (GOLD analysis project Ga0302326, IMG submission 202264) | Peat permafrost microbial communities from Stordalen Mire near Abisko, Sweden - Palsa_T0_3 | ecosystem: Environmental > Terrestrial > Soil > Palsa > Peat permafrost | place: Sweden: Abisko...
GCGAAAAAATGAACTCGAATAGGCCCTGGTGGGCTGTCATTGGGTTGTGCGTTTTGTCGGCTTGTGCCTCGTCGCAGCCAAAACAGACGGCGACGACGGTGATCCCCCCGCCGCCCGGTGTTCTCGCGCCTCCGCCGGTGCAGGCAACGGCGATCGATCCGCAATTGCAGTCGGCCGCACACGATGAACTGCTGAAGGAATGCGATGCAACCGAGCCGATGCTGCGCGGCAACGCGCTGGAGGCGATTCAGAAATCCCTGCCGGACGAGGCCGAGCAGCCAGTGCTCAAGGGATTATCCGATTCCGATCCTGGCGTGCGATTTGCCGCGGCGATTGCGGCCGGCGAGTTGCGTTTGCAATCCGCCCATTCACCGCTGCTGGCGATGGCAAACGATCCCGATCCACGCGTGGAAGTGGCCGTGCGATTTGCGCTGCATCGTCTGGGCGACAGGCGATTGAGCCATGAACTGGAAAGATTTTCCATCAGCCCCGATCCGCAGGTCCGCGCCTGCACGGCCCAGGTGCTTGGATTGCTCGGCGAGCAATCGGCGGTGAAGTTGCTCAAGCCGATGTGCAGCGATGATTCATTGGATGTCAAACTGGAAGCCGAAGCGGCGCTCTGGCGGCTGGGTGATGCGGACGCTCGCAGCTCGCTGATTCTCACAACCGTCAGCGCGTACCCGGATGATGAGATGTTCGCGCTGACGGCGCTGGCGAATCATGAGGATCCATCGGTGGTCCAGTACATCCGCGGCCAGTTGACCAACGATTACGTGGAAGTCTCATTGGCGGCGGCCCGGGCGCTGGGGGTGCTGGGTTCGGATGATGGATGGAGCGTGGCCGTCCCCGCCGCTCAGAGCACCATCGCCCGGCAGCGGGCGCTGGCAGCACAAGCGATGGCCGCCATCGGCCGGCCGGATCTGCAAAAGCCATTGGCGCCGTTGCTCAAGGACAGCGATGCGGAAGTGAGAATCAGTGCCGCGATGGCGATCCTGCAATTGCGGAGTTCGACATCGGTGGCCGGGCCGTGAGGAATATTGGGTTTGAAAGGTATGAAGGGTGGGTTATCTGTGTTTAAGCAACTGTTTAGCGGTCGCGGCCTCGCGGCCAGATTGGGTGAAATCGCCGGTTTCCCCCGGGCTTTTCCCGTCCAGAAAATGCTTGACTCTTTCCGCCCTGCGATTAGGATGTTGTATCTAAGCCTGCGCGAACGTTGTGTCCGGCCGCGGGCGGCGGAAACGTCTGATAATACAGAGAGTTGCATCCCTGCTGAACCGCATTCCGACAACGTTTTATTCAGGCCTGTGTGATAGGTCTGAAACGGTGAATAGTCTCCTGATAACAGGATTTATTTTCGTTCCGTAAGAAGTGTCCGAATCTCGAGGAGCCGCCTTTGAGTCCATTAACCAAAATCTTCGTGGTGTTGCTCGTGATCACCTCCATCCTGGAGGCCGCGGCGACGGTGGTGTTTGTGAATCAGGTCCAGCCGCTCCAGGCCAGCCTGGATGCGGCGCGGGCGGCGGCTTCGACCGCCAACGCCCAGGCTGAATCAGCCCAGAGCGCCCAGCAAAGTGCGCAATCGCAGCTGCAATCCGAGCAGCAGGCCCATGCCTCCGATCGCAAGGCGGATGCTCAGACCATTAACGATCTCCAGCAGAAGATCAGCGATGCAGGCGTGCAGCTCGCGCAGCTCCAGCAGAACAACGGCATCCTTTCCGGAAATCTCGCCGCCAGCAACACCAGCCTCGCGCTGGCGACCGCGACGGTCAGCAAGCTTCAGACTGAAGTTACCGATCTAACCAACGACAAGGACAACCTCACCAAATCCAGTGCCGAGCAAACCCAGCGGATTGCCGAGTTGACCAACGAAGCTGAAACCGTCAAGGCCAAGCTCGATGATGTGACGGAACAGCTGACCGTCGCATCCAACAACGAACAGAAACTCAGCCAGGTGATGAAGGATCACGGCATGAACCCGGATGACGCGATCAATGGACCCGGTGGCCTCGGCGCCGGTGCGTCGCCCATCAACGGCCAAGTTAGCGCCGTCCAGAACATTGCCGGCAACATGTATGCCACCCTTTCCGTCGGACAAGCCGATGGCGTGAACAAGGGAACGCAGTTCTTCGTGATCGACAACCAGGGCAGCAACAGCGTGCTGGGCACGATCACGGTGGATACGGTTTACACGGATAATTCGGTCGGCCGCGTGCGCGGCGACGCCGGCACAATCTCGCGCATCCAGGCCGGCGACGATGTGAAAACCGCCCAGGCGCTTCGCGGACAATAATGCTGGCCGATTGACAGGAGGCTCAACATGAGTCGAGCAAGTTCAGGTGACGTGGTCATCGTCAAGCCAAAGAACAATGTTTACACCGTGCTGGTGATCATCGCCACGCTGGTAAATCTCGTCGGCTTCGCGTTGCTGTTCGTCCGTTACACACAAGTCTTCGGCTCTAATGCCAATCTTTTCCAGTTGTAATTCGAAGAGATTGAACTACTAAGGCACGAAGACACGAAGCGGACCGCGACGTTCGGGTGCTTCCCCCAGAACACAGCGTTGAAATCAGATTATAAAATAAAAAATGAAATGGTCGATTTCGCGAAATCATGTTGGAACTACGAAAGCCGCCTAGTGCCTTCGTGACTTCGTGGTTCAATCTCTTCTTTTCTAGTACGGCTGAACGGGTATACAATAATCCAATGCCAATGCGGTTGGCTAAACCACGGCTCTCGTTTTTCCCATGGAATCGGGTTTCGTTTGAGTTTTTCGAAACGGGCCCGCTCGTGGATGGGGAATTGCAACTTTGCCCGCCCTCGCTGAATCGCGTGGATGCGCTGCTCGCGGCCACCGAGCCGATGACCGATCGAGATGCGCTTCGCCGGCAGATTCTTGATTTTCTGCGCGCCTGTCCCGATGGACATCAAAAGCCCGATCGCTTTGGCGAAACGCTTCCGACCTATCATTTCTGGATGGTCGTGCCGGGTGAAACATTGCCGGTGGTCGGCGGAATTGGTTTGCGCGTGGGCAACAATTTCGACACGGTGACCTATTTCGGCCACATCGGCTACCACGTTTATCCCCACGCGCGCGGCCGGCGTTACGCTAAGCGGGCCTGCCAACTGCTCTTGCCGTTGGCCCTGCGGCATGGACTCGATCCGCTGTGGATCACGTGCAACCCCGACAATTTCGCCTCTCGCCGAACGTGTGAATTGCTCGGCGCCAAGCTCGTGGAAACGATCCCCGTGCCGGAGAATCATCTGCTCCATCAGCGCGGCGACAGGGAAAAATGCAGGTATCGGTTGGATTTGAAATAAAAATGTTCAGTTCCATTCCTGAAATCATCGACGAGATCAAATCCGGCCGGATCGTCGTGCTGGTGGACGATGAGGACCGCGAGAACGAAGGCGATCTGGTCGTCGCGGGTGAACGCTGCACGCCGGCGGCGATTAATTTCATGCTGAAATTCGGGCGCGGCTGGCCGTTCATCACGACCACCGCTCGACGATTGTCCGAATTGAAAATCCCATTGATGACCAAACAAAACACCGCCCGTCACGGCACCGCGATGGGCGAAACCGTCGATGCCATCCACGGCGCAACCACCGGCGTGTCGGCGTTCGATCGCGCGGCCACGGTGGCCGTGTTCGTCGATGACGCGGCAAAGCCGGAAGATCTCGCGCGGCCCGGACATATGTCCCCGCTGCGAGCCGAAGAAGGCGGCGTGCTCGTGCGCGCGGGACACACCGAGGCGATCGTCGATCTCTGTGGACTCGCGGGCCTCAAGCCCGTAGGCGTGGGATGCGAAGTGATTGCCGAAGACGGTTCAATGATGCGGCGTCCGCAACTGGAATTATTCTGCGAAGAGCACGGCCTAAAAATCTGCACCATCGCCGATCTCATCAGCTACCGCCTCAAGCGCGAGCAACTGGTCAAGCGAATCGAGTCCGTCACGTTGCCGACCGCGTGGGGCGAATTCACATTGCACGCATACACTACGGTCATCGATGCCCAGCCTCATCTGGCCCTGTGCAAAGGCGGCATTGGCGATCTGGATGCAAATGGAAAATCCATAGTCCACGAGGAGCCGGTGCTCGTGCGGGTGCATAGCGAATGCCTCACCGGCGATGTCTTCGGCTCGGCCAAGTGCGATTGCGGCCCGCAACTTGCGACGGCGATGCGAATGATCGAAGAAGCCGGCAAAGGTGTGCTGGTTTATCTCCGGCAGGAAGGCCGCGGAATTGGGCTCATCAACAAACTCCACGCCTACGCGCTGCAGGAAAAAGGGCTCGATACGGTCGAGGCCAATCAGCACCTCGGTCTTCCGGTAGACAAGCGCGACTACGGCATCGGCAGCCAAATCCTGCGCGATCTGGGCCTGCGAAAAATTCGGCTGCTCACCAACAATCCCAAGAAAATCTACGGCCTGGACGGTTACGGCCTGAGCATCGTCGAGGAAATTCCCATCCGCATCGAACCCGGCGAACACAATCGCCGATATCTGGAGACTAAAAAGAGCAAACTTGGCCACACGCTTTGAATTGAAATTGTGTACTTCACATCTGCAACAACTCAATCAAATCCCCCGGCCGAACGACGGCGGATTCCAGCACCCGCGCGACCCATCCGCTGCGGCCGGGTTCATTCATCGCCTTGGCCAAATCCGGATGCCATTGATCCAGATTCTTGCATGGCACACGAATCTTGGTGATTTCGATCAGACAATCGCCGACACGCAAGCGATTCCCCTGCGAAAGCGACAGCAAATCGATACCCTGCGTTGTAAAATTCTCCCCCACGGATCCCGGCGCGAGATCAATCCCCCGCTCGCGCAGCCAGTCATAAAGCTCCACACTAAAAACACAAACCGCCCGATCCGGCCCGCCGTGATATTTCCGATTCCGCTGCCAATCCCCCGCCAGGCCCTCCGCCGACACCATCGCCTCGGCGACGGCAAGTTTGGGCATTCCACCGGGCGAAACGCTGAGTTGGATGAGATTGGCGGACATGGGGGAAATATATCGCGCGGAGCAAAAATTCACCCTGTCTGAGGCGGCAAATGAGGTGCGAGAGAACTTAGAAGTTGCCGGGTATCGTACATTCTCGCAGTTCGAAATCGTATTAATGGCAATCCCGCTGCGCGCAACATGATTTCGACTTGCTCATCGCGCGCCTGCCGCTTTGGCGCATCGTGTGACGGCTCATCCAATTCGATTGCAACCAACGGCCGCAAGGTCGAGAAATCGCAGATCAGAAAATCAACGGTTTTTCGAGCAATTCGGTTATCCCAACTCTGCCGACCTGGATTGGACTGGTTATTTCCGGGAAACCAGAGCAGTCGCCCAAGGGGCACTTGGGCAAGGACGTGGCCCGACGTGCCGACCACTTGTCGGAGCACGCGGAAAAAATTCGCTTCCGCGTTCGTAACGAAATATTTATTCACCTGCACTTTCGGCAAGTCTGCTGAATCAGTTGGCGGTGGCTCATTTCGGAAAAAACCAAAAAGAAAGCCAAGGCATCCCGAGCGGTTTTGCATAGACGTTGCTATACCAGTAGCTACGGCTGCGGTCCATGCGCGGCAAATGGGCCTGTGCGGTACGGTGTCGAACGTGTGACGGGGTTCGAACTTTCCTCTAAAATCAACCCAATGCCGCGGAAATTTTCCTACCCGAGGTCGATTTGTCGCGTTCGACACGTTTGATTTTCGCCGATGCAATTGCGGCTGATGCGAGGGAATTGGCCGCGTTGCATACGGCCGTCGCGCAGCACCTGACGGACCAGTACGGCCAGGGGCCGTGGTCGAGCGAGACTTCAGAGAAAAGCGTGCTGGCCGAGATGCGGCAGTCCCGCGTGCTCGTGGCGCGGCAAGGCGGCGAGATTGTTGGCACGCTGCGACTGCGTACAAAAAAACCGTGGGCGATCGATGCAAGTTATTTTTCCAAGTGCAAACGGCCGCTCTATCTGCTGGCGATGGCGGTGTTGCCGCGGAAGCAACGGCAGGGATTGGGCAGACAATGTCTCGAAGAAGCGCAGCGAATTGCCCGCGCCTGGCCTGCCGATGCGATCCGCCTCGACGCCTATGATGCCGATGCGGGAACCGGCGGCTTCTATTCACGTTGTGGCTGCATTGAAAGGGGCCGAGTCACGTATCGCAATACACCGTTGATCTATTACGAACTGCTTCTCCACTAAAGGGCGCGCGGTCCCGACGCGAGTTTAGTCTTTCCGCCAGGAGAGATGCGAGTATTGATACCGTGCGCAGCAGTCTCTTGTCGGCATTACATGCTGAATTCTCCGCCGTTGATCGGGAGCAAGGGAACCGCGGTGCTGGGGTCAAACCGCAACAGGTTCACCACGCCTGTGAACCAGTTATTCTTCGGGGTCCATGAGCCGCCCCAACTTTCGTTTCTGACTTGCGATTGGAGGTAAATGTCGGCCGTGTTATGCGTCAGGTCTCCGTTGAATGTGAGCTGGGGAGCAGGAGGAGGAGCAGGAGCAGTGGATTTCGGAGGAGGTGCGAAGACAAGGCTAAACTGACCACCAGATATCGCCCCATTTGTTATCGACACCGACACGCTCGACGCCGATGTGTTATAAGCGAGGGTTCCGTTGTTATAGCCAAACCCGTTCTGACTGAATTGGGAGCCATCAAACTCGAACGTCGGAGGGACATGAGGGTTAGGACCTGTGGTGGGGGTAGGCCCCACAACAAGGGCACACACACCAACGACACTCGACACGCCAAGCGTGGTGTTAATGGGGTACGGTTTTGCAAATGGGATGAGAGGCGTCCCAAGGCCGAAGATGATCTCCGCATCCAACAGATCCCCCAAATCGTTGATTGCCGGCGGATTGTCGATATGGATGGACCAAAACGTCCAAATTCCGGGAATAAAGATAGGCGCATAGCCCACGTCTATTAATATTTTTTTAGCCATAGGGAGTACTCCTAAAGCGAGTTACCAATTTGACACTCAACTGGATGCCCAGTCCTACATATGCCTACAGAATGTACAAATTTACCCATGATGGGAGCAAATTTCCTTTAAAGTGGCGACATCCGCATTTCAGAGAATGGAAGCGGCGACCACTCCCACGTTCTTAAACCCCGCCCCTCCCCGGTCGATAACGAACGGGGTGCGGTATGGACAGCTACTCGGGCAAAATTCTGATGGGGATTGCCGGCATCGTGGCGGCATGCTTGGTTTATCGGACAATTCATCCTTCCACAAAATTTGCGGTCGATGGAACCGATGAACGCTGGGACACGGCCGTGCGGCTCAGCCAGGAATCGGGGCAGCCTGCGGTTGTGATGTTCACGGCGGGTTGGTGCGGGGCATGCCAGGCGCTACATCAGAACGTGCTGTCGCGCAGCGATGTGAAGCATGAACTGTTCTCACACTACGTGTTTTACACGGTTGATATGACCAATCCTTCGCCAGAGGTCCAAGCCCGCGCCCAATCGTTCGGCGTGAGCGCGATCCCGACGCTGATCCGTTATGACAAGAATGGAAATGAAACGGATCGGGCCAACTATCTGAATCCGGATCAGATGATCGCGTGGTTGAAGGCGGGGGAATGAAGAAAGATTAAGCGGCTTGCGAAGGGGCGATCGTCTCCACTGAAACAATTCCGCGCAGGCTGATCACATGCACTTCCTCCGCCAAAGCACTATGAGGTTGGGCGGCAAATACGTAGAGCGTGAGCCGGGCGATGAAGCAGAGGCCGGGGTTTCGGATATCTATATTCCGCCCATCAGCCAGATGAATCCGTAAGGGGATAAAGGGGTCGCGGTTCAGTTCTCGAGCAAGAGATTCGGGATTCATCGCCCTAGTTTACATTCTGGCGGGAACGACGACAATTTGCGGGGGTTTAGGCAGTCCGTCCAAATGCAAAACTCAAGCCCTTTGCCTCCATTCAGCAAACATTCGGTCGAATTTACCGGCGATTCCTTATCCATTTCTTGTTTGACAAATGTTGGACCATATCTGATATTCTCCCCTCGTCCTTTCAGGCGTTTTCAACGGTTCTCATTGTTAAATATCCGGGGGAGAAGTGGGTGGAGTGCGTGAAAAAGGTATGCTTCGGCGCCGTCGCGGCGATTGCTATTTCTCTCCTGTCTTATGCCCATGCGTGGGCTATCACGATCAATTTTGATCCGCAGGATACACCCGGCGATTTGCCGGCGGGCCTGACGGCCATGAGTAATTCGCCGGGATCAACCGTGCCGACCGACGCGGAACTTTCGGATCAATATGATTCCGACGGCGTGCTGTTCAGTTCAAGTTCTCCGTTCGTTGCGGTTGTGGACATCGGCTCTGCCGTTGCCAGCCCGCCCAATGGCATTGGCGGCGTGACATCGGATGGATTGCTTTCGTATGCCGATCCAATCACGTTCACGTTTGTTGTTCCGGGCACGACCACGCCGGGCGTGACCGGCAATGTCTCCATCGAGGCAGACGCCGACGGGATTCCCGGCCAGTACGCAAAGCTGAGCGCTTTTGATATCCATGGCAATCTGCTCGATAGCCAGACGCTGAACGATGTCGGCTCGGAAGTCTGGTCAATCGACGTGGCGGGGATTCATTCGGCCGTCTTCGATTTCCCAACCACCAGCGCCGGCGTTCCCACCACTGGGTCGGAATTTGGCTATGGCACCGGCATCGCGCTGGATGATCTCACTTTTGGAACGGTTGGCGCAACCGGCCCAACCGGCCCATCGGCGGTTCCGCTGCCCGCGGCGGCGTGGAGCGCGATGATGTTGCTTGCATTGCTTGCCACTGTTCAATCGCTGCGGCGACGCGCAGCGGCGCTGTGACAACGCTCGCAGATCTTTCTGCTTGATTATTCAAATTCATTGACGAGCCAACGCCCGACGATTCGGCTCATGCCGACCGGTTGCTCCACGAATCCAAGTCGGCGATAGAACTCGGCTGCATCGCCATCGACCTGAAGATAAATATGCTGCCCAGCGAGCTTGACGCACGGGCGGCTGATCATTTCCCTTGCAACGCCCCGCCGGCGCAAGTTCGATTGCGTCCATACATCAATCAGATATGCATTGCATACGCCATCGGAAAGAACGCGGGCGGTGCCGATGACGTGGCCGTCGGACCAGGCGATGCAAACGCCGTGGCTATTTTGAAATGAAGTTTTGAGCTGCTCGGGCGTGCGGCCGTTGTCGAATTGGTCGGCGGTGAGAGCGGCTTTGAGTTTCTGCCAGTCGATTCCGGCCAAATCGTCTCGATAAATGATCTTCATGGTTCGACCCTCTGCCACGCTCTGAATTCCGACGGCATCGAGTGTAACTCCGGAAGCAACTTCATTTGCCAGAGAGTGCCCTGTCGAGCTTGATCAGTGTCTCTTTGCGCGGAATGTGTTTGCCGGCCTCGATGCGGCTGATCGTCTCCAGACGAATGCCTGAGCGGCGGGCCAGCTCGGTCTGGGTCCAGCCGCGGCGGATGCGGTCGGTGATGAGGTCGCGGGCAATCGAAATGTCGATCGCTTTGCGGGCATCGACGTTGCCACAGGCATCGGCGCGCGGCCGAGCGGGCAGCATTCCCGCCTTTTCCATCAAACGGTCAAAATCCTTGCGGGAAAGAACAACCAGTTCGTCGTTAGCGATGGTAATGGTTTGCAATGTCATGATTCAATCCTCGTAAACATCTTTGCGGTGCTCGATGCGCACGATCCAGACCTCATCGGCGACCACGCGGAACACGACGCGAAAATCGCCGGTGCGAATTCGATAATGGCCTTTGAGTCGATGGCGAAGCGGCTTAGCCCCGGAGACATCCGGCCAACGCTCCAGTCGATCCACAACATCGTGCAGGCGATAGCGAATCACGCGCCCAAGCTTCTGCATTTGCCGATCCGCTTCGGGAGTCAAGACCACCTTGGCCATTTTGGAATCGTATCAATAATGTCTATAGTGTCAATCTCCAAAAGCTATCACGAGCATCGGTGGATTTCCTCGATTTTCAGAATCGATTGGAGGGCCGACCTTATTCTCGATTCCATCCACCACTCAGCAAAAGGCCGATGCCGACGGCGGCGGACGATGGGAGGGAGCGATTTCATGGGATGAAAGAATAATGCTTCATTGGGCGACCTGGAATTGTGCTGGGAGCAAGACGGGGAGGATGTATAATTGGTTAGTAAAGGGAAGTAAATTTCGGGACAATATGTTTTGTTGACGCACAGGGAGGCCCGCGATGGCAATGATACCGATGGACAACAACGACGATAACTACGCTGAGCGGATGTCCGATCTGATGGGGCCGGGACAAATTGATCAGCAGATTCGACAGGCGCTGCAGTTCTGTTGGATGTCACTACCGAAGGAACGCAGAACTCTGGATGAGTTGGAGTCGCAGGTGCGCCGAATTTTTGAACGGGCCATGCGCGATTTCCGAGAAGACGGCGAAGCGTTCCGCAAGAAATGAAATTTGGCGATGACGTTCGATTCGACGGTTTGAGCACGCTGACAACATGTGGTGGCGATCTCCACACAATCCGACGGCGTATGACGATAACTGGGAGGACCAGCCGGGCCAGGGGTGGTTTTACAAGTGGATGCTCGGCATTGCTATTCCGCTGGGCCTCGGCTGCTGGGGCTTGCATGCGATCATCATGCGGGAAGCGGAGTACGGGGATCAGATTACGATGACATTGCACGGCCTAAATGCAGTCGCATTCGGCGTCGCGTGGATATCCGCATCTCTGTTTCTGCATTGCCATTATTTCTGGGGCAACATTTATAATCAGGCATGGTTCGCGTTCTGGGCAAGATTCTCGGGGCATGCGGATTCATCGCCGGCCTGGGCGTTGTGTTGGTGCGACATGGTGTGCTGGGAATCGGGTAATCCCGCTAAGGTTGCGCTCGATCTCCGGCATATGGCCATTTGACTTCAGACAAATGCTTTACCACGTCAGCGAAGAATCCGGCATTACTCGCTTCGAGCCCCGGCATGCGGTGGGCGTGGATGGGGCGGTGGTTTGGGCGGTCAGTGGGGAGCGATTGCGCAATTATCTCTTGCCGCGCGATTGTCCTCGGGTGACTTTCTTTGCCGGTGAACGCACGACGCCGGCGGATCGGGAGCGGTTTCTGGAGTCCAGCGTGGCGGTTGTCGCCTTTGAGGCCGGGTGGCTTGAGCGTGTGCGCAGGGCAACTCTTTTCTGTTATCAGACGCCTGAGGCGGGGTTCAAATTGGTGGATCGATGTGCGGGGTATTTCCATAGTACATCGGCTGTCGAGCCGATCGGGGTCGAGGTGGTGGACGATTGCCTGGCGGCACTGGCGGCGCGAGACGTGGAGATTCGCATCTTGCCATCCCTCTGGGAATTGCACGATGCGGTGGTGGATTCCACCTTGAGCTACTCCATCATCCGGATGCGAAATGCGGCGGCAAAAAAATAGGCGAGGGGCGATTTTCTCCGTCGAATCTGAACGGCTGAGGGTGCTAAGATAGGGGGATGCATCGCCAATGGACATCACGGGATGAGCCGGTACAGGCGCCGTGGTTGCGAAACGAGAAGTGGTCCAGC
>Ga0302326_10027156_pt1 | contig 11548 bp, 10 predicted proteins | sample Palsa_T0_3_FD_202264 | JGI IMG/M metagenome (GOLD analysis project Ga0302326, IMG submission 202264) | Peat permafrost microbial communities from Stordalen Mire near Abisko, Sweden - Palsa_T0_3 | ecosystem: Environmental > Terrestrial > Soil > Palsa > Peat permafrost | place: Sweden: Abisko...
CGTTATGTCGCACTCGATTGCGAAGGATACCGTTCCGGTTCGATGAACGAGGTGCTGCCCATCGAGGTGCTTACCGGGTTTGCAAAATAGGCTTATGCGGATTGGATTCCTGGAATGTTTTGCCGGCATTAGCGGCGATATGCTGATGGGCGCACTGGTGGATGCGGGCGCCCCCATCGAATTGCTGCAGCGAACCGCGGCTTCGCTGGCGTTGGGAGCAGAATTACGCGTTACCAGGGTGAACCGGAGCGGCATCCAATCGACCAAAATCGATGTTATGACCGGCGGCCAAGTGCATGAGCCTGTCGCCACCACCGGCCCGGTCCAACAAGAGGCAGAGCACGATCAAGCAGCCGCCCTCGGTCATGCACACGATCACGCCCATGACGATGGACATACGCATGCGCACGACCACGGCCATAGCCACCCGCACGAACACGAGAGCCACAAACACGACCACGGGCGCGGTCTCCCTGAGATTCGGAGCCTGCTTATGCGCGCGGACCTGACCGAACGCGCACGTAACCTCAGCCTGACTGCCTTCATTTTGCTGGCGGAGGCGGAGGGTCGCATCCACGGCATTCCGGCGGAAGAGGTTCATTTCCACGAAGTGGGCGCGATCGATGCCATCGTCGATATTGCCTGCTGCGCCGCAGCAGTGGATGCCCTGGATCTGGACGCGTGGTACTGCTCCCCGGTGAATGTCGGCAGCGGGTTTGTCAACTGCGCCCACGGGCGTTTTCCGGTACCGGCTCCGGCCACGGCAGAGCTGCTCAAGAACGTGCCTACCTATTCGGCGCATGTCCAGGCAGAACTGGTCACACCCACCGGAGCAGCTTTGCTGCGCGCGATGGATTGCCGATTTGATGCCATGCCGGTCATGCGCACCAAGGCGATCGGTTACGGAGCAGGGACACGGAATCCGGAGCGCTTCCCGAACGTCCTGCGGGTGAGCGTCGGCCACATCGCGTCGACCGCGCAGCCCTTCAACGAAGACAAGGTGACGGTGCTCGAGTGCGCGGTGGACGATCTGAGTCCCCAGGTCCTGGCCAACACCGCCCAGTTGGCGCTGGAGCGGGGTGCGCTGGACGTGATGAGTGGGCCGGTGACCATGAAGAAGGGACGATTGGGAACGCTGCTCACCGTACTTTGCAAGCCCGGCGATGCGGCCGATCTGCAGCAGCTGATCTTCCGCGAAACGACCACCCTGGGCATCCGGGTAAGGGAGGAGAATCGCGTCATTCTCGACCGGGAAATTACCCCGGTGGAAACGGACTATGGGGTGATTCATATCAAGACCGGCTCCTGGCACGGGGAAGAATGGAACGCGGCGCCGGAGTTTGAGGATTGCCGCCGGGCCGCGGCAGCCTTTGATGTACCGCTCAAGACGGTCATGCAGGCGGCGATGACGGCATGGCGCACGCGGCAACCGGCTGCTGCGGGAGCCCGATCATGACGGGCGAGACGATCCTTGCGATGTTGCAGTGCGTGCGCGATGGAGAACTGCGCCCGGAGGAGGCCATGGAGCGCCTCGCCAACATGCCTTATGAAGAAGCAGGCTTCGCCAAGATTGATCATCACCGCCGTTTGCGCACTGGACTGCCGGAGGTCATCTACGCGGCCGGCAAGACCTCAGCCCAAGTGGGAGAGATCTTCTTTCGCATGGCCGCGATGGGTGGAGTTGTGCTGGCGACGCGGGCCGATGAGGCTGCGTTTGCCGCCGTGAAAGCTCTGGTCCCCGAGGCGCAATATCACCCTGTGGCCCGCATTGTCGCACTGCGCCAGACATCGGGGGCCGAGAGCGGAGGCGGCTCACTCGCCGTGCTTTGCGCCGGAACCAGCGACCTACCGGTGGCTGAGGAGGCGGCAGTGACGGCCGAGACGATGGGCGCCGAGGTGCGGCGGATTTACGACGTGGGAGTCGCCGGCCTGCACCGTCTGCTCGCGCACCGCGAGGTTCTGCGCGAGGTCGACGTCGTGATTGTTTGCGCTGGGATGGAAGGCGCGCTGCCCAGCGTCGTGGGGGGCATGGTGGGGGCACCGGTCATTGCCGTACCTACGAGCGTGGGCTACGGAGCGTCCTTCGGCGGCGTCGCGGCCCTACTGGGTATGTTGAATTCATGCTCGCCCAATGTCACCGTGGTCAATATCGATAACGGATTCGGGGCGGCCTACGTGGCTGCGACGATCTTGCGCCGGATTCGCCACGCAGCCGCTCAGGGCACCGCGCAGCCGATGATGCGTTAAGCGCTTGGCGCTGTTGCTTTTGGAGTCACAGGCGCACCTTTTTTGTTGCTTGCGGCGGGGCCTGGACGATATCTTATTTCCCTCAGGAGAGCCATGGCATCCACAGTCTGGAAGGGCTACATCTCGTTTGGCCTGGTCTCGGTGCCGGTGAGGCTCTACGCGGCCGCACGCGAGGAACATGTCAGTTTCAACCAGATCCACGAGGTTTGCGGCTCGCGGATCAAGCAGCAGATCTTTTGCCCCACTTGCGATCGCGTGGTCGAGCGCAGCGAGCTTACCAAGGGATACCAGGTTGACCGGGATGCCTATGTGCTGGTGAGCAACGAGGAGATCAAGACCCTCCAGGCCGAGTCGTCGGAGGCCATGGAAATTACGCAGTTTGTCAGCCTCAGCGAGGTTGACCCGATTTATTACGAATCGTCGTACTACTCTGCCCCCGAGGACCCCGGCCGGCGTGCCTATGCATTGTTGCTGCAGGCGATGGAGAAGCTCAATGTCGCCGCGATTGCCAAGGTCACGCTGAACCAGCGGGAGCAGGTCGTCCTGATGCGGCCTTACCACAATGGCATCGTGCTGCACACGCTCTACTTTGCGGCTGAGGTGCGGGAAGTCGCCGAATACGGCAAGACCGAAAATCTGACCCTGCAGAAACCTGAAGTAGAGCTCGCTGAGCAATTTATCAAGCAGCTGACCGCCGGGTTTGCGCCCGAGCAGTACAAAGACGAATATCAGGACCGGGTGTTGGCGCTGGTTGAAACCAAGCGAGCCGGGCAGGTGGTTGCCGGGCAGCCGCAAAAGGCAAAACTGGCTCCCGTCATCGACCTCATGGAGGCGCTCAAGAAGAGCATTGCCGAGCGGGGCGCGCCGGCTCCTGCCGCCGCTGCTCCTACTTTGGTAGAACCCGCAAAGAAGAAAGCGCCGAAAACAGCCACAGTTACAGAAAGCAAGCCCGCGCGCGGCCGCAAAACCGGCTAGAGTCGCTACCAGCCTACATAGAATTGGACGGGTGCCCCACGTTCGCACCAGCGTACGTGGGCCGAAAATGGTTTGTTTCGACTGCTCTCGCTAGAGGGTTCCAGTCATCTCTTTAGGAAACGATTAGAGTTACAGTAAAAGCAGTGGTGGGCTTCCCCCGGATTTCCTGTGGAGATTGTTGGCGTTGGCGAACTTCATGCGGCTTTCCTTAATGAAAGCCGCACACGCGGACCTGTTTGGCGCCATGTGCAGGAAATCCGGGTCGCCCCTCTTCTTCAGCCCACGTACGCTGAGGCGAACGTGGGGCGGCAATAAGTGTGGATCCCGTTCATGGGTGAAGGCCTCGTGCGGCCTCGTGGGGAATTATGCACCCGCGATCAGAAACTGTGTAGAGGATGTCCCCACCGGATCAAAGACCCCCAAATCAGAACGGCTGGGACGAAGGGAGGTGGCATATTCTTTGTCGACGGCGAGGCCACCCCTTCCATCATCGGAATGGGTTCACTGTGCCTAGGAGACAACCTCATCTTGCTCCTGCGCAAGGGCCCCGCCGCTTGTTTGCGCGCCGGAAGACTCCTGGAGGAAGCTTGGGATCTGTTGCAGATGATGCACCATCGCGGATCGAGCGGCCAGCTGGTTCTTTTTTGCGATCGCCATAAAGATTTGCTGGTGCTGCTCCAGAGTATTGGCCAGCGCATCTTCGTCTTGCGCCGTGTCGGCGATCCAATGCTGGAGCAGATTGCGGATGAGCAGCAAGGCGTTCTTCAGGATGTTATTGTGCGAGGCCTCGGCAATCGCCAGGTGAAAGCCAATGTCGGCCCGCAGGAATCGATCCAGGTCAGCCCGGCGAATCGTGTTTTGGCCAACGTTCGTGCCGATTTCTTCCAGCTCGTCGAGATGCTTGCCAATCTCTTCCAGATCAGCCGTAGTGGCTCGTTCGGCAGCCAGGCCTGCGAGTTCGACCTCGATCAACCTGCGGGCGTCCACCAGCTCCTGGGCCTCTGACTTGCAGCTGCTGATGATGGCCCACATCAAGGGCCGGGAAAGAAAGGTAGAACGCTCGCAAGCATAAGTTCCGTCGCCTACCCGGGTCTCGATCATACCCATGATCTCGAGCGCTTTGAGGGCCTCGCGCAGAGAGGCCCGGCCTACGCCCAGCTGCGCACATAATTCGCGCTCGGGAGGGATCCGCTCTCCTGGTTGCCAATCGCCACGGATAAGATGCGTGACCATCTTGCGGCAAATGTCGCCGCTCAGCGTTGTTCTACTAACCGGAGTGAGAAATTCGTGCGCCGGGCTCGGTTCGTTCATAGATTAAGGATTACCCTGCAAAATCACTCGGATAATAGCAGATTATCGGACCAATCGCTGTTAAATTGCCTTGATTCTAAGGTTCTCCTCGGTTATTCTCTGGCCAAAGACATCAGATGGTAGGACCAATTTTCCACCAGGGCCTGTTCTTTCCTTCTTGAGAAGTTCCCCGGAGAGCCCTTATGACTGATGGAGTGGTAGAGGTGCTTCAGTTCGACGGCTTCGAATTGGATCTATCCACCGGCGAATTGCGAGGCCGGGGCACGCGGGTCTCTCTTCAGCCGCAGCCCTTCAAGATTCTGGCGCTGCTGGCTAGGCGGCCTGGTCAAACCCTTACACGAGAAGAGATCCGGCTAGAACTCTGGGGCAATGAAACCTTTGTTGATTTCGAGGGCAGCCTCAACTTTTGCATCCGGCAGATCCGGAAAGCGCTCGACGAAGACGCCAGAAGGCCTCGGTACATCGAAACCCTGCACCGGAGAGGCTATCGCTTCCTGGTTCCTGTGCGCCGGGCCCTTTCCGGCGCATTTGTCAGCCCCGGTACGATTTACAGCGCCGGCGAGAGCCGGCCCATGACCGTGGCGGTGCTCCCATTGAGTGAGCTGAATTGCCCTTCGCAAGCCCGCTCCGTCGGTGAAGGCCTGACTGAGTTGCTGATTACCTATCTTTCCACCAATCGCTCGGTCCGCGTGGCCTCGGGGACATCCACCAGGAAGTACAGGTATTCGGAAAAGTCACTATCGAAGATCGGAAGGGAACTTGGTGTGGAGCGGGTGCTGGAGGGGGCAGTCCTGCACTCGGGAAACCGGGTGAGGATTACCGCGCGCTTAATCGACACTTCCACAGATCGGAATGAATGGGCGGGCTGTTACGAGTCAGAAATGCAGGATTGGCTCAAATTGCAGGACCACCTGGTATCGTCCATCATCCGCGACACGGCCTTTTACTTTGCGCCCCATCCACCGGAAATCACACCTGATTCAAGAGATCGCTTGTTGATGAAAACTGGGCGAAGTCAGCTTATGGCCTGAGTCCTCGCCTCGAATGCAGACCCTGGCTGCTAGCACCACCAGGGCGATCCATAGAAGGTCGGCTCCCAGGAGATGGACGATCTGGAGCCACACCGGCGCCAGCAGCGTTACATCCGCGATGCCAAGTGCAAACTGCAGTACCAGCAACCCGAGCACCAGCAGAGCCAGCTTGTGCTCCGCGGGGCGCGCGATGCTGCGCAGCAGCAGCCAGCAGATGAAAAGACCGGCAATCACCGCAGTAAGCGGATGAAGTATGCGCAGACGCAGAAGCCAACCACCGCTGGCGGAGAAGTCCTGGGCAAAGGCAGTGCTGAGCGAGGTTGCGGGAAAGAGCGTATCGCTGAGCGCCGCCAGAGTCCCAGTCACTCCCAGAACCAGGGTTGCGGTGATTCCGGTGACCGCGAGCGGCATTTGGGTGAAGCGTATAGTGCGCCGGGTGAATGCTTCACCGCGCGATAAGAAGTGTGCCGCGAGCGTGAGTGCTCCCAGCAGCAGCAGGGTGTTGGCGAGATGCAGAGAAAGATAAACCGCGCGCGCGGGCGAGCGGTTGTCGGCGGTGAGTCGTAACAGCACCAGCAGTGCGCCCAGCAGGGCCTCGTTGAAAGTAAACACCACCGCGGCGATGGTGGCTATGCGTGCTAGGTGGCCTGAGACCGTGGAGCGAAATGTCCATAACAGGAGCAGCAAAACCAACGGGAGGGTAACCCCGCTGCTCACGCGATGAGCAAGCTCGATCAGGGTGGCCAGGCGTGGATTAGTTTGCAGCACTACGCCGTTGCAGAGCGGCCAATGATCGCCGCAGCCGGCGCCGGAGCTGGTGGCGCGGACGACAGCGCCCCAAAGGATCACGGGAATGTTGTAGACCAGTACGGCCCAGGCAAAGCGCGGCAGCAAAGTTGCGGCGGGAGAATGCTTGGATGTCGCGGCGGCCGGAGCCGGAAACGCCTGGGCGGAGCTCATCGGAACCTCTTGGTTTATCTTACCCGGCCAGTTCCTTGGCGCGCTGGGTGGCGCGCATCACAGCTTTGATCAAGGTGACGCGCAGGCCGCCCTCTTCCAGTTCCAGGATGCCATCGATGGTGCAGCCCGCCGGAGTGGTCACCGCGTCCTTCAGGAGCGCCGGATGGTAGCCGGTTTCAAGCACCATCTTAGCTGCTCCGAAGGTGGTCTGAGCTGCCAGCAGGGTGGCGATATCACGCGGCAGCCCCACCTTGACCCCAGCTTCCGCCAGCGACTCCAGAATGATGTAGATAAATGCCGGGCCGCAGCCGGAAAGACCGGTCACTGCGTCCAGATGTTTTTCTTCGACCATCACGGTCCGGCCGACGGTGGCGAAGAGCAGGGCTGCGAGGTCCAGCTGATCCTGGGTGGCATAGCGCCCACGGCTGAGGGCGGCAATGCCCGCGCCCAGCATGGATGGGGTGTTGGGCATGGCTCGGACCACACCGATTTCCATGTCCGCAGCATGCTCGATTGCCGTTGTCCGCACCGAGGCAGCAATCGAGATCAGCAGCTTTTGCGGCGTGAGCGCGGGACGAATCTGCCGGACAACCTCGGGAACAGTGATTGGTTTAAGCCCGATAAGAATGAGGTTTGCCACCTCCGCGGCGGCCACATTGTCCGTCGATACATCGACCCCCCATTGCGCGGAGAGCTGCCCGGCGCGATCTGCGTGCTCCACGGTGGCCACGATCTGCTCCGGCTCCAATACCTTGGACTTGAGGAAGGCCTGAAGCAAAATCCCGCCCATCTTTCCTGCTCCAAGAATGGCAACGCGGAGGCCGGCAAGCGGTTGACTGGCTGTAGGTGTACCCATCGAATCTCCTCGGTTATTTTTGCGTCTTTTGCTGTGCTGCGATCCAGCTATCGATGCGCTCCTCCAGTAAATCGAGGGGCAGTGCGCCGGAATCAAGCACATGATCATGAAAGGCGCGGATGTCAAACCGATCTCCCAACGCCTGCTGCGCCTTGGCCTTGAGCTCCAACAACTTGAGTTGGCCTACCTTGTAGCCAAGCGCCTGGGCCGGCATGGCAATGTAGCGATCCACTTCGGCTTGTACATCGGTCTCGGGCACGGCTGAGTGCTCATGGAAGTAGTCAACCATCTGCTCGCGTGTCCAGCGCTGCGAGTGGACGCCGGTATCGACGACCAGGCGCACGGCACGCAAGATATCCGCTTCCAGACGGCCATAGTCGTTGTAGGGATCCTGGTAGAAGCCGATCTCCTTGCCCAGCCGCTCGGCGTAAAGTCCCCATCCCTCGGTATACGCGGTGTAGTAAGTGTATTTGCGAAACTCGGGAAGGCCGGTGAGTTCCTGCGCGATCGAGATTTGCAGATGATGCCCGGGCAGCCCTTCGTGATAAGCGATGGACTCCGCCAAATAGAGAGGCCGGGTGGCGAATTTGTAGGTGTTGACGAACACTGTGCCAGGCCGGGATCCGTCCGGTGTGCCGTGGATGTAGTAGGCGGCTGCCTGATCCTTCTCCGCATAATCCGGCACTGGCATGACCACCAGCGACGCCTTCGGCAAACGCCCAAAGAGCTGGGGAAGTTTGGGCCGCATCTGGTCGAGGTATCCACGATAAGCGTCGAGAAGCTGCTCTTTGCTGGTGGGATAAAGCTTCGGGTTCTTCTCCGCCCCATTTTCCAGTGCCTTGATGTCGGCAAATCCCAGTTTGTGGGCGATGGCCAGCAACTGCTCTTCGTCCTGCTTTACCTGGTCGACGCCGACCTGGTGAATCTGATCCGGCGTGAGGTCGGTGGTGGTGCTCTGCTTTACCAGAAAACGGTAATAGGCCTCGCCATCGGGCAGAGACCAAAGGCCGGGATCGTTGCGGCCGTTGGGAATGTACTGTGACTTGAGAAATTTGCCGAAGCGAACGTAAGCCGGTATTACCTGACCGGTGATCGCTGCCAGTACTTCTTCTTTAATGCGTGCCTGTTGGGTTGCTGAAACCGCTGCTGGAAACTTCTGCACCGGAAGAGCGAATGGGCTGTCCTGTGGTTTTTGATTGGCGATGTCGTTGACTTCGCCGAGCGCTTTTTCCATCAAGTAGGCGGGGGGTTCGCGATGGTCGTCCATGCCGATGGACATATCATCGGTGATCTGCTGAAAGGCGAGGGGAACCTTCTTCAGGCGGGTAATGTAATCGTCGTAGTCTTTTTCCGACGCGAAGGTGAGTTGCGGAACCAGTTGGGGCAGGTCGACCTGCAATCCATAGAACTGGTTGACCGGCAACTCCCAGGGCTTGAATCGGGCCTCCTCCTGATCCTCGATGAGCTGACGCAGCATCAATTCTTTACTCAACTGCTCCTGCTCCGACATTCCAGTCGTATCCACTTCGGCTAGTCGAGCAAGAAAGGCGCGACCACGCGCGAGGGAGTCGTTGTAGGCCTTTACGGAGAAATCCGAGAGCTGATCGTTGTAGCGGTTATCACCGATGGTGGAGGCGAACTCGGGTTCGTGCTTGAGGCGATCTTCCCACGCGTCGGAGAAGATGGCGTTGAGCGTTTTCACGCGAGTGCTGAGAGGGACAGCTGGCGTTGCGCTCGGAGTGCTTTGGGCGGCAAAGAGGATGCCGGGGGCGAGAGCGATCAAAACAAGACGAAGGGCGAAAAGCTTGGGTACTTGCAACAAACGGATTCCTGAGCGTGCAAAAGGGGCTGGTTAGGTCTAAGCGCAGTGTATCGACAATTCAAGCGGGCGAACAGGCCGCGGGTGGGTGGGCGGATCGTTGGAGGCGCCGTGGGCCTTGGTTACAGCGGATTTTTTAGCCAAACTGGGCGGGGCTATGCCAGGAGCTCGTCTTGCTTTACTTCTGGGGTTTGCATAGGCATGGCAATATCGGTTTCGAGCATGCGGTAAAGGGTGGACCGGCTAATCCCAAGTTTGGAGGCGGCGCGTGCTTTATTGCCATCACAGGCTTTCAGTACCTGAAGGATATGGCGCCGGATCACGCCGTCGAGGGTGTAGTTTTCGGGAATGGCGGGTTCGCCGTCCTTGGGCCGCGCTGGTTCCAGCGGCAGGATGACAAGATCGATAGGCCGCAGCCACTGGCCTTCGCTCGACAGGCAGGCAGCCCGGATCACGCTTTCGAGCTCGCGCACGTTGCCTGGCCAGAGGTGGCGGAGGAGGATTTGGAGGGAGCCCGGACCAAGGCCCTGCAAGGGCCTCTGCTGCTCCCGTGAGACGGCATCGACGAACATCTGCGCCAGCGACGGGATGTCTTCTTTGCGATCGCGCAAAGGGGGCAGGGAGAAGGAAACGGCGTTTAGCCGGTAGTAGATTTCGGGCAGGAATGCGCCCGCCACCACCTGGTTTCGGAGCGGCTTGCGGGAGGTGCAGATCACCTGGGATGGGGAGGGGAGCAGGCCTGGTTTTTCCGCGGAGAGGGCAGTTTCGAAGGAGCGGATATAGCGCAGGAGCTGTCCCTGAGGCTCGGCGGCCAATTCGTCGATGTTGCGGAGCAGCAGTATGCCGTCAGCGGCTCTGCGCACGGCGGCGCGGAGGGGTTCGGGGCGGAGTTCGGCATGGGGAGTGACCTCGGCGCAGAATACGGCTGTCGCCTCTTCCGCCACCAGGATCCCTGGAGAGGCATGGCGCGCCTGGATGTGCCTGGCCAGCAGGTGCTTCCCAGTGCCGGCTTCGCCCTCGATCAGAGCCAGCCTGACGCGTGGGCCGACCTGCTGAAGCTGTTCACACACGCGGCGCATGGCCAGCGATCGTGATACCAACTCAGGTAGGGGGCCAGCTTCCGGCCGGCGTGGCGCCACGAAACGACTTGGTTCCCGTCCCGATTGCATTGTTTGATTCATCGGTCGACACCTTTCCCTGCCACCGGCCCCCATCATCGTCAGCCCAAGCAAGATCCATGGCGATGCTGCCGGATGGCTCTTGAGCGCTTTATCGGCGGTGCAAAAAAAGAGTTGAGTTTCGCGTGTGATGACGGAAGGGGGACGAGTCAAGGAGCAGCGAGCCAAGTCGAGGGCGGAGGTTGGGGCAGAGTTGGTTGCTGGTGAAGGGATCTGCACTTCTCTTTCCCTACGCATCACCTCGTGGAAGTGATTCTCGTCCAGAGCTTAGGCTGGTGGAGAGGGCTGCGGTTCGGCCAACCTCACCCAAAGTTCGGTCAGGCCTTGACTGCGCGCCCCCGGCCGGAGACGGCGTCGGAGGCGATCATTCCGTCGCGAATGTGGACAACGCGATGGGCATACTCGGCGATATCCGGTTCATGGGTGACCAGGATGATGGTGTTGCCGCGCGCGTGCAGATCATCGAACAGCGCCATGATCTCATCGCCGGTCTTGGAGTCCAGATTGCCCGTCGGCTCATCGGCGAGGATGATCGAAGGGCGATTCACCAGGGCGCGCGCGATCGCCACCCGCTGCCGCTGGCCACCCGACAATTCGTTGGGCTTATGGTTCATGCGCTCTTCCAGATTGACCGAGCGTAATGCTGCCTTGGCGCGCTCGATTCTCTCCTCGGATGGAGTTCCGTTATAAATCAGCGGCAGCTCCACGTTGTGCAAAGCGGTTGCCCGCGCCAGCAGGTTGAAGGTCTGGAAAACAAAACCAATCTCGCGATTGCGGATACGCGCCAGCTCGTCATCGTTGAGTTCACTGACCAAATGGCCGTTAAGCCAATACTTACCCTTGGTGGGCGTGTCCAGGCAGCCAATCAGATTCATCAACGTCGACTTGCCCGAACCTGACGGACCCATGATGGCTACGTACTCATTGTGGCGGATGCGCAGCGAGATGCCGCATAGTGCGTTTACCTGCTGATCCAGGCCCATGGTGTACGTCTTCCACAGGTCCTCGACGACGATGACCTCTCCCTGGGCGCCATCCTGGGCCGTGCCGGCTGGCGTTGCGCTGGTGGTTTCGAGTGTCATCAATCGCTCCCTGTTTGCTATTGAACTCTGCGCTTGTGTGCTTACCCAGCCTACCAAGCCCACAGGGTTAAGAAGATTCTGACTCCTGG
>Ga0302326_10027158_pt1 | contig 11547 bp, 11 predicted proteins | sample Palsa_T0_3_FD_202264 | JGI IMG/M metagenome (GOLD analysis project Ga0302326, IMG submission 202264) | Peat permafrost microbial communities from Stordalen Mire near Abisko, Sweden - Palsa_T0_3 | ecosystem: Environmental > Terrestrial > Soil > Palsa > Peat permafrost | place: Sweden: Abisko...
AGAAGCCGGCTCCGCCTGCGGCCATTCATCCACAGCCGGCCGAAGAAGCCGCGACGTCTGCAATAGAAGCTGCCTGTGTCTATTGTGAACTTACCCAGCGGCGATGCACAAGAGAAAGACACACGAAGCCGGCGCTACTACTCCTTTTTGACACCGTTTTGACAACGATTCACCTACAGTTGAACTTGTCAGCCAACTTTGGAGGTCGGGGAAGATGAAGGCCTGGCAGAGCGGATTGCAGCAGAGGCCGCACTCGCTGAAATTTGGTGATTCTAACGCCAAGCCGTGCTGGTCGATGAGTTGAAGTTCGGCGTCGCATTCCCTGGCGTTGAACGAAGGCGTGCCCGCACCCATTGACATCAACACGGTTTCGACGGCGCTAGACAAGGGCAAAACCATCATTTGTACATCTCTGCGGTGGTCTATTTCATTGCGGTGATTCCGCTTGCGGCCGGAAGGAAATGTTGAGCAGGGAGCCGATGGTGCACATAGACAATGACGAAGTCTGAAGACCATGACTGATCCCACCAGTATTGTCGGCCAGTTGCGGTGTAAGCTTGGCGAACATGCCATCAAGCTGCAGCACACAGCGGATGGAATCGCGACCTGCTGGATCGCGCGTCAGAATTTCCACGATGCCCTCCGTTTCCTCAAGGAAGATGTCACCCGGCCGTACCGCATGCTGTACGACCTCACCGCCATCGATGAGCGTATGCGGATGTACCGCGAGGGGCAGCCGCCAAGCGATTTCACCATCGTGTATCATCTCCTCTCGTTTGGCCGGAACGAATATCTCCGCGTCAAAGTGCCGCTCAAGCAAGATCAGCCTCCCATTGACACGGCCACGGACCTTTGGCCCGCGGCGAACTGGTACGAACGGGAAGTCTGGGGCATGTTCGGAATCCGATTCCAAGGCCACCCGCACCTGGAACGAATCCTAATGCCAAGAACGTGGGTAGGATATCCACTTTTGAAGGACCGTACGGGGCGAGCCACAAAAATGGGACCGTTCCCACTACCCGGCGAGAAGAAGCGAGCGGAGAAGAAAGCATTGCGCGTAGCATTGCAACTGGACGGTGAGGAGATCGTAGACGCCGTGCCGGAGATCGACTTCCATGACCGCGCCGAAAAGATGGGGGAGCGGCAGTCCTCGCACTCCTACATCCCCTGTTCCGACCGTATTGATTATCCCGGCGGCGTCATGAACAACATGGCGTATCTGATGGCCGTCGAGAAGCTGGCAGGGATTGAAGTGCCGCCACGGGCCAAGGTTATTCGCGCGATGCTGGCGGAGTTGTTTCGGATCATTGGTCACCTGGTCTGGTGCGGAACTTTCTCTCAAGATCTGGGCCACCAATCGCCGGTCTTCGATACATTCAACGATCGCGAACGCGCGTTCGCCATCATCGAGACAGTTTGCGGAGCGGTGGCTCCCAACTGGTTCCGCGTCGGCGGAGTGGCGCGGGATTTGCCCAAAGGCTGGGACACCCTGGTCCGGGATTTTGTGAAGTACTTAACGCCGCGCTTGATTGAATACGACAAAAAGGTGATGCGGAACCGGATCTTCAAGGCACGCACCCAGGGAGTTGGCGCCTTCACTACGGAGGAGGCTATCGAATGGGGCGTCACGGGTCCTAACCTGCGGGCCTGCGGCCTTGAGTGGGACTTTCGAAAGAAGCAACCCTATTCCGGTTATGAACAGTTCGAGTTCGACGTTTCGACTGGCCGAAATGGAGACTGCTACGACCGCGGCTTGGTGCGCGTCGAGGAAATTCGGCAGAGCCTGCGTATCGTTGAACAGTGTGCGAACAACATGCCCGAGGCCCCGTATACATCGGCTCAGCCGCCGGCGTGCCCGCCCTCAGAGGAACGAGCGGTGATTCCGCCCGGGGAGGCGCTCGGGGCGATTGAAGCGACCGAAGGAAATAACGGCTATTACCTGGTGAGCGACGGCGGCGCCCAGTCGTACCGGACTCGCATCCGGACTCCATCGTTTGCGCACATGCAGATGGCGCGCCGCCAGGGCTGGGTCTGCCGCAACGGTGCCTAATCAACCGCGTGGCGGTTTGCTCAGGATGTGCTTCACTTCGTGGATCAGCTTCGCAGGGGCATAGGGCCTTGGGAAGACTTCAAATCCCTGCAACGCTTCGCGAGATTGAAGCCGCTCGTCATCCAGAAGACCTCCCAGAATAAGAACTTTCATTTTCAGGCATTTGGTGCGCAGATAGATCGCTGCATCGTGCCCCGGCAAACCATCAACATAGGTGCGCGTTATCAACAGATCGGGTGGGGTCTCTTTCAGCCGGTCTACCGCCTGCCCCAGATCGCCGGCAGCCACCACCGTATATCCTTCGTGCTCCAATGTCTCCTTAAGTACGGAACGTACAACCGGATCGGAGACCAAGAGTAGGATCGTCGTATTCATCGAGGACTGGAACGCCACAATTTCCTCACACGCTCAGCACCGGGATCTGCGATGCCCGAATGATCCCATAGCCGTTGCCGTTGTCCCCCAAATGGCTGCGCCCAGGAATGTGTCCGATGACCAGGACATCAGCCTTCGTTTGCTCGGCCGCCCGGTTCAACAGCTCTCCGACATTGCCGCTATCGATGATAACCTCGGCCTTCGTGCCTGCGTCCTGCTGGAGCTTGGCGATCTCTTCGGCGGCGAAGCCGACGAGCTGCTCCTTCCACTCAGGGTCGACATGCGATCCGCCGGGGCCGTAGATCTCCACGCTACCCGTGATGTGGACCAGTGTCAGCGTCGCATTCACCGCCGCGGCCATCTCAGCGGCTAGCGATACGGTGTGGCGGCTGTGCGCGTCTAACTCCACCGAACAAAGGACACGGCGGATCGAGAACTCGCGCGCCGGCTCCTCTTCCAGGTGGGCGCCGGTCCACACCGGGCACTGGATTTCGTGCAGCACCTTCGCTGTCACTGAGCCCAGTAAAAACCGGTAGAACGATCCATGGCCATGAGTCGACATAATGATCAGATCGACGTTACGGTCACGAGCCATCTTCACGATTTCGTGGGCTGGGTCGCCCCTCAGGAGCACGCGCGTAACCGCAATTCCATCGAGTTCCGGGTGGAGCGCCTGATCCAGATCTTCCTGAGCCCGCTGGACGATGTGTGCGTGCAAATCTCGCGCAGTAATCTCGTGGCCGCCCTCCAGCAAGCCGGCTGGATAGCTGAGAGGCGTCACCACGTGCAGCAGAATGATCTCCGCGCGAAGGCGGCGCGCCAACCACGCAGCCTGATGCACCACGTGCCGGGAAGTATCCGCTAACACAACTGGAACAAGAATTCTCTGAATGCTCAGCATCACGCTGCCCTGGGGCAGGCCTCATTTGTCCAATAACAACTATCTGCCGCTGATCCCAGCGAACTGCTCGCGTTGCACCCCGTGAACTGAAACCTCCACTGCGTGGGTGGTCTGCAGGATGTCGCGGGCCTTGGCCACCTCGTCCGCCGTGCCATGAGCCAGAAGGAGGAACTTGTCGGACTTCAGCGCTGTCTCGTATTTCACGACGCTGTCCTTGGGGATGCCAATGCTATACAGCCCGGCGCCCAGCGCGCTCAATCCGCCCACTACAACCGCGCCTTCCAGTGCCCCGATGATCCAGGCGACTAACGGACCGGCTACCAATATCGGCCCCAAACCTGGAATGACGAAGAAAGCGGCTCCGAACAGCATCCCCCAGATACCACCCCAGAAGGCACCCATCTTGCCCCAATATTTCATTCTGTCGCCGGTGTTATAGTATCCGACGACGTGCTCGTCGGTATGATAATCCTTGCCGACGATGGACATTTTCTTCATATCGAACCCAGACTTCTGGAGTTCCTTCACCGCTTCCTCTGCCTGAGCGTGCGTTCCGTAAATGGCGACAACCGAATTCGTTTCAGACATGACTGGCTTTCCTTTCATTCCGTTGGCCTTATCTATCGCGATCCGAGCATCGTGCAAGGCGTATTCCCTCGCCAGCTCCATGCTCGGGAACTCTGTATCCCCGTGATGAATCGTTATGGTTCGTTCCGGATGCTTGATGAGTGTGTAATCGCATCTCCAGTAGCCGTGTTGTGTCTGTTGATGCATCTCCATTTCAATCTCTATGCCGTTGTAGATGGCTTGAATCATGAGCAGTACGCTCCTCGCGTTACCACACGAAAAAGGCTGCGCCGCTGCCCGGCTCCCGGATCCGGCCAGCCAGCACCGGACTGCTGCGCATCGGAGTCATGCTCGCGTGAACCACACCGTGTAGCACCGGCTCTGCACCGCGGGTCTCTTCGATTTCTATCGCGCCGTACCGGTTCATGATATCGGCAGCGGCGTCCACCCTTTCGTCCGCGCCCGTGGCGAATACCAGAGCCCCTCCGCGTCGCAGTCCTTCGACGTAAACTTGCGACTCCGCTTTGGTCGCTCCGATCCTGGCCAGCTCCCGGTTCAAGTCGACTTCGAAATCGAGGCGCGGGAAACTCATCACGCCCGTGACCTCGAAGGTCGCCGGCTCGGTCAGCGTGCGAACCTCTTTCCGAGGAATACCAAGCGCCTCGATCTCGCGGACGACTCCGTCCACCAGGTCCGGTTTCTCAAATAATCCAACTGCTGTCTTCGGCATGTTATGCCCTCCATGGCAAAGTGTTCAAATCTAAACTCGCGAGACCGCGACGAGAATGGGCTCGGATGACTCAGCCCGCGGGGAAAGGTTCATTACCCACATGCGCTGGCCTTCGTGAAGCTCCTGCAAGAGCACCGCATGCCCGTTCTTGAAACGCACTGCATCGCGATAGGTGCCCGGCGCGTTGATCCGGGTAAATGTTACGAATTCGATCTCGCTGACTCCGATAGCGAGATGAAGCTGTTCGGGAATGTCTTCTACAACCAACCGGGCACCCGGCGGCATGCAGACCGCGCAAACAGAATCCGGCTGTGCAAGGGTGAAAAACAACTTCAGCCTGACCCAAAAACTATGAGGCCGGCGTATTGGCGGGTCGGTTGAATCCGGCGCAGCGAGGCCCAGTGAACCCGTTCGGAACCTGTGCACAACCAACTGCTCTCCCTCCACGGCCATCCGGTTTGGAACGCCCATCAGCGCACAATCACACATGACCCCAACCTCTTTCCAGCGGCTAATTCTTCTGGCCAAGCCCCGATATCGCGTGACCAAGATCATCGATGCCCTTGTCCACTTCTCCCGCTGCGTATTCGCCCCCGGCGGTGAGCTTTCCGGCCATCAACCTTGTATCTCTAACGACTGCGGAAACGCCCGTCTTGGCCTCACTGCCCGCCCAGTCGGCAGACTCTTCCAGATTGAGCGCCGCGGCCTTCATCTCATAGCCAGCTTTGGCCGTCTCTTTCTTCTGCCAATCCTCTTTTGCCTGAACTTGGTGCGATTGCGCTAGAGCGCGGTCTGCGCGCCCCCAGCTCTGATCCATCTCGACGATGCTTTTCACCCTCCAGTTGGGCGCCATATCGAGGGATAGCTTTTCCAGTTCCTGTGCCGACGAGTCCAGCGACTGTTTGACGTCCCCGCTCGCGCGGCTGGCCTCCAACTGAACGAAGGCTTCTCCCTTGCGGATTTCCTCCGCCGCCTTGTCGTAGTCTTTTGCGACAAAAGCTTCGTGCGCGTTCCGGAAATGCCGATTTGGTTCGTCAATGTAGGGATACCAGGACGACTCGTCCACCACCAGCCAGTCGGTTGCGAGATCGGCATGGTGGGCCATTGCAATCACGGCATCGAACCGCTTCACTCCGACCGTCTTTTTATTGTCGAGATCTGTGGCCAATGCGTTTAGATGCTTCATAGCGGCGTCGATAGTTTCCTTTAATCCACGAGAGGTACCGGAGGTTTGCTTGGACAGGAGCTCCGCGGTGGCACGAACATCGGTGGCTGCGGCGGCCGGGTCTTTCATCATGAAAGCTTTGCGCGCGGATTCCAGCGTTCTGCTCACGCCGTCGATTACCGGAATGTAGTCCTTGTCTTGGATTACGATCCAGCCTTCCGGGGTCTTGGGAGCGATCTCCGCTTTGGAACCAGGCCCACTGGCGTCCACCACGGAAGTCTTCGCGGCCGCGGTATCGACGCGGCCACTCTGGCCATAGGCGGCACCCAGCAGCATCAGCGCCATAGCGCTAACAGAAAGAATAATTGTCTTCATGTTGATTCCGCCAAAATCATCATTGCCGGGTCGCAGTTGGCGCCGGTCCGTTCAGCAAGCGCTTCAGAGCGTCCATCGACTTACCGAAGTCTCCCCAATTGCCCTGCTGCATGGCTTTCTGGGCATCATCGAACTGCGCTCTCGCCTGGCCCAGTTCCAGATGCCCACCGGGGGCCTGCGCGGAAATCCCGGGTTGCGTCGTCCCGAAAACGGATTGGATGGCCTCGTCAAGTGTGGGCTCCATCGCCACTTTGTCCCCCGAAATCACGATGACGCGCTTGAGTTGAGGGAAGTCCGTGCCTTCCGCCGTGAGATACAACGGCACCACATAAAGAAACGAGTTCTCGATCGGAACCGCAATCAGGTTTCCGCGAATGACTCTCGATCCTTTTTGGTCCCAGAGCGTCAGTTGCGCGGCGATCGCCGTGTTCTGATCGATCATGGCCTCGATCTGCATCGGGCCGTAGATCAGCTTGTCCTTGGGAAGTTCGTAGAAGAGCATCTTCCCGTACGCGGGGAAATCGGATCGGGCGGCCAACCAGGAGATCATGTTATTTCGCTTCTGAGGCGTGAAGGGAGTCATGAGGAGATATTCCAGCGTGTCGCTTCCGGGGAGCTTCATCAGGATGTAATAGGGCTCCATGGGCGCGACCTTGCCGGCGTATTGTTCTTGGGGGAGCACCCAGAGGTCCTCGCGATTGTAATAGACCTGCGGATCCGTCATGTGGAACGTTCTGTATTGGTCCGCCTGGATGGAAAAAAGATCCTGCGGATACCGCAGATGCGCCTTTAGATCCGGCGAAAGCTGATTCAGCTCTTTGAAAACGCCCGGAAAAGCATTCCGGTAAACCGCCAGAACGGGATCGTTCGGATCCATGACGTAAAACTGAACAGTTCCATCGTACATGTCAACAACCACCTTCACGGAGTTGCGAATGTAATTCAGGCCTTCCTGAAAGTTCGCCGCGTGGGGGGTGGAGTAGGGGAAGTGATCGGAGACCGTGTAGGCGTCTTGGATCCAATACTGTTTGCCCCCGCTCACCACGCCATAAGGATCCTTATCGAGACGCAAAAACGGAGCGATCTGTTGCACGCGCTCCTGCACCCGCCTCCAGATCTGAATCTTGCTTTCCGGCTGAAGATAGGAGGTGAACAGTATGTTGACGTCGGCCTGAGTCCAGGTGAACAACAGACGCTTCCATAAGCTGTCCAGCGGGATACCGCCCGTTCCGGCGTAACTCGTGTAGACATTCTGATTCCCCTTGGGATAGTCGAACTCTTTCACGCCTGTCGCGACAATTCGATATCCAGGCATCGACTCGCCGTAGTAAATGGCGGGCTGGTTTACGGTTAGGCCGAAGGAAGATTCGGGCGGAATATTCTCCAGAACGTACTGCGGAAAGCCTCCGCCCATGGTTTTCGAAACGAAGCTCATCACCAAGCCAAAGCCGTGCGTGAACTGTAATTTCTCGTTCACCCAAGTTTGGGCTTGAGCGGGAAGCTCTGGGGAAAGCTCGCGCGTCGAAAGCATCACCTCGTGATAGCCGTCAGGCAGGTGGTAGCGGTCTACATCGACCCCGTAAAACTGATAATAGAGCCGTATTTCCTGGGCTTGTTGGTACATCTGCAGCAAAGGACGGTAATCCCAGAGGCGAATATTCTGGATGGTGTCCTGATTTCTTGCAATCATCTCGGGCGTCAGGTCGGCTAGCGCCGGGTAGGATGTTTCCTGGATCTTGTCGAGGCTGTAGGCAGTGCGCGTGAACGCTATGTTGTTTTTGAGATACGGAGTCTCGCGAGCCAGTTCGTTCGGTTGCACCATGAACCTTTGAAACAGGGTCGGCACAAGCCAAAGGGCGACGATGAACAAGCCGACGTAAACCCCGGATGCGATCACGATCGCTCTGAGCCGTGGCCGGAAGATATTGAGCACCAGCAGCGTGCATAACGCCACCGCGGCGGCGATCATAATCCAGAAGGCGATCCTGGTCACATGCATCGCCGTATAACCGGCGCCGTAAACCACTCCCTGCGTGGAGTAAAGCAGTTCGAAGCGATCCAGGTAAAACCCCCATCCCCAACAGACGACCAGGACGCAAAACAGGATGGACATGTGTGGAAGGACCTTCGCGCTCCAGCCTTTCATGCCGCGGCTGAATCCCAGGGATGCGAAGTACGCGTAGAAGGCCAGGATAACCAGGATCGTGATCACCGCCAATGCGGTCAGGTTGCTCTGCAAGAGCTCATAAAAGGGAAGACGAAAAACATAAAACCCAGCATCGGCCCCGAAGAGAGGATCGGACAACCCGAAGGATCCGCCGTAGCGAAAGCGGAGATACGTGTCCCATTTCGCATAGAACATGAGCGCAAAGAACAGAGACGCGACAACAGCCATCGCTCCCGTCGCAAGCTTCAAAACCGTAGGTGTGATCTGGACGCCGAGTCTCGTAGCAAGGGCGGATTCACCGGTCAAACTGCTAACGCGGAAGGAAGCGCCGTTTTTCACTGCATAGCGAAGATTGATCCAGAGGTATAGAAGCGCGACCACGAAAGCCGCACCAAACATTCCCCAGCGCACCGAGAAGATCGTCCAAAATATGCCGGAGTAGTTGAGTTGCCGCATCCACAGCCATTTCTGAATCCAGCCAGGGATGAACGCCAGGATGGCGATGACCAAGATCACTCCGATAAACGCCAGTCGTATTGGGCGCCCTAACCCCGTTGGCCCCCCTACCCTCGGCGGCATTTCCCGAATGACCTGGTGACTTCCGTTGCCATTCGGCTTTCCGTCCGCGACCGGTTTTAACGGCTCGATGTGTGGTGGTTTCTCGATCATGGCCCTATCACTCCGTTCCGCTCACTTTGCGAATGTTGTGGAAGACAACAACAAATACAGCACTTTTTGCGCCGCCGCTCCCGACCAAGCCCAGTATGAAGCGAGAAATGTCAAAACGCCGTCAAAAACTAAGGCCCACGGTTAACGTGAACGGTGACATCATTTCTCCCCGTTTTGAATGGCGTTGCGACGTTCTTTGCGGTAGGGTCCGACACGAACATGTTGCTGGCCCGCAAGTAGGCGCAGGGGTATTACCGAAACGGATCCTAGCGCGCCGACGGAAGAGCGCTTAGAAAGTCTCCGGCGACGTGATGAGGACACTTCGGAATATCTTCCCCGAAGATGGCCCTACTGACAGATTGCACTTCTTTTCCTGAGACAAGAAGAAAACCGAACAGCACGCTCGGCTTGAATTCGGGAACACGATTTAGCACGGCCCACGAGCAAGAGAAACCGTTCGGCTGCGTGACGGGATGCTGCTTTGCGTCGACGGCGTTTCGGCGCTGATCAACTGGCTGCCGGCGTCGCAAGCGATGCCCCAAACCAAATCCCCACCAGAACTGAAGGCCAATAACGGTGACATCGAGCGCACCGGTTGGCAGAAGCCCGTACAGTCGCCGGTGTTGACATTGATACCGTTCTGAAACTGAAAACTCTCGATGATCTGCGTTTTTGACGGCATTTTGACATTCTTCGCGATACCTTTCTAGCATGGCGCTGGCGTTCTTTAACAGGGATCTTGGCGATTAGGGGCTCCGCGCGGACCGGATCGAAAGCGCGGAGCCTCCAGCGCACGACTAGGGGGATTTTCGGAGGGCACTTCCGCCACGTTCTGCCGGTGCTCACTTCAACCACGGAGAGGAAATGCAAACGGAAGGTCCAGATCAATTCAATGGAAGCGTTTCGCACGGCCACCGCTGGGGATTGATTCTGGCCGGAGGCGATGGAAAACGATTGCTTCCGCTGACGCGAAGAATCGCCGGCGACGATCGACCCAAGCAGTTTTGCGCGATCCTGGATAACGAAACACTCTTGCACCAGACCCAACGCCGGGTCTCCCGATTGGTTCAGCCATGGCGGACTCTGCTGGTATTGACGAGCCAGCACGAGCCTTTTTTTGGCGACGAAGTCGCTGGAATTCCGTCTTCAAGATTGCTGGTCCAGCCTTCCAATCAGGGTACAGCGCCCGCGATTCTCTACAGTCTGTTGCGCCTCCGCGAAATGGACCCCAAGGCTCTAGTTGCCTTCTTTCCCTCGGATCATCATTTTTCGGACGATGAGGCTTTCATCAGTCATATCGATTCGGCCTATGCCGTAGCCGCGTCCCAGCCCGAGGTGGTGGTCCTGCTGGGCATTCCACCAGAGACACCCGAGGTGGAGTACGGTTGGATCGAACCTGGCATCCCACTGGGGCATCCAGTGCCGGACTCGGTGAGCCGCGTCAGCCGCTTCTGGGAAAAGCCCTCCGGTACCCTTGCTTCGCAGTTGATGGAGCGTGGTTGTCTGTGGAATAGCTTCGTCATGGTGGGTTACGTGCACGCTTTCCTGAATGTCATCAGGCACGCGCTTCCCGCCATGCTAACAGCGTTTGAGGCGATTGGAAGATCCTTGTTTACCGCGCACGAGAGAGCGGCAATGCGGGACCTTTATTCAGGCATTCGCAGCACGAACTTTTCTCAGCATGTCCTATCGGCGCAGCCGAATAGCCTTGCTGTGCTTCGGGCCACCGGCCTCGGCTGGAGTGATCTGGGAGAACCCGGCCGTGTCCTCTCCGTCCTCGAGCGCAAAGGTGTACATACGGATTGGGGATTCACACTAGGCTCCGGAGACGAAGGGATGGTTGGTCCGAAAAAGCGTAGGGGTGTAGCGAACAATGGAAGACACAAGCGAATGCTGGTGTTGGCTTGAGAAACCCATTGCTTTCGCTGGGACGTGGTGCAAGATTTCTGCGCTGATCGCAGTTCAACTTCTGGAAGCCCACATGCGATCGGGAAAACATCCACGGGCGTTATGAAAGCATCCGTGAAACCAAACCAGGCGATCGCCTGCGTATTTCTGGATATCGGCGGTGTCCTGCTCAGCGATGGATGGGATCATCATGCGCGAAAGCGGGCGGCGAAACATTTCAAGCTGGAGTGGGCCGAGATGGAGAATCGGCATAACCTGAACTTCGCCACTTATGAGGAAGGAAAGCTCACGTTGGAAGAGTACTTAGGCCGCGTGGTCTTCTACCAAAAGCGGCCGTTCACGCGGGCTCAGTTCAAGCGCTTCATGTTCGCGCAATCGAAGCCTTATCCCGAGATGATCGAACTGGTCGCTCAGCTGAAGGTACGTTATGGGCTGAAGATCGCCGTCGTTAGCAACGAAGCGCGCGAACTGAATGCGTATCGGATCCGCAGGTTCAAGCTGGACGGGTTTGTGGACACCTTTATTTCCTCCTGCTTCGTGCATATCCGCAAGCCCGACGAAGAAATCTTTCGGTTGGCTCTCGACATCGCACAGACACCGGCGCTGCAGGTACTGTACATCGAAAACACGCCGATGTTCG
>Ga0302326_10027160_pt1 | contig 11547 bp, 11 predicted proteins | sample Palsa_T0_3_FD_202264 | JGI IMG/M metagenome (GOLD analysis project Ga0302326, IMG submission 202264) | Peat permafrost microbial communities from Stordalen Mire near Abisko, Sweden - Palsa_T0_3 | ecosystem: Environmental > Terrestrial > Soil > Palsa > Peat permafrost | place: Sweden: Abisko...
CCCCCAACCTGGGGAACTACAACCTCCGCAGCGCCCACGCCTGCGACCCCAGCTACCGCCGCGCAGTCGCAACAAACTCCCCAAGCTCCTCACACCCCCACACAGAAAACTTCGCGCCACCTCACCAGCGCTCCCGCTCCGAAAGAAAAATCCTGGCAGGATTGCTCCGCCCCGCTCTCCCCCGCCATCACCCCGGTGTATGAAGGCAATCCGCCCATCCAGTTCTCCTTCACCGCGGACATGAACAAAGGCGACGCCCTCGATCTCTCGCTCTACTCCTTCGGCTCCCACACCGGCACCCACGTCGATGCCCCGCTCCACTTCATCAAGAACGGCGCCCCCATCGACGAAGTCCCTCTCGACACCCTCGCCGGCCCCGCTCTCGTCGTCAACATCGACCCGTCAGTCATCGCCATCACGCCGGCCGACCTCGATCGCACCCAATGGCACGGCGCCAAACGCATCCTCTTCCGCACCCGCAACAGTGACAATAGTTGGATCATCGACCCACACTTTCACCGCGACTTCACTTACCTCACGCCGGAAGCAGCGCAGCTGCTCATCGACAACGGAGTGGAACTCGTCGGCATCGACTATCTCTCGATAGAAAAATTCGGCGCCCCTCGAGCAGAAACGCATTTGCTCCTGCTCGGCCACAATATCCCGATTGTCGAAGGCCTCGACCTGCGCAACATCAAGCCTGGCGACTATGACTTCGTCGTGCTGCCGCTGAAAATCATGGGGCACGAAGCCGCTCCGGCAAGAGCTATGCTCCGGCCCCGGTAAAATTCCCGGCAAATCTCTGGCCTTTTAATGGACCTTCGGGGATCTCCCAATGCGAAACATCTCGTTGCACGTCCGAACAAAGTGCTTCGCGCTCGCTGGCACCGGAACCGCACCGCTCAAAATCACTTTGTACGGAATATTCTTGCCATAGTAAGAATCGGTGTCCGAACTGTTCTGGTGGACGACATCTCCATTGAGATCGATGCCCGCAAAAAGACCCCTGCTGCGGGAGTACGTCAGAAATTCAGCGTTCGCAAGCTCAGTCGTGGCCGCCTGGGAATTGCGTCCGACTGGACCCGCTGCAACCGCTGCATCCGCGCCGAGCTTGACCTTGTCCCTCAGTAGAGCGTCGAGGCTTTTATGCGATACGCCCACCAACACTAGGTCAGTAGACTGACCACCGACCTGAAAACCGAAGCTGGCACCTTCCATCTGAATGAACACCGGCGCGCTCCAACCATGCGGGGTGCGACAGCTGGCAACGCCCTGCCCATACTCCGCGCCAACCACAAAAGCGGCCTTCTTGAAACTCGGGATCACGGCGATGCACTGCGCTTTGGCCGCGATGTCGAATGGAATTCCCCGGTCCGGCGTGTCCATCAATGCGTGCAGCACCTCGTGCGCGGAGTCAATGCGGCGATCCAGCTTGCCCATGCTGTCTTCCTGAGCCCCGGCAATTCCAGATAACGTCAGCAACAGGGCGACGGCGGATAAAGATTTCTTCATAGCGTTCATGGTGGTGTTCCGTCCTTTATTTAGGTGTTCAGGTTTTATGATGTCGAATGTGGAGCAGGTGGCGCGCCGGAATAATCATTTTTTGCCTTCGAACATCGTCCGCGATGTCACCCCGGTGACACTCCATGCTCCGGCCCCGCTCCCTCGCAGTGTGGATTTATGTGCGTGCTGAGTCAGCCGCCTTCCGCTGCAAATTCACATCCAGCATCCAAGTGGATTGAGGTGATGCGTGAAAATCGGTTATCTGGGCGAACAAGACTCTATGACGGTGGAGCTGCTGACAAAATTGAAGTCAGAGAATTCGCAGGACGAGTTCCTCATCTGGCTACCTGGGAAACAAGCACCTGCGACGGACTTCGAGCTGTTGATTGCTGTCGGTAAAGTGGGCGCCAGCGAATTCGAAGGACAGTCGAAGCTCGGCCTGCTGCAGACAGCAAGCGCGGGTTATGAAGGCGTGGATGTTGCAGCCGCCACTAATGCCGGAATCTGGGTTGCAGCGGCACCGACGACGCAGACAGGCAATGGCGAGTCGGTTGCGGAGTTTGCCGTGTTGCTCATGCTGTCGGCCTCTCGTCGGCTGAATGAGGAATTGGCGTGGACGCGTGATCCAACAAGGACTCGCCGGGAGAAGCCGGAAGTCAACAAGGCACTGCATGGCAAGACGGTCTGCATTGTCGGACTCGGTGGCATTGGTGACCTCCTGGTAAAACGGCTGCGCGGATTCGGAGTCGTCCTGACCGGCGTCGATGGACATCCCGAGCGTGCCCCTAAAGGCGTTCAGGCATACGGCACACATCAGCTCAAGCAGGCCGTTGCAGAGGCTGACTACATCGTCCTCGCCGTCCCCGGCTCGAAAGAAAACGAAAACATGATCAACGCGGAAGTCCTGGCGTCGATGAAGAAAGGCGCCGTGCTGGTGAACGTGTCCCGCGGAATCCTGATCGACGAAGCTGCCCTGATCGCCGCTGTAAAAAGTGGCGACTTATATGGAGCCGCGCTCGACGTTGTTAAGGATGAGCCTGTCAAAGCAGACAATCCATTGCTGGCGGAGTCACGAATTCTTGTCACGCCCCATATCGCGGGCTCGACGGACATCATGCTGGCCGGCACCCTGAAGTATCTCAACGAGGTCCTTGCGCAATATCGCAACCGCGTCCGTCCCGAAGGCGTCGTGAATGAGCCGAAACAACCGAGAGTTCCTCTGCATTCGGAAGTCCTGGCGAAGGTGAGTTGAACGGTCGTCTGTGTCGTCATGAGCAATGCGGCACAGACGGCGAAGTGTCATTGCAGGAGACTCCAGTGAGAGGAATCTCCAGATGACCCAGCCGCAGGTAGCTAGAACCATCATCGACACTCACCGCCACATCTTCGGTCCCAGGCTGCTCAAGAAATTCGTGGAGAATATCGGCTTTGACGACAAAAAGCCGTTGCCGCAGGTCAACGCCGGCGAAATGTTTTTCTATCGCGAGTCGTTGGATGTCGATTACGCGATGGAGATTCAGCGGCAGAGTGGAGTTACGCTGTGCATCAACAGCTACGGCGGAGAGATTGAAACGTTCGCCAGCAACATCATCAAAGCCAGCACTGTCGACACGCTCAAATTCCTGCATGACGAGTCCTTCGAGCTGCAGGCCAGGTTCCCCAACGACATCGCCTGCATGGCTAACGCGCACGCTCTCGAAGAAAACACACGCGACGTCATCGACCCACTGATCTCCAGCAAACAAGCCTGCGCCATCAGTATTTCGACCAGCTACGGCGCCGGCGCAGATCAAATATTTCTCGACTCGCCCAAAGCCGAATGGCTATGGGAGTACGCGCAGGACAAAGACATTCTCGTTCACATTCACCCGCCCTTGGTTGCCATCGGCGCCCCTGCCATGCAGCAGTACCGGCTCATCGAAGCCGTAGGCCGGCCCTTTGATACCGCGCTGTCAGCAGCTCGCATGATCTTCAGCGGCGTCTTCGACAGATATCCAAAGCTCAAAGTTCTTTTCGTCCACATGGGCGGAGCGCTTGCCCCGGTGATTTGCAGGCTCGATTGGAATTGGGAGTTGAACTACAAAGGCATCCAGAACCCGCCGATTCAAAAGGTGGATAAAAATCTGCGCAAGCCCTCGGACTATTTCAAGTCAAATATCTATGTCGACACCATGGGCCCAAGCGCAATCTGCCTCAAGGCCATGATCGAAACCTGTGGCGTCGACCGCATATTGTTCGGCACCGATTTCGGCCCCGTCCCAATGAGCCCGAAGCTGCATATCGATCTTGTCGACCACACCGTCACCGATGCCCAGGACCGCGAGAAGATTTTCTCAACGAATACTTCGGCCCTGCTTCGTTTGGCTGGACGCACACCCCGGCTCGTTCCCCGAGCTGCCTGATCTTCACCCGGAAGCCTGGCAAAAAAGCTGTCAAGAGACGGTGACTTGCATATCCGTCTAACTGCCCGCCTGCACAGGAGATACAAATTGCGAAAATCTGGACCAACGCAGTAGTGAACTTGAGATAATGAAGCTGGGTCCAACGAGTAGAATTTTTCCGCTTCGAACGGTCTAGATTCGATGTAACCCCTTTCGAATCTATATTCTGCGGGAAACTCCTTTAGAATCTATATTTTGCGCGGTGGACCTTCCGCTAAACCCTGGCGAATCTATATTTTGCAGCTAGAATAGGGGGTATACTCCCCCCACCTTTCAAGACGCCGCCCTACCCGGCATCCACACGTTCAATACGCCCCAGCACCACGGTATATCCGAAAATACCAAAGCAGACCATTCCCGCCGCCACCGCGAACGGCCAGACGAACGCGTGCGTCGCCGCTACCAGGTACCCGGTCACGATCGGCGCGACAATCGCCATCAGATTATTCGCAAAGTTCATCAGCGACCCGACCCGTCCTTCTGCGCCCACCGGAGCAATGAGCGCCGGAATCTGCCATCCCACCGGCGCACTCGCCGCCAGCCCAGTCAGCGCAAACGTAATCCAGGCCACCGCCACCGCCGGATTCGTCGTCTGCGTCGCGCCGATCACCCCTAGCCCCATCACCATGCCGCTACAAACAATCCACTTCCGGACCCGGGTAGCATCGTGGCCTTGCGCAATCAACCAATCCACCAGCCAGCCGCCGACAATAAGATCACTCGCAGTTGCAAATCCCCACGGCACCGCCGTCGCCACGGCAGAATGCAGCACATCCATATGCAACTCGTGCGACAAATAACTCGGCAACCAGGTCAGAAACAAATAAAAACTGTACCCATAGCCAGAAAATCCAAGCGACAGCCCCCAAACCTTCCGCCGCCGCAGCAACTCCCCAAACCCCGCGCCACCCGCGCTTGCACTTTCCGCTTTGTTCGGGGCCGCGCTGCCTCGATCCCGATACCCGATCGCGAATGCGACAAAATAGGTAAAACTCAGGACGCCGGTAACAGCGAAACTCCACCGCCATCCATACCGAACCAACAGCAACCCCAGCAAGGGAACGCCAAGACAGGTCCCCAGCTTCGCCGCTCCATCAAACATCGCCGTCGGCAGCCCCCGCTTCTCCGCAGGAAACCACTCCGCCACCGCCTTCGCATTCGCCGGGAATGTCGGCGCTTCTGCTACGCCCAGCAGGAACCGGCTCGCCAGAAAACTTCGCAGCCCGGGCGCCGCAGCCGCAGCAAAACTGGCCACGCTCCACAACAGCGCGGCCCCAATTCCAATCGCGCGCACGCCGAGCCGATCCAGCAGCCACCCCATCGGCAGCTGCATCGCCGCGTAGGTCCAGCTGTACGCACTCGACAAATATCCGAAAGCGACATCGCCGACCCCCCACTCCCGCTGTAAGGCTGCCTGCGCCACTGACAGATTCACGCGGTCAAAATAGTTCACCAGCACGCCCGCGCCCAACAAAGCGGCGGTCAGCCATGCTCGCTTGCCGGCTTCTTTCCCCTCACCGCTCATGCCCGCTCCCGTGCTTTTGGTACTATCAACTTTCTCATCTTCCATATTTTGACCACAGCCACCCAGCCCCCTTCCCCGCCGTACCGCGCCTTGCCTCCCATTGGAGCGGCCGGAATCTTTCGCCTGCTCCGTCGCGCGCCGGTGGTCTTCTTCCACATCGTTTCCTGCCTTATCAATCTCTGCTTCCTCGCACTGCGCCGCCCCACCACCGCCGAAAAGGCGGAGTGCCTGCACAGATGGGTCGCACGCGCCCTCCACGCGGCGGGCCTCCGGCCCAACATCTCTGGCCCGATCCCAACCAGCGGCGTCATAGTTTGTAACCATCTCAGTTACACAGATATTCTTCTCATGTCCTCCGCCGTCCCGACCTTATTTGTCTCCAAGAAAGAAGTCCGCGCCTACCCCATCATCGGCCTGGCGGCGGAGCTCTGTGGCACGATCTTCATCGATCGCGATAAATCCGTCGCCGGCCAGAACATCGCCTCGGAAATGGACGAGGCACTCCTCGATGGCGTCTGCATCACGTTTTTCCCTGAGGGCACGACGACCGACGGCTCGACCGTGCTGCGGTTTCGTGCCGCGCTCTTCTCCGCGCCCGTGCGCCTGCATCTTCCCATTCATCCGGCTGCCATTCGCTACACCATTCCCGGCCAGGAACAAGGCGCCGGAGATCCAGCGGAACTTGTTTGTTATTGGGGTGACATGCATCTCATTCCACACGCACTTCGGTTGCTCACCCTGCCGCGCGTCGATGCCAACCTGCTTTTCGGGACCACCGCCCTCACTCCGCCCCGCAGCGGCTCAGGGTCACAAGATACCGCCCGCGACGAAGTGCGTAACGCTGCCCACCAGTCCCGCCTGCTCGTCCAGCAGCTTCGCGAGCAACTCGGGTCACCGCCGCTGCCTGGCGGCGCAGCGCTGACCGCATTCCTCCGCTCCTAAAATAGCGCACCGCCTCGCCACCTAAACCTTCAACTCCACAACCGTTGCCCCGGCGCCGCCCTCCTGCTGCGGAGGTTCGGTCACTCCCGTCACCTGTGGGTGCGTCTTCAAATAACTTCGCAACGTCCGCCGCAGAACGCCCATCCCCGTTCCGTGCACGATGCGTACCTTCGGCAGTCCCTCCAGAAAGGCGCGATCGAGAAATCTTTCCACGTTGCGCTCGGCTTCATCGGCCGTCTGCCCGATTACGTTGATCTCGCCCACCGCGCCGCCCACTTCCACGCGCACTCCGCGGCTGCGGGCCGCTTCAACAGGAGTTTCCGAAATGCCCGCTCGCTGCACTTCCGCAATGTCGCCGCGCGTGATGCGCATTTTCAACAGTCCCGCCGCGACATCGAATGTGTTCTTATCCACCTGCCGCTCGACGCGCGCCAATTTGCCACCGAGACTGCGCAATTTCACCGTGTCGCCCTCGGCCACATGTTTCAGCAGGTGCGGTGTTGCGTTGGCGTCCCCTAGATCCGCGCCAGTCGTGTGTGCCACCACTGCCTGGTTGAACTGCTCTTTGAACTCCCGCCGCGCCTTTGCCATCCGGCGCTCGGCTTCCTTGCTCACCTTCTGCTGCGCGGCACGCTCCTCCACGCCACGAACGCTTTCCCGCGCGCGATATTCCATGTCTTTCAGCAGATCTTCCAGCTTCCTTTCCAGTTCGCGGACTTTTTCCTTCTGCTCGCGGCGGCCTTCACTTTCCAGACGAATCTTTTCCCTCTCGACTTCCAGCTGGCTCCGCTTCAGCGTCTGCCTCTGCGCTGTTGCCGCGTCCAGCTCGCGATGCAGCCCTTCAAGAAATCGCCCGATCTCCTCACCCTGCGCCCCGAGCCGCTCTCGCGCCCGCGTCACGATGGACCGCTGCATTCCGAGCCGCTCTGCCATGTTGATGCCCGCCGAGGCTCCCGGCACACCGACGCGAATTGTGTATGTCGGTGCCAGTGTAGCCTCGTCAAATCCGACCGCAGCGTTGACGACTCCTTCGCGGCCTGCCGCATAGACCTTCAGCGCCGTGTAATGGGTTGAAATAACGCTCCATACTTGCGGCGTCAAAAAATGCTCCGCCACCGCGACCGCCAGTGCCGAGCCTTCCTCCGGATCCGTAGCCGATCCCACTTCATCCAGCAGCACAAGTGCCCGGCCACCCGGGGGCAAGCCATCCACGACCTCGGCAATTCGCTTAACATTGGTCACATGTGCGGAAAACGTCGACAGGTCGCGCTCGATTGACTGCGCGTCACCAATATCCGCGAGGACCGCAGTGAATACCGGCAAACGCGCCCTATACGCGGGAACGGGCAACCCGGCCTGCGCCATCAACGCCAGCAAACCTGCGGTCTTCAGCGCGACTGATTTGCCACCCGCATTCGGGCCGCTGATAACCATCTGCCGGGCCGCCCCGGCAAACGTAATAGTGAGTGGAATAATTTCGCCTTGCTGCCGTCGCAACCTCTCTTCCAGCAGCGGATGCCGCGCATCATGAAGCGAAAGCGTGTCCACTTCACTTGGATCAATCTCGGCCGACCGAGCCTGTCCCTCCCAGAGCGTGACAGGGACACACCGGTAACTTTCTGCGAACTTCGCCCGCCCCAACGCAGCATCTGCCTCCGCCAATATCCCGACTCCGGCCAAAAGCTCGGGCACGATCGCGCCGACCTGCCGTGTCAGGCCTTGCAGAATTCGTCGAATCTCCTCCTGCTCTTCTTCCAGCAGGCGGACCAGCTCGTTGTTCTGTTCAATCGTTTCCAACGGCTCGACAAAAACAGTCTGCCCACTCGAACTCGCTCCGTGCACCACGCCCGCGAGCCGGCGCTTCTGCTCCGCCTTCACCGGAATCACGAAGCGGTCGCCGCGAATCGTGATGACGTCATCCTGCGTCGAGCCCTCACTCGCCAGCCGCCGCAGCGTCGCCCGCAAGCTGCCCTCAATCGCCCGCCGCTGCTTGTCCTGCTCTCGCCGCACCCGACGCAATCCCGGGGAAGCGCCTTCTGAAACGCTGCCATCTGGCTCCAGCTGGCTAGCGACCGCCCCGCTCAGCGCTCTCAACCGTGCCAACACCGCACCATCCATCAGCGGCGCACCTCGCTCACTCAACCGCGGCAGCTTGCCCGCGCAATCTCCGGGAGGCAGACGCAGTAGCTCGCCCCAGCCTGCCATTTGCGACGCGAGACCGGCTGTGTCCAGCAACTCAGTGCCGTCCAGCGCGACGCCGTCAATGCGCGCCTGCTCCAGAAGATCGCGCAAATCGTGCAGGTCCGCAAAAGATCCAGCGGTTCCCGCCCGCACCAGCAACCGCGCCTCCTCCACCACTCGCTGTTCGCGGCGGATCCATTCAGGATCTCTCGAAGGCTCGAGCGTCGCGATCCATTCCCGCCCCGCAGCCGATTGCGCAAAGCCCGCAACCAGCGTCAGTAAACGCGCCCACTCCAGCGCTGCCGCGCTTGATTGCTCCATCGGATTGGAAACGTTAGCCAGCATAAGAATCGTCGGGGAAAGAGTTGTTATTCTGCGAGAACGGAACGCGGGTCGCTCGCCTTACTTCCCGTTGCCATGCTTGCGCATGTAGACCTCAAACTTGCGCTGCGCCCGCTTCCGCTTCCACCGGTAGTAGCCATTGCGCATCCCGAAATACGCCTCGCTGGTCGCGTAGCTATATCCGCGACGCGGTGAAAGCCGCATGTACATCCAACCGAACAGCGCGCCTCCCAGATGCGCCAGATACGCGATGTGATCCTGTCCGCCACTCAACAGGCTGAACAGCGCAATCAAAATGTACACCGTGACCAGCCACTTCACCTTCATCCTGAACGGCAGCGGAAACATGATGAACTCCTGGTCGCCAAACAGCATCGCCATCGCCACCAGTAATCCGAAAATTCCGCCAGATGCGCCGACGGTTGGAATTCGCGGGTCGGCGTTCAGCAAATGTGTGTAAGCAAATCCCACCGTGCACAGCGCTGCACCAATCACGGACACAAAGTAGAGTTCCGCCACCTTGCGGCTGCCGATTCCCGACTCGAGGTAGGAACCGACGAACCACAGCGTCAGCATGTTGAACAGGATGTGCGTCACCGAACCATGGAGGAACGCGTAGGTCACCAGCTGCCACACCGCGCCGTGCATCACGTCAAACGGCACCAGCCACAGGGCAGAAGAAATCTCCCCTGCCAGGTGCGGCGCGCTCCATCCTAATAACAGCAGCGCAAGATATACGCCGACGCACGTCAGGATGATTGCGCGCGTAAACCCGCGAAACGGCGGAAAACTGAGCGTCATGCTTGCCATATCACCGCCGGAATACCTCCGCTGCTATCCTCGCATAATTTTCCCGGCAACCCATCCCCGTCCCATTGCGTCTTTGCCTGTACAGAAATCTGTTGATTTTCAGCAACACGCTCTTGACGTGGCACAGCATGTCTGAGAAAACTAGCGATGGCTGCTTGCTGAGGGTCGCAAAACTCACCGGAGGAACGAATGGCGCTCTGCCCCGAATGCGAAAACCCGCTGGACTTTGAAGAAGACGAAGTCGAAGAAGGCGAGGTCATACTGTGCGACGAATGCGGCACGGAGTTTGAGGTGGTCACCACCGAACCGCTGGAACTCGCCCGCGTCGAAGAAGGCTACGTCGAAGAGGATGACGAAGCTTTTGCTACTGGAGAAGAAGAAGAGTAGTCCCGTCCTTCCAGCCCCGCAGCTTTCTCCGAATCGCGACGACCTGTCGGCGCCACTGGTCATTCGGCCGCCAAGTGCGGCATAGTAGATATATGGATTCTGGAAAGTCGCTCGCACTTGCAGTCGCTCTTGTCATCACTCCTTTTGCCATCTCGCTCGTATCCCCCGCGCCGCTCCACGCTCAGCAGAAACTTCGCACGGTCGAGGGCACTGTGCGCGATGCCGCTGGTCAGCCCGTCTCAGGTGCCGTCGTCTATCTCAAGAATGCTTCCAGCCTCACCATAAAAACGTACGTCACCACGCCGGATGGCGCCTTCCGCTTCGGCCAGGTCGGCACAGGCGCGGACTATCAAGTGTGGGCAGAATTCAGCGGCAGTAAATCCGGCGTCAAGACCATCAGCTCCTTCGACTCCAAGCTCAAGTGGGACATCGGCTTGAAACTCAACGGAAAATAGATCGCCTCAATGTCCGCTCACGATTCCTGCTCTCCAGCGTCCATTCAGTGGAGAGTTATGCCATGCGTTTCCCCACGCCTTTTCGCGTTGTAGCAGTTTGTACGGTTTTTATCACCGCGTCCTTGACCGCCATCGCCCAAGCCGCGCAACCGTCGCCGGATACCTGCCCCGTTGTCGTCACCAGCGCCACCTTCACCCGCCACGAGCCGCTGCCTGTGCCCGATCCGAACGCCACCACAGCCGACAAGTCGTACGGCACCCTCGAATTTCGCTATCACAATCAAAGCGGCAAAGCCGTCCGCAGCTTCAGCGTCTCCGCGCGCTTCTCCCCGCACTCCGGCGTCCAGCCCCCGCTGCTCAAGACGCCCGAGAACGTCGAGCATTATCTCCAAGGTGCGCCCCTCGCCGCGAACGATTCCAGTTCCGCGCACTATGAAGTCCAGTCGCAGGTGAGATCGCTGCTCTGGCTGCGTCTCGATAAAGTTGTTTATCAGGATGGCTCATCGTGGTCGTTGCCGTCATCCGCGCAGCCTGGTCAGTGCACGTATCGGCCGGAAGCGAAAGTCGTGCCGGCGCATCCCGTTCCCACCAGCGCGCCCACCAGATAATCGCGGGCTACGAACTTAATAGCAGGCCGCGAAGCTGAAGCCTTTTTCCGTTAGCCGAGTCCAGTGGCCCTTTTGTTTCTGCAGCACTTCAAAGCCTTCGTCGTTGCAGCCCGTGCCGGCGCGGTGCATCGCGTAAAACACGGCGATCGTGTGGTCACGGTTGAAGCCGACAGCGGAAACTTCCGTTAGCCCATCGACCTCGCTGTACGTCTGCGAAAATTTTCGCCAGCCTTCCTTGCGGCCCAGCGGCGTGTCATTCTGATGCAACATGCCGTCTAGCAGATCGCTGTCCAGCAGCTCATACTTGTCTGAAATTTGGAACTGCCGCTGCAGCGCTTCATGTCCCGGCGCGG
>Ga0302326_10027162_pt1 | contig 11546 bp, 6 predicted proteins | sample Palsa_T0_3_FD_202264 | JGI IMG/M metagenome (GOLD analysis project Ga0302326, IMG submission 202264) | Peat permafrost microbial communities from Stordalen Mire near Abisko, Sweden - Palsa_T0_3 | ecosystem: Environmental > Terrestrial > Soil > Palsa > Peat permafrost | place: Sweden: Abisko...
GGTCATCACCTTTCTGACCCTGCTGGTCGTCACGTCGCTGTCGATGATCTTCGGTGAGTTGGTGCCGAAGAATCTTGCCGTGGCCCGGCCACTGCAGACCGCACGCGCGGTTGCCGGGTTGCAGTTGTTGTTCTCCTGGCTGATGACGTGGCCGATTCGGGCGACCAACGGCGTGGCCAACTGGGTTCTGCGCAAGCTCGGGGTCGAGCCCGCGCAAGAACTGCGGTCGGCCCGCTCGGCTCAGGAGCTGGTGTCGCTGGTGCGTAATTCGGCTCGCAGCGGCTCGCTGGACCCCGTCACCGCGGCGCTGCTGCACCGGTCGCTGCAATTCGGTGACCTGACCGCCGAGGAGCTGATGACTCCGCGGTCGAAAATCGTTGCGCTGCAAGTTGATAACACCATCGCAGATCTGGTGGAAGCCGCCACCGAGAGCGGCTTCTCGCGGTTTCCGGTCGTCGACGGTGACCTCGACGAGACCGTTGGCATCGTGCACGTCAAACAGGTCTTCGAAGTGCCGCCCGCCGAGCGTGCGCTCACGCTGGTCACAGCCGTCGCGCAGCCGGTTGCCAAGGTGCCCTCCACGCTCGACGGCGACGCGCTGATGGGACAGATTCGCGCCAACGACCTGCAGACCGCGATGGTCGTCGACGAGTACGGCGGTACCGCGGGCATGGTCACCGTCGAGGACTTGATCGAGGAGATCGTCGGCGACGTCCGCGACGAACACGATGACGCCACACCGGATGTGGTGGCAGCCGGCAACGGTTGGCGGGTGTCCGGCCTGCTGCGCATCGACGAGGTGGCCACCGCGACCGGCTACCACGCCCCCGAGGGCGAATACGAGACGATCGGTGGGCTGGTCATGCAACAACTGGGCCGCATTCCGGCCATCGGCGACGAGGTGCAGCTGGGTGGATATGAGCACGACGGCATCCCGCACACCTCGGCCTGGCGGGCCAGAGTGCTTCGGATGGACGGCCGCCGCATCGACCTGCTCGAGTTGACCCAGCTGCCGGATCACGCCGATTCCGCCGCCGCGCGAGGCCGATGATGGGCGACCTGCTCAAGCTGTTGGCGACCATCCTGCTGGTGGGCGCGAACGCGTTTTTTGTGGCTGCGGAGTTCTCGCTGATCTCCGCGCGACGGGATCGCTTGGAGGCGTTGGCCGAACAGGGCAGATCAAGCGCGCTCACCGCGCTGCGGGCCGGCGAGCAGCTGCCGCTGATGTTCGCCGGGGCTCAGCTGGGCATCACGATCGCGTCGCTGATGCTGGGCCGGCTCGGCGAGCCCGCGGTCGCCGACCTGCTGCAGCGGCCGTTCGACCTGGTCGGCGTCTCCCCGACCGTGCTGCACACCCTGTCGTTGATGGTGGCGCTGGCGATTGTGGTGACGCTGCACGTGTTGCTCGGCGAGATGGTCCCGAAGAACATCGCCATCGCGGGTCCGGAAAAGGCGGCGATGCTGCTGATTCCGGCCTATTTGGCCTACGTGCGGACCGTCCGGCCGATCTTGAATTTCTACAACTGGTGCACCGGCGTGACGCTCCGCGCGCTGCGGGTGCAGCCCCGCGACGAGCTCGAGGTCGCGGTGTCCACGGTCGAGCTCAGCGAGATGATCGCCGAGTCGGTGTCGGAAGGCCTGCTGGACCCCGAGGAGCACACCAGGCTCACCCGGGCGCTGCAAATCCGCAATCGCAGGGTCGCCGATGTGGCGGTCCCGGTCGCCGAGATCCAGGCGGTGCCGGTGGCCGCCGCCGGGTCTGGGCCGACGGTCGGGATCGTCGAAAAGGCTTTGGCCGCAACCGGTTATTCGCGATTCCCGGTGGTCGACGTCGACCACGGATTCGTTGGCTATCTGCACATCAAAGATGTGCTGTCGTTGGCCGACGACCCGCACGCCGTGATCGACCTGGCCAGGGTCCGGCCGCTGCCGCGGGTTTCCGAGTCGCTGATGGTGCCCGAGGCGCTGTCGCGGATGCGGCGCAGCAACAGTCACCTCGCGTTGGTCACCGGTCAAGACGGAGCCGTGGTGGCCATGGTGGCGCTGGAGGACTTGGTGCGCGATCTGGTCGGCGTGGTGCGTGACGGGACGCCGCGTGCTTAGTACGAGCATCCAGTTGGATGCCGAGCGGTGGACGGCCCGCGCCGGCGAATATGCCTCGCGCGTCGAAAGATTCGTGGCCCCGCACGCGAGACGGGCACAAGTCGGCGAGCCGCATCCGGTGTGGGACTTCTTGTTCAGCTACTACAGCCTGCGCCCGCGGCAACTGCGCTGCTGGCATCCCGGCTACGGGGTGCAACTGGCAGGCGGCGAAGCGGTCCGTCGATACCGCGATCGCCGGGGCTACACCGTCGACGTGTCCGGTGTCACAGTGAGCGACACATACCTGCGCAGCCGGCTGGAGACCATTTCGTTCGTGGCCGACCTGCTGCGCGCGACCGCGCGGCGGCCCGCGCAGCTGAACTGCTTTGGACTGCACGAGTGGGCGATGGTCTTCCGCAGCGGCGAGGTGCGCCATGACCGTGTCCCGCTGCGCCTTGGCGCTGCGGGCACCGATACCGTGGTCGAGGCCGAGGTCGCCGGACCGTTGCGGTGCAGCCACTTCGACGCGTTCCGCTTCTTCACCCCGGAAGCCGTGCCGCGCAACGCGGGCTCGCCCAGCCGCGCGACGCAACAGGATTGGGAGCAGCCGGGCTGCCTGCACGCGAACATGGACCTTTACAAATGGTCGTACAAGTTGATCCCGCTGATCGACTCTGAGACGCTGCTTGACTGCCTGGAGCTGGCTGCGGCTGCCCGCGAGATCGACATGCGAGCCAGCCCGTATGACCTGAGCGACTACGGGTACACGCCTATCGCTGTCGAGGACGCGGCGGGCCGCGCCGAATATGTGCGTTGCCAGAAGGCCATCGCCACACGTGCTGAGCCGTTGCGGGCAGCGCTGCTGGCACGGTGTGACCTGCTGCTGCAGGCCGCCGGTTACCGGTAATCGGGCTGCTGGCCGGTAGGCTGAGGGCGGATTTCGATAGGTGAGTGCGGAGGAAAAAGATGACGGATCGCGTGTCGGTGGGGAACCTTCGCGTCGCTCAAGCGCTGTACGACTTCATCAACACCGAGGCTTTGCCCGGCACCGACATCGACCCCGACAGCTTCTGGGCGGGCGTCGACAAGGTGGTCACCGACCTGCAGCCGCAGAACCAGGACCTGTTGGCGCGCCGGGATCAGCTGCAGGCTCAGATCGACAAGTGGCACCGCCAGCACGTCATCGAGCCGCTCGACCCCGAGGCGTACCGTCAGTTCCTCGTCGAGATCGGTTATCTGCAGCCAGAACCCGCTGATTTCACCATCACCACCGCGGGCGTCGACGACGAGATCACCACGACGGCCGGCCCACAGCTGGTGGTGCCCGTCCTCAACGCGCGGTTTGCGCTGAACGCTGCCAACGCCCGGTGGGGCTCGCTGTACGACGCGCTGTACGGCACCGACGTGATCCCGGAAAGCGACGGCGCCGACAAAGGCACCAGCTACAACCGGGTCCGCGGCGACAAGGTGATCGCCTACGCGCGCAAGTTTCTCGACGAGGCGGTTCCGCTGGCGTCGGGCTCGTGGACCGGTGTGACGGGACTCAGTGTCGAGGACGGCCAGCTGCAGGTCGCGACCGCCGACGGTTCGGTTGGCCTGGCTAGCCCGGAGAAGTTCGTCGGCTACACCGGCGAGCTCGGCTCCCCCGACTGGTCGGTGCTGCTGGTCAATCACGGGCTGCACATCGAGATCCTGGTCGACCCGGAATCGCCGATCGGCAAGACCGACGTCGCCGGCATCAGGGACGTCGTCCTGGAGTCGGCGATCACGACGATCATGGACTTCGAGGACTCGGTGGCCGCCGTCGACGCCGACGACAAGGTGCTGGGCTACCGAAACTGGCTAGGGCTGAACAGGGGTGACCTGTCCGAGGACGTCAAGAAGGACGGCAAGACCTTCGCCCGCGTGCTCAACCAGGACCGCACCTACAAGACGCCCGATGGCGACGAGCTGACCCTGCCCGGTCGCAGCTTGCTGTTCGTCCGCAACGTCGGCCACTTGATGACAAACGACGCCATGGTCGTAAGCGACGGCAGCGGCGCTGAAAACGAGGTGTTCGAAGGCATCCAGGATGCGCTGTTCACCGGTCTGACCGCGATTCACGGCCTGAGGACCGGCGACGGCAACGGCCCGCTGACCAACAGCCGCACCGGGTCGATCTACATCGTCAAGCCCAAGATGCACGGGCCGGATGAGGTCGCTTTCACCTGCGAGCTGTTCAGCCGTGTCGAGGACGTCCTCGGCTTGCCGCAGGGCACGCTGAAGGTCGGCATCATGGACGAGGAGCGCCGCACCACGGTCAACCTCAAGGCATGCATCAAAGCCGCCGCCGACCGGGTCGTGTTCATCAACACCGGCTTCCTGGACCGCACCGGCGACGAGATCCACACCTCGATGGAAGCGGGCCCGATGATCCGCAAGGGTGCGATGAAGAGCACTACCTGGATCAAGGCCTACGAGGACAACAACGTCGACACTGGGCTTGCCGCCGGCTTCAAGGGCAGGGCGCAGATCGGCAAGGGCATGTGGGCCATGACCGAGCTGATGGCCGACATGATGGAGCAGAAGATCGGTCAACCGAAGGCCGGCGCCACCACCGCATGGGTGCCCTCGCCGACGGCGGCCACGCTGCACGCCATGCACTACCACTACGTGGATGTGGCTGCCGTGCAGGAAGAGCTCCAGGGCAAAAAGCGCGCCACCATCGACGAGCTGCTGACGGTCCCGCTGGCCAAGGAACTGGCCTGGGCGCCCGAGGAGATCCGCGAGGAGGTCGACAACAACTGCCAGTCGATCCTGGGCTATGTGGTGCGCTGGATCGACGAGGGCGTCGGCTGCTCGAAGGTGCCCGATATTCACAACGTCGCGTTGATGGAAGACCGTGCCACGCTGCGGATTTCCAGCCAGTTGTTGGCCAACTGGCTGCGGCATGGCGTCATCACCGAAGAGGATGTGCGCGCTAGCCTGGAACGGATGGCTCCGCTGGTGGACGAGCAGAACGCCGGTGACTCCGGGTATCTGCCGATGGCTCCCAACTTCGACGACAGCATCGCCTTCCTGGCTGCCCAAGAGCTGATCCTGGAGGGCGCTCAGCAGCCGAGCGGTTACACCGAGCCGATTCTGCATCGGCGCCGGCGCGAGTTTAAGGCCCGCGCCCATGACTGACGTCTGTCCGGGGAGTATTGACCAGCCCCATGACTAGAGCTTGCAGGCACCTCCGGCGCATAGGAGAGGACCGGCATGGGTAGGCACAGAGCTCCTGATGACGAGCCGGCCGACGAACCGTCGGACGACTATCCAGGGCCGGAGGACTTCGGAGATGCCGGCGGCTATCGCGAACCCGGGAATGTCCCGGCGGACGAACCTCCGCACACCGATTCCTTGTCGGCGCCGGGTTATCCGAATCGGCCGCCTGAGGAGTTTCACGACGACTTTGACGACCACCGAGGGTTTTTCGACTTCGATGAGCCCGCTGAAGATCACCGCGACGACTTCGCCCGCCCGGAGCAGCCCGAGCGGGACCTCCCCGCCGCCGATATCGATCCGCCGGACGACTTCCCTGGCTTCCCGCGACGCGACCAAGGGCCACCGACTCCACCCCCGCCATCTCAGACCGGCGGTCATCGAGGCCTGCCCGAGTTTGCTGGCGGTCATCGCAACGAGGACGGCCGGCGCGGCGTCAGCATCGGGGTGATCGCCGCCCTGATCACTGTCGTCGTGGTGGTCGGCGTGGTCATCCTGTGGCGTTTCTTCGGCGATGCGCTGTCCAACCGCTCGCACAGCGCGCGATGCGTCGGCGAAAAACAGCCCGTCGCAGTCATTGCCGATCCGTCGATCGGCAACCAGGTGCAGCATCTCGCTGAACGTTTCAACTCCATCGCCGCACCGGTCGGCGACCACTGCGTCTCCGTCGGCGTCAAATCCGCCGGTTCCGACGCCGTCGTCGACGGCTTCATCGGGAAATGGCCGGGAGAGCTGGGCCAACGACCGGCGCTGTGGATCCCCGGCAGCTCGGTGTCGGCCGCGCGACTGACCGCCGCGGCGGGCAAGGAGACGGTTACCGACAGCCGGTCGCTGGTCACCTCGCCGGTGGTGCTCGCGGTACGACCTGAACTTCAAAAAGCACTCGGCGACCAGAAGTGGGCGACGCTGCCCGACCTGCAGACCAAACCGGACTCGTTGGCGGGATTGAAGCTGCCGGCGTGGGGTTCGTTGCGTCTGGCGCTGCCGCTCGGCGGCAACAGCGACGCCGCATACCTCGCCGGCGAGGCGGTAGCGGCGGCATCCGTGCCGCAGGGTGCGCCGCCGACTGACGGCAGCGGCGCGGTGCGCACGCTGATCGGCGGTCAGCCCAAGCTCGCCGACAACTCGCTGGACGAGGCGATGAAAGCGCTGCTGACCTCCGGTGACGCGGCGACTGCGCCGGTGCATGCGGTGGTCACGACCGAACAGCAACTGTTCGCCCGCGGCCAGTCGTTGCCCGATGCCGGCAGCGCGCTGAGTTCGTGGCTTCCGCCGGGCCCGGCGGCGGTCGCCGACTACCCCACCGTGCTGCTCAGCGGGTCATGGCTGTCGCAGGAGCAGGTGACGGCGGCCAGCGAGTTCGCCCGGTTCATGCACAAACCCGACCAACTGGCTGAGCTGGCCAAGGCCGGCTTCCGCGCCGAGGGCAACAAGTCGCCGAAGAGCGATGTCACCAGCTTCCCCGCGCTGCCGTCGACGCTGTCGGTCGGTGACGACGGAACGCGCGCGGCGCTGGCAAACGTTGTGTCCGCCCCGGCGAGTGCACCGGCAGCGATCATCATGCTCGAGCAGTCGATGATCACCGCGGAAGGCGACACGACCCGGCTGGGCAATGTCGTAAATGCGCTCGACGACCGCATCAAGTCGCTGTCGCCCAATGCCGTGATCGGGCTCTGGACCTTCGACGGCAAGGAAGGTCGCTCGGAGGTATCGGCAGGCCCGCTGAGCGATCAGGTCGACGGCCAGCCGCGCTCGGCGGCGCTGACCGCGGTACTGGATCGACAGCACGCCTCATCCGGCGGGGCGGTGTCGTTCACCACGCTGCGGCTGATCTACCAGAATGCGCTGGCCAATTTCCATGCCGGACAGACGAATTCGGTGCTGGTGATCACGGCCGGGCCGCACACCGATCAGAGTCTCGGCGGCGAGGGACTGCAAGAATTCATCAAGCAGAGCGCCGACCCGGCCAAGCCGGTCGCGGTCAACGTCATCGACTTCGGGTCCGACTCCGACCGGGCGACCTGGGAGGCTGTCGCGAAGCTCTCGGGCGGCAGCTACCAGAATCTCGCCACCTCGACGTCGCCCGACCTGGCCACCGCGGTAACCAAGTTCCTGAGCTGACCGGCCGCTCGCTCGCGAGGCGGCGCGATTACGTGGGTGCGCCGTGTTCAGCCGCTTGGTTGATTCAGACAACCGAATTCACCTTAGAGATTTTGCGCAATTACTCAGGCTAGTCACAGGAAAAATTCGAGACTCCGGTCATTTGGCGCTCACCAGGGTGCTCGCACTGGGGCCCACAAGTGCCTGTTGACGTGCACATCCTGGGTCATCGGCGTTGTGAATCGATTCACATTAGGGATTCGTCCAATTACTCAGCCGGTGCTCAGGTAGAGTCTCCCGCTATCACAGTTATGTGACGTCCATCACAGGGTGGTGTTCAAAAAGGAGCCCGCTATGCAATATGCCCTTCGCCCCTTCGCCTCCGCTGGAGTCGCCCTCTTGGGTGCCAGCATGATTGTTTACACCCCGGTGGTGGCGCTGCCGTCGTTACCCGACAGTCAGACGTTCGCGGTCCAACTTGTCGATACCGAGGCCGACGCCTATGCGGTTTTGTTCAATGTTCTCGACCCTGGCGCGTTTACCAACGGCATCACTGCAGCGCCTACGGACTCCATCGGTGACCTCGCCGTATCCCTGGACAATGTCATTGATCTAGGCGGGACGCCCTATATCACCACGGCCGACACCTTCGCTACCGACCTTCTTCCGTTACTGGACATAACCAGCCTGTTCAGCGGCGTAACGACTGGCATCGACAGCCTTTTGACTGACCTGGCCAACTTGCCCGACCTGACCACCGTGCTGAGCGACCTGGGCAGCGTGTTGACCGACCTGAGTAACCTTCCTACCGCCACTGACATCGCGGATGACGTGGTGAGTGCCCTGACCGGCCCGTCTGGTGTGCTGACCACGATTGAGAGCGACATAACCAACCTGCCCTCAGTACTGCTCGGCGACCTGACCGGCACGGGTGATCCGCTTACCCTTATTGAGACCGACCTGACCAGCCTGTTATCGACCGATACCATCATCACGGGCGATCTAGCGACTATTTCGGGCGATCTAACGAGCCTCCTCACCAACTTCGGCATCTAAGGCGGCGGCCCGGATGCTGGGGCTGCTTGGCCCCAGCATCGGCGCTGCGTTTTAGGCAGGGCTTACGCGTAGGACTCCACCGGCGGGCAGGAGCAGACCAGGTTGCGGTCGCCGTAGGCGCCGTCGATGCGCCGGACCGGCGGCCACACCTTGGGCCGGAAGCCCTTGCCGAGCGGGTAGGCGGCGACCTCGCGGGTGTACGGGTGCTCCCACTTGTCCACCAGTAGGCACTCGGCCGTGTGCGGGGCGCCGCGCAACGGATTGTCGTCGACCGGCCACTCCCCCGCGCCGACCTTGTCGATCTCGCCGCGGATGGCGATCATCGCGTCGCAGAACGCGTCGATCTCGGCGAGGCTTTCGCTCTCGGTGGGCTCGACCATCAGCGTGCCCGCAACCGGGAAGCTCATCGTCGGCGCGTGAAAGCCATAGTCCGCCAACCGTTTTGCGACATCATCGACGGTCACGCCGGTCGACTTGGTGATCGGCCGCAGGTCCAGGATGCACTCGTGGGCAACCATGCCGTTCTCGCCGGTGTACAGCACCGGGTAGTACTCGTCGAGCCGGCGGGCGATGTAGTTGGCCGACGCGATCGCCGTCAACGACGCGGCCCTTAGCCCGGGTGCACCCATCATTCGGATGTAGGCCCAGCTGATCGGCAGGATGGACGCCGACCCGTAGGGCGCCGACGACACCGGCGGACCAGCCGGCAGTTCGGGCGCCAGCGGATGGCCGGGCAGGAACTGCGCCAGATGCGAGCGCACCGCCACCGGCCCGACACCAGGACCGCCGCCGCCGTGCGGGATGCAGAAGGTCTTGTGCAGGTTGAGGTGGCTGACGTCGCCGCCGAACTTGCCGGGCCGGGCCAGCCCGACCAGCGCATTGAGGTTGGCGCCGTCGATGTAGACCTGGCCACCGGCGTCGTGCACGGCCGCACAGATCTCGGCGATGTCCTGCTCGTACACCCCGTGCGTCGACGGGTAGGTGATCATCAGCGTCGACAGCCGCTCGGCTTGCTCAGTGACTTTGGCACGCAGGTCGTCGAGGTCGACGTCGCCGTTGGACCGGCAAGCCACCACGACCACCCGCATACCGGCCAGCGCGGCGGATGCGGCGTTGGTGCCGTGCGCGCTGGACGGGATCAGGCAGACGTCGCGCTGCGGTTCGCCGCGGCTGGCGTGGTAGGCGTGGATGGCCAACAGGCCGGCGTACTCGCCCTGCGATCCGGCGTTCGGTTGCAGCGACACCGCGTCGTAGCCGGTCATCTGCACCAGCCAGGTCTCCAAATCGGCGATCAGCGTGCGCAGACCCTGGCTGTCGGATGCTGGTGCGAACGGATGCTGGCGCGCGAATTCCGGCCAGGTAATCGACTCCATCTCGGCTGCGGCGTTGAGCTTCATCGTGCACGAGCCGAGCGGAATCATGCTGCGGTCCAACGCAAGATCCTTATCGGCCAGCGCGCGCAGGTACCGCATCATCGACGTTTCGGTGCGGTAGCGGATGAACGCCGGGTGGGTCAGGAATTCCGAGGTCCTGTTCACCCCGATATCAGCGCCTGCGGCGCCATGCTCGGCCGCCTTGAGGCCGAACGCGTCCAACACCGCCGCCACATGGGCGTCGGTGGTCACCTCGTCACAAGTCACCGAGACGTGGTCGTCGTCCACCCGCCACAGGTTGATGTTGCTGGCCTTCGCCGCGGCGATCACTTCGTCGGCTCGGCCGGGCACTCGGGCGAGGACGGTGTCAAAGTACTTGTCGTGCACCAGCGCATCGCCGAGTGCGGCGGCGATCGTCTCGGCGTGGCCGTGCACCCGCCGCGCGATGCCGGCCAGTCCGTCGGCGCCGTGGTAGCTCGCGTACATCGCGGCCATCACCGACAGCAGCACTTGAGCGGTACAGATGTTGCTGGTCGCCTTGTCGCGACGGATGTGCTGCTCGCGTGTCTGCAGTGCCAGCCGGTAAGCGGGTGAGCCGTCGGCGTCCAGGGACACGCCGACCAGCCGGCCCGGCAGCTGGCGGGCGTGCTTGGCGTGCACCACCAGGTATCCGGCGTGTGGTCCACCGAATCCCATTGGCACACCGAAACGTTGGGTGTTGCCGAACGCCACGTCGGCGCCGATCTCCCCCGGCGGCGTAATCAGCGTCAGCGCCAGCAGGTCAGCGCCGACGGCGACCAGCGCGCCGCGGTCCTGCGCCTGCGAGACCAGCGCCGACCAGTCGGTGACCTTGCCGCTGGCACCCGGCAGTTGAGCGATGACGCCAAAGAACTCCCCGTCCGGGAGGCCTTCGCGCAGGTCGGCGGTGACGATCTCGATGCCCAACGGCTCGGCACGGGTGGCGAGCACGGCCGCGGTCTGAGCGAACATGTCGACGTCGACGGCCAACCGGTTGGTCTTGCCCTTGAACGCGCGGTGCATCAGCGTCATCGCCTCGGCGGCGGCGGTGCCTTCGTCGAGCATCGATGCGTTGGCCACCTCGAGGCCGGTCAGGTCGGCCACCATGGTCTGGAAGTTCAGCAGCGCCTCCAGCCGGCCCTGGCTGATCTCCGGCTGATACGGCGTATAGGCCGTGTACCAGGCGGGGTTCTCCAAGATGTTGCGGAGCAACACCGGCGGTGTGTACGTGTCGTAGTAGCCCTGCCCGATCATCGACACCGCGACGGTGTTGGCGTCGGCCAGTGTCCGCAGCTCAGCCAGCGCTTCGGCCTCGGTAGCCGCCGGCGGCAGCTGATCCAGGCCGGGCGCGGCGCCGGAACCGGTCAATCCGTCGAGGATTCCCGCAGGCAGAGCGCGACGCGCGAGTTCTTCGAGGGAGTCGACTCCGATGACCTCGAGCATTGCCGTGACGGCGGCACTGTCCGGGCCGATGTGCCGGTCGGCGAAAACCGGGTTGGTGTAATCGGACATTGGCGAACTCCTGACAGAGACAGAGGAAGGCAGGTCCTCCCCCTCTGTCGTCTACCCGAACCGGGCGCCTGAGAGATTCGACATCCGAATGTCTTTCCCCATGGGCGGGCGACCCGAAAGTCACCGCTTTCCAGAGGCATCGGGGTCTGGCGCGGTCCGGGT
>Ga0302326_10027164_pt1 | contig 11545 bp, 5 predicted proteins | sample Palsa_T0_3_FD_202264 | JGI IMG/M metagenome (GOLD analysis project Ga0302326, IMG submission 202264) | Peat permafrost microbial communities from Stordalen Mire near Abisko, Sweden - Palsa_T0_3 | ecosystem: Environmental > Terrestrial > Soil > Palsa > Peat permafrost | place: Sweden: Abisko...
CAGAAGTACTGCGCTCCCACCATCGAGCTCAGATTCTCCCACTTGGGATTGTTCGGATCTGCTGGCGGCTTCAAAGGGTTGGGGCCGATGTGGCAAAAGCCGCACGACATGCCGACCCGGTAAGGTCTCACGAGATTGCGATCGTTGTAATAATTCGGGTCTGTATAGTAGCGCACGGGATCCCAATGCTGCTTCGCCTTTTCGTCGAACGCCGGGTTCGGGAAAAGCCGGAGACCCACAACCCCGCTCCCATAGCCGTAATAGGACCCGACGCTTACAGTCCCTCCGCGCGCTCCAATCTTTACACCGGGATACTTCGCCTCATTTTCGAAGGGGTCGGGTCCGCAATCGGCGCCACGCTTGTCCAGCCAAAGTCCATAGCGATCCGGGTCTGGCCCGGTAGCCTTCTCGTAGCACGGTTCATTCACCAGCCCGAGGTAAATCCACCGATTGTCACGATTCGCAGGCAGTCCAGGCTGCGAAGAGAGCGTCTTGAGAAAATCCACAGTCCCGAAACTCTTGACGGAGATTAGGTCCCAGAAGCGGTCGTTGCCGCCAGTCCACACGATCCAATTATTCCGGCCCTTCACCTCATCCGCGGTCAACGCGATGCCGCCATCCATGTCGTGGAAATAGTCTTCATCGGCCCCAGGCAAGCTTGCGGCTGTGCGTCCTGCGAGCATCGCCTCATCCTTGACCTTGCCGGCTTGCGACAGTGGGAGTTCCAGTGCGGCCACGATCAACAGGACAAGGGCGACCACAGCGATGGCAACGACGGCGACGACCAGTCGAACCAGCCGATAGACGACCCCGTGTTTGCGGGCCTTCTCGCTCATGCCGCACCTCGGATGCGTTCCGCCGCCCTGGTGTCTTCCAGGATAACGTCGCTCGCTTTTTCAGCGATCATGTAGACCGCGCTTACGATGAAGTAGCCGGGGATGCGCGGAAATACAGAAGCATCGACCACTCGCAGCCCGGTTGTGCCATGCACCCGGAAGCGGCTGTCCAGTACAGCCGCAGGATCGTCGGCGGGCCCAATAGGGTTAGTGCAAGAGGCGTGATGTCCCCACGCCTCCTGTTGGATGAAAGTCGCAATCTCCTCGTCCGAGCCGACCGACGGACCCGGCCATACTTCGGTCATGCCCACGGCCTTGTCGATCTCCTGATTCATCTCGCGGACAAACTTGACTCCCGCGACGACCGCGCGCAAGTCATCCTGTGCCGAATCGTTTCCTTCGGAAAAGTAGTGAAAACGGATGGACGGTGTGTCGCGCGGATCAGCACTTCGCAGCGTCACCTCACCCGCCGTATTCAAAGTATGTGCCTTGAGAATCGCCCAGGTGAACATGTCCTGATAGTGCTGCAACGCATTCGAGTAGCCCGGATAGTAGCCCTTGAAATAGGAAGGCAGGCCAAAGATAAAGAGGTCGGGGTCCGGCTTTTGCGGGCTGGAACGCTTGGTCACTGCAATTGTGGCGCCATTCGACGTGTAGACACCTTTGCCTTGCTCCCAGTCTAAGAACGCCGAATCGGGCTTTTCTCCGTCTGACGGGCCTTGGAAAGTTGCTCCCTTGAGAAGCGCGAATGGCCGGGCCATTCTGGAGATCACGCCGACTTCATAACGGTCCTGCATATTCTTCCCCACGCCAGGAAGATTCACAACTGGCTCGATGCCAAACTTACGAAGCTCGTCCGCCTCTCCCACTCCCGACAGCATAAGTAGCTGCGGGCTGTTAAAAGCGCCGCCGGCAAGGATGACCTCAAGGCGCGCACGCACCGTCATCTTTACGGGAGCGGCGTCTCCAACAGGGTTTCGCGATGCCCGATACAAATTGCTTCCAGAAAGGTATTCGACGCCGACTGCACGTCTTCCGTCGAAGATGATGCGCGATGCCAGCGCGCCAGTCTCAATCTGAAGCCTTCCCTTGGTCTCTTTTACCGTGTCCAACAAGCGTTCGCGCGCGCCGTTTCGACTCCCTGAGTGCGTAGCAAGCGGCGTAAGGCAGACACCCTCGCGTCTGTTGCTGTTTACTGTCCTCCAGTCGTTGGGATCAAAGAGCGTCTCGATGTCTGTTCCAATGCATCCGAGATGCCGCGCCAGCCCAGTGACGGCAGCCACGGTCACCAGCCTGAGCAACTCGCCGTCTTTGAAAATCAAATCCGGATTTGCGGTCTGCGTGTGCAGCCAGCCCGAGTATCCGTGCCTGCTGGGATCCAGCCCCTCCCCATGAAGTTCGCCGGCAATTGCCTCCGCAACGCGCTTTAAACCGGCAACGTAATCGCAGTGCTCCAGCCGTTGAAAGTAAGTGTGCATGTTAAATGCAGACCAGGACGCATCGCCCGTCAACGCGTGAATATGATCCCAGTCACTGTTGCACGGGTAGACCGTGATCATTGCGTTGTGGGCCGTGCATCCTCCCAACGTTCCAGCTCGCGGATACAGAATGCCATCCTTCGCCGCCACGTACTTCGTGTCTATCTGCTGCTTTGCCTGATCGTCGTAGTGCCGGACAAAAAAATCCCAGCTCATTGCCGCATCTTCACTGGCAAAGGGGTGAAAACATGGCACGCGATAGTTGTAGTTGTCGCAATCATCGCCCGCTTCCAACACAAGTACGCTGTATCCTGCACGCGCAAGATTCGCGGCGACTGGACCGCCGCCCGCACCGGAGCCGATAACTACGAAGTCGTATAAATCACCCGCCATTTTTGCCTCACATTCAGCGCAATCTGTCACGGCTGATTTGGGAAACAGGGGGAACTGCAGGTAGAATTCAACGTAGGAAGAAAAGACCACATTGTGTGAGCTTTGTCAAGCGATTTCCCCCAGCAGCGTAGACAAGGGAAGTATCTACTTATCCTAAGAGATTCATGAAAGAGAGCTATTTATACGTTCCATTGACTCTTCTCTAAATAAGCAACTCCACGTTCCCTTCTCAGCCAAGCTGATTTACGGTTCACTCTCCTCCTTCCATTCGTCGGGAGTGTGCACGATAAAGGACGCTATCGCCAACAACCTGAAACGACCGCTTCCACGCTCTTTCAGGCGCTGTTGCTGACGACAGAAATCCCGAGGCGATCGTTCGCTGCGTCTTGCAGCTTCTGTTTGCTGCCGATATACCGTTCCGTTGTTTGCACAGAGGCGTGGCCAAGCAGAAACTGAATCTGTTCGAGTTCGCCCCCAGAGCTGTGGCACAGGCGGGCGCAAGTGCGGCGGAGGTCATGTGGTGCCAGATGATTTATGCCGCCCTGTTCAGCGCACCGCTTCACTGCGCACCAAACCACGTTTGCTGTGACTCCAGAAGGTTGTAACATTTCCCCCTTCAAGACCTGCCTGAATACTTTACAGTCGCTCACGCCGGAATGTCGGAGCCAGGCATCGACCAGTTCCTTTGCCCACCATGGCACTGGCACGGTTCGTATTCTTGCTCCCTTGCCGATCAGATTGACAATGACCCAGTGCCCCTCTCTCGATTGCAACTGATCGAGGTTCAAACCTACAACTTCCGAGCGCCGCAATCGTCGTGGTCCACGGGGACGGCAGTCGCGGCGTCCCGTACTGCGATCAGGACGACGCGCGCTACGGCGACGGATGGCGCTTGCTCAACCACGAGTTTTTCTCCCATGGTCGCGTGGCCGTCCCAAGTAAGGAGCAATCGGACCTATTACCTCGAACTCCATGAGCGATGCTCATGGAGTTCTTTTCTTTTACTGAGATGAGCGTGGCAGTAGATCAATACGCTTGCAGCTACCAGGCGGGCTGGTGTTACTGTTTTGCCGAGCGTCCTGACGCGATTCGGCTTTTCGGAACTAGGTTCCGGAATTCGAGCGATGGTTCCAGCCATTCTTCCCCGTTCTCCACCATGGCTTCCATCGAAGCGTCCCGGTTCACAACAGTACAGATCCAGCACCCAAAACGGATGTTTCCGCATGACGGAGTCGTGGTGTCCACGACAAGCGACACTCCCCCGCCTGGGCATTTCGATACAACGTAACCAAATCTCGATTGTTCCCGCCCCAGGGCGAAGGGACCTGCAACAGGTAACCTTGTTCGTGATCCTCAGGGAATGCTGCTCGCTGAAGTGATGGATACAGGCCAACGAATGAGAGGGATTAATCCGTTCTCCAGCTTTTGCTTCTCGAATTTCCGTTCTGGAATCGCTATGAAAATACTTCGCGGAGCATCTCTTGTTGAACTTGGAGGCTTTGACCGACTACAAAATAGACAACATCGGGGTTTTTGGTGATCCCGGAAATCGGTGTAAGTTATTGATTTTATTGGTCGGGGAGAGAGGATTTGAACCTCCGACCCCCTGGTCCCGAACCAGGTGCTCTACCAGGCTGAGCCACTCCCCGAACATGGGTTGCGGATGCGTATCGTCGGGGCGCGGCCTGGCGCGTTTTACCCCTTGATTACGCTCTGACAAGTGTAGCAGAGTCCAGGCTGCAGTGGGTCTGACCTTAGCCGGCTGAGGCTATTGTCCCGGCGTCCATTTTCTCCCCTTCGCGTCGCCTCCGCCGGATCGAAAATCGGACACATCCCTACCTACCGCGATTCCATTGCCGCACAATTGCAAACAGAAGAATCCGCTTCTGCGCGTCTCATCGCCGCAGCGGACTCGTCCAATCGCAAATGGAACCCGGCCGCTACTTCTTGTCCCCTTCGGCTGCAGCAACGCCAGGGAAAATCCCCTCGATCGGCGCGCGTTTCTTTTGCTCCATGTCGGGCTGCGGCAGCGGTTTGCGCGGCAGCATCTGATCGCGCTCGGCGGCGTTCCAAAGGAAGATGGCCTCCACGGTGGCGATCTGCTTCAGGTCCGCGGGCTGCAACCGCTCGACTACGTCTTCATTCGAGTGATGCGTGCGGCTCTCGTAGTCCAGCATGTCCTGAATGAACTGGAAGCCGGGGATGCCGACGGCGTCAAAGCTCAGGTGATCGGTACCGCCGGTGTTGCGGTTGGTGATGGTGGTAACTCCCAGGTCCTTCAGCGGGGCAATCCACTGCGCAAAAATGGGCGCGATGGCCGCGTTGCCTTGCGTATACACGCCGCGAATCTTGCCCGTGCCGTTATCCACATTGAAGTAGGCGGAGATGAGCTTCTGCTCCGGCTCTACTGTCAGCGGTCCGGTAGCTCGCCGCATGAATTCCGGCAGTTGCATCTGGTCCGGCGCAGTTGACGTTGCTGCCGATCCGAAGTGAATGGTGCAATAGCCCTTGGACCCGAAGATCCCTTCCTCTTCGCCGGTCCACAGCGCAATACGGATGGTGCGGCGCGGTTTCACATCCAGCGCTTTGAGAATGCGCACCGCTTCCATGGCCACCACGGTGCCGGCGCCGTTATCGGTAGCGCCGGTACCGGCGATCCAGCTGTCCAGATGGCCGCCCACCATCACCACCTGGTCTTTGAGCTTTGGATCGGTGCCGGGAATCTCCGCAACCGTATCGAATCCATGCTCATGCTCGCCTGTGAATTTCGTATCGACATTGATCTCCACGCTCACCGGCGCATGGTTCTGCGTGAGCCGGAAGAGGCGGCCGTAGCTTTCGATCGCCGCCACCACCACCGGCACCTTCACACGTTTGTCGGCGACATACGGCGTGCGGCCAAGCGTGGCCCCGTTGTCATCGAAGAATGTACCCCCCGATCCTCCGCCGTTCTTTCCGTCGCGGCTGGGTTCAATCACCGCGGCCACTTTTTCGTCGGCAAAGAACTTGGCGATGCTGTCGATCAGCCGCAGCCGGTTCAAGCGCTCCTGCATCCGCGCCTGCATATCCGGCGGCAGTCCGCCTGGGCCGCCCGAGCCGGCGGTCACTGGAAATTCGGCAATGTCTTCGAGGTCTTTGTCCGTGTAGCGCTCAAAGAGCGGCTTCTCTACCGGAGGAACCTCCCGCATGACCCCGAACAGCACCACCTTGCCTTCCAGCTTGCCCTTGTATTGGTCGAAGTCCTTTTCCGTCTGGATATTGACATAGACCACATCGCCCGTCACCGGCCCTGGGGTTGCGGGCGACCACGGCGTGGCCTGCACAATCAGCACCGCGGTATCCGGAGTCACCATGCGCGCCCAGGTGTTGAGCTGCTGCCAGCCCAGCCCGAACTCGCCCCAGTCTTCCAGGTGTGCGTTCTCCAGGCCGATCTTGGTCAGCGTGTCGCGCGTCCACGCATTGGCCTTGGCCAGGTTCGGCGAGCCTGTCAATCGCGCACCAATCCCATCCATCAACGCCGTGGCAAACTCCATCACCTGGGAGTGGTTCAGCCCTTCATCGCGAATCCGCTGGTACATATTCAGGTCCAGCGTTTCCGTGGCCGGTTGTACTTCGGCATAGGGATCGGTTGCCACTGGCGCAGGGGGTGGGGTCTTTGTCTTGTCGGCGGCATGAAGAACAAGCGCCGCGCCCAAAAAGGCCACCGGCGCAAGGCGAGAGATTTTCACTGGCATGGGGATCTCCGATGGGAACGGGATATGCTTTCTGTTTGCTGGAATTGTAGGTCATTGGGGCACCTGCCGCGTTCTCAAAATAAGCAAAGGTCTCCGAGATCTTCGGCGCAGGAACAACGCAGGGGATTGCTACGCTCCGAGGTCAGCCCGGACGGATGTGCGTCCGATCCAGGCGAAAATGAGAAGGGTCAGGCCCGCAAGCCAGCCGCCCGCGCTGAATGGCCCTGGCGCAAGATAGACGGTTCCAATGCCCCCAGCAATCAGAATCGCGCTCAACGGAATGAACATCTGCATGCCATAAAGAAAAGTGAAGGGGAGATAGTGTGCGCCCAGGATGATCATGAACGCTGGATAGAACAGATTCAAACGAAACTCGGTGACCGGCACCAGCAGCAGCATGCAGATGGGTAGCGTAAATGCCACCTGCATGGCGAGAAATCCGAATGGATTCTCCTTCTTCAGGGAAGCACGCCCACCGGTCAAGCGCAACAGCAGTTGAGTCGCCGGGAAGATGAAAAATCCGCCAAACACGAGTACGGCGATTGCAGCCTTCGGGCTCACCCAGGTTCCGAGAGCAGCCGAGGTTAGCCAGAGAACCGAGGAAACAAGCTGTCCCCAAAAGCCTCCCATGAAAACCGTGCGGACTTCCTTTTGCGCGTCATTCACCAGCATTTTCGAGCCTTCCTCAGAGCCCTGCCAACAATCCTTCACGGATGAAAGCCCTTGCTTTTGCCGAGGCATTCGATCCGGAAGCAGTAATCTATGGCCAGCCTAGTCGCTGTTGCCTGAGTGCTTATCCATCCCCGCGGGCAAATCCAGCGCCACCAGGGCAAAGCGCGTCTCGCCGTTCTTTGAGTTCTCGAATCCCACAATGTGCTGGTGCCGCTTCGAACCGGCCTTCAACTCAAGGCTGTCTTCTGAGGTTCCGTAGTCCTTGTGATCGATATGCACGCCATTGCCGTTGCCATCGTCCGCGCACGTCAGCCCCTCTGACGTTGCCGCAGGTGTTCCGACCACCGCCTTCCCCTGGCAGGTAATCACGTCGCCGTAGCGGCCGAGAGCCTTTTTATAGAAAGCCGCCACCTGGTCCTGTGTGTCGTTGCTGCCATAGCTCACCGCCCGCACCCGCAGTTCCCATCCGCCGAAGCCCAGATGTACGTCGGCCGACTTGTGCTTATCGTCATCGGAGACCTGCTTGGCGCCCGGATAGACCGGCAATCCCAGGTCTGAGGCTGAAGTCTGGTTGGTATTCACGTGCACGCCGCCAAACGGAGTATCCACCTGAACATTCTTGTCCTCGCCGTTCGCGTCCTTGTCCACATGCACCCTGAAACATCCGCTCATGCCGGCAATTAACGCCAGTCCTGCCACCAAACCCGTCGCGCTGCGCATCCTGTTTTGCACCATGGCTCTCGCCCTCTTGCCCAGTTATACGCCAGCGTCCCGGCAAAGGTTCCTGCAATCGCACAGAACCCCATCTTCACGAGCCGCTCCTGTCGGCTCTATAGTGAGAGATAGCCATCAACGACTGTTGACGATCAATTTGCCACTTTCTCGGCCAACCGGGGTTAGTACCCACCATGATGGGCTTCGCTCCTGCGAGGCAAATGGCAACACGTCTCTCTGGCTCACCGCTTCTGTAACTGGCAATGCCCCTTGTTTCCCGATCCTCCTGCCTGGTTTCCCAATTTCAGCTTTGTAACCGGCTCTCCTGGAAAAAAGCTTGAGCGCCACATGAAAGGACCTGAACGTATGCATCAATTTGCTCTCTCCTCTGTTCGCAAACTTCTTGCCCGGAAACTTCTTTTGGCAAGCGCAGCAGCTTTGCTGGCGCTTGCCACTCTACCAGCTCACGCGCAGCCCGACCCACCCGCCCAGGCGGGACGACTCTCCTACATTACCGGCAATGTGTCCTTCCAGCCGGTAGGCTCAGACGACTTTGGCCAGGCCTTCCCCAACCTCCCGCTCGGCCCCGGCGACCGCATTGTCACTGATTACGACGGTCAGGCAGAAATCCAGCTGGGCCAGACCTTTGTTCGCATCGGCCCCAACACCGATGTCAGCCTGATCGATTCCACTCCCAACGGCCTCTACTTCGGCATTGCCCAGGGCTCCATCCACGTCAACTCGCATGGTCTTTGGGACGGGCAGTCGGTCTACGTCAATACTCCCAGCGGCAGTGCCACCCTTTCCACGCCAGGTCAGTTTCGCGTCGACGTAATTCCGCAGGATTCCGCTGCCGTTTTCTCGGCATTTGGCGTGAACCTGCTGATCACCGGCGCCGGCGATTTCGAGCAGCCCATCGGGAACAAACAGGCGCTGGAACTGTTCGGCACCAACCCCGTTTACCCGCAATGGCTTGAACAGGCAGACTGGGACCCGTTGGACACCTGGAGCTATCATCGCGATGAAGCCATTGCCAACGCGGCCTCCTACCAGTATGTAAGCCCTGAAGTTCCAGGAGCCTACGAGTTGGATGCCGCCGGCACCTGGCAGCCTGGCAGCCCCTACGGGCCCGTCTGGTTCCCCAACAACGTGCAGGCCGGCTGGGCGCCCTACCACTATGGCCACTGGGTCAACCACGCACCTTGGGGATGGGTGTGGGTGGAAGATGAGTCCTGGGGTTACGCGCCCTTCCATTACGGCCGCTGGGTCTCCTGGAACGGCCGCTGGGGATGGGTTCCCGGACCTCCGGCCGCGCATCCCGTCTGGTCTCCCGCGCTGGTCGTCTTTGCCGGCGGACAACCTGGCGTCTCCGCCTGGTTCCCTCTCGGCCCCGGCGAAGCCTACCGGCCCTGGTATCCGTGCAGCCCCCGCTACATTGACCGTGTCAATATCACCAACATTGTTGAAGCCCCGCGGGTTCACGTGCAAACCACCTACGTGAACATCAACGTGGTCAATGTCACTTACGTCAATCGCACCGTAATCACCGCGGTCAGCAACGACGACTTTGCCGCCGGCCGACCGGTCGCTCGGGCCGCCGTCGCGGTCAACGTCAATCTGTATCAGCACTCGCAGGTGCTGGCCGCCCCCGCGCCGCGGCCCACGCCGCAATCCTTCATCGGCCACCCCCCGGCCCGGCCCGTGCAGGTCAATGTGGCCCGTCCTGTCCTGATCAACGAAAAAGGCAAAGCCGTCGCGGCCAGGCCGGGCGCTCCGCCCGTGGAGCCGCCGGTGAAGGCCGCTCCGCCTGTCATCAAAGCGCCTCCTGGCCACGTCGCCGTTGCTCCTCCCCCAGGGGCTCGGCCAGCGCCTGCGGCCAGAATGGCTCCAGCGGCTTCCAAGCCAGAAGCAAAGCCAATGGAGGAACCGGCGGCGAAAACACCTCCGCCTGCCGCAAGACCCGAGCCAAAGCCGATGGAGGAGCCTGCAGCCAAGACGCCTGCAACTGCTCCCAAACCAGAAGCAAAGCCAATGGTGGAACCCGCAGCCAAGACACCCCCGGCTCAGGGCGAGAAACCACCGGCTCCGACAGCGGCAAAACCCGCCGCAAAGCCGGGCACAACCCCTCCCGCAAAAACAAATAAGGACAAGAAGAACGAAAAGGATAAGGACGAAAAGAAGCCTGAATAGGTCCGATCCGTCACCACCTTCCTACACACAAAAAGCCCTCTGCTTCGCGCAGGGGGCTTTTTGCTGTGCGCCGTCTCCACCACCCCCGCTCCAATCCGTTAAGGTAGACCGCATGAAGACTCTGCCAATCCGGCCGCTTGTTTGCCTGCTGGCCGCCATCCTCGCATGCGTATCCGCCCTCAACGCGCAGACAGCCACCATCCAGCCAGCCTCCCAGCAGCAGATCTCGATTCAGGTTCACGCCGGCCATCCGACAGGCCCCTACACCCCCATCTGGAACTTCTTCGGCGCCGATGAGCCCAACTACCTTTACGCCCCCAACGGCCAAAAGCTGCTCGGCGAGCTCTCCGCCCTCAGTCCCGTCCCCGTCTACTTCCGCCCGCACAACCTGTTCACCACCGGCAATGGCGATGGCTCCCCCAAGTGGGGCTCCACCAACGTCTACACCGAGAAGCCGGACGGAACCCCGGTCTACGACTTCACCCTCACCGACCGCATCTTCGACACCCTGTTCGCCGCCCACGTCCGTCCCCTCATCGAGATCGGCTTCATGCCCCAGGCGCTCTCCACCCACCCCGAGCCCTATCGCCACAGCTTTCCCAAGGGCGATATCTTCACCGGCTGGACCTATCCACCCAAGGACGAGGCCAAATGGTCGGCCCTCGTGAAGGCCTACGCCACCCACCTGCACGACCGCTACGGCATTCAGACCGCCGATTGGCTATGGGAAGTCTGGAACGAGCCCGACATCGGCTACTGGCACGGCACCCCCGCCGAGTACGACCGCCTCTACGACCTCACCGCCGCCGCAATTCGCGCAGTTCTGCCGCATGCCCGCATTGGAGGCCCCGAAGCCACCGGCGTGAGCGCCCACTCCGAGCCCTTCCTGCGCCAGTTTCTCGAGCACTGCACCCACGGCGTCAACGCCGCAACCGGCTCAACCGGCGCGCCCCTCGACTTCATCAGCTACCACCCCAAAGGCAGCCCGAAATTCATCGATGGCCATGTAGTCATGAGTATTGGCACGCAACTCCGCGCCGCCGAGCGCGGCATGCAGGTCATTGCCAGCTATCCAGAGTGGAAGCATACCCCCATCATCCTCGGCGAGAGCGACCCCGAAGGCTGCGCCGCGTGCCAGGGCAGCCAGAACGGCTACCGCAACGGCCCCCTCTACGGCGTAAGCGTGGCCGAAGCCACCATGCGCATCTACGAACTCGCCCGCAAATACGGAGTCACCGTTGAAGGCGCCGTCACCTGGGCCTTCGAATTTGAAGATCAACCCGCCTTCGCCGGATTCCGCGAACTCTCGACCAACGGCATCGACAAGCCGGTGCTAAACGTCTTCCGCCTCTTCGGAATGTTAGGAGATGCCCAACCCAGCGGCACTCAGCACAGCAGCAGCCTGTCCGGCGCCGTCTGGCTCGCCACCGAAAGCAGCGGAGCCCTCACCCTCGAAGACATCGTCGCCCACAGCGCAACCGTCGCCCCCGATGTTAACGCTGTAGCCACCCGCAACGGTCGCGAAGTC
>Ga0302326_10027165_pt1 | contig 11545 bp, 9 predicted proteins | sample Palsa_T0_3_FD_202264 | JGI IMG/M metagenome (GOLD analysis project Ga0302326, IMG submission 202264) | Peat permafrost microbial communities from Stordalen Mire near Abisko, Sweden - Palsa_T0_3 | ecosystem: Environmental > Terrestrial > Soil > Palsa > Peat permafrost | place: Sweden: Abisko...
GATTCGGGGCGCCTTTGTGTGGCGAATGTCCGGCTTCCTGTTTCGCCGGTCGTGTACAGCCCGGCGCTTGGAGTCGTGTGGGAGCCGTGTCGGCCTGCGCAGCGGGTGTGCCAGGTACGGATGTTGAGATCGGAGGTGGAAGTCCTGTCCCGGGACCCTGACAGGGGGAACCCGACACTGACGAGGCAAGGGCGCGGCCCGGAATTGACCGGGCGATCCCAGTGCGGCTTGGTTGAGCGCTGCGGGGTTTCCGTGAGGGCGGGTCTGAAAGAGGCCATAGGTGTGTCGTGGTGGCGAACGAAAGTGAAGCGCCGTAAGGCGTTCCTCGGTGGGCGAGCTGTCCCGCAGCGGCGATGCCCGGTTCCTGTCGTGGCCGAGGGCGTAGTGGCGACGCGATCACGGCGAAATCTCAGCGTTTCACCCTGGGAGATCTGCTGGGTTCCAGCCAGGGTTGCTGGCTGGTAGGTCGGAGAACGAGAGGACGACGACTCGATGGCCCAGCAGAAGTCCGAGGACCGAGTAGTACCGGAAGGCGGGGTAATGCCCGTTGAGCGCGCCGGGTCGAGTCCCGGTGGGCAAGGGAAGGCGGTCCCGGTCGAAGAAACGACGGTGCAGCTCAGTCTGGCGATCGCGACAGCAGAAAACCCGAGAGGGGCCACCCGCAGGAGAACCCGGGACCGGCTGGGGGAGATCCGGGCGGGAGCGCCGAAGGCGATCGACAAGGTTGGGACGGCATCGTCGGCGACGATGGAGGAGGTTGCGTATCGATTGACGGATGCGTTGTTGAAGGTGGCGTCGAACAAGGGCGCTCCCGGTCCAGACGGGCAGACGATCGAGGCGCTGGCAGATCAGTGGCCGGTCTTGCTGCCCAGGCTGCAGGCCGACCTGCTGGCGGGGACGTATCGACCTGGCGGGATCCGCCGGGTGTTCATTCCCAAGGCGGGAGGCGGGCAGCGCGGACTAGGAGTTCCCGACGTGGTCGACAGGGTGGTCCAAGAGGCCGTGCGGCAGGTGCTCGAACCGCTGTTCGAGCCGACGTTCCACCCCTCAAACCATGGGTTCAGACCCGGCCGAAGTTGCCACACGGCGATCGCGGAGGCCAAGACGCATGTGGAGGACGGCTACGAGTGGTGTGTGGATCTGGATCTGGAGAAGTTCTTCGATCTCGTCTGCCACCAGCGGCTGACCGCCAGGCTCGCGCAGCGAGTCAGCGATCGGCGGCTGCTCGTGCTGATCGGACGGATGCTGAAGGCCAAGGTGGTCCTGCCGGACGGTGTGGTGATCAGTACGGAGCAGGGCGTTCCGCAAGGCGGTCCGCTCTCGCCGCTGTTATCGAACATCGTGCTGGACGAGCTCGATTGGGAGCTTGACCGGCGTGGTCATAGGTTCGTTCGCTATGCAGACGACGCCAAGGTGTACGTGCGCAGCGAGCGGGCGGGGCAGCGGGTGATGGCCAGCCTGACCGAGTTCATCGGACGGCGCTTGCGTCTGAAGGTGAACCAGGCCAAGTCGGCCGTCGCTCGTCCGGAGGACCGTCACTTCCTCGGGTTCCGGCTGCGATTAGATCCGCACACCGGGACCGTGGAGGTGCTGCTCTCGGAGCGCTCCAAGCGCAACGCGATGCAGAAGGTCAAGCAGCTCACGCCGAGGACTTGGGGAAGCACGCTGATCGCGTGTATCGCCCAGATCAACGCGTGGTTGCGGGGCTGGCATGGGTTCTTCGGGATCGTCTCTCGGTCGGAGATGCAGGCGCTGCGCAAGGTCGACGCCCATCTGCGGCGTCGGTTACGCGCGATCCAGCTGCGCCACTGGAAACGCAAACGGACGATCGCACGCAACCTCATCAAGCTGGGCGTCAAGCGCGACAGCGTGTGGCGCCAGCTCTACGCAGGACGGAAGTCCTGGTGGGCGCTGAGCCATACGCACGCAGTCGATCAGGGCCTACGCAACGCGTACTTCGCCAAGCGTGGGCTGATCTTCCTGGTCGATGTTCACCGCTACGCAACCCAGCACGTCGTCGTCCCCGAATCGCCGCAGCTGGCGTTATGGGGATGATTCGAGGTCGATCAACCGGCCGGCGGCGGGGGTCATAACCCGCCGTCCCGAAGAGCCGTATACGAACAGCGTACGTACGGTTCTGTGGGAGCCGGGGCGGGCAACCGCCCCGGCTACCCGAGCGGAGCTCGTCGTCGCGCATCGGACCGAGCAGCACCTGGTTGCCGGCGACCGCACCTGCGAGCTCCGCGTCCGCGCTCATCTCGCCGTAGAAGTCGGCCCTGACACCGATCACCACCGGTCCCTTCCGCGACATCAGCGCGTCGATGAAGCCCGCCCTGCGCTCCGGCTCACGGCACTGCGTGTACAGCTCCTCGAACTGATCGACCACCACCAGCTCGCTCTCGAGCTCGCCGAGATCGAGGGGCGGCTGAGCGCCCGGCGTGATCAGACGAGCGGAGCTCGCGCACACGAGCTCGCCCGCGTCCACGGCGGCCAGCACTCCGGCTCGGAGCAGCGAGGACTTACCGCTCCCCGACGCGCCGACGACCGCCAGCAGCCGTCCCGGTTTGATCCGGGCGAGCACATCGGCCACCACCTCCTCGCGGCCGAAGAACAGGTGGCGGTCGTGCGGTTCAAACGCGAGCAGGCCGCGGTACGGGCATTCGGCGGCCGCCGCCGCAGTCGGGAGGCCGGGACCCGTGATCGCCTTGATCGGCTCCGGCCTCTGGATGCCGTTGAGGCTGTGCGGCCCCAGATCGACGATCGCGTACCCCGCAGGCAGGCCGGCGGTCGCGAGCGCGGCGGTCGTCTCCGAGAGGAGGATCTCGCCTCCGCCCGCTTCGCCTCGCACCCGAGCGGCAAGATTCACCGTTGTGCCGAGGTAGACGGCACCACGCCGTCCCGTCTCTCCGGTGTGCAGACCGAAGCGCGCCCGGATCGGGGCACCATCCGGCCACGGCTCGCCGGCGAGCGAGCGCGCCGCTTCGATCGCCGCTCTCACGGCCTGAGCCGCCGAGTCGAAGACCGACGTCGTCGAGTCACCTTCGCCCATCGATTTCACCAAGCGGCCGCCGTGGGCTTCTACGACGCCGGCGATCAGCTCGTCGTGACGGACGAGCGACTCCGCCATCGCCGCGGGGTGGCTCTCCCAGAGGCCGGTGGATCCTTCGATGTCCGACATGCAGAAGGTCAGCACTCCGATCGGGAGGGTGGAGGCCCAGCCCGACCGCAACCGCTCGATCAGCTCCCCGGGCGTGGCCGGCCGGCGCTGAGGATCGGTTGCGAGACCGGCCGCGATCGCCGCTTCCAGCGGTTCCGCCCGCGCGGCGTCGAGCCCCGCCCAGGCCGTCGGCACGCCCGCCGGCGGCGCGCCCGTGAGCAGCGCAAAGGCAGTCGCCGCGAGCGCGTACACGTCGCTCGCGCGGGAAGGAGCGGCTCCTGCTTCCAGCTCCGGAGCACGGAACCCGGCGGTGCCTCTTCGCTGACCGTCGATCCCGAGTGTCGAGGAGAGCCCGAAGTCGACCAGCTTGACGCGGCCGCCGCGCGTCAGGATCAGGTTGGCTGGCTTGACGTCGCCGTGAATGATCGGCGGCTGGTGGGTGTGCAGGAAGGTCAGCGCCTCGGCGGCCTCGGCGAGGTAAGGAAGGACGCTCGACAGGGCGAGTCCGGGAGTGCCCTTGGCCCGCAGCAGTCGCGCGAGGTCGGTGCCATCGACCCAATCCATCACGACGACGTACTGGTCGTCGTCGAAGAAGTCCTCTCGGACGAGCGGCAGCGACGGATGCGGCGTCAGCCCGAACAGGACCCTGGCCTCGCGGAGAAGATCATCGCGGCCCCGATCCGCTCCGACCGCTCTGATCTTCAGAGCCACCGGGCGAGCGTGCTGGTGATCGAGCGCCTTCATCACCCGCGCCTCGCCGCCGGAGCCTAAGGTCACGAGCAGCTCGTAACGACCTCTGAGCAGGACGACCCGGTGCTCGACCGGCTTAGACACCGGCGAGAGTGTGACAGCGCGCTACCAGCGCCGCAACGCTCGCCGGCTCCGACGGTGGCGAGCCTGCGCTACTCGACCGGCTGGTAGGCCAGGTGCAGGACCCCGCTCTCGTATGCCTGTTCCCTCGCGAGCTGGAATTTGAGAGTTTGCCCGCCATCGGAAAACAGCCGCGGGCCGTCGCCGAGCGCCAACGGGTAGACGAACAGGTGCAACTGGTCGACGAGGCCGTCGGCCATCAGTGCTCGAACCAGCATTCCGCTGCCGCTGACATAAAGGTTGCCGTCGACCCGGTCCTTGAGCTCGAGGATCGCCTGCCTGTCGTAAGGCCCGAGGATCGTCGAGTTATTCCACTCAGCGCTGTGCAGTGTCGAGGAGACCACGTACTTCGGCGAGTCGTTCATGAATGGAGCGCCTGGATCCTCCTCGGCGGTGCGGCCCGACCACGCGGGCGCGAACATCTCGAAGGTGCGACGACCCAGCAGCAGCCCCGTGCAGGATCCCATGATCCCGCCGATCGCCTCGCCCATCTTCGGATCGAACGGATAGTCCCTTGTCCACATCGGTGCGTCAATCACGCCGTCGAGCGTGATGAACTCGTGTACCAGGATCTCGCCCACGATGATCTCCTTCGTGCGATGGTGATTTGGAAGCCTTTGTGCTGCACCTCAGACCCGCTCGGGCCGCGGAACTCATCGGCGTCACGCGGCGTTGTCGAAGGCGCGACCGAGGCTCGGGTGGTTCAGCCGCCGAGCGCAGCGTCGAGGTCGTCCCAGAGATCCTCCGCGTCCTCGCAGCCGGTGCTGAGGCGGATCAGACCCGCCGGAATGTGCTCCTGGCCAGGTTGTGCGCTGCGCCGTTCCATGCACGTCTCCACCCCACCGAGGCTTGTGGCGTACCGGATGATCCGGGTCGCGCGGCAGACTCGATCCGCGGTCGCGGAGTCGGCCATTTCGTAGCTCACGATCGTGCCGAATCCGGGGTAGCGCACTCGTCCGACGGACCGGTGCTCGGCGAGTCGCGCGGCGAGCTGCTCGGCCGATGCCTGAGCCTGGCGCAATCGCAGCGCCAGCGTTCGCGAGCCGCGCAGCGCGAGGAAGCATTCGAGCATCCCGGGAGTGGCTCCGTTCAGGCTCCTCGCAGCGCGCAGCCGCTGGAGCTGTCCAGCGTCGGCGGTGACCGCCGCGCCGAGCAGCAGGTCCGAGTGCCCACCGATCAGCTTGGTCGCCGAGTGCACGACGATGTCGGCCCCGAGCTCGATCGGGCGCTGGAGCAGTGGGGTGGCGAAGGTGTTATCGACAGCCACGAGGGTCCGCGGCCCGCGCGGCGCCCCGCAGATCGCGGCGAGGTCGGCCACGTCCAGCAGCGGGTTCGACGGCGACTCCAGCCACAGCAGATCGGCCTCGGAGGCCTTCTCCAGCCAGCGCCGATCGGCCGCGGGCAGCCGCTCGACGCGCCACCCGTGATTGCGCGCGCCGGCCTCGGCGATCCCGGCGACGCCCTGGTAGCAGTCATCCCCGAGCACCAGGTGCGCGCCGCTCGGAAGCTGGCCGAGCACCGCCGCACAGGCGGCCATCCCGGACGAGAACGCCACCGCCTCTCCACCCTCGAGGCCGCCGAGCATCGCCTCGAACGACTCCCAGCCCTCGGTCGCCTCGTTGCGGCTGTAGATCCTTGGGCCACCGAGCACGTAGGTCGAGGCAGCCACCACGGGGGTATTGAGGGGTGCACCCGGCACCGGCTCGGGGCGTCCGGCCACGATCGCCCACGTTTCAGGTTTCACATCATCGCGTCGCAACATACCCGCACGCTTTCTTCGATCTATCCGCGCCGCTCGACTGTCGGTTCGCGGGCGCCTGGGACGACGAGCCCGGTCTCGTACGCGGCGACGACGGCCTGTGTCCGGTCGCGAAGCCCGAGCTTGCTGAGGACGTGACTGACGTGCGTCTTGACTGTTTCCTCGGTGACTACGAGCCGGGCTGCGATCTCGGTGTTGGACAGACCCTCCGCGACAAGACGCAGGACCTGCGTCTCGCGTGGTGTGAGCTCCTCGAGCGAGGGGACCGGCTGTGGCTTGAACATGGGTCGCTGCGCGAATTCGGTGATCAGGAGGCGGGTGATACCCGGAGCGAGCAGTGCGTCTCCCGCGGCGATGACGCGCACCGCATCGAACAGTCGCTCGGCCGTGACGTCCTTGAGCAGAAAGCCGCTTGCCCCGGCGCGGATCGCGTCGTAGACGTATTCGTCGAGGTCGAAGGTGGTCAGCACGAGAATGCGTGGCCCGCCCGGTCCCTTGCTCGCGAGCTGTCGGGTGGCTTCGATGCCGTCCATGCCCGGCATGCGGATGTCCATCAGCAGGACGTCGGGCTGCAGCTCGAGGCTGATCTGGACCGCCCGGTACCCGTCTGAGGCGGTGCCGACGACGGTGAAGTCTGGCTGGGTGTCAAGCAAACTGGCGAAGCCCGAGCGGATTACCTCGTGGTCGTCGGCGACGATGATCCGTACCGCCGGCGCGGCCGTGCTCATCAGAGCGCCTCGCTGCCGTCGCTGGGTAATGTCGCCTCGACGAGGAAGCCGCCGCCGGCGGCCGGGCCGGTTCGCAGCTTCCCACCGACGGCCGCAGCGCGTTCTCGCATACCAGACAGCCCGTGCCCGCCGGGCGCTGCGGCTAAGCGTGGGCCGGGCCCGTTGTCGCGGATCCGCAGTCTCAGGGCGTGGTCGCTGTAGCGCAGCTCGGCGTCCACCCCGGCGCCGGGGGCGTGGCGCCGAGCGTTTGTGAGCGCCTCCTGGACGATCCGGTATGCGGCGAGCTCGACACCGGGGTCGAGCGCGGCGGGCGGGCCGCTGAGGATCAAACGGGCGCCCGATGTAGATGCGTCGCGTGCTTCATCGATCAGCTCGCCGAGCTGCTCGAGGCCGGGCTGGGGCCGCAGATCCGGCGTATCCGTGTCGACATCTTCGCGCAGCACGCCGAGCAGCCGCCGCATCTCGGTGAGGGCGGACCGGGCGGTGTCGCCGATCGCAGAGAGCCGCTGAGCACCGCCGGCGGGCATTCCCGGCGTAGTCAGGCGGGCCGTCTCGGCTTGCACCGCGATCATCGAGATGTGGTGCGCGACGACGTCGTGCAGCTCGCGCGCGATCAGCGCCCGCTCACCGCGGACGGTGTGCTCGAGCAGGTCTCCGGCGGCGGCCTGGCGGGCGGCATGGTGCCTCAGCGCCTCGCCGCGCGCTCGCGCCGCGATTCCTGCGAATGCCGCCGCCGGCGCCAGCGACGCGAGCAGCACGGTGAGCACTCCGGCCTCTGACCCGCTGGGGACCGGCTGAGTCAGCGCCACGACCACGAAGCCGATCGGAAGGCAGACAGCGATTGACTGTGCTCGGGCTCGTGGTGACCCTCCACGGGCCAATCGATACAGGACGACCAGCCCCGCGGCGAGCGCTGCAACGCTCAGGGTGTGGAACAGCACGAGCGACACGACGCTCGCCGCCGCGACGGCAACCGCGGCCGCAGCCTCGGGCGCGAAGGCCGACGGCATCGTCGTCGCGAGAGCGACGATGCAGAGTACGAGGCCACGCTGCGCGCTCACGCCGGTGAGAGCCGAGCGCACGATCGACTCAACCGACGCAAGCAAGCCGAGCAGCACGCCGGCCAGCACCGGCGCAGCGACGGCTGCGGTTAGCCGCCGTTCGTGCTCCGCGCGTGCGCGGTGCCAGGTATCTGCCACGACCACGCGTGCCATTGTCGCTGCTGGCATCCGCGCCGGCGTCCCTCTGGACAGCCATCCGGCGATCCCCCACAGGAGTGACGCGCGCCCGGCGCCGTAGCTCGCGTCCGCTACGGCCAAGATGGCTCGCCTGCGCGACGACAGACCGGCGTTTGCCGCCTACCTTTCCGGCATGGAAGCCACTATCGAAGTCAACAGCGTCCGCAAGCGATTCGGACAGGCGATCGCCCTTGACGGGCTGTCTTTTACCGTCGCGCCGGGGAGCGTGACCGGGTTCGTCGGTCCGAACGGCGCGGGGAAGTCGACGACGATGCGCGTCATCGTCGGGCTCGATGCGGTCGACGAGGGCAGTGCGCTGATCGGCGGACGCCCGTACGCGAGCCTGCGTCACCCGCTCCGGCACGTCGGCTCGCTGCTCGACGCGGCGGCCCTGCAGCCGAGCCGCACCGCGCGCAACCATCTACTCTGGCTTGCCCATTCGCAGGGACTCTCGGCTCGTCGGGTCGATCAGGTGATCGAGCAGGCTGGGCTTCAGTCGGTGGCGCGGCGCAAGGCCGGCGGCTTCTCGCTCGGGATGCGCCAGCGGCTTGGGCTCGCGGCGGCGATGCTGGGCGATCCCCCGATCCTGATTCTCGACGAGCCATTCAATGGCATGGATCCGGAGGGCATCGTGTGGATGCGCGGCTACCTGCGCTCACTGGCCGCCGAGGGCCGGGCGGTGCTCGTCTCGAGCCATCTGATGAGCGAGCTCGAGGACACCGCCGGCCATCTGGTGGTGATCGGCCGTGGCAAGCCCGTGGCCGACAGCAGCGTCGCGGATCTGATTGCAGCAGCATCCGATGGCCGCGTCACGCTGCGGACGAGCGCGCGAGGAGAGGCGATGACCGCGCTCGCGAGAGCGGGCGCCACCGTCGCCGCCACCGCTCCCGACACGCTCACGGTCTCCGGCCTGGCCTCGGAGCGGATCGTGGAGGTTCTCGGCCAGAGCGGCGTGCCCTTCTCCGAGGTGGCCGCGCATCGCTCGAGCTTGGAGGAGGCCTACATGGAGCTGACGCGCGACGCTGTCGAGTTCCGCGCGGCCGAGCCCGAGCCGTCGACCCAGAGCGCCGAGGCGGCACGATGAGCGTCACCTCCGCTCCATATCGCTCTGAGATGCCGGACGGTCGCGACGGCTTCGGGGAGCTGCTGCACGCGGAGTGGACGAAATTCCGCACCGTGCGCGGCTGGGTGATCACCGCCGTCGCTGCGGCGCTCCTGATCGTCCTGTTCGCCTACCTCGGCACCTTCCACCACGAGGACGGCGGCATCTGTGTCGGTGCGAACCCCGCGTCGGGGACGTGCCAGAGCTTCGCTCACCCCACTCCTCCGCTCGGGCCAGGCGGCGAGGCGGTCACCGACACCTACTCCTTCGTGCACCGCACGCTCGCGGGAGACGGCAGCATCACCGTGCGCGTGAGCTCGCTGAGCGGTCGCGTCCAGGCCGGCAACGGCAACGCGGCCAGCGCGACCGACATGGCCGGCGCGTCGGGCCAGGTGCAGCCGTGGGCGAAGGCCGGCCTGATCCTCACCGCCACCACCAAGCCGGGCTCCGCGTACGCCGCGGTCATGCTGACGGGCGCGCACGGGGTGCGGATGCAGTACGACTACACCCACGACGCCGCCGGCCCAGCCGTGCACACGCCTCGCTGGTTGCGCCTAACGAGGTCGGGTACGACGCTGACCGGCTATCAGTCAGCGGACGGGAGGACATGGACCAGAGTCGGCTCCGCTCATCTCGCGAGCTTGCCGCAGATCGTGCAGGCCGGTCTGTTCGTCACGTCCCCCCCGACGGCGCCGGCCGAGCAGGCACTCGTGCCGGGTAGCGGCGGCGTGGCCACGGGCGCGACCGCCACCTTCGGCTGGCCTGATCTCCAAGGTGGATGGTCGCCTGGAGGATGGGCCGCTGAGAACGTGGGGGCCAACGTCGACAATGCGGTGCTCCCGACCCTAAGCTCAGTCGGCAGCCGGCGTTCCGGCTCCGGCTTCACGATCACTGGGTCAGGAGACATCGCGCCTTCGGTCGGCGGCGGCGAAACCGATAAGAACGCCCTCACCGGCGTGTTCGTCGGCCTGATCGCGCTGATCGTGCTGGCTGTCATGTCGATCACCGGTGAGTACCGCCGGGGGCTGATCCACACCACCCTCACCGCGAGCCCGCGCCGAGGGCGAGTGCTGATCGCCAAGGCGGTCGTCATCGCGGCGGTCGCGTTCGTCGCCGGTGCTGCGGCGGCCGCGGTCTCGATCCCGCTGGGGAACCACATCCTGCGCGCGAACGGCAACTATGTCTATCCGGCCGGCACGCTCACCCAGTTGCGCGTGGTCCTGGGGACGGGGGCGCTCGTCGCGCTGGCCGCGGTACTCGCCCTGGCGCTCGGGACCGCGCTGCGTCGCGGCGCCGGAGCGGTCACCGCGGCGATCCTGCTGGTCGTCCTGCCCTACATGCTCGCGTTCGCCTCCGCTCTGCCCGCGGGCGCATCGCAATGGCTGATGCGGATCACGCCCGACGCCGCGTTCGCGGTCCAGCAGACGCTGCCGCAATACCACCAGGTCGCCTACCTCTATACGCCCTCAGAAGGCTTCTACCCGTTGGCGCCCGGAATTGGCTTGGCGGTCCTCGCCGCGTACGCACTCGTCGCGTTGCTGGTCGCACACCGCCTGCTTCGTACCCGCGACGCATGAGCGAGGCGCTCCACGCCGAGTGGACGAAGGCCAGAACCGTCGCCGGCACGGGCTGGCTGCTGCTCGGCGCGATCGTGCTGACCGTCGGCCTGAGCGCCGTGGTGGCGCTCGCGGTTAGCTATAGCTCCACAGGCTCGGGCCAGGACATCACCAAGCTCAGCCTCGCCGGCGTCGACATCGGTCAGGCGGTAGTCGCGATCCTGGCGGTGCAGACGATCGCCGGCGAGTACAGCAGCGGCATGATCCACATCACGCTGACGGCGATGCCCAACCGCCTCGCCTTGCTGGCGGCCAAGGCAGCGATCGTCAGCGCGCTGGTGCTGGCGGCGGGAGCGGTCGCCGTACTCGGGAGCCTTTACGCCGGCCGGCTGATCCTCCCCGCCCACGGTTTCACGGCCGCGCACGGATACGCGCTCCTCGCGTTGACCCACGGCCTGACACTGCGCGCCGCCCTCGGCTCTGTCCTCTACCTCGCCCTGGTGGGGCTGCTCAGCCTTGGGGTCGCCGCCGCCGTCCGCGACTGCGCAACTGCGATCGGGATCGTGCTCGGGCTGCTGTACCTGTTCCCGATCCTCGCCCACCTCGTCGGCGGTCCGAGCCTGCAGCGCCACCTCGAGCAGATCGGGCCGATGACGGCGGGGCTCGCGATCCAGGCCACCACAAACCTTCACCACCTCCCGATCGCACCATGGGCAGGCCTCGCCGTTCTAGCCGCATGGGCAGCCGCGGCTCTGCTCGCCGGCGCTGTCCTGCTCAGGCTCCGCGATGCGTGAGCCGGCCGCTCTAACCTCTGAGGTCATGAGAGCGATCCAATTCGATCAGTTTGGCGGCCCCGAGGTTCTGCGCGTCGTCGAGGTGCCCGATCCCCACCCGGCGGCCGACCAGATTCGCGTAGTCGTCAGGGCGGTCGGGATCAACCCGGTCGATTGGAAGATCCGCAGCGGGATGATGGGCGGCGAGCTGCCGCGGTTCACCGGGCTCGACGTTGCGGGAGTGGTGGACGAGGTCGGTGAGGCGGTCACCGACGTGACGGCGGGCGACGAGGTGTTCGGCCCGGCGGTGGGGGGCGCCGGCGCCGCGGACCGGGCGATTCTCGAGAACTACGCGCGGATCC
>Ga0302326_10027166_pt1 | contig 11545 bp, 9 predicted proteins | sample Palsa_T0_3_FD_202264 | JGI IMG/M metagenome (GOLD analysis project Ga0302326, IMG submission 202264) | Peat permafrost microbial communities from Stordalen Mire near Abisko, Sweden - Palsa_T0_3 | ecosystem: Environmental > Terrestrial > Soil > Palsa > Peat permafrost | place: Sweden: Abisko...
GTTCTGGCGGTTGCGCTGCTTACCGGATTGTTCATGGTGCACTACGAAAAGGGACCCAACCCGCATTCCCCGGTGATAGGATTTCTCGCGCCCGACGGCGCCGCTGCCAGGGCTGGCGTGCACGTGGGCGATAAAGTGGTCCAGATCGACAACACCACCGATCCAACCTGGGAACAGATATTTATCAAGAGCACCATGAATCCGAAACAACCGCTGGATGTATGGGTGCTGCGGAACGGCGAGCATTTGCACCTGACGCTCACGCCGGCGATTGAAGAGAAGCAGGGTATCGGCAATGCAGGATGGCAGGAGGAAACCGACATCGAGCTGGCGGCCGTAAGGAAGGACATGGACGGCGCGCGCGCCGGACTTCAGCGCGGCGACATTCTGGTGAGTGTGAACGGCCAGCCGCTGCGGTCGATTCCGCGCTTGAACGAGATTGAAAACGAAACCAAAGGGGCGCCTCTGGATCTGGTCTACTCGCGCGACGGTCAACAACACCGGGTCACGGTCACGCCCGCCTGGCGCGACATCGAAGGGCAAGGTTCGCGCTGGATTATCGGTCTGACGCTGCAGCCGCGGGTGGAAATCACCAAGCTCGCGTTGCCCGCGGCGTTGTCTGAATCCTGGCGCCAGAACCTGCTGAACACCCAGATGATTGTCAAGTCGCTCGCGGGCATTGTGGAGCGGAAAATGTCGGCCAAATCGCTGCAGGGCCCTATTGGCATAGCCCAGATGTCGGGAGACGCTGCGCGAGAAGGCCCGATTCCCTACTTCCTTCTGATGGCCGCGGTCAGCCTCAATCTGGCAATTTTCAATTTGCTGCCGGTGCCGATTCTCGATGGCGGCGTGATGCTGATGCTGTTCGTGGAGATGCTCCTCCGCCGCGACCTGGACATGAAGGTCAAAGAGACCGTGGTCAAAGTGGGCTTCGTGTTCCTGATGTTCGTGGTGGTGTTTGTGATCTACAACGACATCTCGAAGATCTTCCCGCCTGGGTAAACCCGTGCCGAAAATCTTGGTGACCGGGGGCGCCGGGTACATCGGCTGCATCACAACACGCCATTTACAAGAGCGCGGTTTTAACGTGCTCGTGATCGATGACTTGTCACGGGGCCATCGGGAGAATGTCGCCCCGGAGCTGCTGCACGTACTGCGATTACAAGACACAGACGGTGTGGCGCGTTTGCTCGACGGCACGGATGCGGTGGTTCATTTCGCGGCCCACAGCGCCGTCGGCGAATCCATGCGAGAGCCGGAGCTGTATTTTTCAAACAACGTGGGCGGCACCGCGTCGCTGCTCGAAGCCATGGCGCGAGCCGGTGTGCGCCGCCTGGTGTTTTCGTCGACCGCCGCCGTCTATGGCGACCCCGAAAAGGTTCCCATTCCCGAGGAAGCCCGTATATTGCCGGTCAATCCGTATGGGGAATCGAAAGCCATCGTAGAAAAGATCCTGCGCGAGCTGGATCATTATCGAGGTCTACGCGCGGTCGCCCTACGCTACTTCAACGCCAGCGGGGCGGAACCGGACGCGGGGTTGGGCGAGGCGCACGATCCGGAAACTCACCTGATCCCGCTCCTCTTCCGCGCCGTTGTAACCGGCGAACCGATTCAGATTTTTGGCGACGACTACGCGACGCCCGACGGCACCTGCGTTCGCGACTACATCCACGTGAGCGATCTGGCGGCGGCGCACCTGGCCGACTTAGATCACTTGATAGGGGGCGGCGCATCCGCGTCCTTCAACGTAGGCACCGGCAAGGGACAAACCGTGATGGAGGTGCTGCGCGCGGTGGAGCAAGTTACCGGGAGGCGAGTGCCCTATAAGATCGCGCCGCGCCGCGACGGCGATCCCACTGAGTTGGTGGCGGACTCAACGAAGCTCCAGAAGACGCTGGGCTGGGAGCCGCAGCGAAGTGGAATCGAGGAAATCGTGCGTGACGCGTGGGCCTACTATCAGCTAAAATTTACTTAGGATGCGATGGATATCCATCACGTTGATCGCTTTGCTGCTGGCAAGCGTTCAATGCTTGTCGGCCTGCACGCTCGCATCCTGCGCTCCATCGTCCCGGGATGCTCAGCTTCCGCCGTGTCACCGGCATCATCAGGTTCCGGTCTCTAATCATCCAGACAACTGCGATCACCAGAAGGCGGTCAACGCTCCTGACGCGGACCTGGACCTCGCGCAGTTGGGATTCGCTCCAACGCCGTCTGTTATACCGGCCCCGATCGCCGCCGTACCAGCTAGCTTGCCCGAGCCCTTGGTTCTGGATTATCCACCCGGACTCACCGCGTTCTCCGTCCTCCGCATCTGAGCCACTTCTCCGTCTCCGCATCGTAGTTTGTCAGCACTGAATATCAAGAGGAGAATTGGTATGTCCAATCGCAGGAATTTTTTTGCCCGAATCGCCACTGCCGGCGCCGGGCTGTTAGGCGTTCAAAAACTCAACGCGCAGCTCGCTGCGGCGAACCTTCCCATTGAGACTCCGGATCTGCCCAAGCTTCCGTGGCACATGGTGGATGGCGCGAAAGAATTTCGCCTCACAGCCGAAGTGGTTCACGCCGACTTCGGTTCTGGGCGCGCCGTGGACGCGTGGGGTTTCAACGGCACGATCCCCGGCCCCAGCATCGAAGTGAACGAAGGCGACCGGGTGCGCGTGGTCTTCGAGAACCATTTGCCGGAGATGACCGCGCTCCACTGGCACGGGTTGGAGGCGCCTGTAGCGATGGAAGGCAGCGTAGGTCTGGGCCAGGATCCGGTGCCGCCGGGCGGCAGTTACACGTACGAGTTCACGTTGAATCAGCACGGGACGTTGTTCTATCACTCGCACTTCTCGATGCAAGAGATGATGGGCCTGATCGGCTTCCTGGTCGTTCATCCGCGAACGCCCTATGCTCCGCAGGTTCACCGCGACTTTGGCCTGATCATTCAGGAATGGCAGATCCTGCCGAACAACACTGTGCCCAACAGCATGGCCATGGAGTTTAATTGGCTCACCTTCAACGGCAAGGCCGGCCCCGCCACGACGCCGATGCTGGTGAAGCAGGGTGAGCGGGTGCGCATACGCCTGGTGAATATGGGGATGGATCATCATCCGATTCACTTGCACGGCAATCAGTTCGTGGTTACCGGGACCGAAGGCGGGCGTGTGCCGGAGCAGCAATGGCATCCGCAAAACACTGTGCTGGTAGGGGTGGGACAAGCACGCAATCTGGAGTTCGACGCCAAACATCTCGGCGACTGGATGATGCACTGCCACATGCCGCATCACATGATGAATCAGATGGTCTCGATGGCGGGCCCGATGACGCCGCCGGGACACGCCAAGATGATGAGCAGCAGCACCATTGGCTTGTATCCAATGGACGACCCCGCCAAGAAATCCGTCAAGGGTTATCCGCAGGATATGTGGATGCCCATGGACGATATGTTCGAGAAGCCCGAGACGATCGGCCTGCGCAAGGGCTGGAGCGGCGCCATGATGGGCATGATGACCATCGTGCGGGTGCTGCCTCCCGCGCTCTACGACCAGATTCAGGAGCGCATCCAGCAGGCGGCGGGCGGAGCGCGCGCATGAAGGGGAATTGGTTTCTTATCGCGCTTGCCATTCCGGCCTGGGCGCAGCAGCCACTTGCCCTAGCGGACCTGGAGCGTATGGCGCTGGCGGTCAGTCCCAGCTTCGCGCAAAGTCAGAGCGAAGTGCATGCCGCCGCGGGCCGGGCACAACAGGCCGGACTGTATCCGAATCCAGTACTGGGAGCGAGCGGCGATCATGTGGCCGGCGGCCCCTACCTACGCGGCGGCGACCTCGGCGGCTTTGTTGAGCAGCGAGTGGTGATGGCCGGGAAGCTGGGTCTGCAACGCAAGGCCGGAGAACAAACCCGCCTGGCGGCGGAACAGATGCAGGAAGCCGAGCGGCTGCGCGTGCTGACAGCGATTCGGCAACTGTACTATCGTGCCTTGGGCGAACAACAACTCGTCGCGGTTCGCAAAGAGATGACCGAAGTTGCCGGACGCACTGCTAAGACGCGGCGGGAGCTGGCCAACCTGGGTCAAGCGGATCGTCCCGATGTGCTGGCTGCGGATATCGAGGCGGGGCGCACGGAACTGGGCGTTACGATGGCGCAGAATGCGCTCGACCAAACTTGGCGCGAGATTTCCGCCATGGTGGGGCAGCCAGTATCGTCGGTAACGGGCGATTTCGAAGCGGTTCCCAAAGTCGATGCGGACGCCGCCCTAGCCGCCATCTATGCGGGGAATCCGGAATTGCGCGTGGCCGAGGCTGATCGTGCCGGCGCTGAGCTGCAACTCCATCGCGCACGCGTCGAAAACATTCCCGACATCATGCTGCGTGGCGGCGTTCGGTACAACCGGGCAGCGGCGGTTCCCGGATTGCCCGCCGCCCTTGGGACCGAAGGTTTTTTCGACGTCGGTGTTCAGGTTCCGCTATTTAATCGCAACCAGGGAAGCATCGCCGCCGCCACCGGCGAGGCTGAGAGAGCACGCTTGGAGAGCGCGCGAGAGAGGCTGGCGCTCGCACGCCGTTTTGCGGCAGTCTATAAGGAATACAGAGACGCCATGGACACGTCGGCGCGCTATCGGGATGCGATGATTCCCGCCGCTCGCGAAGCCTATGAAATGTACCTGAGCAATTTCACTAACATGGCCGCGCCGTATCCCCAGGTATTGCTCACGCAGAGGAATCTATTCCAACTCCAGGAGGAGTATGTGATGGCACTCGTCGCGGCGTGGCGCGGCGCGGTCGAGATTGAAGGGCTCTTGGTGACGGAATAGCTGGGGTTATTGTCCGCTCACCGCCAGCGCGGGCGCTTCCTCGGCACTGGCTTGCACTATTGCGGCCTTGCTGCTGTCGAATTCGCCCTCCCATTTTGCAACCACGATGGTGGCGACGGCGTTTCCCGTGATGTTGGTAAGGCTACGCATCTCCGACATGAAACGGTCGACGCCCAGCAGCAGCGTGATCCCGGCGACGGGCACCGTGTGCAATGAAGAGAGGGTCGCAGCCAGCGTGATGAAGCCGCCGCCGGTGACAGCAGCCGCGCCCTTGGAGGTCAGCATCAACACCAGCAGCAGTTGGATCTCTTGAGCCGCGCTCATGTGAGTATTGGTGGCCTGCGCCACGAACAGTGCCGCGATAGTCAGATAAATCGACGTGCCGTCCAGGTTGAAGGAATAGCCCGACGGCACCACTAATCCCACCACCGATTTCGCGCAGCCCAGTTTTTCAAGTTTCACCATCAGCGATGGCAGGGCGGCCTCCGAAGTGGAGGTACCGAGGACAATCAGCAGCTCTTCCTTCAGGTACTTGAGCAATCTCCAGACACGGAAACCGTATAGCCTCGCGATAGCGCCCAATACCCCGAACACAAATACGGCCGAGGTCGCGTAGAAGCACAGCATCAGACTCGCCATCGATTCCAGCGTTTTGATGCCGTATCTGCCGATCGTGAACGCCATCGCTCCGAAAGCCCCCAGCGGCGCGAGGTACATGATGAAGCCGATCATTTTGAACAGAATCTGACCGATGTATTGAAATCCTTCGAGCACCGGCTTGCCCTTTTCAAACGAAGCCAATGCCAGACCGAACAGGATGGCGATCAATAAGATTTGCAGAACCTCGCCCTGGGCGAATGCGCTGAACATCTGATCGGGAATAATGTTCAGGATGAAGTCGACGGCGCTCACTTGCTGCGCGGGCTTGGTGTATTGCGCGACCGCCTTGAGATCCAGAGTATCGGGATTGGCGTTGATGCCCGCGCCGGGTTTGACGACGGTAACGACCACCAGACCAATGATCATAGCAACGGTGCTCACCGCCTCGAAGTACAGCAAGGCTTTGATCCCCACGCGTCCCAGCTTCTTCATGTCACCCATGCCCGCAATCCCGGTAACCACCGTCGTAAAGATGACGGGTCCAATCATCATGCGGATCAGCTTGATGAACCCGTCCCCCAACGGTTTCATTGTTTCGGCCAGCGGGGGATCGAAAAAACCTAGCCCGATGCCGAGCGCGATGGCAATCAGAACCTGAAAATACAGCGCGCGATAAATCGGGCGATGTGCGGCGGTCGGCGGAGGGGGAGCTGCTTCTGCCATAGGCTCACTACAATTCTAGGGCGCAAACCTCGAGGCCGTGCAGGGTCACCGTTCCCTACACGAGCCGTGCGTAGTACCCTAACGGCATGTCCTTCGCGAACTGGGTAGAAGTCGCAGTGCTGTTCGTGATCCTGATTTCAGGCTTCCGCGTGGCCCGGGAGTATGAACGCGCCGTGGTGTTTCGGTTGGGCCGCTACTCAGGGTTGCGCGGGCCAGGGTTGTTCTGGCTTATCCCATTGGGCATCGAGAACGAAACGCGTATCGGTTTGCGCATCGTCACCAACCCCATCGAGCAGCAGGAAACTATCACTCGGGATAGTGTGACGGTGAAGGTCAACGCGGTGCTTTGGTTTCGCGTCAGCGATCCCGAGAAAGCTGTACTGAAAGTGGAGAACTTTCGGGTAGCGGTGCAGCAGGTGGCCCTTACCAGTCTGCGCAACGTCATCGGCCAGCATGACTTGGACGAAGTGCTGAAGGAGCGCGATAAAATCAATACTCTGCTCCAGAAGAACGTGGTGGAAACCACTACTCCATGGGGAGTTACGGTCGAGCTATTGGAAATGAAGGATGTGGAAATCCCTCAGGATATGCAGCGGGTGATGGCCATGGAGGCCGAGGCGATGCGCGAAAAACGCGCGCGCATCATCAAGGCGGAAGCGGAGCTGGAAGCATCGCAGAAGCTGGCCGACGCCGCGCAGTTGATGGTAGGCAACCCGGCGGCGCTGGAATTGCGGCGGATGCAGATGGTCTCCGAAGTGGGCGCGGAAAACAACAGCACCACGGTGATCATGATCCCGGCTGATTTTGTGCACTTTGCGGGGAGCCTGTCGAAGTTTCTGGAGGGGAAAGGATCGGCCTAAACTTGCCCTTATGATACACCCTTTAAAATGCCTCTATCCTTAGCGTATGCTGCCCTTTCGAAAAATCCTTTTCCCGGTAGATTACTCGGAGCCTTGTGAGGCCATCGTGCCCTATGTTGCGGAAATGCAGCGCCATTTTTCCGCGGAGTTGAGCCTGGTTCACGCCTACGGCGCGGAGGCGCTGGCTTACAGCCCTCTGCCGATCACCGACCCGGAGCTGCCCGAGCAGGCTCGCGCATTGGCGGAAGAGCGGTTGAGGGAATTCGCGCAAGCCAACTTTCCTGGGCTGCACGTGGAGTTGTACTCGGGAATTGGAGAACCCGGCGGAGTTATCGACGACGTGGTTCGGCATCAAGGCGCCGATCTTGTGATGTTGCCCACGCACGGCCGCGCGCCTCTGCGACGCCTCTTGCTGGGATCGGTAACGGCCAAGGTCTTGCACGATCTGACCGTGCCGGTTTGGACCGGCCATCCGCTAAGGATTCCTTACACTGCAATCCTGGCCGCGGTCGATATCAGCGACGAAGCCGAGGGCGTCATACGCGCCGCGGCCTCATTCGCGGCCAGTTACCGGGCCGAGTTATCGCTAACCTACGTCATGGAGATGCCGCCGGTCAGTATTGAGACCGCCTTTGGTCCTTACCGCGACGATTTCATGGCTGCCGCCGATACCCGTGTCACCCAGTTGAAGAAAAAGGCCGGCGTCAGCGCGCCCCACACTATTCTTGACGGACCAGTACCCTGGGCGATCCGCGACGAGGCTCTGCGCCTCAGCGCCGACCTCATCGTGACCGGCCGCGGCGAGGTGCTAGGCACTTTCAGCCGCCTGTGGTCGCACCTGTATCCAATCGTCCGCCACGCACCTTGTCCCGTTCTAAGTATCTGAATGACCCGCAAGGACGTTACTCTTCTTGTGCTGGCCACCATTGGAGCCGTGTTAGTGCATGGCTACCATCCCGCTGTCGAAGATGGCGAGCTGTACCTTCCAGGAATCAAGAAAGCCCTTAATCCCGCGCTTTACCCGTTCAACGACGAGTTTTTCATGTCGCATGCGCGCCTGACATTCTTCGATGAATTGGTGGCGGCCTCCGTTCGCGTCACGCATCTACCGTTCGACTACGTCATTTTCTTCTGGCACCTCGTCTGCATATTCGCTTTGCTCTTGGGGTGCTGGCGGGTGTCTCGCGCCTGTTTCAAAGAGCCGCTGGCACAGTGGGGGAGCATTGCCCTGGTCGCGGCGCTGCTGACGATCCCGGTTGCGGGAACGGCGCTATACATCATGGATCAGTATCTGACCCCGCGGGACCTCTCGACCGCCGGGATCATGCTCGCCTTAGCCGACGCCCTGGAACACAGAATCTTGCGGGCCGGTATTTGGATCGTCCTGATTGCCACGATTCATCCGCTCATGTCAGTGTTCGGCATCGGACTGCTGATTCTCCTGTATATCGAAGAGCGCCGTTTAGCAGCGCTGGGCTCCGCGCGTCGAGAGGCGGGGGGCATCACGATTTTTCTGCTGCCGGTGTTACTATCCCTTCAGCCCGTTTCGAGCGTGTACCGCGGCGTTCTGGACACCTCTCACGCTTACTTTCTGGTGGTTCGCTGGGAATGGTACGAGTGGGTGGGGATCTTTGCTCCGCTGGCGATGTTGTGGGCGATTGCCCGCTACGGCCAGGCCCGCGGCCGCCGTGAGATCGTGGCCCTCTGTCGCGCGTTGGTGATCTTTGGGTTGATTACCTTCGCCGCCGCGCTGCTGGTGTCGATTCCTCGGCTCGCAGGTCTGGCCTTCCTGCAGCCGATGCGCAGCCTCCACTTGATTTTCATCCTGCTTTTTGAACTGCTCGGCGGCATTCTTGCGGAATCCGTATTGAAGTCGCATGCGTGGCGCTGGGTGGCTCTGCTGACGCCCATTTGCCTGGGCATGTTCCTGGTGCAGCGCCAGTTATTCCCCGCAACTGAGCATTTGGAGCTGCCGGGAAGATCCGGCAGCAATTCTTGGGTCCAAGCGTTTAATTGGATTCGCGAGAACACTCCGAATGACGCGATCTTTGCGCTCGATCCAAATTATATGAACATAGACGGGGAAGATGAACACGGATTTCGCGACCTAGCCGAGCGCAGCGCCTTGGCGAATTTTCATGACAGAGGCGCCGTCAGCATGTTTCCCGCTTTGGCGCGGGACTGGTATGAGCAGGATCGGGCACAGCGGGGCTGGCGAACGTTCCAGGCGCCGGACTTCCAGCGCCTCCGGCAGGATTATGGAGTGACCTGGGTGGTCTTGCAGCGCCCCGGTGCGCCAAGTCTCGTGTGTCCTTTTCGCAATGACGTGGTGATGGTTTGCCAGATTCCATAGCCGCCCGCTGGGTCAAATAGTCACTTGGGGGATTCCACACAACCGTGGGTGATCGCACGCAACCAAACAACCTCTGCAAGCGCGCAGCAACGGATTTTCACCTGTTTGCGGATGGAATCGCAAATGCCTTAAGCATAATGATCGCTTAGGGGATGGGTTCTTCTCGGAACCTGTCGCGCAGGGTGATTGGCCTCCCCTGCGTAGCGGCGGTTTCCCTCGGGGCGCCGCCGTCCCCCTTTTGGTCTTTAAGGGGGTTGCATACATGTTCCGCTGGTTGATCGCGGGTATTTTGTTCGCGGCCGCTGGTTCGGCGGCGGATCGGGTTGAGGGCCGAATTACTGTCAACCGCGACGTCCTACCGATCCTCGAAAAGAATTGCCAGGGCTGTCACCGGCCGGGGCAGATTGCACCGATGTCATTCCTCACTTATGAAACCACGCGGCCCTGGGCACCGCAGATAAAAGCTGTGGTCGCGGCCAAGAAGATGCCTCCCGCCGTCACGAGTCCGCATTACATCGTCCTGACGAAAGAAGACGGATTAACCCAGACGGAAATTGACGTCATCGTACAGTGGGTCGACGAAGGCGCGGCGGAGGGAACGGCTCAGCCAGCTCGAAAGAAGCTCGCGAGGTAGAAGCCGGACGCGATTTTCACTTTGTGTTCAAGCTCAAGGATCATAGCTTCACGGCAGGGCTAAGCCGCGCGGAAGGGCCCGGCGTAAACGATTTTCGGCACCGTATGCTGGGTGCTGCCTCTTTGTCCGGGTGGTTATCACTTCGTCGTTCGAGGACCTACAACGAATCCCACACATACGCCGCGAAGTCGCGCCGGTCCGTGAAGCCCATTTGCTGGTATAGCCGGATCGCGCCTGTATTGGCCGACGTCACCGTGAGTCCTATAGTGCGGCATCCGTACGCCGCCAGTGCGAGCATAGATCTCCGCAGCAGCGCGTAGCCGACGCCTCTGCCGCGCTGCGCCGGCGTCACGCAGATTTGGGTAATGTGTCCCGTATCGTGGGCCACCAGACTCACGAGCGAAATGCCGCAGAGCGCACCTTTGGCATCGTGGGCAGCGTAAGCGGCCGGCGCGAAAAACGTCCCGCATCCCGGATACTGCACGATGTTGCTTAGAAACCGCCGCGCCCCGCTGGGCGAGCGGTACTGATCGTTGATCTCGCTGTCGACGTGGCCGCGATACGCCGCTGCCACCAGCCGCGCGGAATCGTCCTGCTTGGCGTCCGTCCACTGCGCGAAGGCGATCCCCTCCGGATCGTTCGCCGTGAGTGCCAAGGCTTGCGCCGCGGGTGCTTCCAGGAACCGCCGCGGATAGGAGCGGAACCGGGACGCAAACGGCAGCTTGCGCGTGAGCGGCGCTTCCAAGAGCAGCAACTGGGTCTCAACCCGATGCACTCCGGGCGACCGCCACAATGCTTCGAGCGTAGCCTCGATCAGCGCATTCTCGCGTGCTGTCGTGCGGTCACCCTCGCGCACATATAGATCGCCAATCAGTCCCTTCTTTTCTTCCCGAATGTAATAGGAATACCCGATGGTCCGCCTGCCGTCGAGCAGCGCGAAGCCGTTGAGCGCCTGCATCTCGACGAACCGCCGAACCAGGTCGGCGGAAGGCTCAAAATCCCAATCGAGCGCCGTCCGCCATGCCGCGGTCTCTTCTTCCAGCAGGGGCGCAAGGTCCAGAGCCGAGATCCGTCGCAGGTCAACGACCAGGTGATCCGGCGATTCCGGCCATGCAGCCATACAATGCCTACATTATCCCAGGAACCTATGGCCCTAGGGTTCACGGCGACCCCCCTTATTCCATGCGCTGGAGCCACGCCCCCGGCCAGTAAGTTACGTTTTCCGTGAGAGGGCTGTCGTGCGAAAGCCAGCTCGGCTGCTGCTGGCGGAACTCGGGATGCCGCGCCGCAAACGCATTGGCTGCCTCGAAGGGGTTATCCGTTTTCCATCCGGGCAGCGCGCGTGGCACGTCGGACAAGTCCTTCATGATGCCGTCAGTGGCGACGATATACGATCCGATTGTCACCAGGGGAGCGTAGCACTCGAGTTCACGCTCGACGTGTTCACGTGTGTGGTCGGAATCGAGAATCACCAGCACTGGCCCCGCCGAGCCGGCCAGGGTTGCTACCTGAGACACTACTCGTGGATCGGTAGAGTCGCCTTCCACCAAGGAAATACGAGGCGATAGCGGATGTTGGCA
>Ga0302326_10027167_pt1 | contig 11545 bp, 7 predicted proteins | sample Palsa_T0_3_FD_202264 | JGI IMG/M metagenome (GOLD analysis project Ga0302326, IMG submission 202264) | Peat permafrost microbial communities from Stordalen Mire near Abisko, Sweden - Palsa_T0_3 | ecosystem: Environmental > Terrestrial > Soil > Palsa > Peat permafrost | place: Sweden: Abisko...
CAAGCCGTCGGTCGTCACGGTCACGGCGCCGTCGACGTCCGTGCGCCAGGTGCGCGCCCCGACGGCCGCCAGGGCGGCCAGGGTGGCCGGGTGCGGATGCCCGAATCGGTTGCGCCGCCCGACCGAAATCACGGCTTCACGCGGAGCCACGGCCGCCAGAAACGCCGGAGACGACGACGTGGCGCTGCCGTGGTGCCCGACCTTGAGGACGTCGGCTCGCAAGCGGTCCCGCGCCGCCGAGAGCAGAGCGCTCTCCTCGTCGTGCTGCGCGTCGCCGACCATGAGGATCGCGCGCGCCCCGAAGACGAACCGCAAGACGAAGGAGTTGTCGTTGGCCTCGGCGTCGGGGGAGTACGCGGGGCACGGGGCGAGGACGTCGATCCGCGCGCCCCCGAGCACCCGCTCGCCGCAAAGCTCGCCCGGCCGCAGCACGGCGGTGCCGCGAGCGCGTGCGGAGCCGATGACGGCCGCGTAGCCGCCGGCCAGGTGGTCCCCCTCGCCTTCCCCCGTGTCCCACAGGGCGCCGGCGCGCACCGTCTCGAGCCCCGAGACCAGGCCCCCGAAGTGGTCGGGGTGCGGATGGGTGAGGACGACCGCGGCGAGCGACGCACGGCGCCGAGCTCGAAGCTCGGGGGCGAGGACACGAGCGCCGACGTCGATGGGGCTGCCGACCAGGCCTCCGCCATCGACGACCATCGCTTCACCGTCGGGGAGGTCGATGATCGCGGAGTCGCCCTGCCCCACGTCGAGAAACGTCACGCGAAGCACGCCTCGCGGCGCGCCCGCCCGGCGCGCCATCACCTCGAGCAGGAGCACCGTGGCTGCGGCCAGCGCGACCGACGCCGCAAGGATCCGCGACCGCAACGCCACCGCGGCCATGCCGCACACAAGCGCCGCGAACTGCCACGGCGTGGGCTGGGGCAGCTGGACGGTGAGCGCCGGTGCCGAGAAGACGCGGGCGACGGCGCGCACCAGGAGGAGCGCCCCGGACGCGGCGACGGCGCACCCCCGCTCGGCCTGGGGCCACCACCCGAGGAGCGCATGCGCGAGACACAGCGGAAGCGCGACCGATTCGCCCAGCGGGACCGCCAGGAGATTGGCGACGGCGCCACCGATCGGCATCGTGGGCGCGAACCGCGCCAGGATCGGCGCGCAGGGGAGCGACGCAGCGAGCGTCGTCGCGGTGGCGAGCATCACGCCCCCGAGCCGCGCGGGTGCCCGCGCCTGGAGCGCATGGCCGAGCGGCCGCGCGTACACGAGCAGACCCGCCGTGGCCGCCGCCGAGAGCGCGAACGACAGGTCGAAGGCGACCAAAGGATCGACCAGGGCCATCACGACGACCGAGACGCCGAATGCGCGCCCCGCATCGCCCCGACGGTCGAGGGCGCGCGCCCCGAGCGCGGCCGTGGCCATCCACGCCGCACGAACGGTGGAACCCCCGCCGCCGGCAAGGTCGGCGTAGACCCACGCCACCGGGATCCCGATGAGCGCCGAGATCCGGCCCGCGTCGGTGCGCGCGGCGATCGCCTGGACCCGGACGAGCGCCCCGCGCAGCACCCGCACGACCAGCGCGAGCACGAGGACCAGGTGCATCCCGGAGACCGCGAGCAGATGCGACAGGCCGCTGGCCCGGAAGCTCAGGTCGTCGGCCGCGGCCAGGTCGCTCTCGCCGAGGACGAGCGCGCGAGCCATCGGAGCGACGTCGGGCGCAAACGTGGCCTCGATCCTTTGGCGCAAGCGCGCTCGCTCGCGGTCGATCCATGCAGCGAGGGTGTGCGCGCGGCGAACGATGCGGACGTCGAGCGCGCCGCCGGTGCGGACGACGCCGCGGCGGGCCTCGGAGGGCCGAGGGTCCCCGGTGGCGGGATCCCAGAGGCGCTGGGGAGGGGCCAGGGTGGCGACGATCTCTGCGACGTCGCCCCGTGCCAGATCCGCCGGGCCACCGTAGAGCGTGGCGCGGCCCGTCCATCCCACCGCTGCGCCGTCGCACGTGACGTCGACGAGGGCGGCGTCCCAGCGCAGCGTGTCCCGCGCCTCGACCGGTGACGCATCGACCGTGGCTCGTGCGCTGCAGCGGGCCGGCGACGGGAGGGCGGCGTCGGCGAGGGCGCGACGCTCTTCGTGCCGCGCGATCGCGGACCGGCCACGAAGCAGGCCCAAGGCGAGGAGCGCGACGACCATCCCCATCGTGGCCCGGTCGGCCCGTCGCGCCGCCCGCGCGAGCGCTAGAACACACAAGCTTACTCCCGCGACCTGCCAGGGCGCGACCGTGGCCACGCCGCCGGCGGCAAGGGCGGCGCCGGCGACGACCGCGCGGTCGATCGGCGGGGATGGGATGCCGCGCACGTTCTTCACGCCCTCGCTTTCGACGCTTCCACGGCCTCACGGAGAGCAGGCGCCGTGCCGGCCCGCACCAACACTTACAAGCGCACGGGAGGGTGGATTCGTGCCGAGAGCAAGCGGCCGCGAGCCTGCCCCGCGCCACCGAAGGCTGTCCGCGGACAGCTCTCGGCTAGTCTTCCCGGCCGAACGATTTATATTGCCGCCGATGCAGCGTGAAGCGAAGCGCGCCAACGGCGACGGCGGGGGAGACGAAATCGTGGGCGAGGGCGACGGTCCCGAGGCGGCGTCCGGCGAGGCGCCGGCTTCACCCGCGCCTGCCGAGGCGGGCGAGGCGCCGCTCAGCGAGCGCACCGAAACCAAGGCGGAGCTCGCGCGCGTCAAGGATGCCCTCTTGCGCATGGCGGCCGACTTCGACAACTTCCGCAAGCGGTCGCGGCGCGAAATGGAAGACGCGCGGCGCGGCGGCCGCGAAGACCTCCTGCGCGCGCTGCTCCCGGTGTTCGACAACCTCGAGCGCGCGATGCAGAGCGCGCAGCGCTCGAGCGACGTGAAGGCGATGACCGAGGGCCTCGCGATGGTCCAGCGGCAATTCGTGGACGCCCTGGGGCGCGAGGGGATCGCGCGGGTCGCCACTGTAGGCAAGGCCTTCGATCCGGGGGTGCACGAAGCGATTCAACAGGTAGAGACCGCGGACCACCCCGCCGGCACCATCATTGCCGAAGTGCAGCCGGGGTATACTCAGGGGGAAAGGCTCTTGCGGGCGGCGATGGTCGTCGTCGCCCGCCCGAAGCCTACGGACGCAGACGGAGAGCGTCAGGGCAACTCCAACTAGCCCCCCTTTGGCATGTGAGGCCGCGAGGCACGGATGGGAAAGATCATCGGGATCGACCTCGGGACGACGAACTCCTGCGTCGCCGTGGCCGAAATGACCGCGAACGGCAAGCTCGAGGTCAGCATCATCCCGAACGCCGAGGGCGCGCGCACCACGCCTTCGGTCGTTGCGTTCACCGGGGCGGGCGAGCGCCTCGCCGGGCAACCCGCCAAGCGGCAGGCCGTCACCAACGCCACCAACACGCTCTACGCCGTCAAGCGGCTGATGGGGCAGAAGTTCACGCACCCCGAGGTGGCGCGTCAGGCCGAGACCGCACCCTACAAGATCTTCGCCGCGCCCAACGGCGACGCGTGGATCAAGGTGGGCGACCGCGAGATGTCTCCCCCGGAGGTGAGCGCGGTCATCCTGATGCGGATGCGCGAGATCGCCGAGGCGTTCATCGGCGAGAAAGTGACCGAGGCCGTGGTCACGGTGCCTGCGTACTTCGACGACGCGCAGCGCCAGGCCACCAAAGACGCGGGAAAGATCGCGGGGCTCGACGTCAAGCGCATCATCAACGAGCCCACGGCCGCCGCGCTCGCCTACGGCCTCGAGAAGAAGAACACCGAGCGAATCGTGGTCTACGACCTGGGTGGAGGCACGTTCGACGTCTCGGTCCTCGAGATCAACGGCGGCGTCTTCAGCGTGAAGGCCACCAACGGCGACACGCACCTCGGCGGCGAGGACTTCGATCGTCGCATCGTCGATACGCTCATCGACACGTTCGCCCGCGAGCACGACGTCGACCTGCGCAAGGACAAGATGGCGCTCCAGCGCCTGAAAGAGGCCGCCGAGAAGACGAAGCACGAGCTGTCGTCGTCGCTGGAGACGGAGATCAACCTGCCCTTCATCGGGCAGAGCAGCAAGGGCGAGCCGCTGCACATCATCAAGACGATGACGCGCGCCGACCTCGAGCTGCTGACGGAAGACTTGATCGAAAAGACGCTCGAGCCCTGCCAGAAGGCCCTCTCCGACGCCAAGCTCAACGCCTCCGAGATCGACAGCGTGATCCTCGTGGGCGGGATGACGCGGATGCCCGCCGTGCAACGGACGGTGAAGCAGTTCTTCGGCAAAGACCCGCACAAGGGCGTCAACCCGGACGAGGTCGTGGCGGCCGGCGCGGCGCTCCAGGCGGCGGCCTTGGGCGACGACAAGGTCGAGGTCCTGCTCCTTGACGTGACCCCCCTCTCGATGGGGGTGGAGACGGGCGGCGGCGTGTTCACGGCCTTGATTCCGCGCAATACGACGATCCCCACCGAGCGAGGTGAAACCTTCACGACGAGCGTGGACAACCAGTCGTTCGTGCCCGTTCACATCCTGCAGGGCGAGCGCAAGATGGCGGCCGACAACCGGAGCCTGGCCCGGTTCGAGCTGAGCGGGATCCCGCCGGCGCCGCGCGGCGTGCCGAAGATCCAGGTCACCTTCCGCATCGACGCCGACGGCATCGTCAGCGTCGAGGCCCGGGATCTCGGCACGGGCAAGGCCACGAACGTCAAGGTCAAGGCGACGAGCGGGCTGTCGCAGCAGGAGATCGACAACCTGGTCTCCGACGCGGATCGCTTCAAGTACACCGACGAGCTACGCCGCGCGCTGGCCGAGGTGCGCAATCAGGCCGAGACGCTGCTCTACACGACCGACGCGGCGCTCGAAGGGTACGCCGATCTGGTGGAAGCGACGACGCTCGACGAGACGCGCGCCCTCGCCAAGTTGCTGCGCGGGCTGCTCGAGGGGCAAAGCGATCTGAACCAGATTCGCGACGCCTATCAAAAGCTCGAGGCGATGACGTTCTCGATCGCGGAGAAGCTCTACGGCGGGCAGCAAGAACCCCCGAGCTGACCGCCCGGGGCTCGCCCGACGGGCACCGCGCCCAGCCCCGCGGCCTTCCTGTGTGCCCGGACGATTGCCCGATTACTGAATCAGGTCTTTGAGGGCCTTGAGGGCCGTGGCGCGGACCTTCTTCTGCGCGGGCTTGCCCTTGATGGTGATCGGCAGCTTGGTGAACGGGTTGACGCCGGGACGGTCTTTGGTGGCCGGCTTCTTGATCGCGCGCAGCTTGAGGAGGCCGGGGACCACGAACTCACCGTTGGGCTTCCGGAGCTCCTTCTTGATCAGCTCCGTGAGACCGTCGAAGACGCGGCTGACGCTCTTCTTGTCGAGCTCCGTGAACTCCGCGAGCTCGGCAACGACTTGAGCCTTCGTCAAACGCTTTGCAGACATTTCGGCATCCTCCGCGACCAGATCGCTCGCTTGAGTAGCACCCCGTTTTCGCGTCCTGCAAGCAGAAAGCAGCCTATTTCGTGATTTCTTTGCGCCTCGCGCGCGCCGAAGCACGCGACTATTTACGCTTTGCGCGTGCAGAGGCACGCGACGCGTACGCGCAGAGACGCGCGGTTTCGCGCCGCATTTTGCGGTCTTTTGCCGGCGTGTCGTGGTCCCACCCGACGAGGTGAAGGAGCCCGTGGGCGAGGAGCATCGTGAGCTCGGAGGTGAGATCGACCTTGCGCGAGCGCGCCTGGTGCAGGGCCGTCGGAACGCTGACGATGACGTCGCCGAGCAGCGCGCTCGCCCCGTCCGCAAGCTCGCCTTCGAGCTGCGAGAACGCCAGGACATCGGTGGGCTTGTCCTGGTCGCGATACGCGCGATTGAGCTCCTGGATGCGCTCGTCTCCGGTCAGCACGATCGAGAGCTCGCGACCCTGAAGGCTCAGGGCCTCGAGCATCGCTCGCGCCCGCCGCAGAACATCGGCGCGCGGCACGGCGCCGCGCGCGGGGGCCTCGACGGTGAGCCGAACGGTCATGGCTGCCATCGTAGCGGCCTGCCAGCGCCGACGCGCGGGTTGCGCCGCCCCGTAGACCGCCGGACGCCGCGCTGTATGCTGCGCTCCGATGCCCGCCGACCCTCCGAGCCAGCGATTGCTGCGCCTGCTCCGCCGCACCTCGAAGAACAGTCGCGCGGCTGTCGCACGCTCGCCGATCGACGACGGCGCGCTCTGGAGCGCCCACGAGCGCGCCCTCGTCCGCACCCGCGACGCGGGATCGGCCGCGCAGCGCATCGGGGGCACGGCGGGTCGATACCGGGTCGCCGTCGACGCGCTGGCCGATCGGGTCCACACGGCGGCATCGCGCTCGTCCGACCTGCAGGCCGCGTTCGCGCGCATCGTCGACGCGTTCGACCGTCTGGGCCTGGTGGCCTTGAACGCGGGCCTCGAAGGCGCGCGCCTCGGCGAGGCCGAGGGGCGACAGCTCTCCCTCGTGAGCGACGAGGTCCGCGCGCAGTCGCTCCGAGGCGCCGACGTCGCGCGCGAGCTCGTCGCGGGCGTGGGCAGCCTGGCGACGGAGCTGACGCAGATCGAGGGGAGCCTGGGACAAGCGCAGGTCGTCATCGCCGAGCTGACTCAAGACGCGGCGCGCGCCGCGGGCGCGGCGAGCGACTCGGAGTCGGCGCTGCTCGACATGGGCGAGCGGGTCAAGAAGACGACCGGTTCCGACCCCGAGGCCGTGCGAGCCCTGGCCGACGCGAGCGAGCGGGCGCGCGCGCTCATGACGGCGCTCGCCTCGCTGAGCGGCAAGGTCCCGCGGGCACTGCTGGTGACCGCGCTGCGCCCGGTGCTCGAACCGGTGGTGCGGCTGCTCATCGACGACGACGAACGGACCGAAGTCGCCGAGCCGCCGGAGCGCGGCTGACGTCATGACCGGCGTCGACCCCGAGCTTCGGCGACTGCTGGTCCAGGAGCTCGAGCGCTATCTCCCCGCCCTCGAGGGGTCGACGGTCGAATCGGTGGAAGTGCAGCGCGCGGTGCACGCGCTGAAAGGGAGCGCGGGGCTCGCCGGGCACCGCGAGCTCGCGGACGCCCTGGAGCGCACGCATCGCCGCATTCGCGAAGGCGAGGAGGCAGCCTTGAAGGATGCGGCGTCGCTCGTCCGGACGGCGATCGCGCGCCTGTCCGCGGGCGAGAGCGCGATGACCGATCGCTGGCCCGTGCCGCCCGACGACCTCGCGCGCCACCCGGTCGACCCTCTGGTGGCGGCGCAATACGCGGCCGAAGTCGCCGATCGGCTGGCGCGCATCGACGACGCCCTGGTGCCCGGCCGCGACCCGGTCGACGCGGTTCGCGCCATCTACCGGCACGTCCACACGATGAAGGGCGCCGGGAGCGCGGTCGGCGACGAGCCGATGACGTGGTTCTGCCACGGTCTCGAAGAGGTCCTGCGCGGCGCCGACTCGACCGACGGAGCGCTCGCCGCCTTGCAGGGAGTGGCCAAGTGGCGCGGCGTGCTCGGAGCGCTGCTCGAGGACCCGGACGCGACGCTCGCGACTCTCCGCGACGAGCGCCGGCCCCGGAACGACTCGCGGCCGCCGGTCTCTGGGCCGCCCAAGAGCGCGGGCTCCGATCCCCCGCGCAGCACCGGCTTCGACGAGGCCACCGCGACCATCCGCGTCGCGGCCGCCGACGTCGATCGCTTGCTCGAGGGGCTGGACGTCATCGATCGCGCGCGCGAACGGATCGCGGCGAGGGCCGGGCGGGGCGGAGCGGCCGTCGTGACGCTTCGCCGCTTGCGCGCGTCGCTGGTCGAAGCGCTGCGGCTCATCGGCCCTCCCCGGCCCTGGGGCGCCCCCGCGGCGGCGCTGCACCGCATCGAGCACGTGGCCAGCGCGCTCGGCGCGTTCGGCGAAGAGATCGACGCTGCGTCCAGCCGCCTCGGCGCCATGGATCACGTGCTCCGCGAACAGGTGTCCGACGCCAAGAAGCAGCTCTCGGCGATGCGTCAGACGACGGTCGGCCGCATGTTCGGACGGCTCACCACGGCGATCGAGTCCGAAGCGCGCCGGCGCGGTTGCGCGGTCATCGTGCGAACGCGCGGCGCCGAAGAGACGATCGACCGGCGGATCGCCGAACAGCTGGTGGAGCCGTGCCTGCAGCTCGTGCGCAACGCCGTGGCGCACGGCATCGAGGCGCCCGGCGTACGCGCGTCGCTCGGCAAGCCCGCGAGCGGGACGATCGTCCTCGGCGCGCGCAAGATGGGCAGCCGCCTGAGCATCACGATCGAAGACGACGGGGCGGGTGTCGATGTCGCGCAGGTCCGGGCGCGCGCGCTGGCCGAGGGCCTCGTCGCGTCCGCCATCGCCGAGGCCGCGGACGACGATACTCTTCTCTCGCTCCTGTTTCTGCCGGGGTTCTCCACGCGCGAGACGAGCGATCTGCTCGCCGGCCGCGGCATCGGTCTGGAGATCGCCCGCGCCGGGATCCAGCGCCTGCGGGGCGCGGTCCGGCTCTCCAGCCGCGCGGGCAAGGGCTTTCGCGCCCGCATCGACATCCCGATCGGCAGCGGCCTGGTGACCGTGCTCTGGGTGACGGCGGGCGACAACGAGTTCGCGCTCCCCGCGGCCACGGCCAGGCGCGTGCGGATGAGAAGCAACTCCGAGGTGACGATCGCGCCGCACTTGCTCGAGTGCGTCGACGGCGCGCGCGAAGGGGCGGCGCGCTACATCATCGATCTCGAGCTCGAGCCGGACGAGGCGCGCGAGGCCCCCGCTGCCGTCGGCGTCGACGCCGTGGGCCACACCGAGGAGCTCCTGGTGAGGCCCTTGGGGCCCCTCGTCGCGAGCCTCGGGCCTTTCGCCGGCGCCATCGTGCGCGGCGACGGTTCGTTACGTTTCGCCATCGACCCGTGGGCCGTCGCGCCCCGCGCCAGGGCCTTGTCCGCGGCGGCGTCGATCCCCTCCCCTCCGCCCAGCCGGGCGTGAGGGGGACGCGCTATGCTCGTCCCCAGCGCGGATGCCCGTTCGGATCGAGCGAATGAAGGCGGACGACGTCGCGGCCGTGGCCGCGATCGAGGGGCCGACGCGGCTGACGGAGGAGCAGCTGCGGGGAGAGCTCGAGAGGCCGTGGGCTCGGCTCTGGGTGGCGATCGAGGCAGCGTACGGAGTGGTCGCGTTCGCGGTCGCGTGGCACGTGACCGACGAGATCCATCTGCTCAACGTGGCGACGAGGGCGGACCGGCAGCGCCGCGGGATCGCGCGCGCGCTGCTCGACGCGCTCCTCGGGTATGCGCGCGAGGTCGGGGCGCGGCACATCCTGCTCGAGGTGCGGCGATCCAACGTCGCCGCAATCGGTCTCTACCGGCAGCTCGGCTTCTTCGCGATGGGGGTTCGCGCGCGCTATTACCCGGACGACGAAGACGCGGTCGAGATGGTGCTCGCGTTCGACGCCGAGGGTGCCATCGTGCCCGGGTCCGACGAGGTGCGCCTGCACGGATGAGCGCGAGGCCCCACCACCGAGGCCGCGTGCGAGCGTGATCTGCCGCCTCCGGGTGTTAGCCTGCGAGAGAGGTCGATGAGGCGCGCCTGGCTTTCCCTGTTTATGGCGCTCGCGTCGGCCCTCCCGGCAGCGGCCCGCGCGCAGCCCGTGCCGCCGGCTCCGGCGGCGCCGGCGGGCCCGTCGGCAACGGGAGTCGCGGCGGCCCGCGCGATGTTCGAACAGGGCCGCTTTGCGGACGCCGAGCGCGCCGCCGTCGCGGCGCAGTCGGGGGCCACGGAAGACGTGCGCCTCGGCGCGCTCGCGCTGCGCGGCGAGATCCTCGCGGCGCAGGGCAAAGTCGACGAAGCGATCCGCACGCTCACGCCCGCCGCCGGCGGCACCGGCATCGGGGCGCGGCGCGTCCGGCTCGAGCTCGGCGAGCTGCTCATCCGGGCCGGTCGACGCGCCGACGCCGAGCCGTTCTTGCTCAAGTTCGCGGACGAATACGGCAACGACACCATCACGTCGGCCGACTCCGAGGGCCTCGCGATGGTGGGCCGCGCGATGCACCTGCTCCGCCACCCGAAGGACGCCAACACCGCGTATAACGAGAGCGAGCGCGCCGAGGTGAGCGCGTCGAGCGGCGCGCTTCACGGCAGCGCCCGCGTGCAGACGCTCCTGTGGCGCGCGGACCTGTACATCGACAAGTACGACCCCGGGCACGCCGAGCAGGTGCTCACCGAGGCGCTCAAGATCGCGCCGCACGACGCCGACGCGAACGTGGCGATGGCGCGGGTGAAGCTGCAGGAGGCGCTCGACTTCGACGCGGCCGAGAAGCTGGCACGCCAGGCGCTGGCGGTGAACCCCAAGAACGTCGGGGCATACGCCATCCGCGCAGGCATCGCGCTCCGCGACATGGACCTGCCCGCCGCCAACGCCGCCATCGACGCGGGCCTCGGGATCGATCCCAACGACCTCGAGCTTCTCAGCCTGCGCGCAGCCGCGCGCTTTCTGGGCGACGATCGGGCCGGGTTCGAGGGGGCCAAGCGCGACGTGTTCGCGCGCAACAAGGAGTACAGCGAGGCGTACACGACGATCGCCGAGTTCGCCGACTGGGAGCACCGCTACGACGACGTCGTCGCGATGATGAAAGACGCCGTCGCGCTCGACCCGAAGGACAGCAAGGCGTGGGCGCAGCTCGGGTTGACGCAGACGCGCGCGGGCGACGAGACCGATGGCGTGCAGTCGCTCGAGCAGGCGTGGAAGGGCGACCACTTCAACGTCCGCGTGTACAACACGCTCGAGCTCCTCTACGGCCGGTGGATCCCGCAGAGCTACGCCAGCGCGCAGGAAGGCATTTTCCGCATCCGTTACCCCAAAGACGAGAAGGCGATCCTCGAGCGCTACGTCCCGCGCATGCTCGGCGAGGCGTGGGGCGCGATGAAGATCCACTACATGTTCGCGCCCGAAGCGCCCGTCGCGATCGAGATGTACTTGAACCGAGAGCACTTCAGCGTGCGCACGAGCGGGCTGCCGAACATCGGCATCGAGGGCGTGTGCTTCGGGCACGTCGTCGCCGCGATGAGCCCGAAGAGCGAGCCGTTCAACTGGGGCAACGTGCTCTGGCACGAGCTCGCCCACGTGTTCGCGATCCAGCTCTCCAAGTACCACGTGCCCCGCTGGTTCACCGAAGGGCTCTCCGAGTACGAGACGATGACCCGCCGGCCCGAGTGGCACCGCGAACTCGACCCCGAGCTTTACATGGCGCTCAAGCGCAAGTCGCTCCCGGGCGCGCTCGCGATGAACACCGCGTTCACGCACGCCGAGGGGGACCTGGACGTCACCGTCGCCTACTACGCTGCCAGCCAGATGCTGGCGTTCACGGCCGAGGAGTTCGGATTCGCACGCATCACGCGGGCGCTCGAGGCGTGGGGCGAAGGAAAGACGACGGCCCAGGTGATCAAGGACGCGTTCGGCGTGACGCCCGACGACTACGACGCGCGGTACCGCGCGTGGGAGGCCAAGCGGCTCGCCCGCTACGACGGGCAGTACCTCTTCGACGTCCGCGTCGGGTCCGAGCAAGACGCGCGCGC
>Ga0302326_10027169_pt1 | contig 11544 bp, 10 predicted proteins | sample Palsa_T0_3_FD_202264 | JGI IMG/M metagenome (GOLD analysis project Ga0302326, IMG submission 202264) | Peat permafrost microbial communities from Stordalen Mire near Abisko, Sweden - Palsa_T0_3 | ecosystem: Environmental > Terrestrial > Soil > Palsa > Peat permafrost | place: Sweden: Abisko...
CGGACGCGAACTGGGTGCGGTGGTAAGTTTGATTTCTTTGATTCCGAACTGATAACGGCACTAATCCTTACTTATGAAAACGGTCCTGGTCACAGGGGGCGCGGGCTTTTTTGGCGGCGTCCTGAAGAAGGCTCTCATCTCCCGGGGCATGCGCGTTGTGAGCGTGGATATTTGCCCGGATGAAGACGAGCATCCCAATCTCGTTAAGAAGCGCGTGGACATCCTTAACGCCCAGGATTTGGACGAGGTATTCGCTTCCGAGCGCATCGACGGAGTAGTACATTGCGCCGCGGTTCTCGCGCATGGCACCAGGCAGCACGCGCAGGTGGAGCGCGGCAACATCGATGGCACGCGCAACGTTGCCGAAGCGATGAGCCGTCATGGCGTCCGCCAGCTGGTTTTCACTTCCACCAATTGCCTTTGGGGAGACGGGCGAAAGGAACCGATTAGCGAGGCCGAAAAACCAAACCCGGTGGAGGTGTATGGCCGTTCGAAACTGGCGGCGGAGCAAGTGATTCGCGAGTATCGGGACCTGAACTCCGTGATCATCCGCTGCCCCACGATTATCGATTCGGGCCGGCTGGGCTTGCTGGCGATTCTGTTCGAGTTCATCGATGAAGGCCGGCGCGTCTGGACCGTTGGCGGCGGAAAGAACCGCTATCAGTTCATTTGCGGGAAGGACCTCGCGAATGCTTGCATGATGGCGCTCGATTACCCTGAACCGGAAACATTTCATATCGGCTCCGACAACGTGAAGCCTTTGGAAGAGGTTTACCTGTACGCAATCAGGAAGGCACGCAGCAAATCCTCGGTTTGTTCCCTGCCGCGCGGAGCGGCCATCGCCGCCATGAAGTTGGCGTACCGGCTAGGCATGTCGCCGTTGGGGCCTTACCACTACAAGATGATCGCCGAGGACTTCGTCTTCGATACCGCCAAGATCAAACGCATGCTTGGCTGGCGGCCGACGAGAACCAACGAGGAGATGCTTTGGGACGCCTACCAATACTACTCGGAAAACCGGCCTGAAATCGAAAAGCGGCGCAATGTTTCAGACCATCGGCGCGCGGCTGGCATGGGAGTGATTAGACTGTTGAAATGGGTGTCCTGACAGTCGAGACTGTCTCGCCGGCGCCGGCCCGGCCGGTTGAGCGATGGGTGGAGTACTCGGCGTTCGTGATTTTCGTGGTGCTCACGATAATCACCGTTTATTATCACGAGCCCTGGTCTGATGAGGCGAACTCCTGGCTGCTCGGCCGGGATGCCACTCTGGTGCAACTCTGGACCCGGTTGATGCATTACGAAGGCACTCCGGGGCTTTGGCAAACGCTGCTCCATGTCCTGATCCGGCTCGGGCTTCCCTATGCCGGGATGAACTATTTCTCCGGCGCTCTCGGATGCGCGGCGGCTTGGGTGTTTGTACGCAAAGCCCCGCTTGCCCTGCCGATTCGTTTGTTGATGCCGTTCACGTTCTATCTCTTCTTCCAGTATTCAGTGGTAGCGCGTAGTTATTGCCTTTTGCCGGTCCTTTTGTTTGTTTGCGCCTGGGCCTATCCGCGCGCGAAGGAAAAGCTCGGGCTAATCACTCTGCTGCTCTGTCTGATGGGCGGCGTAAGCGTACATGGCATGATCATCGCCGGCACAATTTGGCTCTGTATCCACTGGCAGTTGCTGCGGATGCGGCGAGAGCTCGGCAAGCCGGCTCGAAGAAAGATTTGCGCGCTGGCACTCACGTACATCGCCGTAACGTTGCTGATGGCCTGGTCGGCATGGCCGGCGCGGGATGTGCTCTTCGCCGCTGAAAGGGATTATTCGTTCGATCACTTGGTGGAATCGACCAGTGAAACTCTGGCGAATGCTTTCACCGGCGAGTGGATTTCATCGCTCGCAATGGTAATCGCCTGCCTGCCGTTCCTTTGGCGAGGAGGAGGCCTGTTTATGTTCCTGGTCTCGGGAATTGCTCTTTGCTTTTTCAACGCATACGTCTACGCCAATGTATGGCACGAGGGCATGCCGTTCCTGGCATGGCTGTTCGCAATGTGGATTTCAGGAGCAGCGGTGAAAGCCAAATGGATCTCGATCCTGGGATTGATCGCCATGGCCGCGGTAGTCGCCGTACAGTGCTATTGGGCGATTGAGACGACTGCCTATGACTGGGAGAATCCCTACTCGGGCTCGCGCGAGACTGCCCGGTATTTGCGCGAGAACGGAATCATTCAAGCAGGCGTCCAGGGTTTCGGGTTCGGTGCTGTTGCCGTCCAACCGTACTTCGATCGAAACATTTTCCCTAATTTCCGTCATGGCGAGGCGTCGGCTTACTACGACTGGTCTGAGGCATACCGGAATTTTGACGGGCTGGAGGACTTAGCGAAGACACAGCCTGAATACGTATTGGTCGGCTACAAGGACGGGGGCGAACAGATTCTGACCGGAAGAACCGTAAAGAAGAGCGGCTACAAGCTGATCAAACACTTCGAGGGGGATCTTTTCTGGCATGACGACGTTCTGGAACCGGACGCGTTCGATCTCTACCGCCGCATTCACTAAACCGCCGCGATGACGTTCACGGAAACGGTCCAATTCGCGATCAATGAATCCACCCGCTTCATTTCTCCCAAGTCCGTAGCGGCGGAATGGGTGCTGGCCGGCTTGGCGCTCGTACTGCCTGCCGCGCTTCCGATGAAATGGCTGGGTCCGATGCATGATGCGTTTGTGAAGCTGGCGAACCGGCGCCGAACGGCCATTCTGCTCTGCGGGTTATTGCCGATCGTCGTGCGCTTATCTTTGCTGCCATGGATGCCCGTTCCGGACCCCAGCATTCACGATGAGTTCAGCCATCTGCTGCTTGCAGACACACTGGCGCATGGCCGGCTGGCTAATCCCACGCACCCCATGTGGCGCCATTTCGAAACGATCCACGTGATTCAAAAACCGACCTATGCGTCGATGTATCCGCCTACTCAAGACAGCATGCTCGCCCTCGGTGAAGTGGTGTTTCATCAGCCGTGGGCTGGAGTCATGATGAGCGTGGGGATCATGTGCGCCGTGATCTGCTGGATGATGCAAGGCTGGTTGCCGCCCGCCTGGGCGCTTTATGGAACCCTGCTGGTGATCTTGAAGATAGGCGTGCAGGGTCTCTGGATGAATAACTTCATGGGCGCGCCTGCCTCAACAATTGCCGGCGCTCTGCTGATCGGTTGCGTGGCGCGGTTACGCGATGGGGAAGTATCCGGATACATAGCCGCATTGTTCGGACTGGCTTTGGCCCTTCTCATGAATACGCGGCCATTCGAAGGGGGCTTACTGGCTGCCGCCGCATTGCTCTATGTGGGACGCGCATTCTGGCGTGAACCGAGGCGCCTGTTGGTTCCGGCCTTAGTGGTCTTCAGCTGCGGCGCGTTGTTTACCGGCTACTACGACTGGCGCGTAACGGGAAGTCCGATCCGCATGGGATACCAGGTGAACCGAGATACTTACGGCTGGCCCGAGAATCTGGGATTTCTCGCGGCAAAGAAGCCCGTGATCCAAAACGACGTTCTCCGCAATATGTATCTCAAAGAGGTGAACCATCGCAGCATCTACAAGAGCGTCGATGCGCTGCTCGATAACCTCACGACACGGCTATTCGAAAATTGGATCGTGTTGATTGGTCCTCTCTTGACGATTCCGCTCTTATACTTATCCGGCGTTCTGCGCGACAAGAAAATCCGGCCGCTCGTTCTCTTTATCGTATTGATCGCCATCTTGAACCTGTTTCAGATGGTGCTCTATCCCTTTCACCTGGGACCCATAGTCGGGGCCATCTTTGCGATTGTGACTGCTGGCGTAATGCAACTGTCGAGACAGGCGAAGTCGATCCGGTTCGCCGCGGCTCTCCCGTTATTCCTGATTCTGATCGGCGTGATGAAACAGGAAGCCCGGGCACTGGATCTGCCGCTGTCTTACTGGGAAGTTACGGCCGAACCGCATGGGGAACCGCGGGCTGAGATCACCGAATGGCTATCGCGGCGGCAAGCGAAACAGTTGGTCATGGTTCACTACGCACCTTGGCACAATCCGGATCAGGAATGGGTGTACAACGGGGCTGATATCGATGGAAGTAAGATTGTTTGGGCTCGGGCTTTAGGACCTGAAGAAGACGCGGCTCTGGAAAAATATTTCTCCGGACGCGAGATATGGAGCTTGAACGCGGATGTGCTGCCCGCGCACTTGGTAGCCGTTACGCGTTAGCCATTACGCCACTGCGGCGCTAGTTGACCTTTTTGCGGTTGGCACGCTTCAGGTGAGAGGCCTTGTTCGCCCGCTTCACGTGCGAACGAGCTTTCATCTTCGAACTCTTCGAAGAGTAATGTTTCGCTTTAGTTTTTGCAGCTGCCTGGATGGGCGCGGCAGCAAAACAGAGTGCCAATGCGAGGGCAAGGACTTTCATGCCCGTATTCTACTGCACATTTGAAGAAAGCTGTTGATAAAGTTGGAAAAAACTGAATAGCGTAAGCACAACGCAGATTCCAGCAGCCACGCGCCAAAATGTCTCTTTGGGCGAATCCTGCACAAGGAGCGGAGTTCCGGCAAGATAGGACAAGCCGAATCCGGCCGCCAGACCGCCCACGTGGGCCGTGTTACTGATTCCAGGAAGCAGTCCGAACAGTAGGCCGTAGATCGCCCAGCGAACGTAATGGGCGCGGATCGCTTTGCCCATGGAGTTGCGCGTACGGAAGCCAAGGGCAATCATCGCTCCGATAAGACCGAACAAGGCTGCCGACGCCCCCAAGGTCGGCGCTTGTGGACTGAAGTAAGCACAGGCGAGAAACCCGCAAACGGTCGAAAGAAAATAGATGACGGTGAAACGAGGCGCTCCATAGATCTCTTCCACTTGGGCGCCAATGTCCCACAAAACAAAGCAGTTCATGAGGATATGCAGCCACCCTCCATGCAAAAAGCCGGCGGTGACCAGACGGTAGTACTGATGGTAGATGCGGACGGATACGCCGGTTTCCCACCCGGCTGCAACCAAAGCGTTTCCGCCACTGAATTGGGTGCTCCCCAAGAACAGCGCGAAATTGATGAGAAGGATGATGGACGTTGCGAAGCGGGCGTTCGGGATAAAACCCATCAACATCTGGCCGGTATCGCGCAGGTCAATGGCGCGCGGAGGCACCTTTTCACCGCAGTAGGGGCAGATCTTGTCGCTTGAGGTGATAAAGGCCCGGCAGTTCGGGCACATGCGTCGATTATCCATTGGGTTAGCGGCTCAACGGCGAACACGCCCCGGAGGAATAACCTCTTGAGACAATTCGGCCTCCCGGGAAAACATTTGAGGATCAGGCCCGAAACGGACAATCAAAATGACTGCGATGGCGAATCCAAGAGCGACCTTAACCATGTCGAGGATAAGGTACGCCCCATGATAAACGTTGAAGCTCACACGGTCTGGCAACTGAGGGCCGGCGGGAAGAAAGTCGATGATTCGGCCCAGGCGAACAATGTTGGGAGTGAGCGCGAATCGTTCGATCAACACAAGAATCATCATCAAAAGGCACAAGGCCATTGGAATTTTGGGCGGCCGGTTTCCAAAGATGAATACCAGCAACAGAGCAAGGCCGGTAACCAGTTGAATCCACTCCCACTGTTCGAATAGCCAGCCGTTCGCTTCACCCGCGGCGCGGCGTAGCAGGACGCGTGTATTGTCATGTCCGGCACCATGTATCAGCTCTGCCGCCGGAATACCGGGATCCGCAAGGAAGCGGTCAACCGATTGGAAATTGGCGATCGCGGTGACGTCCATGAAAAGACTGCCGGCAAGCCAGGCGCCCACGAGGAAAGCGGCAAATCTGCGGAACTGTACCAAGTCTGAATTCTAGTACGCCCAGAGAGCTTTTGACGAGGGGGCCGGATTCTTCCACCCCGTTTACCGGAATAATTGAAGGCTTTTGGGGGCGCGAAAAACATCGTTAACACAATTTCAAAAACTCTATCTTATTGAAATTAAATCTAGTTAACGCCCGTGCGGCACAAACTCCGAGACGCGCTGTGACTACTATTTGGTCAAGAAGGCGGGGCGTTCCACAGCCCGTCGGAGAGGTTTTACAATGGGACCGATTATCATTTTCATGTAATCCGGTCTGTGTTTAAACCGAGTATCCGATCGCTACACAGGCGACGATTCTATTATGCGCAAATTCGCATGACCACTTTAGGTGGCAATCTGATATTATCCAGAATGGTACTGAATCGTACCATTCTGGACTTATCGAAGGACCGAAGTTGAAGTTCCCGGCAATCACATTCGCGATCTTCTTGACCATGAGTCTGAGCCTTCTGGGCTCGCGAAGTTTCGCGCCTGTCTTCAGTTCGCAATTCCTTGAAAACAAGAGTCAGCTGGACCCAATCTGGCAAAACGGGCAATACGAAAAGGGACTTACCGCATTCCGCATTGCAGCCGAGAACGCAAAAAAGGCGGGCTTCGCTAAAGATCAACTCTGGTTTCTGCACAACCTGGGTGCCTGCCAATTCGGCATGTTCCAGTTCCAGTCGGCGCTGAATACGATGAATGAAGAGCGGCAACTGGCTCGCCGAATTGACGACAGGCGGATTCTGGCGGCCCTGGGTTCCAACATGTCGGCACTCTATGAGCAAATGAAGAATCTGCCTGAGGCGGAGATCGCGGCAGAGGACGGTCTCAAATATGCTGAGCTGCTCGACCCGGGCAGACGTGCATTGCTATACAGCCAACTGGGAACGATCCAGGGAAAACGAGAGCACTTGGCCCTCGCTGAGCAGTCCTTCCAAAAAGCCATCGAGGTAGCCCACAAAGCGAAAGACGAGAACGCACACGCCCAGGCGCTGGATGCGCTCGCCTACGCGCGAATGGAAGCCGGAAAGTTGCCGGAGGCGGAGGCCGCAGCCCGGGAAAGTCTGGAAATCCGCAAGAATCCCGAGGTCGGCGGCACCGACCAAACTTATATGGTGCTTGGGACGGTGCTTGCCAAGCGGGGCGATCTGAAAGCCGGAATCGCCATGCTGGATGACGCCGAGAAGGCCCTGAGTCTCCCGCACAGCCTTACGCCCCACTGGTGGGTTTACATGCGGCGGGGCCAAATCAAAATCCAGGCGGAGGACTGGCCGGGAGCCCTAAAAGACTTGCGTCTGGGACTTGAATCCGCACGCGAGTGGCGCGCGGACGTACCCGCCAACGATGCGAACCGGACCAGTTCCGAGGAAGAATTGGCCGATCTTTATCAGTTTCGTGTCGAGGCGGGAAACAGGCTTTATTTCGTGACTCACGTGGAATCGCTGATCCGCGAGACGTTTGAAGCCGCGGAAGAAAACCGTGCCTCCAGTCTGCGGGCGTTGCTACCGCAGGAAAGCGATTGGCGAAGGCGCCTCCCCCCCCACTATTACGAACTCCTGGCAAAACTTCAAGCCGCCCATGCGGCCCAGATGTACGCCGGAAATTCCCAGGCTTCCGCGGCGCTCCAGCAGTTACGGTCTGAGATGCAGCAGATCGAAGCCAGTGCCGGCGCGGCGGCTTCCAATCGGCGAAATGGAGCAATGGATCAGGCGCAAAAGATGCTGAATGACCGGTCCGTGCTATTCAGTTTCCAACTCGGGGAAAAAGGTTCTTGGATGTGGGCGGTCACGAAAGACGGAATTTCTCTTCATGCCCTCCCTCCGCAAGTTGAACTAAAGAATAAGGTTGCGGCGTTTCAGCGTGAATTGGGTTCGTTTGGTAAAACTCCGCCGGCGTCGGGAGGCGAGCTCTATCGCGATCTCTTCGGTTCGGTGGCTCCGGAAATACTGGCTCGCGAGCGCTGGCTCCTGGTGCTGGATGGAACGCTCTTCGATTTGCCGTTCCCTGCCCTGACTACAGCGGAGGGAAAATTTCTCATCGAAGACCATTCTCTGCAGATCGCACCCGGCGCTCTCATGCTGAAAAGCGGAGGTTTCGGAGCAGCTTCGCAGGGAGGCTTCCTGGCAGTAGGAGACCCGATTTACAATCGGGCCGATCCCCGTGCCCGAGAATATACCCAGTGGAAATGGCCGTCTTTGCTCACGCGCGCCAGCTATCGGCAGTCCCCATCCTTCGCCAGGCTCTGGGGAACGGCGAAGGAAATCGAGGTTTCCGCCCGGACGTGGAATGCGCCGGCGACGACAATTTTGACGGGAAGAGAAGTTTCACCTGAGAATTTTTGGGATAAAACCCTCACTAAACCAGATATTATCCACATTGCGACACACATATTGGAAGAAAATGAGAAACCGCAGACCGGATGGATCGCCTTTAGCCAGGGAAAAGACGGCCAGATTCAATACGTTACGCCGGAGGATATTCTGGCCAACTCGATAACCGCGCGGCTCGTTGTCTTGAGCGGATGCAGTTCAGGCAAAGCGGAGGTTCATCCCGCCACTGGGCTCATGGGTTTAACTCGTGCCTGGATTGCCGCGGGCGCCGGCGCCGTACTTGCAACCCGATGGCCGACCGTGGACGACGACGGGGCTTTTTTTGAAAGCTTCTACCGGAATTTGCGGCAATCCGAGCCCATCGATCCGTCCGAAGCGTTGCGGCAATCGTCGCTGGAAATGTTGAAGTCGGGCACCTGGAGAGCAAATCCGTCCTTTTGGGCGGGGTATTTTCTGATCGGCAAATACTGAATTAATTTGACTTTTAGCAAATAAGAATACAAACAATGAAATCGGCAATGGAATCCGAAGAGGTGGTGTCCGGGGGGGGCCAAAGCTCCGCTCGAGCGACTGTCGATCGTACAGTCGAGGATTGGGCGAATGTAGTCGGACGGATCCGGCTCGGTGAACAGTCCGCGGTCGAGGAACTCTATCGCGTCTTCTCACGCGGCATTCGATACTATCTCTGCCGGCAATTGGGACCGCAGGATTTGGATGACCGCGTCCACGACTGTTTCCTCGTGGTAATTCACGCGATCAAGAAGGGCGACCTTCGAGAGCCCGAACGCCTGATGGGTTTCGTGCGGACCATTGTGCGCCGGCAAATCGCAGGTTTCATCGAAGGCATGGTCGAAACCCGCCGGAAACAGGTGGACATCGAGTTTGGCAATATCATTCCCGACGAAAAGCTCAATCCCGAGAACTCTGCGATCTCGAAAGAGCGCGATTCTCTGGCGGCTAGTGTTCTGAAGACGATTTCGAAACGAGACCGCGAGATTTTGACTCGTTTCTATCTCGAGGAGCAGAGCCAGGAACAGATCTGCAAGGAGATGTCGCTGACGGAAACGCAGTTCCGGCTCTTGAAATCCCGGGCTAAAGCCAAGTTTGGCGAACTTGGTAAGCGCAAACTGGAGAAGAAACGGGGTGGTCTTTTTAGCTGGTAAATTTTTGAGTGAGAAATTTTTGCCAGCGGCGGCACTAACGCGTCAAGAGGGATTTACATGCTGTTTAATGCAGGACACCTGGACGACGACGTTCTTGAGCGTTACGTCATGAGCCGGCTTTCCGAGACGGAAGCCGAAACGGTGGAAGACCATATCGCGATTTGTTCTCAGTGCCTGGACCGGATGGATCAAACCACCGCGTATGTCGAGGGAATGCGGACTGCTTTGAAGGCCGAACCGGCGCCGGAACCGAATTGGTTTCAGCGTTGGCTAAGCCCGCCAGTCTGGGCCGGTGTAGCTTTGGCGGCCGCGGCTGTGCTCTTTGTGGTGAATCGTCCCGGAGATCTTCCGGCTCCTGCACTCGTAACGCTGGATGGCACGCGCGGCTCTGCAACCGTGGTACATGGAACCGGGCCTTTCGATTTTGAACTTTTTATGCCGGCCGAGGGAAAGAGCTATCACGTTGAGCTTCTGGACGCTGTCGGCGCGAAGCAATGGGAATCCGAAGTTCCCGGAGTAAACGGAAAGCTTCACGCCGTGATCAAGCAACGCATCGCGACGGGTCAGTATTTTCTTCACGTCGTGGAACCTGTCTCTGGCTCGCAACACGATTATGCAGTGCAGGTTCTGAAGTAATCCGCAGCTAGAAAATCCTGCGCTTTAATCGCTCGACGGTGAATTTGGCGGTATCGGCCACTGCCATTACCGCCATGACGCCGGCCTGAACAGGGTCGCTCACCACCAGATCGGCCACATCGGGGACGCTTCCTGCCATATTCAGGCTGATCACCAGCAAACCTTTGGCCCGGACTTCTAGAACAGCTTTCTCAATATCTCCCCCCATCAGCGAACCCGCCAGTACCAGGGCTTTGGCTCTAGGGAGACGGGCAACGGCCCGGGTGGCATCCGCGAGCGCTTGCTCGCCGACCAGCGGAATGGTATCGACCGAAATATGTTCTCCGCGAATATTATGACGGTCCGCCTCGGAAATAGCTCCGATCGCGACCTGTCCCACCTGAGCGCCGCCGCCCATGATGATGATTCGTTTGCCGTAAATGCGGTCGAAGCTCTTGACGATCTCAACATTCAAAACGATGTCGAGCTGACGAAGTTCCTCGAGCATCGGCTCCAAAGCCGGAACCAGAATCTCGAAATAGACATGGGCTTCGCTCGCGCTCTGATCGAGAATGGCGATCGAGACGATATCGCCCATATGGCGTGCAATGACGCCAGTCAGGTTGTGCAAAGTGCCCAGGCCGGATTGAGCGTGGACTAATACTCCAGTTTTTTCGCTTGCCACAGGTTAATATTCTAAGCATGACTCGACGAGAGCTCCTGGCCGCTGCGTTGACGGCCCCCGCTCTGTTTGGAAAAACGCGGATCGATAAGACGCGCATCGGCGCGATCACCGACGAGATCGGGCTCACCCCCCAGGACTCGCTCGATTTCGCAAAGCAATACGGCCTGCGCTGGATTGAACTACGCAACGTCCCCGGTTCGAAGCCCGGCAAGGAGTATGCGTTTCTCACCGAACCCGAGGTGAAAGAGGCAGCCACTTCGTTCGCTGCAACCGGCCTCAAGGTCTCGTTCGTGAACACGGGCCTCTTGAAGTTCACGTGGCCCGGTACCGAGTCGGTACGCAAGAGGCCGGAAGCGGCGAAAACCAAACGCCTCGCCGACGAGCAAAAGCGTTGGGACGCCCGCAAGGACGATGTCCACAAAGCCTGCGTCGCCGCGAACATTATGGGCTGCGATAAGCTCCGCGTCTTCTCGGGAACTCGGGTGGCCGATCCGAAAACCATGTATCAGCGGTTTGCCGACGAGATCGGCCCGCTGGCGGAGATTGCTGGAACGTACAAGGTCCACCTGTTGATCGAAAACGAGGCGTCGCACAACATCGGAACATCGCAAGAGCTGGCCGATATCATGCCGATGCTTCCCTCGAAGTGGTTTGGCTATAACTGGGATCCGCAGAACGCGCTGCCTTTGAAGGAAGTCCCCTGGCCCGATGGCTACGCAGTTCTGCCCAAGAAACGGATGCTCAACCTTCAGTTCAAGGGCAAAGGGATTATGGAGAAGAGCCCAGAGAAGTTGGATTGGGCAGCGATCGTAAAAGCCCTCGACAAGGACGGCTACCAGGGCGTGTTGGGCCTGGAGACGCATCTCTTCGACGGCACGCTCATCGCAGCGGCGCATGAATCGA
>Ga0302326_10027173_pt1 | contig 11543 bp, 12 predicted proteins | sample Palsa_T0_3_FD_202264 | JGI IMG/M metagenome (GOLD analysis project Ga0302326, IMG submission 202264) | Peat permafrost microbial communities from Stordalen Mire near Abisko, Sweden - Palsa_T0_3 | ecosystem: Environmental > Terrestrial > Soil > Palsa > Peat permafrost | place: Sweden: Abisko...
TGGACGTCGGCCGGCTGGCAGTTCGAGATCCTCGACGGAGCCGGATCGACGGTGGCCGGCCGCACCGCCGGCCGCGTCGGCGGGAGCGTGTCGGTCACGCTCTACTAGCGACGCGCCCTACTGGCAACGTGCCCTACTGGCAACGTGCCCTACTGGCCACCTGCTCTACTGGCCACCTGCTCTACTGGCGACGTCGAGGGCGATGTCGACCAGCAGGTCCTCCTGGCCGCCGACGAGGTGGCGCCGGCCGGCCTCCATGAGCAGCGTGCGCACATCGACGCCGTAGCGCGCCGCGGCGGTCTCCGCGTGCCGCAGGAAGCTGGAGTAGACGCCCGCGTAGCCCAGCGTCAGGGTCTCGCGGTCGACCCGCACCGGCCGGTCGTGCAGCGGGCGGACCAGGTCCTCGGCCGCGTCCTGGAGGGCGAACAGGTCGCAACCGTGCTCCCAGCCCTCGAGGGTGGCGGCGGCGATGAACGCCTCCAGCGGGCAGTTGCCCGCCCCGGCGCCATGACCCGCCAGCGAGGCGTCCACGCGGGTGACGCCCTCCTCGACCGCGGTCAGCGAGTTGGCGACCGCGAGCGAGAGGTTCTCGTGGGCGTGGATGCCGATCTCGGTGGCGGGATCGAGGACGTCGCGGTAGGCGCGGACGCGCTCGCGCACACCGCTCATCCGCAGGTGCCCGCCCGAGTCGGTGACGTAGACGCAGTGCGCGCCGTAGGACTCCATCAGCGCCGCCTGCCGGGCCAGGTCGGCCGGCCGGGCCAGGTGGCTCATCATCAGGAACCCGCAGACGTCCATCCCCAGCTCGCGCGCGGCCGCGATGTGCTGGGCGGCGACGTCGGCCTCGGTGCAGTGGGTGGCGACCCGGACCGAGCGCACCCCGAGCGAGAACGCGCGCTTGAGGTCGGCGATGGTGCCGATGCCGGGCAGCAGCAGCGTGGTCAGCCGGGCGCGGGTGACGACCCCGGCGACGGCCTCGATCCACTCCTCGCTGGTGTTGCTGCCTGGCCCGTAGGCCAGGCTCGTGCCGGCCAGCCCGTCGCCGTGGGCGACCTCGATCGCGTCCACGCCGGCCGCGTCGAGGGCGGCGGCGATCCGCGCCGCCTGCTCCGGCCTGACCCGGTGGCGGGTGGCGTGCATGCCGTCCCGCAGGGTGACGTCCTGAATGAAAAGCCGTCTGCTCATGCCGTCGTCTCCAGGGTGCGGGCCGCGATCCGCTCGCCGACCCGCAGGGCGGCCGATGTCATGATGTCGAGGTTGCCCGCGTAGGCGGGCAGGTAGTGGGCCGCGCCCTCGACCTCGAGCAGGACGCTGACCTGGTGCGTGACACTGTGCTTGGTCACACCGTGCTCGCTGGCACCGTGCTTGCTGGCACCGTGCTTGCTGGCACCGTGCTCGCTGACACCGTGCTCGCTGACACCGTGCTCGCTGACACCGTGCTCGCTGACATTGGGGTCGCTGACATTGGGGTCGCCGATGAGCGTCCACGGCTGGTCGTCGACCGGCGTGATCTGGACGGCCTGCTTGAGCCGGTAACCGGGCACGTAGCGGGAAACCCGGGCGACCATGCGCTCAATCGAATCGATGATCTCGTACCTGAGGTCGGGCGAGGGGGCATCGACCAGGCAGAACACCGTGTCACGCATGATCATGGCGGGCTCGGCCGGGTTGAGGATGATCACCGCCTTGCCCCGCTGCGCGCCGCCGACGGACTCGATCGCGCTCGCGGTCGTCTCGGTGAACTCGTCGATGTTGGCGCGGGTCCCCGGTCCGGCCGACTTGGCGGCGATCGAGGCGACGATCTCGGCGTACGGCACCGGCGTCACCTGCGCGACCGCCGCCACGACCGGGATCGTCGCCTGGCCGCCGCAGGTGACCATGTTCAGGTCGGGCGCGTCCACGTGCTGCTCGAGGTTGACCGCGGGGACGACGAACGGGCCGAGGGCGGCCGGGGTGAGGTCGATCAGCCGGACGCCGTAGGGCGCCAGGGCGCGTGCGTTGGCCTCGTGCGCCCGGGCCGAGGTGGCGTCGAAGACGATCCGGATGTCCTCGAAGCCGGGCCGGGCGATCAGCCCGGCGACGCCGTCGGCCGTGGTCGGGACGCCGAGGCGGCGCGCCCGGGCCAGGCCGTCGGAGGCGGGGTCGATGCCGGCCATCGCCGCGACCTCGAGCCGGTCGCCGAGGCGGAGCATCTTGATCATGAGGTCGGTGCCGATGTTGCCCGAGCCGATGACGGCCGCCTTGGTCTTCATCCGGTTCCTTCCGTGAAGGTCGCGCTGACCTGACCGAGCCCGCTGATGTCGGCCAGGAAGACGTCGCCGGGGGCGACGGGCACCATCGGGCCGAGGGAGCCGGAGAGGATGATCTCCCCCGCCCGCAGCGGGCGGCCGAGGTCGCGCACGGTCGCGGCGAGCCAGGCGACGGAGGCCAGGGGGTGGCCGAGCACGGCGGCGCCCGTCCCGGTTGACACCACGTCGCCGCCGCCCTCCCCGCCCTTGCGCATGGTCATGACGCAGTCGGCCAGGTCGAGGCGACCGAGTCCCTGCTTCCGGTCGCCCAGCACGAACAGGCCGGAGGAGGCGTTGTCGGCGATGGTGTCCACGATGGAGATGTCCCAGCCGGCGATCCGGCTGTCCACGATCTCCAGCGCCGCGACCACGTAGGCCGTGGCCGCGGCGACCTCGGCCCGGCCGATCACGTCGCCGTCCAGGTCCTCTGCCAGCACGAAGGCGATCTCGGCTTCGATCTTGGGCTGCAGCGTGCGGTCGCTCTCGACCGGCGTCCGCGCGGCGCAGGCCATGGTGTCGAGCAGGACGCCGAAGTCGGGCTGGCCGACGCCGAACTGCGCCTGCACGACGGGGTTGCTCAGCCCGACCTTCCGGCCGACGACGCGGGCGCCGGCTGCCACCTGATCGGCGACCCAGGCGGACTGCACCGCATAGGCGGCGCCGACGTCACCGGCCGGCAGCAGGTCGCGGACAGGGGCGCAGGGGCGCCGGGTGGCGCGGGCGGCGGCGAGCCGGTCAAGCGCGGTGGCGGCATCGGCCCCGAGCGTGCTGCGGGTGCTGGTCATGGTCAGCTCACCTCGAAGGTCGTGCCGATGCCCATACCGGTGATCCACTCGGGCACCGGCTCGTAACTCGTCCACAGCAGGGGCGCGGCCACGGCGGCCAGCCCCACCAGCCAGGTGCGGATCTCGTGCCCGCCCCGGCCCGCGTTCTCTTCCAGGCCCGCGTCGCCCAGCTCGGTGACGGCCGCGAGGTCTCCGTTGGCCAGCTGCTTGAGGAACCAGCCGTCCCATTCGCGGTTGACGCGGGCGTTCGGATCCCCGCCCATCGCGCGCACCGCCGGCTCGCGGGCGGCGGCGAAGGCGCGCACGTCCTTGCGCCCGTGGATGACGGCCGTCCGCCGTTCCGCCGCCAGCGAGGAGTCACGGGGATCGTTGGAGGGCAGCCAGTGCGAAAGGCCGCCGCTGGCGATGAGCAGGACCCGGCCAGGGAACGCCGCGTCGCGGATCGCGGCGCCGAGCGCGGCGCCCAGCGCCACGCAGCGCTCCATGCTCGGCAGCGGCGGCGCGGCGGTGTTGACCACGAGCGGTACCAGCGGGACGCCTCCGCCTCCGCCTTCGCCTCCGCCTTCGCCTCCGCCTTCGCCCCGGTCACCACCCCCGCAGACGGCGTCGTAACTCTGCACCACACCGTGGTCGACGGTGAGCGCGTAGGACAACGCCAGGTCGAAGCCGGCCTCGGCCAGGCCGTCCCTGATCGGCCAGGCCAGCGCGGCGGCGACCGGCAGCGGCCCCGATCTGCTGCCGTAGTCGCCGAAGCCTTCCGCCTCCTCCACGCCGAGGACGAACGGCGGCAGCACGTCGTAGAAGTTCGCGTGGAAGTGGTCGGGGCCGATGACGACGACCGCGTCCGGTGCCAGCCGGGCGACGGCCTCGGCCACCCGCGCCGCGTCGGCCAGGAACCGGCCGCCTGGCTGCGATTCGTCCTGCGGCGGCAGCAGCGTGGCGAACGGCGCATGCGACAGGGCGACCAGGCCGATGATCTCGCTCACGCTGTGTCTCCCGCTCGCGCTGTGTCTCCCGCTCGCGCTGTGTCTCCCACTCGCGCTGTGTCTCCCGCTCGCTTCGGGGCGCCCCTGCGCTCGCTCATGCTGGGTCCTTGCCGAGGATCAGGAAGTCGTGGTGGGCGCGGAGGAACTCCCCCGGCTTCTCCCACTGCGGCCAGTGGCCCGCGTCCGCGATCACGTGCAGGCGGGCGTCGGGCAGCCAGTCGAGCAGCATCGCCGCCTCGTCGAGGCCGCCGGTGGGGTCGTGCTCGGTCCACAGCAGCAGCGTCGGCGCGGTCACCTGCCCGACCCAGGCCGGGTCCCAGGCGAAGTCCTTGCGCACCTGCGGGTCCTGGAGCACGAGCGTGTTGTTGATGGCCTGCAGGAACCCGGGGCGGCTGTAGACCGCGCGGCGCAGGTTCACCAGCTCGTCGGTGACCATCTCCTTATGGTGGAACAGGAACTCGACCCGGCGGCGGACGGTCGCGTCGCTCGGATCCTGCACGGCGGCCAGGGTGGTCTCCCGCATCCGGGCCATCACCGCGGGCTTGTTCGCGATGTTGCCGGGGGTGTTGAGCACCAGCCGGTCCACCCGGTCGGGGTGGTGGCTGGCGGTCCAGGCCACCACCCAGCCGCCGAGCGATTCGCCCGACAGGTGCGCGCGGTCGATGCCGAGCGCGTCCATCAGGCCGATCAGGTGATCGGAGAGCACGTCGATGGTGTAGGGCGTGTCCGGCAGGTCCGTCCAGCCGTGCCCGGTCATGTCGTAGGCGGTGACGCGGAAATCGGCCGCCAGGCCGGCGATGTTCCGTGCGTAGGCCTCCAGGTGGCCGCCGGTGCCGTGCAGCAGGATCAGGTCGGGCCCCGACCCGGCGCGCAGCACCCGGGTGCGCACGCCGCCGACGTCGACGTGGCGCACCTCGTGATCGACGTCGCCGAGCTCTCCCCAGATGCTGAGGTGGTCATGGAGCGGTTCGCTCATCATGTGTCCTTCCCGAAGCGGGCCCTTGCTTCCGCCAGGGTCGCCAGGCCGGCGCTCTGCCGCCGCCCGACGCCGAGCAGGCCAAGCAGCCGTGAGTTCTCGATGGTCAGAAACTCGACCGGGGTGACGGCGGAGTCGTTGTAGTGGCGGTGCCAGGTCCACGGCGGGGTGTAGATGAAGTCGCCCGCCGACCAGGCGGCGGTCTCGTCCTCGATCTCGCTGTGCCCGTCGCCGGAGATGACGAAGTGCACCGTCTCGTGGTGGTGCCGCTGCATGTCCGAGCTCAGGCCGGGCGGGATGGTCTGCCGGAAGATCTCGAAGGTGGTGGTCGGCAGCCGGCCGGCGATCGACAGCGCCGACGGGTTGTGCACCTCACCCGACGGCAGCGCCTCGAGCTCCGCCGCGTGCACCACGACCGGCCGCGCGTCGACCGGCCGGACGGTGTCGGAGAGCCCGCCGAGAAACTCGGCCAGGGTGAAATCGGGTCCGGATTGCGCCATCAGATCGTCTCCGTTCGTCCGCCGTCGACCGTCAGCACGGTCCCGTTGACGTAGCCCGCGGCGGCCGAGGCGAGGAAGGCCACCGCCGCCCCGATCTCCTCGGGCCGCGCGGCCCGGCCGGCCGGGATGGACGCCGTGTCCTCCGCGTCGAGCTCGTCGTAGGTTCTTTCCCCGCCGCGAGCGCGGTTGTCGAGTATCTGCCGGCGGCGCTCGGTCGCGGTCGCCCCCGGGGCCACGCAGTTGACCGTCACCCCGGCGGCGGCGAACTCCCGCGCGAGCAGCTTCGCCGCCGCCGTCACGGCGGACCGCAGCACGACCGAGGCCGCGAGGTCGGGCTGCGGCTGGCGCACTGCGGTGGACGTCACGAACACCACGCGGCCGAAGCCGCGGTCGGCCATCCGCGGCAGCGCCAGCCGCGCCAGCCGCAGGGGACCAAGCAGCAGCAGCTCGAACGCGTCCTGCCAGCCCTGGTCGTCGATAGCGGTGATGCGGCCGGGGGCCGGCCCGCCCGCGTTCAGCACCAGCACGTCGAGCGCGCCGTGGCCGGCCTCGACCTCGGCGACGACCGTCTTGGCCGCGTTCGGGTCGCGGACGTCGCTCACCAGCGTGCCGACGGCGCCGCCGGTGCGCTCGCGCAGGCCCGCCGCCGCGCTCTCCAGCGCGTCGGCGCGGCGGCCGGTGATGACCACCCGGTGGCCGGACAGCAGGAGCTGCTCGGCGCTGGCGCGGCCGATGCCGGTGGCGCCGCCACCGACGAGAGCGGTTCGCGTGCTGCTGATGGGAGCCTCCTGCGGTTGCCAGCGATAGGTCGCGGGTCGCGACTGGGTTTAGCATCACCCCTATGGACGCAAGCAGCCAACGATGAGTCCCGCTGAGCGAGACGATGGTTCGGAGGGGATGGGCGGCCTCGACCGGGCGGCGGCGATCCTCGGCGCCTTCGACGCCACCCACCGCGAGCTGACCCTGGCCGCCCTGGTGGCGCGCTCGGGGCTGCCGCGCTCGACCACCCACCGGGTGGCCGACCGGATGATCCGTCTCGGCTGGCTGGACAAGCCCAAGGACCGGTACCGGGTCGGGAACCGGCTGTTCGAGATCTCCAGCCTGGCGCCGATCCGGCACGAGCTGCGCGAGGCCGCGCTGCCGTTCCTGCAGGACCTGCACGCGGCGGCCAAGACCACGGTGCAGCTCGGCGTGCTCGAGGGCTCCCAGGTCCTGGTGGTCGAGCGGATCACCGGGCACCGCCCGATGCCGATGCTTGAGCAGGCGGGGGGCAAGATCCCGGCTCACTGCTCGGCCCTCGGCCGCGCGATCCTCGCCTACAGCGACCACGCGACGATCGAGGCGATCCTGGCGGGCGGGCTCCCGGCCCGGACGCCGCGCACGCTGACCAGCCCGGTGGCCATCCTGCGGGAGCTGACCGCCATCCCCGCCCGGGGCTGGGCGGTCGACCGCGAGGAGGGCAACATCGGCATCAGCTGCGTCGCGGCGCCCGTTTTCGGCCCGCTCGGCCAGGTCGCGGCGGCGGTCTCGGTCACCGGGCCGACCGGCCTGGTCCGGGCGGAGCGGATCGGGCCGGCCGTGCGGCTGGCGGCGGCGGCGGTGTCCCGCGCCTACTCCACCCGCCGCTGACGGGGCTGAGCCCGCCCAACACACCACGCACGACCGCCGCCGATTCCGGAAGTGTCCCAGTGGCTGGGACGGGTATTTGCCTTCTGCGCCGGACCGCGCCCACGCTGTGATCTCCGGCACACCGATGATCGCCGGAGGTGAGTGAAGGAGGAAACCGTGTCACTAGGCGGCGGCTACATGTTGCGCTCGCGTGAGGGCCACGCGATCGCGGCGATCGGTCTCGGCATCACGATGAAGACCGACGGCAAGTCCACCCACGACGCGTACTCGCTGTTCGAGTACTCGGTCCCGGCCAAGACCGATGGCCCGCCTCCGCACCTGCACACCCGCGAGGACGAGTCCTTCATCTGCCTGTCCGGGCGGCTCGACGTCACCCTGGGCGGCGAGGACTTCGTGCTCGAGATGGGCGACTACCTGTACCTGCCGCGCGACGTGGTGCACACCTTCCGCAACTCCTCCGACTCCGAGTCGCGGATCATCTCGGTGGTCTCGCCCGCCGGGCTCGAGGGGTACTACCAGACGCTGGCGGAGATGCCGCCGGGCCCGAAGGACATCCGGGTGATGAAGAAGATCATGGCAGACTTCGGCATCCAGCTGCAGTTGCCGCCCGAGGTCCGCTAGCCATGAGGATCGCGATCATCGGCGCGGGCGTGGCCGGCCTCGCCACCGCCAAGGTGCTGACCCAGGCCGGGCACGAGGTCGTGGTGTTCGACAAGACGCCCGACGTCGGCGGCGTATGGAGCCGGACGCGCCGCTACCCCGGCCTGACCACGCAGAGCCCGAAGGCGCAGTACTCGCTCTCGGACTTCCCGATGCCACGGGACTACCCCGAGTGGCCGAGCGGCGAGCAGGTCCAGGCGTACCTGGCGGGGTACGCGACGCACTTCGGCCTGGACCGCGCCCTGCGGCTGGAGACCGAGGTGGTCTCCGCGACCCCGGCCGACGGCGGCTGGGCTGTGCGTACTCAGGACGTCTCCACGACCGGGAACGCTGCCACGATGAGGGACTCCGTCACGACCAAGGAGCCCGCCGGGACGACCGCCACCGATGCGTTCGACCGCCTGGTCGTGGCCAACGGCGTGTTCTGCGAGCCCGCCATCCCCGCCTTCCCCGGCCGGGACGAGTTCGCGGCGGCGGGCGGCCTGCTGCTGGCCGGCACCGAGCTGCACGACGCCGAGCGGGCCCGCGGCAAGCACGTCGTCGTCGTCGGCTACGGCAAGTCGGCCTGCGACGTCACCGTCCCGGTCAGCCGGGTCGCCGCCAGCACCGACGTCATCGCCCGGCAGCTGTTGTGGAAGGTGCCGCGGAAGATCAACGGCAAGCTCAACTTCAAGATGCTGCTGCTGACGCGGATGGGCGAGGCCCTGTTCCGCTACCGGGTGCTCCGCGGCGCCGAGAAGTTCCTGCACGGCCCCGGGGCCGGCCTGCGCGGGAAGATGATCAACTCCATCGGCACGGTCTCGGTCAGGCAGTTCGGCCTGGACAAGCTGGATCTCGTGCCGGCCGGGCAGATGGAGGACATCGTCCGCGGCGCCATCGGGCTCGCCACCGAGGGGTTCTTCGAGGGAGTCGCCGACGGCACGATCGCCGTGCACCGCGACCGCACCATCACCCGTCTGTTCGCCGCCGACGGCCGCCCGTTTGCCGAGCTCAGCGACGGCACCACGCTCCCGGCCGACCTGGTCGTCTGCTCCACCGGGTTCACCCAGGGCGTGCCGTTCCTCCCCGGCGACCTCGAGCGGCGGCTGCTCGACGAGCGCGGCAACTTCCTGCTCTACCGGCAGATCCGGCCGGTCGACGTGCCCGGCCTGTACTTCAACGGCTACAACTCCTCGTTCTTCAGCCCGCTGAACGCCGAGATGGCGGCGGTCTGGATCGCGGCCGACCTGGCCGGCGCGGTAGCGCTGCCCGAGGACGCGGCCATGCGGCAGGCGGTGACCGAGCAGCTGGCGTTCATGGACGACGCCACCAACGGCCACCACTGCCGCGGCACCAAGATCATCCCGTTCTCGATGCACAACGTCGACGAGGTCCTGGGCGACCTCGATCTCAACATCAGCGCAGGCGTCCGCGCCTCGCACTGGCTCAACCCGATCAACCCGGCCGCCTACCGCGGCATCACCCCGACGCTGCTCAAGCGGCTAGCCGCGCGCGCCACCCCGCCGCCGCAGCCCGCGGGCGCCACGCCCACGGGACGAGTGCTACCGCCGCCAACCCGGCAGGCCCAGGCGACCGGCGAGACTCGAGAGCCCGCCGAGACGCAAGCAAGCCGAATGCTCTCCTGAACCAGGCTGCGCGTACCGCTCACGTACCCGTGAGGCAGACGGGCAGCGCAACGCGAACTCTAGATAAGGATCTAGAGCCCAAAATCATTATTGTGTGTAGTTAAGGTCGTATAGCGCCTCAAATCGCACACGATCATGACAATCGGACCCTCTCGACGCGCCGAGGGCGGGTGGGGCCGGTTCACCGGTGATCACTAGCATGGCGGCATGCCGCACCTGCTGCACCTTGATTCCTCGGCCGACGTCGAGCGCTCGCGCTCCCGGGCCATCACCGCTACCTTCGCCGCCGCCTGGCGCGATCACGGGCCGGGGTACACGGTTACCTACCGGGACCTGCACCGGGACCCGCTGCCGCACCTGGCCGACGCGGCGCTGCACTGGCCGCCGCGGCTGCGGCCGGAGGGATCAGCGCCGCCGGCTGCGGCGGAGGAGCTGCAGCAGGAACTGCTGGCCGAGTTGACCTCGGCCGACGTGCTGCTCGTGGGCGCGCCGCTCTACAACTACTCGCTGCCGTCGAGCCTCAAGGCGTGGATCGATCACATCCACGTTCCCGGGGTCACCGCGCCGTTCGACGTCCCCACCCAGCCGCTGGCCGGGCGCCCGGCCGTGATCGTGAACAGCCAGGGCGCCTCCTACGACGCGGGCTCGCCGACCGACGGCTGGGACCACGCCATCCCGGTGCTCGACCTCATCCTCGGCACCTCACTGGGCATGACGCTCACCGTCATCACGACCAGCCTGACGCTGGCCGAGACCGTGCCCGCCCTGGCCGACCAGCTCGACCGGAGCCGGTCCGAGCTGGCCCGCGCGCATGAGCTGGCGGCGCAGACAGCCGACCGGCTCGCCGCCGCCTGCCCCGACTAGGCAAGCCCGGCCCGCGATCTCCCGGATACCGGGTGGAAAACCACCGTCGGGCTGGGCGGACCACCGTCGTTGGAGACACCAGAACGGGCCGGGTGAGAACCACGGCCCGTTCCATCATATTTGAATTTGATCTACTCCCAGCGGAAGCAGCGGCGGGCCAGGTAGCCGAAGACCACGGCGTAGCCTGCCAGGACCAGCAGCGGGGCGGCGGGCGGGAAGCCCGTCTGCATCGAGGCCTGCATCGCCTGCACCGCCGCCCCGAGCGGGGTGTAGTTGCTGATGTCGAGCAGGAACTGGGGCATGAGCGCGCGCGGGAGCCAGAGGCCGGCGAAGAACATCAGCGGGAAGAACGTGACCCGGCCGATGACGTTGGCGGCGGTTGAGGTCCTGGCCACCGCGGCCAGCAGCAGCCCGATGGCGAAGAGCCCGGCGATGGTGACCGTGACCGAGAGCACTAGCCCGGCCAGGCTGGCCGGCGCGGACGCCCCGAAGGCGACGACGGCGACCACGATGACGGTGACGACCCCGGCCACCGCGACGCAGCCCTGGACGGCCGCCTGCGCGGCCAGCACCCAGGACGGGGGCACCGGGGTGGTCGACAGGCGGCGCAGCACGCCGAGCTCGCGGTAGGTGACGAGCGGGATCGGGAGGCCGAGCAGCGCCAGCATGGCCACCCCGAAGGTGGCGAGGATGGGCACGTACGCGTCGAAGATGGTCCCGCCGCCGAAGGCCGCCAGGTGCTCCTTGAATGAGGGCAGCTCGCCGAAGATGACCAGCAGCACCACCGGCAGGGCGATGCCACCGATCAGGCCGATCGGGCGCCGCCAGGTCAGCCTGGCCTCGTTCAGCACGACCTGGCCGAACGCGGTGCGGCGCGCCGGTCCCGGCCGCGGCACCGACAGCGGCTCCGATAGCGGCGTGGGCCGCGCGATGGTGAGCGTGTTCATGCCAGTGCTCCCTGCTTGCTCGTCTGCGTTCCTGTGCTTGTCTGCGTTCCTGTGCTTGCGTGCGTTGCGGTGCTTGCGTGCTTTCCGGTCAGCCGGACGAAGGCTTCCTCGAGGTTGGACGAATCGAGTTGCACGTCGCGGGCGGTCACGCCGGCCGCGGCCAGGGCGAGGATCACCGCGTTGACGAGCTCGCCGGTCCCGGTGACGACGACGTGCCGCCCCGACCGGTCGACCCGCGTCACCTCGGCACCGCCGTGATCAGCCCGGCCCCGGACGGGGCCCG
>Ga0302326_10027174_pt1 | contig 11543 bp, 6 predicted proteins | sample Palsa_T0_3_FD_202264 | JGI IMG/M metagenome (GOLD analysis project Ga0302326, IMG submission 202264) | Peat permafrost microbial communities from Stordalen Mire near Abisko, Sweden - Palsa_T0_3 | ecosystem: Environmental > Terrestrial > Soil > Palsa > Peat permafrost | place: Sweden: Abisko...
ATATGAAAAGCGACAGTTACCAATCGACCCAAACCCAGAACCCCGCGTTCGCCATATCGGCTGATCGCGGCCCGGGTGGTCGGCGGCCTTAGCTCCGGGGTTTGATCTTGCGGAGGTGGCGAGCCTCCGATCCCCTATCGACGCGAAGCGTGCCCAGTAACCGGGTGCGCCAGGACCGGCACAGGAGGTGCAATCGTGCGCAAGATCGTTGTCTCTCTCTTTACAACCGCCGCCCTCGGGTTGGCAGCGGAAGCCCTCGCTCAGGCGGTTCCACAGACACCGAACCCAACCTCGGCGGCCCAAAACAGTCCGGGGACAGCGCCTTCACCTGGGAACCCGCAGCCGCCGACTACGGAGAAATCGGAGACCAAAGTCCAAGACTGGAACCTCCACTATCAGACTACGGAAACCTTCCAGGGAGATTTTGCATTTGCTGCCAAATACTCAGGTCCAAATAGCCTGGAAGATAAAGGCCAGACCCAGCATACGGAGACGCTGGATTTGTACGGTGGCAAGCGGCTATGGAAAGGAGCCGAGCTTCATGTGGATGGCCTCATATGGCAAGGCTTTGGCTTGAGCGAAACCTTAGGCATCGAGGCATTTCCAAGCGCCGAAGCATACAAGTACGGTGCGCCGACCCCGTATCTCATGCTTGCCCGTGTTTTTATTCGGCAGACGTTTGGATTGGGCGGCCCCCAGGAGGACGTACCAGACACCCAACTGAGTCTAGCGGGGAAGCAGGATATTTCACGAATTACTCTCACCGTCGGACGCTTCACGCCAACCGACGTTGCCGACACGAACGCCTATGCCTCAAGCCCACGCACCCAGTTCATGAACTGGGGCTTTGTAAACAATCTGACCTGGGATTACCCGGCTGACTCCGTGGGCTTCACCCCCGGCTTCACCGCCGAACTGAATCAGCCTAAATGGACATTGCGCTATGGATGCTTTGTGATGCCCGCGGTCCCCAACTCGTTCACCGGAGACGACGAGTTTCTGATGTGGCCCCACGAAGGAAAGTTTGGGCCGATATTCAACGAGTGGGGCATGAACACAGAGTTCGAGAGACGGTATAGCGTGAAGGATCATCCGGGAACGATCAGGGTCCAAGCTTGGCTCAACAAGGCTGACATGGCCAACTACGATGATGCAACGGCCATCCTAAAGGCTGGCGGTCCCGGAGCGGACTGGGAGGCCGCCCGATCCTTCCGTTACAAATACGGGTTCGGATTGAACTGGGAGCAAGAGGTATCGAAAAATGTGGGGTTCTTCTCCCGCCTCGGCTTTAACGATGGCCATGAAGAAGCCTGGGCATTTACCGATGCCACCTGGTCCGCCTGTGTCGGAACCAGCCTGCAAGGCGAAGCATGGGGAAGGAAGGGCGACACGTTAGGAGTCGCCGGTATCGTGAGCGGCGCCTCGGCCGCTGAGCAAAGGTTCATTGAAGCGGGAGGGCTCGGAATTCTCGACGGCGACGGAGCATTGAGTTACGCGCCGGAAGGGGCCGTTGAAACCTATTACGACACTCCACTTTTCAAGAACTGCCGCTTGGCCCTCGATTATCAGTTCGTGGCCAATCCGGCTTTTAACAGTGACCGAGGCCCCGTGTCGATCTACGGGATTCGGCTTCATTATGAGTTCTGAGCTTGGCAGCCTAAACCTGAATGCCGAGTTGCTTCTGCAGCTCGGCATAGTAGGTTCTGCCTACTGGCAAGACAGTCCCGCCGGTCAAGGTGACCGAGTAACTATGGTTCCCCAGAAAATTGAGCTCTTCGATCCGGCTAAGTCTCACGATCACGGACGCGTGAATTCTCTGGAAATCATCCGGCGGCAATAGCCGCTCCAACTGCTGCAGCGTGTAATATGTCTTCTGCTCGGAGTCGCCCGACCGCAGAAACACCTTTTTATCTTTTGCCAGGGCAAAGTCGATCTCCTCCACCCGCACAAGCTTTATAGCGTAGTCGGTGCGGACGGGCAACCGCTTCACGGGCGTCAGGTCCTGCGGGCGGACCTCCTCGGTAACGGAATTGGAACGCTGCCCCACCCGCTGGCTGGCCCGGGCGAGGGTGATGGCCAGCCGGTCTGGCTCGACAGGTTTAAGCAGATAGTCGAACACGGCGTACTCGAACGCCTCGACCGCATGGTCGGCAAATCCGGTTACGAAGACAATGAGGGGGGCCGGCTCGACGTGCAGCAGCGCCGCCGCAACTTGAAGACCGGTCAGATCCGGCAACTGGATATCTAGAAACGCGAGACTTGGCTTGAGGGTCTCGCACAGGTGGAGCGCGTCGACCCCGGTGCCGCCCTCGCCAACCACCTCCACCCGCTGGGCAGCCAACGTCCTCTGCAAATAGGAACGTGCCGGCGGCTCGTCGTCAACTACAATCGCGGTCATCCTGCTTTTATCACCTCGCGTACGCTTGATTTGGAACCTTAAAGGCGGTCGCCGTGCCATTACCTTCTGACGCAAACACTCTCAATCTTGCTCGCTCTCCGAACATGAGCCGAAGCTGCCGGTCGATCATTCCCAACCCATGCTGCGGCAATTCCGACTGGTCAACCGCGTTTTCCCGCTCGACAAGGTTCATCCCCCGACCATTATCCCGCACTGCAAACAAGAAGAAGTTTCCTGATTTGCGAGCGACGATCCGGATCCACCCGGTGTGCGACCAATTCTCGAAACCATGCACGTAGGCGTTCTCGACAAGGGTTTGTATTGCGAAGGCAGGGATACCCACGCCGTGCACGGTTCTGTCGATCTGATATTCCACTCGGATCTGCCCCCCGAATCGAAGCGTTTGGAGGTCCGTGTAGGCGCGAACGTAGTCCAGTTCGGCTGAAACTTTGACAACCGAAGAGCCTTCGGTGGCTATTGTGCGTCGCAGCAGCCGGCTCAGTTTTAAAATACTGGCCTCAGCCTGGGCAGGGTCGACGCCACAGATACTGGCAAGGGCAGTCAGGGTATTGAATAGAAAGTGGGGCCTAATCCTTGCCCGCAGCGCAGCGAGGTCGGATGCAACCTGCAGCGTTCTGAGTCGCTCCAGGTCAATCCGATGCTGTTCAGCCATCGTCCTGGCGTCTGAGTCTCGGATCACCAGCATGACGAGAAACATGCCGGCCGCGTTCGCCAAGATGCTGATTGGCGCCACCGTCACGGCTTGCGCCACCCCGACTTGTGGAAAGCCTTGATCCACGAGCGCGGCCGCGGCGCCCTGGGCAACCGCCGTCTCCACCGCCAGAACGAGCGGCGTCCGCGATCGCTTGGACAGGAGGGAAACCGCGCGAACCGCTCCTGCCACCGCGAACAGCATACACATCGTCTCGGCCGCAACCGTGCTTCCGTCAAGAACGGCCGCAAGCACGGTTACGAGCGCGATCGCCATCAAGGAGGGCGCCCAACCGCCAACGAGCATTGCCACACACACGGCGAGCGTATCGGACACGTAGGGCGCTCGCATGTTGGGGAAGACGATCTCCGAGCAGCCAAGCAACCCAAAAATCAAACCGGTCGCGACGGACCCTTTCCAGCCCCGGTCCCGGAACACGACGGACAGCGTCTTGCCCCGCGAGAGGAGGTATGCCACCGAGAAAATAACGCACGTGTCCTCGAGGAACGCGTTGAGCGTTGCCAGCCAGGAGTGCAGCATTCCTTTATTCTCCCTTAAAGAGGCAACTTCGAGTCGGGTTATTGTCTGCATTGTTGCAAGGGCATAAGAACGCCATCAAGGCCGTATAACGGGCCGTAAAGATTCCATAAAACCCGGGCCAAACCCTGGATTGGGCCGGATATCCTCTCCCCCGGACAGCTTGAACAGAACAGCCGATAACCGGGCCTATCGGGCCGCTGGTTTGAGCTAGGTGGAGCTTTGAGGATCCGGGCATGACGCAATGACACTCCTGGGACGATGGATTGGAACGAGAGCAGATCTTGGACTCCAGAACGTGTGTTTTCGCGGTTTCCGATCCGTGAAAACCCCAACCTCCAACCGCATCGTCGGGTCCCCATCCAAGGAGATCTTCTGAGATTCTGTCCACTTCGACACGCGAGGGGTTATTCAATTCATGTTTAACAAGAGAACCAAATTATCTTTGCTTGCCCTTTCATGCTCCGTACTTGCGAGCCGGGCAATTGCTTCCTCGGGCGTTCCGAGCGATATCATTGGAGATGTAGCCAAAGACTGTGCAAGACAGGCTGCGTCTAAGACAAAGGGGCAAATTGCGTTAACCTACAAGCCGACGAGCAGCTCGGTTTCTTCGAATAACTTCGCACTGGCGCAGTCGCCAGCCGCTCAGGCGCCGGCCACTCAGACGCCCGCCGCGCAGGACCCCAACGCGAACGGTCGGTGGTGGCCGCACCCGATCAATTCCCCTCCGTTCCCTCTGCCGGACTGGATCAGCGAAAGCCAGCAGCCCATAGGCGAGGATTGGGACGCGGGCGACGGACCTCTGCAGAAATCCCTCCTCGGCACCCAGTGGGACAAAGCACGAATCCGCACGTACGGATGGTTTGACTTCGGATACACCGAAAGCACGTCAAAGCACAACAACTATCCGCTCTCCTACGATGTCATTCCAAACGCGCCCGTGCTCGACCAGGCCGTGCTCCGAATCGAACGCATGCCCGACACGGTTCAGACCGACCATAAAGACTGGGGGTTTAGAATAACCCAAATTTACGGCATCGACTATCGGTTTTTAGCGGGTGACGGTTACGTCTTTGACCAGCTTCAGAAGCATAACGACAAGTACGGTTACGATTTCCCCGAAGTCTACGGGCAAATCTACCTTCCCAAGGCGGCGCCGCTCGGCGGTGTCGTGCAAGTCGGTCGCTACATTTCGCCGGCCGATATCGAGTGCCAACTCGCGCCTCAAAACTACCTTTACTCCCACTCTCTTATGTATACGGTCGATCCGTATACGTACACCGGCGCCAATATCCAACAGACCTGGAGCAAGACGTGGTCGACCATGTTCGGCATCGACGCCGGAAACGACAAGAGCTGGTGGGAGAAGTCGGCGGAGGTCAACTTCGAGGCATTGGTGGGTTGGCATTCGCCCAACAACAAGGACGACGTGTGGGTCGGTCCGGACCAGATCGGCAATGGCCACTACTCTTGGGGCCATGACAGCGAACAGATCTTCTCCGCCACTTGGGGCCACAAATTTAACGACCGCTGGCATATGCAAAACGAGATGTACTACATGTGGTCCTACGACGCCGAGAAGGGAGGCACCGAGACCGACGGCCCCCCCCAGACGTTCGCGTCAGGCGGCGGACCTGGCCCGATTATCCCGGGTCAATCTCACGCCAATGGTTACACCACATACTTGATGTACCAGACGGACAAGTGGAGCTATTGGTGTTTCCGAACCGACTGGCTCGGCGACCCAGAAGGGTGGCGAACCGGCGTTTCGAACAATTACTACAGCCTTACGCTAGGCTATGACCACTGGTTTAGTCCGACGACCACATTCCGGCCGGAACTACGCTACGAGTGGGCCGATAAGAACGACGCTTACGACAACGGAACTCGAAAGACGCAGATGGAGCTCGCAGCCGACATCATCTTCCACTTTTAACTGCACGGCGCTGAGAAGGGCGGCCGTTCAATAGTGAACTGCCGTCTCTCGCGCTCAATGTTATGTAGTGCTACGTCTAAAACTTTCATAAAGAAAGACAGCGGAATGTAAAAAATTCGTTAATCTGTAGGGTGAACCGAATTTCCTAATATAGGATAGTGGTCATGACTCTGGTGGCACCCGCAGATGCCAGTAGCCTAATACCATGCCCGAGGCTCCCGCGCGGAAATCTAATTGGTTGACGCCTAAGATGCCACGACAATGATCAACCGACTTATCCAGTTTTCTTTGCAGTACCGCGCGATCATGTTGTTCGTGGCCGCCATCATCCTCGCATGGGGCGCATACAGCTTCACGCAGCTACCGGTCGAGGCGTATCCGGATGTCATGAACACTCAGGTGGTCGTGATGACTCAGTGGCCGGGCCACGCGGCCGAAGAGATCGAAAAGCAGGTCAACATCCCGATCGAGCTCAGCTTGTATGCGGTCCCGCACGTAACGTCTATGCGCAGCCGAGCGTTGTTTGGCCTTTCCGCGGTGTACCTGACATTTGACGACGACGTCGACGACTACTTCGCCCGCGAGCAAGTAAACGAGAACCTTTCCCAGGCAACTCTTCCCAACGGGGTGCAAGCAAGCATGCAGCCAATGGAAAGCGCGGCCGGCGAACTGATGCGCTACATCGTCGTTGGCAAACTTCCCCTAACGAAGCTTAAGGAGATCCAGGACTGGACGTTGAACCGTGAATTCCTCAGCGTGCCCGGGGTGGTGGATACCGCGATCTTCGGCGGTACGACGAAGGAGTACCAGATCCAGTTGGACCGGCAAAGACTGGACTACTATGGCATCACGGTCGCCCAGGTCGAGCTGGCGGTTACGAACTCCAACGCGAACGGAGGCGGCAACTACATTTCCCGAGGCAGCGAGAACTACGTCATCCGGGGAGTCGGCCTCTTAAAGGACAACGACGATATCGGACTAGTCGTCGTGGGAGAGAAGAACGGAATACCGGTTCGCGTTAAGGACGTCGGAATCGTCCGCAACGGCTATCTCCCCCGTCTGGGCAAGATCGGGATGACGCTTGGGAACGGCGGGCCGAACGACGACGACGTCGCGATGTCAACTCTCGTCATGCGGCGTTATGAGAACGCGAGCGTGATACTCCAGAGAATCCACGAAAAGATCGACGAGCTGAACACCAAGATTCTGCCCAAAGGGGTGAAGGTCGTCCCCATTATCGACCGAACTGACCTAATAAATGTCACCACCCACACTGTCCTGCACAATCTTGTCGAAGGCGTTCTCCTAGTCGTCGGTGTGCTTTTCCTATTCCTCGGCAATGTCCGGGCCGCCGTGATCGTGGCGATGACGATCCCATTTGCCCTCTTGTGGGCTTTTTCGTGGATGAATTTCATTCACGTTCCCGCCAACCTTATCTCTCTTGGCGCGATCGACTTCGGGGTCATTGTCAATGGCACCGTCATCCTTGTGGAAAACATCTTCCGCCACTTACATATGCGCCACATGGCGCACTTGGATGAGAGGAAGTCTGTCGCATCGACGATCATCGATGCCTCGCGCGAAGTCGACCGCGAACTGTTTTTCACGACGATCGTTGTAGTCGCCGCTTTCATTCCACTCTTTACGATGCAGGGCGTGGAGAAGAAGTTTTTTGCCCCCATGGCGTACACCACGGGCCTGGCGCTCGTCGGTTCGCTGATCATGGCGATGCTGATCGCGCCGGCTCTTTGCTACTTCGTCCTTCGAGGGAAGATTGTGGACAAGGAGCGCGGGTGGCTCACTTGGCTAACCAAGCGCTATCGCCGCATCCTAACGGTGGCCCTCCGCAACCCCTGGGTTACGCTGGCCATCGGAGCGGCAGTCTGCATACAGGCCGCCGTCGTCCTGCCTCTTCTGGGAACGGAGTTCTTGCCTCACCTTGACGAGGGGAACCTCTACGTGCGTGCTTCGTTTCCGCAGACGATCTCGCTCCAAGAGTCCTCGCACATGATCTCCAGGATTCGGCAAATTGTTGCCAACTTCCAGCCGGTGGACCTGATGCAATCCCAGATCGGCCGCCCGGACGATGCCGAAGACGTAACCGGATATTACAACTCCGAATCCCTCGTGAACCTGAAGCCCTACGATCAGTGGAAGGGCTATTCCAGCAAAGACGATCTGATCAAGGCGATGAACAAAAAGCTCTCGGAGATACCGGGCGTCACGTTCAACTTCTCTCAGAACATCGAGGACAACGTGGAAGAAGCGATCACGGGTGTCAAGGGCGAGTTGGCCCTAAAGGTTTTTGGGGACGACTTGGACGTTCTTGAGGCGAAGGCCAAGGAGATCCAAGCCGTCATGTCCAAGATTCCCGGGATCGTGGACCTAGCCATTTTCGACGAGACCGGCGAACCCCAGGTTCAGGTGATCGTGAACCGTGCAAAATGCGCGCGATATGGCCTGAACACGTCCGACGTTCAAGACGCAGTACAGACCCAGATCGGAGGGCAGGAGTTTACGACGATCCTAGACGGCGACAAGCGGTTCGGCGTGAGGGTCGGCTTGCGCCCGGATAACACGAACAATATCACCAAGATCCGGGAAGTGCAACTGGATACCCCTGATGGATATCGCATTCCTCTGTCCATGGTTACGGATATCAAGGACACGCGGGGCGCCTCGTTCATCTACCGCGAAGCGGGAAGAAGGTACATCGCAATCAAGTTCGGCGTTCGCGACCGAGACATCGGCGGCGCGGTTGCGGAGGCACAAAGCAGAGTAGCCGCTCAGGTCAAGATGCCGGAGAACTACCACTTTGTGTTCGCGGGGGAGTTCGAGAACATGCAGCGCGCGGCAGCGCGACTTGCCATCATCGTCCCAATCACCTTTTTGATCGTCTGCATGCTGCTCTATATGCTGTTCGGACGGTTCTCGCGAATGTTCATCGTCATGATGAACGTACCGATCGCGGTGTCGGGCGGGATCTTCCTGCTCTACGTTGCGGGACACCATCTGTCCGTTTCGGCGGCCGTTGGCTTCATAGCCTTGTTCGGTGTCGCCGTGCAGAACGCCGTCATTAAAGTCTCCCAAATCGACCATCTCTACCTGCGAGGCGAATCGCTTGAAAACGCCGTGATCGATGGCGCCGCGTCAAGATTACGACCCATCCTGATGACGGCGATGTTGGCAACGGTTGGCCTTATTCCCGCCGCGATCTCCACCGGGATCGGCTCAGACGTGCAGAAACCGCTCGCGGTGGCGATCATCGGCGGCATGGTCACCGACGTCCTTATTGGCACACTCTTCGTTCTGCCCGTTCTATACCTGCTGATCGCGCGCAGGTACCCCGCTACTCCCCCTCTCGCACGGCCAAGCCTAGACCGAAACGAAGAAAATCTGGCTTAGCGCATATAAACCACCAAATTTCGCCCTATAGGTACTGACTAGCTATATCCAATTGAAATGTTGCTAATAAATTCCACACCCTCCCAATATGTGCTTGCTATGTTCTCTTCGAGTCTTGCCGCGCGGAAGAGCCAATCCGCACGCCGAACCGAGCATCAGCGATTCCTCTGGATTCTCACCATCGCTATTTCCGCATCTCCGGTGAGCGCATGGGGTCAAGCAAGCCAATCCCCTGCCGCACCTGCGTCTCCTCTCGATCCGATACCCCCGGTAGAACTTCCCGTCCCCGTGCTAGCCGCTGGCCAGCTCTCCCTTAATCAGGCCCTTCAGGATGGCCTACGACAAAACCCTCAGATCGCGGCCGCGAAAAGTTCCATCGTGAGCGCTCGGGAGAACTACAACAGCCAAAGGGCCCCCATTAACCCTTATATGACCTATGGAGCCCTTAATGACGAGGTTGCCCCCAGCGACTGGCGAAACGGTTTTACAGAGGGCTCCAATTATGTCTTCTACTACACCGTCGAGACCAACGGCGCCCAGAAATACCGAAGCCGGCAGGCGCGCGAGCAGCTCCACCAAGCCGAATTCGATGCGCGCACCACTGGACTGTCGCTTTCCCTGAGCATCATCGACGCCTACGTGAACCTCCAAATTGCCAACCGTGCTCTGGAGGTGGAGCTCAATGTGTACGACAATATCGTAAAGCTCGGAGATCTCACAAACAAACGTTACTTGGCTGGAGCGGGGCCCCAGGCAGATGCGATCCGCGCCCACATCGCGGCGATTCAAGAGCAGCAGAACGTCATCCAGGACGTCGCCAACGTCAATGCTGACCGCGCGGAGCTAAGAAATCAGATCGGGCTCTCTCAAAGCACGGCAGTCGACGCGGTCGAGCCCCTCGTTTACAAGCCAATCCCGGTGGGAGATCTTGCCGACCTCACACGCCGAGCGGAACTTAGCCGGCCTGAGTTGCACTCTGCGATCGCGAACCTCGATTCGCTTCGAGCCGTTCCAGGATTGGCAAGATCGCAATACTATCCCGACCTCTTCCTCGCCAAAGACCTCGGATCAGACCCCTACATTTGGGTAGGAATTAACATACCGTTCGACCTGGGCAACATTCGCGGCCAGGTGGCCAAAGCGGATGCAGACGTCAAGACGCAGCGGGCGACCGTAGAGCAGGAACGCGAAAGCGTCGATCTCGACGTCAAATCGTCCTACATCAATCTCGTTGCCGCTCAAAAACAGGTGGAAACCTACGTAAGCGGCGTCTTAAGCATGTCGGTGACCCTTGTCGAGCAAATCCGGCACGGCTACGACCTTGGCGCCAATACCATTGTTGACATTATTACCGCAGAAAACACATATAGAAGCGTCGAAGGTGCATATTACGTCGCGGTGGGGAACTATGTTCAGGCTCTTTATGCGCTAAAACACTCGATCGGCGATCTACCCGACGCCTTTTCCTCAACGACGCTACCGCGAACGAAGATAGACCCCTCGGCGGCGCAACCCGCAATGAAACAATGAACACCGAAGATAACGACAACTCGACAAGACCGGAAGCCGAAACCTCTCCATCGACGGCTGGTTCCACCTCACCTATCACGCGGCAATTGACGATTATCGTCGTTGTTGCGGTGGTGCTTGTCTGCATGATCTCGATCACCAAGGCGCACGCCAAGGCAAGCGCTGGCGATGAGTCGAGCGGCGACAACGCTCTCAATCCCAATCAGGTGTTAATCACTAAGGCTGCTGAGGAAGCAGTGGAGCTGCAGACAGCGCACGTAGCTATGGAGCCGGGCAGGCATTCGATCCTTACAAACGGAGTCATACACTATTCTCCGTACGGCACAATAAACGTCAGCCCGCGGCTTGTTGGAAAAGTCCGGGCGGTTTACATCAAGGTGGGCGACCATGTCTCCACGGGGCAGCCGCTTGCCCTTATGGTTAGCTCGGACGCTGCGAACGCGGTGGACGCCGCCCGCGACGCTGACGAGCAGCTGAAGCTGACTGGGGTTGCCCTGGCGACCGCGCGCAAGCAGTTCTTGATGGGAACTCCGGAGGTGACCTCTGCCGAATCCGCCCTCATTCAGGCCCATGAAAGCACACTTTTCAACAAGCGCATGCTTCAACTGACGAGGGAGCAGAATGCGATCGGCGGGTTCACGGATAAGCCGCTCACGGACGCCCAAAGCGCGGCAAAGCAGGCCGATACTCAACTATCGCAGGACCTGAAGGACCTTGCCCTCTACCAAACCCAGTTCGACCGAGTTACCAAGCTTTTCGGATATGGAGTTGCCGCAAAGGCAGACGTGGAAGTCGCCGAAGACACTCTAGAAAAACAGACGGACGCGGTCGCTAACGATAGAGAGCAATCGCGTATTGCGCACGTGACGGTAACTCGCGAAGAAAAAGCTTACAATACCAGGTTGTATGCGAACCAAACGGTTCGCCAGGCGGAAACCAACTACGAGCAGGCGGTTGTGCAGGAGCGGGGAGCGGCTACTGCACTGAACATGGTCAAGGCGTCTTTTCTCCACGATCTTAAGCAG
>Ga0302326_10027175_pt1 | contig 11543 bp, 12 predicted proteins | sample Palsa_T0_3_FD_202264 | JGI IMG/M metagenome (GOLD analysis project Ga0302326, IMG submission 202264) | Peat permafrost microbial communities from Stordalen Mire near Abisko, Sweden - Palsa_T0_3 | ecosystem: Environmental > Terrestrial > Soil > Palsa > Peat permafrost | place: Sweden: Abisko...
CTTCGACTCGATGGCGCGCATCGGCGCGGTGCGCGCGCCGATCCTGGTGCTGCTGGGCGGCCGCGACCGCGTCGTGCCACCGCAATTCGGCCGCGCCCTGTTCGACGCCGCGCCCGAGCCCAAGGAGCTCTGGCTGGCACAAGACGGCGGCCACGAGGATCTGCGGCAGTTCGGCGGCCTCGATGCCGCGATCGATTTCATCCGGCGGCGGGTGCCGGCCCGATAGCGCGAAGCGCCACGGCTAGATCCGCGCCAGCTGCGCCTGCACCCGTGCCAGAAACCGCGCGCGCGAGGTCGGGGTCGAACGGTCCATGTCGTAATGCGCGAGATAGAACGATCGCGTGCCGGCGCCGCACATCGGCTTGAGGGCGCGCAGCAGCACCTTGCGGCAGGGATCGCCGGCAACCCAGCGCGCCAGCCACCAGGGCGAGCCGTAGCTCGTCACCACGCCGAACAGTTTTATCCCGGTCAGCAGCGGCTTGATGCGGCCGCGGGCCGGGTCGTGCGTGAAAGCCACACCGGGTGCCCAGACGCGGTCGAAATAGCCCTTCAGCAAAGCCGGCATCGAGAACCACCATTGCGGAAAGCAGAACACGATGCCGTCGATCCGGCGCAGCAGCTCGATCTGACCGGCGACCGCCTCTCCGGCGTAGGACGGCTCCAAATAGCTGCGCCGCTCTTGCTCGCTCAGGCGAGGATCGAAGCCCTCGCGATAGAGGTCGGTCGCGATCACCTGATGGTCGGCGCGCTGCAAGGTCTCGACGATGGCGCGGAATAGCGCATGGTTGTAGCTGTCGGTCAGCGGATGGCAATGCACGATTTGGATCAGCATCGCGGGTACCTAGAGGGTCAATTCCAGAACGTAGAGCCCGCCGGCGAAGCGGTCGACCGCGTAGACGATCTCGGTCTCGTCGACATAGACGTCGTTGATCTGGATCGCGCCGACCGGCGAGCCCGCCGGCGCGGCCGGCACGTAATGCGCGACTTCGACCGGCTGGAATGGGTTGGCGATGTCGTGCACCCGCACGCCGCCGTTGAAATAGGTGCCGAAGATCAGGCTGCTCGAGCGGAAGGCCGGGCCCGGCCGGTTCTCGTGCATGTTGTGCGAACCGTAGCGGCCGCCGCGCCGGCCGAATTCCTCGACCGGCGGCAGCGGAAGGGTGCCGATCGGCACCAGATTGTCCTCCCGGCGCATGTCGAGCACCCAGGTGAGCTTCGGCCAGTCGGCGCCGCCGTCGCGCACGCATTCGTCGCTGACGATCAGGAGATCGCGATCGAACAGCGGCATCGCGGTGTGGGTGAAGCCGGGGAACGGCGGATGCGGGTTCCAGCGCGCGATCAGCCTGGGATGCGCCTTGTCGGCGATGTCGAGCACCACAGCACCGCCGTCGAGATAACCGAGATAGGCACGGTCCGGACGCTCGGGATAGACGTTCGTGTTGTGCACCCGCCAGCCCGAGTCGAATACCGGATGGCGCGGCGGCGGCGGCGCCGCATCGCCCTCGCGGGTGCCCGGCATCCACCACAGCCCGGCCTGCTTCGGGCGCGTCGGGTCGCGCACGTCGATGATGAGATAGGGCTGGTCGTCGAGCGGATTGCGCGGGATGAAGTCGGCCAGCCCGCTGGCGCAGTGGATGAACTCGCCGTCGACGAACCAGACCTGATGGACGCCGCGCGAGGCCGGCCCCGAGCTATCGAAGAAGCCGATCGAGCGCGGCGCCTCCGGCTTGGCGATGTCGAACAGCTCGACCCCGGCCGGCTTCAACCCGACCGTCGCGGTCTGGTAGGCGACCGCCATGATGTCGCCGCACACCTCGAGCGAATTGGAGCGCATCCGGCGATGCGGCAGCTCGGTCTGGACGATCACGCGCGGCTTGCGCGGGTCGCTGACGTCGACCCCGGAAAAATTCTTCGGCGCCGATTCATGCGCCAGCCACAGGATGCGGCGGCCGTCGCGCGCGAGCTGCAGGCTCATGCCCTCGCCGATGCCGCCATGCCCGGCCAGCCCATCGTGCGCGATCAGGCGCATGTTGAACGCGTCGTCCTGGCTCATCCTGGCTCTCCCGGCGCATTGCCCGATCGGCAGCATCAGAGTCTATACTGACCGGACGCCCGCGATCAGACCAGGGCGGGACGCGATGGAGCAATCCATGGAGATCACGCGGCGCACCGCGACGGGCGGGCTCGCCGGCGCCACGATCGGCCTGATCGGCGGGCGCGCGCTGGCGCAGGCGCCGGCCACCGCCGGCGCAAAAGGCCCGGCGGTCTGGCTCGATCTCGATCAGAAGGCGCTCGACGACGCCTACGACCAATCGGCCTACGCGCCCAACCTGCCGCAGATCACGGGCCGCTACGCCACCAACAGCGAGGCGGTGCGCGCGCGGCTCGGCGCGCCGCAGCGTCACACCTACGGCGCCAGCGCGATCGAGGCGCTCGACCTCTATCCGACCGCGCAGCCCAACGCGCCGATCCAGATCTTCCTCCATGGCGGCGCCTGGCGGGTCGGCCTTGCCAAGGAATACGCCTTCCCGGCCGAGCCGTTCGTGCGCGCCGGTGCCCATTTCGTGGTGCCCGACTTCATCAACGTGATCGATTCCGGCGGCGACCTGATGGTGATGGAGGAGCAGGTGCGGCGCGCGATCGCCTGGGTCCACCGGAACGCGCGCAGTTTCGGCGGCGATCCCGACCGGATCTATCTGACGGGGCATTCCTCGGGCGCGCATCTCGGCGGCGCGGCGCTGATCGCCGACTGGCGCGGGACGTTCGACCTGCCCCAGGATGTCATCAAGGGCGCGCTGCTGTGCTCGGGCATGTATGATTTGAAGCCGGTGCGGCTGTCGGCGCGCTCGCGCTATGTGAAGTTTACCGACGCGACCGAAGCGGCGCTGAGCACGCAGCGCCATCTCGAGCGCATCGGCTGTCCCGTGGTGCTCGCCTACGGCACGCTCGAGACGCCGGAGTTCCAGCGCCAGACCCGCGACTTCGCGGCCGCGCTCGCGGCGGCGCACAAGCCGGTCCAGCTGCTGGTCGGCGAAGGCTACAACCATTTCGAGATCGCCGAGACGATGGCGAACCCCTACGGCCTGCTCGGGCGCGCGGCCCTCGTCCAGATGGGCCTCGGCGCGGCATGACGGGTTGGCGATGAGGGGGCCGGCTCCGGTCTCGGTAATCACCGGGTTTCTGGGCAGCGGCAAGACCACCCTGCTGAACCGGCTGCTGCGCCAACCGGACATGCGCGGCGCCGCCGTGATCGTCAACGAGCTCGGCGAGATCGGCATCGACCATCTGCTGGTCGAGTCGGCGATCGAGGATGCCGTGCTGCTGCGCAGCGGCTGCATCTGCTGCACGGTGCGCGGCGACCTGATCGACACGCTGGGCAGCCTGCGCGAGCGCATGACCAGCGGCGCGCTCCCGAAATTCGACCGCGTCATGGTCGAGACCACCGGTCTGGCCGATCCGGCGCCGATCCTGCAGACCCTGATGAGCGATCCGAGCCTGACCCCACATTATCGGCTCGGGTCGGTGGTCGCCGCCGCCGACGCGGTGAACGCGCCGAGCCAACTCGACCGGTTCGACGAGGCGGTCAAGCAGATCGCGCTGGCCGACCGGCTGGTCGTCACCAAGACCGACCTGGTGCCGGCGGCAGCGACCGATGCGGTGATCGCGCGGCTGCGCAGCCTGAACGACGCGGCGCTGATCATTCGCCTGCCCGACGATGCGATCACGCCGGACCGACTGTTCGACGCGAGCCTGTTCGATCCGCGCGGCCGGCCGCCCGACATCGCGCGCTGGCTCGGCGCGCACGAATCCGATCATCCGCGCCACGACAGCGCGATCCGGAGCTTCTGCCTGACCCGCGACGCGCCGGTGCCGTGGCCGGCCTTCAAGGCCTGGCTCGAATCCGTGGTGTCGCTGCGCGGCGCCGATCTGCTGCGCCTGAAGGGCATCGTGAACGTGGCGGGCGACGACCGGCCGGTCGTGGTGCACGGCGTCCAGCACGTGTTCCACCCGCCGACCCGGCTGCCGCGCTGGCCCGACCAGGACCGCCGCACGCGCCTGGTGTTCATCACCCGAAACCTCGAGCAGGCGCCGCTCGCCGCCGCGCTCGAGGCGTTCATTGGCGATCGCTGAGGCGTGATCCCTAAAGTCGACACAGTGACCGTCATTGCGAGGAGCGAAGCGACGAAGCAATCCAGGGCAACGTGACGCGGCGCTCCGTCACGCTGCCCTGGATTGCTTCGCTTCGCTCGCAATGACGGGGAGAATAATCCCGCTTGAGCTGATCACGCGAACGCAGCCCTCGCTCAGAACACCCCGAGATGCTGGGCGATCATGCGCGTATCGCGCCGCAGGGTCTCGGTGTCGCCTTGATAGACGACGCGGCCGGTGTTGAGCAGCACGACCTCGTCGGCGATGCCGAGCGCCAGCTTGATGTTCTGCTCGACCAGCAGGATCGACAGCCCGTCGGCCTTGAGGCGTGCGATGATGCGGCCGACCTCGGCGACGATCTGCGGCGCCAGCCCCTCGGACGGCTCGTCCATCAGGAGCACGCGCGGATTGCCCATCAGGGCACGGCCGATCGCGAGCATCTGCTGCTCGCCGCCCGACAACAGACCGGCCGCCTGCTGCTCGCGCTCGCGCAGCCGCGGAAAGGTCTCGAACACGCGCGCGATCGTCCAGTCGGAGCCGCCCGGACGGCGGCGCGCGGCGACCGTCAGATTCTCGCGCACCGTCAGGCTGCGGAACACCCGGCGGCCTTGCGGCACCAGTCCAACGCCCTTGCGCGCGATCGTCTCGGGCGCCAGGCCGCCGATCGGCGCGTCGAACAGCCGGATGGTGCCGCGGCGCGGCGCCAGCAGCCCGACCACGGCATTCAGGCAGGTCGTCTTACCGGCGCCGTTGCGGCCGAGCAGCGCGACCAGCCGTCCAGCCGGCACAAGCAAATCGACGCCGTGCAGCACGTGGCTGTCGCCGTACAGCACGTCGATCTCGGCGAGGCGGAGCGCGTCAGCCGCCAAGATAGACCTCCTTGGTGCGCGGATCGGCGACCACGGCGGCGCGCGTGCCCTCGACGATCACCTGGCCGTAATGCAGCACGGTGATCTGCTCGGCGAACGCGAGCGCGACGTCCATGTCGTGCTCGATCATCACGATCGTGATGTCACGCGGAATCGCGGAGAGCAAAGCCTGCACGGCACCGCGCTCCTCGGCCGACAGCCCGGCCAGCGGCTCGTCGAGCAGCAGCACGCGCGGCTGCTGGACCAACGCCATCGCGAGCTCGAGCCGGCGCCGCTCGCCATACGACGTCTCCGACACGATGCGCGCGGCACGGTCGGCGAGCCCGACCCGCGCCAGCGCCGCCTGCGCGGCCTCGTGCAGCGCGCGCTGACCGGCCAGCCGGATCCAGGGCTGCCAGCGCAGCCGGCGCAGCCCCATCAAAGCGAGCACGACGTTGTGGAGCAGCGTCTCGCGCGGAAACAAGGTCAGGATCTGGTAGGTGCGCGCGAGCCCGAGATGAGCGCGCCGCTGGGTCGATAGGCCGAGCAGCTCGGTGCCGAACAGCCGGACCGAGCCGGCGTCGGCGCGCAGCTCGCCGCCGACCAGATTGAACAGCGTGGTCTTGCCGGCGCCGTTCGGCCCGATGATCAGCCGGCGCTCGCCCGGCATCACGCGCATCGCGACGTCCTGGGTCGCCGGCAGCCCGCCGAAGCGCTTCGACAGGCCGGCGATCTCGAGCGCCGCTATCATGGACCGAAGCGCCGGCGCAGCCGTCGCAGGCCGGGCACCACGCCCTCGGGCATGAACACGATGACGACCAGGAAGAGCACGCCGAGCAAGGTGTTCCAACGGTCGACATAGGAGCTGACGACGGTCTTTACCAGAGTGATGATCACCGCGCCGACCACCGGACCGATGATCGAGCCGACGCCGCCCAGAATGGTCATGATCAGCACCTCGGCGGACTGCTGCAAGGACAGCGCCTGCGGGCTGACGAACTTGTTGTAATAGACGTAGAGGAGTCCGGCGACGCCGCCCCAGAAGCCGGCCAGCACGAAGGCGCTCCAGCGGATCAGCCAGACATTGTAGCCAAGCGCGCTCATGCGCCGGGGCTGATCGCGCGTGCCGCGCAGGGCGGCGCCGTAGGGCGACTGCGCGATGCGCCACATCACCAGCAGGACGACCGCGAACACGGCGAGCGCGAAATAATAGAACGGCGCCGGCTGGTTGAGCGCCAGCCCGAACGGCGCGGGCCGGCTCGGCAGCCGGATGCCGTTGTCGCCGCCGGTGAAGTCGACCCAGCGATACGCGACGCCCCACAGGATCTGGCCGAGCGCGAGCGTGATCATCAGGAAGCCGAGCCCGCTCGCGCGCAGCGCCAGCACGCCGAACAACCCCGCCATGGCGCCGATGATCAGGACGGTCAGCAGGGCCGCCGCGGCGTGGCCGAGCCCGGCATTGGCGATCAGCCAGGCGCAGACATAGGCGCCGCCGCCCAGATAGGCGGCGTGGCCGAGCGACTGCATGCCCGCGAAGCCGACCAGCAGGTTGAGGCTGAGCGCCCACACGGCATAGACCAGGATCTGGCTCGCCAGATTGACGTAGAAGTCGTTGGGCATCAGCCAGGGCAGCGCGATCAGCGCGACCGCGGCGGCAGCCAGCCAGAACCACCGGCCCACGCCTTCGAGACCCGTCACGCCAAGGTCCGCCCGAACAAGCCGCGCGGCCGGAGCACGAGCACCAGCAGCATGGGGAGGAACAGCACGAAATAGGCGAGGTCGGGAAACAAAGCGGTGCCGAATGAATACAGCCCGCCGACGATGAAGCTGCCGACGAACGAGCCGACCAGGCTGCCGACGCCGCCCAGGATGACGACCACGAGGGCGAGCGGCAGCATGTCGCTGTCGAGCCCCGGATAGGCCGACAGCATCGGCCCGCCGATCACGCCGCCGGCGCCGGCCAGCGCAGCGCCGAGGCAGAACACCGTGGTGAACAGCAGCGACACCCTTATGCCGACGATTCGCGCCATCGCCATGTCGTCGACCCCGGCGCGGATCATGGCACCGATGCGCGTGCGCTCCATCACGACATAGAGGAGCACCGCCGCGGCGATCGCGACGAAGAGCACGGCCAATCGGTAGGTCGGAAACGCCAGGCCCATGAAGAACAGCGGCGCGCGCAGACCGGCCGGCGGCGACAGCGGGATCGGATCGCCGCCCCACACCACCAGGCACAGATCGGCGACGATGAAGGACACGCCGAGCGTGACCAGCACCTGGCCCTGCTCGTTGCCGGCCAGCGCGCGCAGCACGCAGCGTTCGAGCAGACCGCCGAGCAGCGCGACCAGCAGCCCGCCGCCGAGCGCCGCCAGCCAGAAATTCACCCCGGCCTGCAGCAAGGTGACGCCGAGATAGGCGCCCAGCATGAAGAACACGCCATGCGCCAGGTTGGCCATGCGCATCAGGCCGAAGATCAGCGAGAAGCCCGAGGACAGCAGGAACAGGAGGCCGCCGAGCGCCAGACTGTTCAATGTCTGGATCACCCAGAACTGCATCAAATCGGGCCTGGCTGCGCCGGGCTTCTATTCGAGGAAGCGCGCCGGCGGGTAGTCGCGCGAATAGACCGGGTTGGCCATGAACTCCTGCGGGCTCCAGGTCCAGAACTGGCTGACGTCGGGATAGGTCTTGATCACCGCGTTGACCAGCTTGCCGCCCTTGCGCTCGACCTTGCGGATATAGACGTTGCCGACGACGTTGCCGTAGGGATCGAAGCGCACCGGACCGCGCGCCGTCTCCTTGATGTCGGTCGCCTTGAGGGCCTTGATGAGCGCGTCCTTGTCCTCGGCCTTGCCGTCGATCGCCTGGAAGGCCGCCTCGAGCACGGCGCCGTTGACGTAGGTCGCGGCGGCGTAGAAGCCCGGATCGGTCTTGTAGTCGCGTTCCATGCCCTCGACCAGCTTGCGATTCGACGCATTGTCGAGCTGGGCCGAGTACCAGCAGGTCGAGATCAGGCCGAGCGCCTCGTCGCCCATGTTCTTGAGCAGCGATTCGTCGATCGCCGTCATGCCGCCGATGATCGGGATCTTGCCGCCGAGCCCGAACTCGTTGAACTGGCGGATGAAACGGAAGCCGTTGGAGCCCGCGAAGCCGATAAAGAGGGCATCGAGATCGGGCTTGATCTGGGCGATGTAGCTGCCGTAATCGGGCACCGCGAGCGGCGGCCACAGCTTCTGGACGACCTTGCCGCCATTGTCCTCGAACACGCGCTGGAATCCGGCGATCAGCTCGTGGCCGTAGGCGATGTCGTCGGCGATCACGCCGACACGCTTGTATTTGAGTTCCTTGGCGGCGTAGTCGCCCATCGGATGGCTGCATTGCGCCGAGGTCGAGGTCGCGCGCACGAACCACGGATTGGCCTTGCGCTGGGTCATATCCTCGGCGGCGGCGACGCTCAGAGTCGGCACCCTCTCCTGGCGGATATAATCGTCGATCGCCAGCGCCTCGAACGCAGCGAGCGGACCGATCAGGCAGGCGACCTGGTTGCGCTCGACCAGCTCCTGGGTCTTGGCGCGGGCGTTCGCCGGCACGCCGCCGGTGTCCGCCGTGATGATCTCGACCGGACGGCCGGCCAGCATCGAGTTGCGCTCCTTCATGTAGAGCGTCAGGCCCTGCTCCATCTGGATGCCGCCCGAGGCGAGCGGGCCGGTCTTGACGGTCAGGAAACCGACGCGGATCGGCGCGGGCTGGGCGATCACCGCCGGCGCGCGCAGCGACGCAGCCCCGGCACTCGCGGCAGCCAGCCCCTTCAGAACCGTACGGCGACGCAACGTGATCGACATGACGACCTCCCGAGCGCCGCCGGACCGGCGGCATTATTTATCCGCTTATAATTGGCGCAACGGTAACGGCCGGCCGGCGCGCTGTCCATCGCCGGGTCGTCGCAGCGCGCGCTCAGCCGTTGCGCCGCGCGCTCGCCTCGAGCTTGGCGATCAATGCACACCGCCCTTGGGCGCGTCGGGCTGCTTCAGCGGATGCGCACGCGCGAAGGCATCGAGCGCCATGCAGGAATCGACGATGCGGCGCATCGTCGGGTAGGGCGCCAAATCGAGCTTGAAGAAGCCGGCGCCGACGGCATGGCTGACCAGGCAGATATCCGCCAGGGTCGGCTGGTCGCCGTGACAGAACCGGCCGGTGCCCGGATCGCGGCTGAGATTCGCCTCGAGCGCCTCGCAGGCCTTGATGAAGAAGTGCTGGATCCATTTGAGCCGCTGCGCCTCGTCGAGCTTGAACTCCTGCTCGAGAAAATTGCGCGCCCGCGGCACGATCAGGGGATGCGCATCGGCCGCGTGGATCAAGGACAGCGCGCGCACGCGGGCGCGGCCGCGCGGATCGGCCGGCAGCAGCGGCGGCTTGGGATGGGTCTCCTCGAGATATTCGAGGATCGCCATGGATTGGAACAGCGGCGGCCCGTCGCCGTCGATCAGGGAAGGCAGCACCATCTCGGGGTTGACCGCGCGATAGGCGTCGGAGAATTGCTCCCCCTTCGACAGGTCGACGAACACGATGTCGGGCTCGATGCCCTTGAGGTTGAGCGCGATCCGGACCCGCAAGCTCGCCAGCGACCGCCAATGGCCGTACAGCTTCATGGACCGTGCCTCCGATCTCCGCGGCGCCCCGGCAGCTGCCGCCGCGCGAACGCTAGCGAGAATCGTCGGCTCGAGCCAGCGCCAATCAACTGCCCGGGCGGTCGTGCAGCTCCGGGAAGAACAGGTCCTGCCAGCGCGCCGGCAGCTCCTTGATCAGGCCGACACGGTGCTGGAACGCGGCGAACTTCATGCTGTTCTCCGGCACCGTGGTGTAGTGGTTCTCGGGCGCCGCGATCAGGCCGCGCACGAAATCGGCCGACAGGTTCGGCTTCTCGCTGGCCAGATAGAGCGCGGCCGCCGCCGCGGGGTCGGACGAGATGAACGCCATCGCCTGGTCGAGCGCCGCCAGCATCGCGCCGGCGACGCGCGGATTGTCGTCGTGGAACTTGGTGGTGCACCACACCGTGTTGAACGTATGCGGGCCGCCCAGCACGTCGTAGCTGCTGAGCACCCGGTGGATGCGCGGATCCTCGAGCTCCTGCTGCTGGAACGGCGGGCTGGTGAAATGCGCGGTCACCTCGAGTCGGCCCGACAGCAGCGCGGCCGCGCCGTCGGGGTGCGACATGCTGACGGTCAGGGGATCGAGCCGGCCATATTGGCCAGCGCCGAACGCCTGCTCGGTGGCCATCTGCAGCATGATGGCCTGGACCGAGACGCCGACCGCCGGCAACGCGATGCGATCCTGCGCGGTGAAGTCGCCCAGGGCCTTGAGCGCCGCCCGGTTGGTGTTGAGGTCGTTGGGGATCGAGCCGAGGGTCGCCAGCGCGCGCACCTTCAGGCCGCGCAGGGTACGGGCCCACAAGGTGATCAGCGGCGCGATGCCGCCCGAGGCGAAGTCGAGATTGCCCGAGAGCAGCGCGTCGTTCATGCCGGTCGCGCTGCTGAACTGCCACCAGTTGACAGTGAGCTCGGGCAGACCGGCGGCGCCTGCGAAGCGCTCGAGCAGATGCTGCTCCTTGATCACGATCAGGGGCAGGTAGGCGATGCCGAACTGCTGGGCGATGCGAACCTCGCGCGCCTCGTCGGCGCGCGCGGGCAACGCGAGCAGCAGCAGCGCGAGCGCGACGCCGCGCAACGCTTTCATCGGCGCGCTCAGATCACCGCGACGGCGTTGATCTCGATCAGATAGCGCTCGTCGACCAGACGTGTCACCTCGACCATCGTGGAGGCCGGCGGGTCGGTCGGGAAGAACTCGCGGCGCACCGCGTGGATCTGAGCGAACGCGCCCGGCTTGACGTCGCGCGCGAACACGTTGACCTGCATGATGTCGGACAGCTCGCCGCCGGCGGCGCGCACCGCGGTGCGGAGATTCTCGCAGACCTGGCGGGTCTGGGCGGCGATATCGCCCTCGCCGACCAGCTTGCCCGCGGCGTCGGTCGCGACCAGGCCGGCGATGAACACCATCGTGCCGGGCTTGGCCTTGACTACGGTCGACCACACGCCCGCGGGCTTGGCCAGCCCGCTCGGCAGCAGGGCTTGCTTGGCGACGCTCATGACGATCCTCCTGGCTGGGCGGCGCGCGCGACGCCGCGCGCTAAAGGTGACGCATCCGAAGCGTCGCGGTCCAGGCAGAAAAGGACGCGGCGCTACGCCCGGCGGACGGTTTCGAGGAAGCTCGCCATCTCCTGCTTGAGGCGCGCCGACTGGCGCGACAGCTCCTCGGCGGCGCCGAGCACCTGGCTGGCGGCGCTGCCGACCTCGCTGGAGGCCTGGGATACCCCGGCGATGTTGGTCGACACCTCATCGGTGCCGCGCGCCGCCTGCTGGACGTTGCCGGCGATGTCGCGGGTCGCCGCGCCCTGCTGCTCGACCGCCGCGGCGATGCCGGCCGAGATCTGGCTCATCTCGCCGATCGTCGCACCGATCGCCCGGATCGCCGTCACGGCTTCGCTCGTGGTGG
>Ga0302326_10027176_pt1 | contig 11543 bp, 8 predicted proteins | sample Palsa_T0_3_FD_202264 | JGI IMG/M metagenome (GOLD analysis project Ga0302326, IMG submission 202264) | Peat permafrost microbial communities from Stordalen Mire near Abisko, Sweden - Palsa_T0_3 | ecosystem: Environmental > Terrestrial > Soil > Palsa > Peat permafrost | place: Sweden: Abisko...
CGCTGGCCAGCGCACCTGCCACGGAGGCGCGCGCGCGCGTATCGGCCGGCGAGGCGACATCGTTATTCAACCTGGCCGACTATCAGAAAAAGATGGGCCTTGTGGAGGAGGCCAGCACCAGTCCCGTGGAGACCACCGTGCAGCGGTGGAGCTTCGTTTCGGATCTGTTCCACCGCGTGATTCTGCCAGACCCGCTCAGCAGCGCGGTCGCCTTCGCCAACCGGCGGCAGGATTTGTATCGCCGGATTTTGTGGGGCGGCGCGACGGCGCTGGGGGTGGTGCTGTGCCTGCTGTTCATCCGCTCCTGGTGGGGCAATGCGGGGCTGCTGGATGCGGTACAGGATGCGGCGCACACTCCGTATACTTATCAGGCCAACGTGGCCGAGCCGTCGCTCGACAATCTGAAATCGATGGAGGCCCTGCGCGAGCAACTGGAAACGCTGCTCACCTATCAGCGCGAAAGGCCGCCGCTTCGCCTGCGCTGGTTTCTCTATTCCGGCGGCCGCGTGCTGCCCAGCCTCTACGATCTTTATTTCCAGCGCTTCCGGCAGGTCTTCTATGACAACTTCCAGGGAAACATCGCCACTACCCTGATCGGACTTCCGTCGTCGCCCGAAGCGAGCCACTCCTACAACGCCGTCTACGATCGTGTGAAAGCGTATCGCATGATCACGCAGTGCAAGTGCTCGCCGGAGCCAGCCTTTCTCGCGCCGGTGCTCAATGAAGTGTGGGAGACCGGAAAGAATCTTGATGCGGACCGCCAGGCGCTGGCGCTGAAACAGATCGTTTTTTATGCCGACGAGCTGAAGTACAAGAATCCTTACCGCATCGATGAAAAATCCGACGTGGTGGAGCGCGGCCGCATGTACCTTTCTGCGTTCGGCGGCGTGGAGCGCATCTATCGCGGCATCGTGGAAGAGGCCAACAAGAGCCCGCGCAGGCCCGCGCGGCTCGGCGAGATCGCTCCCAACTTTCAGGACGTGCTGAGCACGCCGGGCGAAGTGCAGGCTGCCTTCACGCGGGAGGGCTGGATGTTCGCGGCCGGCGCCATCAAAGACCCCAGCCGCCTGGCCATGGGCGAGCCGTGCGTGGTTGGAGCGTCCAGCATCGGCTCGCAGCTTCTGCAGGGACCGGAGATTCAGGCCCAGCTCCAGAACATGTACATCAGCGATTACATTCGCCGCTGGAAGGATTTCGTCGGCTCGACGTCGGTGCTGCCCTACCGCGACGTGAAGGATGCCAGTCACAAGCTGAGTATCCTGGCGAATAATCGCTCGCCGCTGCTGGCCGCAGTGTTCCTCGTTTCCGACAACACGAATTTTCCGCCTCGGCCCAACACGGCTCCTGCTACCAGCGCACTGTCGAGCGCAATCACCAGGATGCTGCCGTCCAGCGCGAACCAGGCCGCCAACCTCGCCAAGAGCGCCATGCCCACCGTCGCGCCGCCGCAGACCACCGACGACATCACCAAAGTGTTCCAGCCCTCGCGGGAAGTGGTGGCGCCGGGCAGCCGCGACCGGCTGATCGACGATCCGAATCGCAAGTACATGGATTCGCTGGCGACCTTGCAGGGCGACCTGGATAAGCTGTCGAACGACAACCCGTCCAATCCGGACATGAACCTGAACCAGCAGGCCGCGCAGGCCGTGGACGCGGGCCTGGACAGCGTGCGGCAGATCTCGCAGAAGTTCAACATTGCCTCCCAGGGCGTGGATACGGAGCTGCAGAAATTCCTGGAATCGCCCTTCCGCGATGCGCAGCGATTCATCATTACAGATCCCACCAAGGCCGGGCGCGAGAAGGCGAACGGCGCGCTGAGGCAGTTCTGCGCGCGGCTGGCCGCTACGGAACGGAAGTTCCCGTTCAATCCGTCCAGCGACACGGATGCGTCAGTGGATGAGGTGACCTCGATTTTCGCGCCGCAATCGGGCGCGTTTGCCGCGTTCACGCAACAAGTGGCCAAGCTGGCGGTGAAGCAGGGGCGGCTGTGGGTGGCCAATCCCGAATCGCAGGACGTGCATCCCAGCGAGGACTTTCTGCGCTTCCTGAATCGGCTGCAGCAAGTCCAGGACGCGCTCTTCGCCAACGGCTCGCCGACGATGAAGACCTCTTACACGCTGCGGCCGCTGCCGGGGCAGAACGTGCAGGCCATCACGCTGGATATTGACGGACAGAAGATCACCGCCTCCGGACAGGCGCAGTCGAAGCAGTTCTCGTGGCCCGGAAGCGGGCAGGTGGTGGTGACGGTGAAGGCCGGCGGCAACATTCCCTTTGGATCGTATTCGGGTCCCTGGGGAGTATGGCGCTGGATGTACGACGCCGATGCACGCGCGCCGGGCAGCAAGACCGCTCAATGGAGCATGCTGCGTCAGGGCCACGGACAGCCTCAGGCGCCCACCGACGCCGACGGCAAGCCCATCGTGCTGAAGATTGAGCTGTCGGAGCTGCCCGAAGGCATTGATATTTTCGACCGGGGCTTCTTCGCGATCCGCTGTCCGGGAAGGGCGGCACAATAGCGGATGGCGAACATCGCGCGATTCGAGATCAGGAGTGAACTGGGCCGCGGCGGCGGCGGGGTGGTCTACCGCTGTTTCGATCCGTGGTCGAAAACCACCGTCGCGGTGAAGGTGGTGGCGGAGCGGCCAGCTACCGACGACCGCGAACAGGAGTCGCATCGGCTGCTGGTGGAGCGGCTGCGGCGCGAAGCCGATTCCATCGCCACGCTGCAACACCCCAATATCGTTACCTTCATCGAGTTCGGTGAAGATCAGGGCTCGGTCTATTTTGCGATGGAGCTGGTGGAGGGCTATACGCTGGAGGAGGCCCTGCTGCATCAGGACAAGTTCGCGCGCGACGAAGTGGTTCGCATTCTCACCGGGGTCGCGGCCGCGCTGGACTTTGCGCACAGCCGAGGCATCGTTCACCGCGACGTCAAGCCCGCCAACGTCATGCTCACCACCGGGGGCGCCGTGAAGGTGATGGATTTCGGAACGGCGAAACTTTTGCAGCAGAGCAACGTGCAGCAGTTGACCATGGTGGGCTCCATGATCGGGTCAGCCCATTACATGTCGCCGGAGCAGGTAACCGAGAGCGGCGTGGACGGCCGCAGCGATCAGTTCTCCCTTGCCGTAATCGCTTACGGCTTGCTGGCTGGGCGCAAGCCCTTCGAAGCCGATTCGGTGCCGGCGATTCTGTACCAGATCACCAGCGAGGATCCGCCCGCGCTGACCAGCATCCGGACCGATCTTTCGGGCAGCGTGGATGCGGTGTTCAAGCGCGCGCTCGCCAAATCGCGCGACAGCCGCTACACCACCTGCGCCGAATTCGTTCGCGAGCTGCGCGGCGCCCTGTTAAAGCCGGCTGGCGTCTCTGCGACGCAGCCGAATGCAACGACGCCGCCTGTGGCTCAGCCGAATGCAACGAAGCCAAATGTTTCGCCGCAGGCGCCCGCCACCGTCAGAGCGGCGCCGCCAGCGACCGCTGCCGCCGGAACCGAATCGAGCCGGAACCGGATCGTGCTGATCGCCGTGGTCGGCATCCTGGTGGTGGTGGTGATCGTGATTCTGGCAATCGTGAGGAGATAGGTTACTTGGAAGTTCCCCCGCACTCTACAATCCCGCCCCCGCAGGCTTCCGATGCGGATCTCGAAGCCCTTCGCGAACTGCTTGCCGCTGTCGGCTTCACCGAGGAACGCATTTGTGAGCGGCTGGGTCTGAAAGATATCTTCGAATTTCAGTTGAAGAAGCCGAAAAACATCGAGGATGCAAAGATCGAGTCCGCGCTCGACGTGTTGATTCGGCTTTTTGTCGTTTCTTTCGGAACGGACGAAGCGTTGGCTGAGCGATTGCTTCCGGCCGGGAGTCTGGACCTGCTGCGAAGAGTCGGTCTGCTCAGCAAAACGCGCTGCGCGCCGGCCGCGATGTTGTATCCCGTGCGCGGCATTTACCTCGCGTCGGATAAGGGAATGTGGGGGGAAGACAAGGACGATCCGTCCGGCGCCGATCTGGTGTTCTCCGCCATGACTTCGCACACCGGCGAATATCTATCGTTGATGCCGCCCCAGCCATGCGACGCGTTTCTGGAGCTGTGCGGCGGCACCGGCGTCGCGGCGATCCTTGCCGCGCATGAAGGCTCGCGGCATGCGTGGACCTGCGATATCACGGAGCGTTCCACGCGCTTCGCCGAGTTCAATGCGCGCCTGAACCGGCTCACGAATGTAACCGCGCTGCAGGGCGATCTTTACGAACCGGTGGCCGGCCTGACCTTCGATCGCATCGCCGCTCACCCGCCCTACGTACCGGCGAGAAAGCCCCTGTACCTGTTCCGTGACGGCGGCGCGGACGGGGAGGAGATTGTGCGGCGGGTGATTGAAGGCGTACCCGATTTTCTGCGGCCGGGCGGCCGGTTTTATCTGACCGGCCTGGTGAATGAGCGCGATGGGCTGCGCGCCGAGGAACGGGTGCGGCGCATGCTGGGCGAATCGCATGCCGAATTCGATGTGACCCTCGCCTTTATTCGCACCATGATTCCGAAGGAGTTTTGCCTTCTGGAGGTGCTGAAAGGACGGGCCACCTCAGACGAAGCCGAAACACAGGAACAGGTTCTGCAGGAACTAGGCATCGAACGCCTGATTTACTGCTGGCTGGTGGTGCAGCGGCACGCGACGAAACGCGAGCCGTTTACTACCCGGCGCCAGGCGGGGCCGGGCATTGGATGGCGCGAGATCGAATGGGTGGTGGAGACCGAATCGCTGTGGGCCGACGCCGCCCAGTATCAGCGCGTGCTGGAATCGAGGCTGGTTCCAGTACCAAACGTCGAGTTTTGGGTAACCGAGCGGTTCAGCGACAACGCGTGGGCGCCGGTTTCCTGCACCCTGCGCGCGGGATCTCCGTTCAAGGTGGAGATCAATGGGCCGCAGTGGCTGTCGGACATGGCCAGGATGTGCGACGGCCGCAGCACGGTTCGCGAAATCCTCGCGCGGCTGGTAGAACAGCGGCTGATAGAAAGCGCCCCGCCGGAGCAGGATTTTGTGAGATTTTTGCGTCCTTTTGCAACTGCCGGCCTGTTTCGGCTGGCGGCTGCGGATGTCGTGTAAGATTGATGATTCTAATGCTTCGCAGTACTTGACTTCGATAAGGAATCCTTCATATACTCAGCAAGTCCAGCTCAAAGCTGTTGGATCGCGCCGTTCCACGGTGGCCGGAAGCCCCCAGCTTCCGTCCAACTCCCGGAGGTCAGAATCCCCCGGCCACTGGTATCCTGGCGCAGTGTGTATTGAGGAGCGATTATGCCACGTGAGAGTGTGAACAAAAAGCTGGAACGCGTTCGGCCGCCGCGCGTTCACATCAGCTACGACGTAGAGGTCGGCAATGCAATCGAATTAAAAGAACTCCCTTTCGTGATGGGCGTTCTGGGCGATTTCACCGGGCAGCCGGAGGAGCCGCTGGCGCGTCTGAAAGACCGCAAGTTCGTGGAAATCACGCCCGACAACTTCGACGACGTGCTGGCTAACATGAAGCCGCACCTGGCGTACTCAGTGGAGAACAAGCTCGCTGAGGACCCCGATGCCGGCCGCCTGGCGGTGAATCTGAGTTTCCGCAGCATGGACGATTTCGAGCCCGCCAATGTCGCGCGGCAGGTGAAGCCGCTGCGCGAGCTGCTGGAGCTGCGCACCAAGCTCGCCGATCTGCGCGGAACGCTGCAGGGCAATGAGAAGCTGGACGACATCCTCAAGGAAACCGTCGGCAACCAGGAAAAGATGAACAAGCTGAAGACGGAAGTGGAGGATGGCGGCAATGGCTGAACAACAGGCGACGCAACAGGCGGCGACGACTACTACAACAAAGGATCAGAGCGTCCTCGATTCGATTCTTGAACAGGGCCGCCTGACGCGGGATCCCTCCACCGTCGAGCGGGGCCGGGATATGGTGAAGAACTTCATCAAGGAAGTTCTGGCCGGCTCCATCACCATGGCCCGCGACACGGAGGCCATGATCAACGCGCGTATTGCGCAGATCGATCATCTGCTCTCCATCCAGCTCAACGAGGTGGTGCACGCGCCCGAGTTTCAGAAACTGGAAGCTACCTGGCGCGGGCTGCGTTATCTGATGACGCAGAGCGAAACCAGCGACCGCCTGAAGATCAAAATTCTGAACGTCAACAAGAAAGAGCTGCTGCGCGATCTGCAGAGGGCGCTGGAGTTCGATCAGAGCGCGATGTTCAAGAAAGTTTATGAAGAGGAGTTCGGCATTTTCGGCGGGTCGCCTTTCGGCGCCCTGATCGGCGATTACGAATTCGGCAAGGGTCCGCAGGATATTGAACTGCTGGAAAAGGTTTCCCAGGTGGCCGCGGCCGCGCATGCGCCGTTTCTCACCGCTGCTTCTCCGGAAATGTTCAACCTGGAAAGCTATGCCCAGCTCGACGTTCCGCGGGACATGTCCAAGGTATTCGACACCACCGAATACGCCAAGTGGAAGAGCTTCCGCCAGACCGAGGATTCGCGCTACATTGGCCTCACCTGCCCGCGCATTCTCATGCGCCTGCCCTTCGGCAGGGATACCGTTCCGGTGGAAGATTTCTGCTACGAAGAAGACGTGGACGGAACCGACCACAGCAAATACCTGTGGGCGAACTCTTCCTGGGCGCTGGGCGCGCGGCTGACCTCGGCATTTGCCTCTTACGGCTGGTGCGCGTGTATTCGTGGCGTGGAAAGCGGCGGGCTGGTGGAAGGTCTTCCGGTGCACAACTTCCGCACCGGCGAGGGCGACCTGGCCATCAAGTGCCCCACCGAAGTTCCCATCACCGACCGGCGCGAGAAAGAGCTGGCCGACCAGGGCTTCATTCCACTGGTGCACTGCAAGGGCACCGACTACGCGGCATTCTTCAGCGTGCAGTCTTCGCAGAAGCCCAAGGTATACGATCAGGCGCCAGCCACCGCCAACGCGCGGATCTCCGCGCAGCTCCCTTACATTCTGGCCGTTTCGCGTTTCGCGCACTATCTGAAAGCCATGATGCGCGACAAGATCGGCGGGTACATGTCCAGAGGCGAAGCGGAGTCTTTCCTGAATCGCTGGATCAGCAACTACGTGATCTCCAACGACGATGCTCCGTTCGGTCTCAAAGCGCAGCGCCCGCTGAAGGAAGCGCGCGTGGACGTCACGGAGATCCCCGGCAAGCCGGGCTGCTATCGCGCGGTCGCGTTCATGCGCCCGCATTTCCAGCTTGACGAGCTGACCATTTCCATGCGTCTGGTGGCGGAGCTCCCGCAACCGGCGAAATAACAACCAGGTCAAACTAAATCAAAAGGAAAATATAAGATATGGCTTTTGATACATTTATCAAGCTGGAAGGCGGCTCGACCGCGGTGGATGGAGAGTCGACACGCACGGGTTTCGAAAAGTGGATCGAGATTTTCAGTTTCTCGTGGGGCGCCAGCAACCCCACCACGGTGAGCGCCGGCGCGTCCGGGCTGTCGGCCGGCAAGGTTTCCATCAGCTCCTTCAACATAATGAAGAAAAGCGAGTCATCCAGCCCGCACCTGTTCGCCGCCTGCTGCCAGGGGACGCACTTCGCGAAGATGACCGCAATCATGAACAAGGCGTCCGGCGAGAAGGACAAGGGGCTCAAGTTCCTGACCTACACCTTCACGGACGTCATGGTGGAATCGGTGCAATGGTCGGGCTCCTCGGGTGGCGATGACACTCCCACCGAGAGCGTGTCTTTCGCGTTTGCGAAAGTGGAGATCATGTACGCTCAGCAGTCCACTGAGAAGGGCGGACAGGCGAAGAACATCGGCGCAAGCTGGGATCTGACCAAGGTTGCGGCGAGCGTGTCCTAAGCGGCACTGGACCAACAAATCATGAACTCCCGGCAGTTGTTCGAGGCCGGAAAGCTCAACGAAGCGATTGCGGCGCTTGGGGCGGAACTCAGGGAAAACCCTGGGGACGCCCAGCGCCGCACGTTTTTGTTCGAACTGTTGTGCTTTGCCGGTAATTTCGACCGCGCCGAAAAGCAGCTCGATGTTCTCTCCTCGGGTACGCCCCAGGCGGGGATGGGCGCGCTGCTCTATCACAGCGCCATTCACGCGGAACGCACGCGTGCGGAGATGTTTCGCACCAACACCATGCCGCTGGACGGAACGGCTTCCGACGAAGTCGCCGGCACCCTCAACGGCAAACCTTTCAGTTCCATCAGCGATGCCGACCCGCGCATCGGCGCGCGGCTGGAGGTGTTCGCCGCCGGGCAGTACACATGGATCCCGTGGCAGCACATCGCCCTGCTGAAGATTGAGCCGCCGAAACGCCTGCGCGATTTGCTGTGGGCGCCCGCGGTTCTGCGCACCAGCGAAGACTTCAAGGGGCAGGAGCTCGGCGAGATTCTGCTGCCGGCCATCGCCCCGCTCTCCTTCGATTTTCCCGACGACGAGATCCGCCTCGGCCGCGGCACGGACTGGGTGGAGCTGCCCGACGGCGACTATGTTCCCGCCGGCCAGAAGCTCCTTCTGGTGGACGGCGAACAGGTCCCGCTGCTCTCCATTCGCGAGCTGGAAACGCACCGGGCCGAGAAGGCTGCGTCGTAAGCTTCATGGCGGTGAACGTCAGCGAGCTGCTGCAGCCGATCCCCGGCGCTAATCCCGCCGGCGCCGACCTTCGCTACGACCCGCTTTACGACAAAATCAAAGACGCCCGCTTCGAAGAGGACGAGGCGCCCCAGGGTGACTGGGCGCGCACGCGCAAAATCGCCGATTGGGCGCTGGTGATCAAGCTCACCACCGACGCTCTGATGAAGCGGAGCAAGGATATCAACCTGGCAGTCTGGCTGACCGAGGCGCAACTGAAGCGCGAAGGCTTTGCCGGAATGCGCAATGGCCTGGAACTGGTGGCGGGCCTGCTCGAAAATTTCTGGGATACGCTCTACCCGGAAATCGAAGACGGCGACGCGGAGCTGCGTGCGACGCCGCTGAACTGGCTGGGCGCAAAACTCGATGTTCCTCTGAAGCAGGTGCCGCTGACCCGCGCCGGCTACGATTTCCTGAAGTACAACGAAGCGCAGCAGATGGGGCACGAGGGCGACCTCGGCGGCGACTACAACAAGCTGCAGGCGCGCAAGGAAGCCATCGACCGCGGCGTGATCGTCGCCGAAGACTGGGACAAAGCTTTCGATGCTACTCCGAAGGCGCTCTATAAAGCGGCCGTGGCGGATATCGACGGTTCGGTAGCGGTGATTGCCGTTCTCGAAGGGTTCGATGAAAAGTTCGGTGACTCCTCGCCCAGCTACAGCCGGTTGAAGCAGGCGCTGGAAGAGGTCGGGCATTTGGCGCGCCTGCTGCTGAAGAATAAGCTGGCGGTGGATCCCGATCCAGTGGAAGAGACCGCGCCGGTCATCGAAATCGGCGTGGGGTATGAGGTTGAAGTAGTCTCCAGCGGCGGTGCGGCCGCCGCCCGCGCCCCCCTGGCCGCAGAACCGGCCAACAGGCTCGATGCCGTGGAGCGCATTGTGGGCGCGGCGCGCTATCTCCGCCGCACGGAGCCCGCGAATCCCGCGAGTTATCTCCTGCTGCGCGGCCTGCGCTGGGGCGAAGTGCGCGCATCGGCGTCGTCGAAGCCCAATCCACGGCTGCTGGAAGCGCCTTCAACGCCCGTTCGCACGCAGCTCAGGACGCTGCTGCTGGATGGCAACTGGGCCGGTCTGCTGGAAGCCGGCGAACAGGCCATGAGCCAGCCCTGCGGGCGGGGATGGCTGGATCTGCAGCGGTACTCCATCACCGCGTGCTCTCGCCTGGGCAAGGATTATTACGCTGTCGAGACCGCTCTGCGCGATTCACTCCGCGCTTTTTTGGCCGATGTTCCGGAGATTCTGGAGCTGACCATGATGGACGACACACCCACCGCCAACAACGAAACCAGAACCTGGGTTGCCGAAAAGATCGGAACGCCCGTGAATGGAAAGCCGGCCGCTGAGGACGACGCGCTTATGCCGCAATCTATGGAAGCGTATGAACTGGCGCGCGCGGGAAGAATGCAGGAGGCTGTCGGAGTGCTGACGCGGCAACTGGAGCAGGAGCGCAGCGCGCGCGGCCGCTTCCGGTGCAAGACGCAGCTCGCCTCCATTCTGGTGGACGCCGGACAGGACGCCATCGCCATGCCCATTCTGCGTGAGCTGGTGGCGCAGATCGAGAACTACAAACTGGAGGAATGGGAGAGCGGAGACGTGGTGGCGGAGCCGATGGCGCTGCTCTATCGGTGTTTGCGCAAAGCGGAGATCGATGAGAGCACGCGAGAGGATTTGTATCTGCGCATCTGCCGCCTGGATCCTCTTCGCGCGCTGAACTGCCCGCAGTAACACCATGGCCCGGGAAGATCAGCGCCCCGTTCAGCAATCCGTACTGGACCGCCTTATCGATGGGGAACCGTTCAACCGGAATGAGGCGCCGCTGACGCGCTCGCAATCCGTGCGCGCGCTGAAAATCGCGGTTCGCCGCGATCTGGAATGGCTGCTGAACACCCGCGCGATTCCGGTTACCGTTCCCGAGGAGTTCGATGAGGTCCGCGATTCGTTCTTCACTTTTGGGCTCTCCGACATCACATCCATGAGCGCCGACGATCCGCGCTCGCGGATGAGACTGCGGCAAATGATCGAGCGCGCGATTACCATGTTCGAGCCGCGGCTGGCCGCGGTCCACATTCTGGAGTCCGCCGGGGAAGGAAAAGAATCGCGGCAACTCCGCTTCCGCATCGAGGCCCTTCTGCGCGTCGATCCCGCCCCGGAGCAGGTAATCTTCAGCACCGTTCTGGACGTGGCCACCGGCGAATACCTCATCAGGAGCGAGTCCGGTGCGTGAGGACCTGCTGGAGTATTATCAGCGCGAACTGACCTTCCTCCGCCAGATGGGAGCGGAGTTCGCCGACCGATATCCCAAGGTTGCCTCAAGGCTGATCCTGGAGCGCACCAAGTGCGACGACCCGCATGTGGAAAGGCTGCTGGAAGCCTTCGCGTTCCTCACCGCGCGCCTGCATCTGAAGATCGACGACGATATCCCGGAGATCTCGCAATCTCTGATGCAGATCGTCTATCCGCATTACATCCGGCCCATTCCGTCGCTCTCCGTGGTGCAGTTTCACATCGATCCGGAGCAGGGAAAGCTGTCCACGGGCTATCGGATTCCGCGCGAATCCATGCTTTATTCGCGGCCCGTGAACGGCACGCCGTGCAAGTTTCGCACCTGCTTCGATACCACCATCTGGCCGGTCACGGTGGAGCGCGCCGAATGGAAAACGCCGGAGCGCGTGACGCCGCCGCTGGGCTCCGCGCTATCCGACATCATGGCCGTGGTGCGGCTGGAGCTGAAGTGTTTTCCGGACGTCACCTTCGACAAGCTGGAGCTGGATTCACTGCGCCTGTATATCAACGCGGAGAGCAGTGTCGCCTTCACCCTTTATGAGCTGCTGGCGAATAACTGCCGCGCGGTGATCGTGCGCGATCCCACTCCCGGCGCAAAGCTTCGCATAGATCTGCCCGCCTCCGTGCTGCGCCCGGCCGGCTTC
>Ga0302326_10027180_pt1 | contig 11542 bp, 11 predicted proteins | sample Palsa_T0_3_FD_202264 | JGI IMG/M metagenome (GOLD analysis project Ga0302326, IMG submission 202264) | Peat permafrost microbial communities from Stordalen Mire near Abisko, Sweden - Palsa_T0_3 | ecosystem: Environmental > Terrestrial > Soil > Palsa > Peat permafrost | place: Sweden: Abisko...
AACCCGCCGTCCTCTACCAATCCGACCTAGAACTCCTCCTCCCCTAGAATCACTGACGAAATAACCTGGGTTCTCCTTGCGGAACCAGATTGGCCAGTCGGAGAGGCCTACTTCTTGCAGGCCGTGGAGAGTCATCGGCATAATGTGGCGGTAGCGGCATTGTTGGCCCCATTTGCAAATGCCATGCATGCACCAATGGCGGCAGAGTTGGGTTGCTGCTGGCGAAGTAGTGGAGTCGGCTGTGGTGCGGGGGACAGAAGAGTGTGGGGCGCCTCTGGGAGCGGAAGATATGGTGCTAGTCGATGCATTGGTGGATCCTTGAGGGGATTTTGGTGGAGATGAGGGTGGACTTGGGTTATCGGAGGATCTGCTGAAGTCGTCAGTCAGGTTTGATCACAAAGGAACTCTTGATCACTTACTTGGCTTTACTAATTGCTTCGCTGACCTGACTCTTACCTTCCGTTGTCTGGACGATCCGGTAATGGGTACCAGTGCTGTGCTGTAGACCAAGATTAAGCATGCCGATCGTCTCTTCAAGGTCGAGGGACCGTGGGATACCGACGATTTCAATACTCGGCGGCAGTTCGTCGACTGCGACAAGGGGGACGACTTCTCCTGTGGTACGGACGAGGAAGTATCCTGGCCATGGTTTGCTATTTCGGTGGACATCTACTGGAATTGGAGGCATCTTGACGGATCCCTGGTGAGAGAAGTTGGTGTCCACTGCTTTCCCTACTGATTATGCTAAGAGAGTTGGTGCTTTTAAGCGCAGAGCTGACTCGAAGAACAAGCAAATGCTAACAGGCGAGTGGAAGACAGGAGAAAAAGAATGGGTACATATACGCATTTGAGAACGCCATTTGCTTTTCTAGGTTTGCCCCTCGGCGTGTAAAGGAGAAAAAAAGCGCTTGTCTGGATCGTTGCAACAAACGGAACGCTCAACGCGGTGAGTATGCACGTGCACAAACAACATCTGATTGATGCTGAGTGCAGCATTTTAGCTGCTGCAACAAACAGAATGAGCCGCAATGCATACTTGTGCAGGGGTATCAAATGTTCAACTCAACTAAGGTCATTTTATCTCAATCCGAACCGTCGCTTCTATACCGTCAACACAGAATCCAACCTGCCTCGTACCATCTTCAATTTCCACCTCCCTTTTCATCCATCTGCCCTTCTCTTGGGTTGCGGTACCATCTGCTCCAGTCACCTTCACTTCAGTTCTTTCTTCATCATCGCTGTCTCCCTCGTCATCCTCATAGCTGGCAACGGGATCCCACTCCCCTGTCTCCCAGATCAAACGTATTTTCAGGGGCGAAACATCAAACATCTTTCCCACAATTCCTTTCACCCGATAGACGTCAAACGACTTGGGAATTTCCCGCAACTGGGTGAATGCCTCTTCCCGGCCAGCCTGCGGCTTCGATGGCAAGTAAAACGAGATCTTTATCAGGCGAGCTTCGAGAAAGTTGGGGTTGACAGCTCCTTCAATTTTCCGAACAACAACCGGGGCCCCGTATTTCTCGCAGAGCTGAGAATATCTTTTGTGTTGTAAGGTCACAGTGTGTTCCTCACTTTCCGGTACCTCAGCCATTGCCTTGGCAATCCTTGATAGATAGAAAACTTCCGCGTTAGTCCGGTCTGCTGCAGTGATCTTGCTGAAATTCAACGACTTCAGATTTCCAAGTCGTGCCAAAGTGAGCATGTATCCTTCCTCCACGCTCGTAGCCGCCCCATCCTCCTTGGACAACCCTTCGTAGATAGGGTTGTGTGATAAGCGAAGCTCTTCAAGCCCTGGAAATATTTGCGGTAGGTCATCGACGAAGCTCCAACTAGCTACCGCATTGTAGGACAAATCGACGTATCGTAACCTCTCTCCAAAGGCGTGGAACGAACTCAGCTGATATCCCTCCTTATCAATCCTTGAGATCTTGTTTCCTTTGAGGTGCAAGACTTCAAGGGTCTTCAATTGTCTTAGAGGGATCAGGTCCCACATTATTGTGAACTCATTATATTCCAAGGTCAAAGACGTAATGCCATCCGGAAGAGGGCAACTCAAGGAAGTAAAGTAGTTGGATGACACGGAGAGGGCTGACAACGTTGGGAAAAGATCGACGATCGTCTTAATAGCGTCCCAGGAAACAAGCATATTGTCCAGTTCCAACTCTGTAATTTCACGGAGGGGAACATGTCTCCACCTCCTGACCTTTTTCGCTAGGGAGGAGGCGTCACCCAAGTCCTGTAGCCGATTGCCGCTGAACTTGATTTAGCTGCAGAAGAAGCATTCTACAATATCAACTTACTTGAGTCTTAACTTCCGTAGATCTAAGAGCCTTTCAATAATGTCGGCAATCGGTTGAAATGTCTCGAACAGATTTCTACTCAAATCAAGCTCCACAATCCTGGGACATGTTTGCCCAATATCTCGCCCAGGTATCTGTGCGTCTTTAATTCCCATCCCGTCCACTAGAACTATCTTTAACTCATGAAGTCGAGCTTGCTGCTGGCGGATTTTATCGAAACCTATTTCTTCGACAACTTTTCCTGAGATCTCGATCTGCTCTTCTGGCCTTGCTGATTCTGCTTCAGGTGGTGCGGCATACTTTTCGCGGACTGCCTCAACGAAGCTCTGTTCTCGATCCTTTGCTCTGGTGGAGCGGATGAAAGACGCTGCAGTTGGAGATGGGCTCTGACCTGGTTCTAAGGTAAGATTGTAGGCCCACTGCTGCAGGGGAGAAAGACCAACACTTGAAGTATCTCTTGCCCATGTAAGATCCATCGTGTTTGCCACGTGAAGGCTCATCCCATTCAACTCCAAGCCATTCTTTCTCCGTTCCATGGACTTCACCTATGTAACGGACTGTACATAATTGTGACCCGAAGGAGACGCGTTGACCTACGTAATAATTGGGAGGAACAGTAGTTGGAAATGTTCGACGCATGGTGATATCTTGATGTTAAGGAGTCTGCTTTATTTTGACTCGAGAGATGCAGTGGTCCTTGCAGCCTTGGTGAAAAGGCTGAGAGGCCTGACCTCAGCCGAACTTTTCCCTCGACGTCGCCGAAAGCTTTTTCCCGGCAAGGCTCAACTCCCCGCCTCTTCCCATATCGCAGCGCTCTTCCTTCAACAACACATCCTCAGATACCTGGGACATCTCAAATGGATTATCAAAACCGCGCTGGTTCAAAATTCGGTGGCGGGGGCGTTGCATCCACCTCAGCAACGAACGCCGATCGGCGAGAGCGTCTGCGAAAACTCGCCCTCGAAACCATCGACCTCGACAAAGACCCCTATTTCTTCAAGAACCATGTCGGATCCTTCGAATGCCGCCTCTGTCTCACTGTTCACCAGAATGATGGCTCCTATCTGGCCCATACCCAAGGCCGGAAGCATCAGACCAACCTAGCGCGTCGCGCAGCGAAGGAGCAGAAGGAGGGAAGAGCAGGTCTTGATCCTGTGACTGGCATGCCGATTGGGATGGTTGGAGCGCAAGTCAATGTTAAGAGGAACGTGGTGAAGATTGGACGACCGGGGTACAAGATCACGAAGACGAGAGATCAAGTTACTAGACAGCAGGGCCTGATATTCCAATTGCAGTATCCTGAGATATCGCCAGACGTTACGCCGAAGGTTAGATTCATGAGTGCGTATGAGCAGAAGGTGGATGATCCTCCAGACAAGAACTTTCAGTACATGCTTGTGGCGGCGGAACCATATGAGACCTGTGGATTCAAGTTACAGGCTAGGGAGGTAGACCGAACGAACGACAGATATTTCACCTGGTGGGACCCAGATCTCAAGGAATTCTGGGTTCAAGTTATGTTCAAGACGGAGCGAGAGGAGAGATACAGCGGCGTTCCAGGTTTGGCACCTTCACGACGATGATGCAGGATGGAGGTATGGGGTTCAAGGATCACCTGGGACATTGTATCAATAAAATTCTAGAGTTTCATCCATGTCTTTTGATATTGGGGCTCTGCTAGCTAGCAGGGTATTCATCAAATCTAAGACCGACGCCTTCAAATGCAAATCAGAGATCTTCCCTATCACAGAATCCATGCTAGAAGTCTTGATCTAGGCGGAACGCTCATTATGTACCCATATTACCTCCCAGAGGAACACTATATCTTATGAGCCAATTTTCATGCCTCCAACCTGCAAAAATAACAGGCTACGCAAAGTGGTATCTGGTAGAAGCAGCTTTCTCTCAAAGCCACGCAATAAATAGCCTACAGGTTGAAATGAGGTGATGCATAATGGTGGGAGTTCAACCGCGGCGAGACAAGTGTGGAAGCTAACTTCCTCGAGCTCGAGTTGGAAGTTTTAGCTCGGGACTCAACGGTTGTTGTTGAAAGTGTCGAACCGCTTGAATGTATAGCCAATGAATGGCAAGCTCAACTCAGGGGCGTCATTCCGCGGTTGATTACCGGATTCTTGCGCGAGTCTCTTGAGATGAGTTGCGTTGTCCGTTTGGTCGATTTCGTCCGTCGGAAAGTAGGTTGTGTCAACGTTGGATGCAAGTTTAGGCTCGAAAGGTGCTCGGATTCGGCGTAATCCATCGAAATCAACACCACGGAAGAACTTATGTGCTTTGATCTCATCAGCACCTCCCCGACCAAGACGATTCTCAGTATTGCAGACAAGACTGGGAAAACAATTAGCTTTATGTGCTGATATCCTTCTATATAGATTCATACCTTCGAATCAGATTTTCAGCTTCAGGGCCCAGCTGAATATCTTCTGGGAAGTAAAGGGATTGGCGCCAGTTAACAATCTTGCGGTACGTATCATGAGCATCTTCAGCACAGAACGGTGGCCATCCAACTTGGCATTCGAACATGATCGTACCCAAGCTCCACCAATCGCAATCTTGACCATAGCCATGGCCGCTGAAGATTTCTGGAGCAATATAATCAGGAGTACCAACGGTTGAATACGCCATGACTCGTCGAGACTTTCTCCAATCATTGATCACACTTCGGTTGCTTACAGTCAGGTTGATCTGATCAAGGTTCACAGAGTTTCGATTGGCAGGTCGACTGGACTTTCCCTGGAGCAGTTGTTGATAGTAGGAATTGTCGTGCAGCTTGTGAAATCCAGTGGACAGACCGAAATCAGTGAGCTTGACATGACCGCCGCGGTCAAGCAGGATATTGTCAGGTTTGATATCACTTCGACACCGTCAGCTGATTTGTACTTGACTATTTGGGGGTTTGATGGGCTTCTGTGCATGTGAAGCTGGTCAGGTCCGAGAAGCACTTACCGATGAATGAAACCGTACTTATGGACCGCCTCAATGGCGAGGACAATCTCGGCAATATAAAACCGTGTAATGTCCTCAGAGAAAATCTCATATTTAATGAGCATAGTCATCAAGTCACCTCCTGGCAAGAACTCCATCAACATGTAGAGGAAGTCCGCGTCTTGGAAGGTGGTATAGAGTTTGACGACCCAAGGACTGTCAGACTCCGCTAAAATGTCACGTTCCGCACGGACATGAGCCAATTGATCCTTCTTGAACATCTCACTTTTGATGAGAGATTTCATCGCATAGACTTTTCCATCTTGCTTCTTTTGGACGAGTTTAACCTCACCAAAGGCACCCTTTCCAATGATCTTGAGTGTTTGGTAGTTCTCCGGTGCATCTCTGGTACGTAGGAATCGAAGATATTTACCCTCTTGCTTTCCAGCGTTGGACCACGTCTGCTCTCGTCTAGCTTGTGATTGGTTGGGATCTGCGAGCCGTTGCTCCATCTCACTTTGTCTGTTTGTAATCAGTGTCAGTTGATTTATATTTGAATAAACCACAGCTTTTGCACCCAGGAATATGTGAGAAGCAGAAAATTACTAACCTTACATTGCGGTCTCGTGCTCTTCGGACACTGTCCTTGAAGAATGCTTCCGCGAGTTGAGAACATCGCTTCTGATTTGTCTGGGTCAACGGTCCATATTTATCAGGATTTCTCTCAGGAGCTGGTTGGAACTCGGGCCAGTTCTGCTGTTGTGGAGCATTAGGCATTGGGGCGTTTAGGTAGTTGCCATAGCCTGCTTGCTGTCCTGTAGCACCAGCCGTGCGAGGTCTTTGGGAAGGTGAAGGCTGACGTGCTCCATAAGGAGATGCTCGGCCACCTAGATTTTGATGAGAAAATTGGTGGACAAGACCATTGGTAGCGTCATTAGGGTTGGTGGGAGCTGGGCGCTGCTGGTATGATGCTTGCGGAGCCTGAGGTTGTGTGTAGCTGGAAGCAGGAGGCTGCTGAGGGTAGGTGGGAGGATATGGGTTGTTCATGAAGTAGCCAGAGGGAGCAAAGCCTGTAGAGTACGGCTGCTGCTGCTGCTGCTGCTGCTGAGAGTTCTGAGCTGGCTGGCTACCACCGCCTCCTCCCTGTGCCTGAGTGGGGAATATTGGGTTCGGGAAGGTGGACGGAGTAGTTGGGTAGGCCCGGTCAGGGAATGCGGGTCGGTCATTATTCAGGTTCAGGTAGAAGCGGTTGCTATTGTTGTTGTTATCCATCTTGTCTATGGGTATCGATCTCTCGACAGACTTCGAGAGAAAGTTTGGTGGACTGTTGTGCCTCAATTGCTTTTCTCTGAGCTGGCGGAATCCGATCGCAGCGCGGCGCTTGTTCGTACACCGCCTCGCCAGTCGTCGGGCTGCGAGATCGCTGGGTCTCTGAGGTCTCGCACAGTCGCCCGAAGGATGAGTGAGCCGCTGGTCCTGTGCGATCTGGAGTTGATTGACAAAAAGGGAGAAATGAAGACGGTTGTTCGTGGTTCAGCGCTGCTCGCTTCGCGCTGGAACTAGCGGGTAAGGGGTCATAAGGGGCACCAGGGGCACCAGGGGCTTTGCGCTTGCTCTTGCAAAAGCCCGCCACAGGCAGGCCTTGTTAGCTGGGCCTCCTTCACATTATCAAGTTCGTAAAATGCCATGCATATCTGGGATCATCTGCTGGGGCAGGATACAGCGGAAGGGGCTTCCACCTGCTAGCTGCTGCAGGACGCGAAAGGGTCGTTCTTTGTGTACTACCGTAGTACCCTATTCTGGGCCCGATAGCCTTCTTTATCTCGTATCAGCGGTCCAACGTCACTATCGCGGCGGTGCTACAGTGACACCTTTACAAAGTTACTTCGTTGCAAGTTACTTTGTTAGGGCACTTCGGCCTAAAACTAGCCTGTGAGGAAGAGCTTCCAAGGTACTCTTTGCAGAAAAGTGGCTACCGTACTTTCTGCTTTCAGTTTGGGCTAATTGTGAAATATCAGGTTTCAAAACGGGAGATACATGAAGCCTGTGCGAGCCCCTTTTTTTCTTGTCACTACTGTATAAAGACTGGAGGGATCTGGGCGTCTTGGCCTTCCCCCAAGGTTGAGCCGCAAGGTCACCGAAGGTCTATGTCATTCGACTTGCTCGGAAGCGCCCCTCATAACCCACCCGTAGAAATAAGTATTAGAATGTACTGTTTTGCTTCGCTTGACTACAAGGTTGTGCATAAATGCTGAACTGCACGAAGAAGAGGAATAGGTATGCCGACGCTGGTCCATCTACGATACCGCACAGTGTCATGCAGGCACGCTCTATCGTTATTGTAAGATTACATATGCAGATGCTACTGCTTGGAGCTCCTGGTTACACGCGTTTGACATTGATGACTCCAAACGAACAAGTCTGTGAGGTTTCTTGACATCGGTACAGTAGCACGTGAGTAGCACCTGCCTTGAACCGAACCTAAGGTACCTACCCTAGGTACCTAGGTAGGTAAGGTTAACTACCTAGGTAGGTACCGCGTGGTAACATGTGATGCGGCCGCACAAACGCCGACCTCCGTTAGGTACCTAGCCTAGCCTAGGTAGATGGAGCTCGTGAGCTTCGTGAGAAAAATATAATTATCTCTCCAAGAGCATCTTGCTCTCAACGAACACAAAGTCTTGTCCAACCAAGACACGTCTTTTCAAAATTGGTTGTGTGGGAGCAGCCTGGCATTAAGAGGGCGACGAGTCCTGTCTTTCGCCGCAATGGCTGAAGCCAAAGCCCCAGCCGGTTCAGAGGTAAACCTCCTGCAATGTGATCGTTGACAGATCTGACAATGAACCTAGAATTCTGCTTCTGCTGCCTTGCCAGACGTGAAGCCAGATGCAAAATCTACAAAGCCTCTCAAGCAGCCGAATCCAATGTACAAATACATGGGACTTGGAGAAAACTTTCGACCAAGACTCCCATCTCGGAATTGGCTGATCTTCCTCTCCCTTACTGGCACTTTCACCGCTGCAGTCATATATGATAAGAGAGAGAAGAAACGAGCCCAAAGAAAATGGTGCAAGCTCGTCGAACACATAGCTAAAGAGCCCTTGGGGCGTCAGGAAATGCCAAGAAAGCTTACCGTCTTCTTGGAAAGTCCTCCCAGTGATGGCCTTCGATCAGCACAAGACCACTTCAAGGAATATGTGAAGCCAATACTGGTCGCGTCAGGGTTAGATTGGGAGTTTATCCAAGGCAGAAAAGAGGGTGATGTACGGGCCGAGCTAGCGGAAAAAATCCGAACTCACAGGACACCACCCGAGCAGAGGACAGAAGAGAGCATTGTGGATGAAGTACGCAGGAGAAGTGGCATTAATGAATTCGACGGAATACGTGGTGACATTGTTATTGGACGACATACCTGGAAAGAATATGTGAGAGGTCTACATGAAGGCTGGCTGGGTCCCCTTACGGAAACAGCAAAACCTGTCGAGGAGAAGTCTACAGAAGAATCGAGTCCCCAAGAAAAACCGCCGGTATCACCCACAGAACCAGAATCAGGAGTTACTATACACTCCACAACAGGGGCGGATGGAAGTGCCCTTCCCGAGGAAGCTTCACCTACCCCTGAACCGGAGCCAAAACCAGACGAGAAACCCAAGAAACCTCCTCAGCCAGCACCTTTCATCACAACCGCCGAATACAAATCCTCAGTCACACCACCAGATCTTCCCACCGAACTCGGTCCTTCAACGCCTATCTCCTTCCCCCACATCCTAGGATTCCTGAACACACCAAGGCGACTTTACCGCTTCCTCAACAGACGAGTTCTGGCAGACTCAATCGGTCGTGAAACAGCAGCTATAATACTCGCATCCTATCGGCCGTACCACACCACATCTGCCACTTCACCAGAAACGTCATTTTCCTCAGACGACGCAGAAGAATCTCCACAAAGTGAAGACCAGGACACAGCACAATTAGCAGAGCAACAGACAGCCTTGTTCGAAGAGGAGAAGGAATGGCATAAAAGCGCACGAATTCGTGTTGAGGGGGAGCCAGAGCGAACGTGGTTAGAACCAGTTGTTCTAGATCCGCGGATTGCGTCCCGGATGCGGAGGTTCGAGTTGTGTGCCGAGGATGAAGCCAGAGCGAGGAGTATTGTAGTGCCGGAAGAGGAGGTTGAGGGCTGGATTAAAGGGGGTTTGAGAAGCCTGGGAAGGAAGGGTCTACAGGTTGTCGGATTGGGGAGGGCAGAGAAGACCACCAGACTCGAGGATGAAGAAAAATTTGAGTAGCCAACTCTATTGTACGACTTGGATTGGGACATTGTAGGATATAGCTCAGTGATACCTTTGCTGCATACATTGTATTGTATAGTAGGACGGCAAATGATTGGAAGTATCAAGTAGATTCAAGGTCACAAAATACTAAATAATCTCCGCTGAACTTTAGTACATTCATTTTCATGCTATGCCATGCGAACTTTTGTCTATCTATTTTCCATCGTAACATCATGCAAGAATGCTGAGTCGCCCCTTTTCCCACAAGGCATTCTAAGATGCACGCAGAAAATACACGCCTATTATGTCAGAGTGGCTGCTGTCGTCTATGATGGCATGATTTCGAATTGAAGGCCCTGAAAGACTTTTGATAATCCTTCATGCAGAGGGTTCGAAAACTGATGCTTTGGGCCATTTCGCTGCTGCTGCTTTTCGGAAAGTTTCCACCTCACTGCTCTTCCACGAGCTCAAAAGCTCCAACCCCTCTTTCGCTTCGTCCAACGAGATGGTCGGCAACTTAAACACACCCACAATATCTTTCTCGCATTTCGTAGCGGCTTCAGGGGCAAGCAATTTCCGAACTTTGAGAGCCGAGAGTGTTCGCCTCACATAGTCCTTGTTCTTAGAAAGATACTCGTCATTGTACTGACTCAAGTTTATCGATGCGGGTAATAGTGTGAATTCTGACTTGATGATTTCTGCAGATTTGGCAGGTACTCCTTCGAGGTCTTTGTCGATTGCAAGCTTGAATCGAACGATTTGTTCATGAACTTTTGAGTGCTCTTTGTCAAGAGCAGCCGCAGCCAGAAGGCACTTGAGAGCGAGGAGGTATTTTTCTGTTTGTGAAATCAGTGAGAGTGATCAAAGTAAGCTGAGAAAACTTACTCCTTCGAATGTAAACCTCGAATCCAGCAATTTGTGCATCAACGCTCTTTGGGCTGAATTGAAGTAGAGGCATCAAGAACTTCATCGCATCAGTCATAGGCTCAGTGGTAGCAGCGAGCTTCGCTCCCTCGGGGTCGTCATCCTTCTTCTTTGCATCGGCATCTCCATCTCGTACGGGCTTATTAGGCTCTGTTTTCTTGGCAGCAGCTTCCCGCTCAGCTTTCTGGGCCTCTTTTCGTGCTTTCTTTGCAGCTCGTTTTCTCTCAGCAGCATCCTCGCTATTTGCGTCTGCAGACCCGTTGGTGCCATTTGTCAAGGGTTTGTCATGGAGTTTGATATAAATATCAATAGCGGAAAGGGCTGCCCTGCTATAGAATGGATGCTCCCGCAGGCGATCCTCCCACTTGATCATTTCCACATACGCTCTGATTTGCCCTTTCCTCAGAGAGAAGCTGTGAAAATCGAACTGATCTTCTTGCCATACATCAAAGACATTATAGATAGCTGTAAATCGTTTTAACGCAAGCCCCAGCTTCCCTTGACGAGCATATGATTGACCGTCTTCGGTCAAGAACCAAACGCACTGCATATCATGAAGATCGGCGAGGGGTCCTCCTGGGGTCTCCGCCCTCGTGAACATGCCCATGGTCTTAATTGCAGCTTCGCTCTCGTCATTACGAAGCTGGTACTTCGCCGCTTTTGTGTTGATATGTCGATCTCTTACATCAAGGGCCCGAGCTTGCTCCATAATTTCTGATGCCTTCTGAGTGTTACCATAGTGCTTCCATATCCTTGCCTTGGTCATGTGAAAATCGACGCTTTGCGGTTCCAAATCGATAGCTTTGTCAATATACTCCATTGCCTTGTCCAAATTTCGACTCAAGTAATAGTTGTAATGCTGGGCCAGAAAGTAATAGGCAGCGGATGCGCCTTTCGAAGTGTCCCCATTCCGCTTGGGCTCTTCGTTCGCTGCGCTTCTGTCACTGTCGATGTATTTCTGAACCAAACCTGGGAGAATCTTCTTCTTGGAGACGTTTGAGTAAAGATGCTTAAGGTTTGCAAAGGTGGAAGGGACTCCCTTGTCTAACATGCGACGGACATACTTGTCTGCAGCTTCTCGGAATTCCTCACCTGTAATCT
>Ga0302326_10027181_pt1 | contig 11541 bp, 10 predicted proteins | sample Palsa_T0_3_FD_202264 | JGI IMG/M metagenome (GOLD analysis project Ga0302326, IMG submission 202264) | Peat permafrost microbial communities from Stordalen Mire near Abisko, Sweden - Palsa_T0_3 | ecosystem: Environmental > Terrestrial > Soil > Palsa > Peat permafrost | place: Sweden: Abisko...
CACCCCACCCCGCCGCGTTTCGAGCTTCACGTTTGATTGTGATACGTGAGCCCCCCGCGGACTTGAGTCGAAACGTCAGAAACCTTTCGGGCGGCGATATGATCGGGATTTGATGATTCTGCGGCGCCCGTGCCGCAATCTTGCGTGATGTGGAAAAAAGCATTTGTTTACATCGCGTAATTGTGGCGAGTGAACAAGTAATCCACAGCTTGTCTTCACGCTTGTATGAGCTAAATATCGCCGGTCACGCTTACCTGCATTCGTCGGCAGTGAGTGAGCAGAAGGAGCCAAAGAATGGTCGCGCTGACCTTCCCCGACGGCGCGCGTCGGGAATATCCACCCCACTCCACCGGCCTCGATATCGCCAAAAGCATTTCGCCGTCGCTCGCCAAGCGCACGGTGGCGATGGTGCTTGACGGGCAGCTAGCCGATCTTTCCGACCCCATTGAGCGCGACGCAAAAATTGAATTTCTGAACCGCGACGACCCCCGCGTGCTTGAGCTCATTCGCCATGACGCCGCGCATGTGCTCGCCGAAGCGGTGCAGAGCTTGTGGCCCGGAACGCAAGTCACCATCGGGCCGGTGATCGAGAATGGCTTCTACTACGATTTTTATCGCAATCAGCCATTCACGCCTGAGGACTTCGACTCCATAGAAAAGAGAATGCGGGAGATCATTGCCCGCGACAAACCATTCACCAAAGAAATTTGGTCGCGCGAACAAGCAAAGAAGGTTTTTCGTGACAAGGGTGAAATGTTCAAGGTCGAGCTGATCGACGCCATCCCGGACGACCAGCAAATAAAGGTCTACAAGCAAGGCGACTGGTTCGATCTCTGCCGCGGTCCGCACATGACGTCGACCGGCAAGGTGGGTGACGCCTTTAAGCTCTTGAAGGTCGCGGGCGCCTATTGGCGCGGCGATTCCAACCGCGAAATGCTATCGCGTATTTACGGCACCGCATTCGCCAAGCGGGCCGAGCTCGACGCCTATCTGCACCAAATCGAGGAGGCTGAAAAACGCGACCATCGCCGCCTCGGCCGCGAGATGGATTTGTTTCATTTTCAGGAAGAGGCGCCGGGCTCGGTATTTTGGCACCCAAAGGGCTGGACGCTCTTTCAGACGTTGGAGACTTATATCCGCCGGCGCCAGGCGGACGCCGGCTATGCCGAAGTCAATGCACCGCAGCTTATCGATTCATCGCTGTGGGTCGCCTCCGGCCACATGGCGACATTCCGCGACGGCATGTTCTTGGTTGAGCCGCGCAAGGAGGACGAGCGCACCTACGTCATCAAGCCGATGAACTGCCCGGGTCATATTCAGATTTTCAAGAACGGGCTGAAGTCGTATCGCGACCTGCCTTTCAAGATCGCCGAGTTCGGCAAAGTGCATCGGTTCGAACCCTCCGGCGCGCTGCATGGACTGATGCGCGTGCGTGCCTTCACTCAAGACGACGCACACATCTTCGTCACGGAGCAGCAGATCGCGGAAGAAGTTCTCGAGGTCAATAATTTGATTCTCTCGATCTACCAGGACTTCGGCTTTGATGACGTCCGCATCAAATTCTCCGATCGTCCGCAAAAGCGCATCGGCGAAGACGCGGTATGGGACAAGGCGGAAGCCGCGCTGATGCAGGCGCTCAAAGCGTCGGGGCGGCCGTGGATGCTGAACAAAGGCGAAGGCGCGTTTTACGGGCCGAAGCTCGAATACGTGCTGCGCGACGCGATAGGCCGCGACTGGCAATGCGGCACGGTGCAAGTCGATCTCAATATGCCTGGCCGCCTTGGTGCCTTTTACATCGACGAACATTCCGACAAGGTCACGCCGGTCATGTTGCACCGGGCAATGTTCGGTTCGCTCGAACGCTTTACCGGCATAATGATCGAGCATTATGCGGGCCATCTGCCGTTATGGCTTTCGCCGCTGCAAATCGTCGTTGCCACGATCACTTCGGACGCTGACGCCTACGCCCGCGAGGCGATAGCGGCCGTCCGGCGGCTGGGACTGCGTGTTGAGGGCGATCTTCGCAATGAGAAGATCAACTACAAGGTCCGTGAGCACTCGCTCGCGAAAGTGCCGGTACTGCTGGTGGTGGGAAAAAAAGAGGCTGCCGAGCGCACGGTTTCAATTCGCCGTCTAGGCGGCGATGAGCAGCGCGTGGCCGCGCTCGACGCCGCCCTCGCGGCGCTCGCGCAAGAAGCCGTGCCGCCGGATATGAAGCGGTTGCAGAAGGCGGCATAACGGATAGCAACGGCGGTACTGAGCGGCGCCGAGCTAGCGCGCGAGTACCTGCACTTCCCCATCAACGCCCGCGATCACCTTGAAGTCGCGCTGAAAGGCCTTGCCGCCATTGCGTGCGATGACGTGATAGTCGCCCTCGGCAAGCACCACCCGGGGAAAGGCCCCCATAGATTCCTTGATCACGTCGCCGCCGGGCGTCAAAACCGTCCACTGCGTATTGGCAAGCGCTTCCGCGCCCGGTTCGTTGACCAATTTGAGGGTAATGACCGCGGCACGGTGGTTCACCGAGATATCGGTGAGCTTGGCAGCTTGTACGTGGACGTCCGAACGCACCACTGAATTTCCGTCGCCGTAATTCGAGACGATGTAATACGTCCCTTGCGGAAGCAAGACCACGTCGCCGGTTATCACGTTCTGCGCAATCGGTCGCCGCTCCGTGGTGTCGAACTGGCTGCCGTTGAAAATCTCGAACGAAATCTGACCGGCCGGAATGCGCGCATCGCCCACGCGCCCCTCCAACCGAACGCCGCCCGCCGGAATATCGAAGACTTCGCGGACGGTGTCCGAGCGCAATTGCACCGCCTTTGCCGCGCTTGCAAGCCCGAGGCTTGCGTGAACGACGTAATTGCCCGGCGGCAGGACGAAGGTCGCCGCCGCCGCCTTCTCTTCTTTGATCAGCCGGTAGATTCCGCCAGCGTCGGGTTTGGCTGCATAAACCCGCCAGACCAGCCCGCCCGCGATTGCCGGCGCATCACGGCCGTAGCGCGCAGATAGAGCAAGCGCCACGTGCCCGGCCGGGACCATAGGGACAGCCTGCGCGAATGGGGCTGAGGGGGATGGGGCGGTAAGCCCGGACCCAGGCGAGGTCTTGCTTGGGGCAAGCGACGTAGGGCCAAGCGCGTCTGGTGAAACGAGGTTGCCGGTTTGCGCGTAGGCGCCGATTGGCGCGGCCGCCGCTAACGCCAGCATCGCCGCCCAAGCAATATGATAACTAGGCTTTCCCCGCCCCACCATGGCGTTTTTCTTCATGCTAATAGCGGCAATTTCATGCCGAGTTCGCCGGGGCAAAGGATCGGCGTGCAGGTCGATCAGCCCTTTACCCCTTGGCGTTTCACCATAATGTGCCAAGCACGTTGTTGCTAATAGCAGCTTGACGGATCATGCATCGGGCGGCTCGCCGCGGGAAAAGTTAAGAGGGCAAAGTGACCATTGCAGACGTCGGGCCCAAATCGCTTCAAGGCAAGCTCAGCCGACCCTTGATAGGGCTGGTCTTGGGTAGCGGCGCGGCGCGTGGCTTTGCTCATATCGGCGTCATTCAAGCATTGGCAGCTCAGGGAATCGTTCCCGACATTGTGGTCGGCACGTCGATCGGCGCTTTGGTCGGGGGCTGTTACGCCAATAATCAATTGGAAGAGCTGGAAAGCTGGTCACGCTCGCTCACCTTGCGGCGCATCATCGGTTATCTTGACGTACGGATTGGCAGTTCCGGGCTTATTGGCGGCAGCCGGCTCGCCAAACGACTAGTCGAAGCCGTCGGGCCGACTGCCATCGAAGATCTCCCGATTCGCTTCGCGGCAATCGCGACTGAAGTCGGCACCGGGCATGAAATCTGGCTCACCCGCGGCTCACTGTCGCTCGCCATGCGGGCATCTTACGCATTGCCAGGGCTTTTTCCGCCGGTACGGCTGGGCGGGCGATGGCTGGTGGACGGCGCATTGGTTAACCCGGTACCGGTGACAGCAGCGCGCGCGTTTGGCGCACGCGTGGTCATCGCGGTCAACCTCGACGCCGATCGCTTCGCCCGTGGCGCCACCATTGCGAGTCACGGATCTGACGCGAGCGATGACCGGCCGGATTCGTTGCCGCCTCCTGCGCGCAAGAATTTCTTCGGCTTGCGCGGCATGTTCGGCGCCGAGCGCGCGCTGAAGCGCCAAATCTTCGCCGGCGATGTGCGGCCGGGCTTTTCCACGGTGATGATCGAAGCGTTTAACATAATGCAAGACCGGCTCACCCGCATGCGCCTTGCCGGCGACCCACCGGATGTGCACATCACGCCCCATATCGGGCACATCGGCTGGCTCGAATTTCATCGTGCAGCGGAAGCGATTGCGGCTGGCAAAGCCGCTACGGAGAAAGCCCTCGAGCCAATTCTTGAGACGATCGCTGCCCTCGGCTGACAACGAGCACTCGCATTTGTCAGTCAATCACTGGGATGGAGATAAGCGGGCGCAAGTTGTTTGGCATGTGAGTTGGCTCGTGGTGCAGGCCGACAAACAAATCGTATTTGCCGTCGCATTCGTCTGCGGCGTGACGGTGTTCGACGTTACAGCACCATTCGGAAACTGCGAGATCTGAGCCGAAGGAAGGAGACAGGCAGTTTGGCAAGTCGCCGCCTGTGCGTTGCATGCCATCATGCAGTTCGTCGCCGTGGAGCTTTGCGCCAGCCGAACCTTGCCGCTTGCCATCGATGGCGTTGCGTTAGCACAAACCGTCACCGCTAGCAGGAACACCGTAAAGCCCCGCATGAGCCGCCTCCGTTGCCGGAATACCATAGCGCGTCACGCGGGGCGTGCGAAATCAAAACTCCGGCCATCGCGGCTTCCCGTTCGCGGCCGAAGCGCGCCGCGACGATTTAGAAATGAAGTCCCATTCCTATGCGGTCTGGATGTAGTCGCGCATCGCTCGTGATTCGTGCTCCATTTCGTGCACGCGATGCTTTACGACGTCGCCAATTGAGATAATGCCGACGAGCCTGCCCTGATCGACCACCGGCATGTGGCGAAACTTTCCGGTTGTCATGCGCTCCATGATGCTGGAAACCGCTTCACCTTCATTGCAGGTCTCAACCTTCCGCGTCATCGTTCGACTCACCGGAAGATCGAGCGCAGCCACACCGCCTTCCGCCAATCCCCGCACCACGTCGCGTTCGGATATGATTCCGGCAATGCGATGGTCGGCGCCCAGTATGAGGGCCGCGCCAATGCGCCTTTCGGAAAGGAGCCGTGCCGCGTCTCCAAGCGTCGCACCCAAATCGACGGTGACAACCTCGCGGCCTTTGCGCGCGAGAATAATGCCAACGGTCATCGTAGCCTCCCTAGCTCCATGGATGCGACGCGAGTGCGATCGCAGCCAATGAGTTATGTTTTAGGTCGGCGCCGAGTTCCATCTGCGGGCGCTTTAATTGGCGGAACGTTACTTAACATGACCGTTCCGTCCTCGCCTGCCTGCGCGTCTATTGCAGCGCAGCATCGAGTCTCGCGTGGGTCGCCCTGAAACCAGCGCTGACTCTGCAAGTAACATAACACTATTTGCGCCGGCATGGCAGGGCGAATTGAGATGGCGCAGTTGCGCTAAGCGGTGGGCTCGGACTCAATCGCGCTTTGGGGGGCTACCGGATCGAACGCGTTAAACAACAGCAAGCCCGCGACAAAGCCGCCGATGTGAGCTTGCCAGGCAATTTCTTGTCCTTCCTCGCCAATGGAGACGGTGCCGAGACCAACAAGCAAATTGAGTCCCATCCATGTGCCAAAGAAAATCAGAAATCGAGGATCGCGCAGCGTGGCGGCGAGCGACGAAGCCGGTACGCGATAGGCGTCGTTGTTGGCCTCGCCTCGCCATAGGCCAAGCGGTCCGCCGGTTTGAAAAACGAAGCGCAGCGCAGCCGCCATGGCGCCGGAAATCGCCGCCGAAGCGCCGATCATTGGCACCATTGCCCCCACATGGGTGATGAGATGCGCAAATGCCCCGGCCGCGGCGACCACGAGCATAAAAGCGGTATAACGCCACGCACCGAAACGCCGCGCCAGCGCGGTACCGAACGGCAAGAGCCACGCTAGATTGAGACCGATGTGAAGCCAGTCGGCGTGAAGGAACGCGTAAGTGAAAAAACTCCACAGATCAGCGCCAAATCCCCCGTACAGCGCGCGCAGGTAGTCGGCAGCAGGGTCGTACCGGGCCGGAATGAACGCGAAGGTCAAGAGGACCCACTCGTCCTGTGCGTCCGTCAGTATGAGCGTGCGAACGGCATGTACGATCAACAGCCCAGCTATTGTCGCGAGTACGACCGGGGGCACATTGAAAATCGGCTCCGAGCGCTGCGTCACCGGCTTCACCTAGTGGTCCGATTCTAACATTCGCATCCCGCCTCGGCACGTTCTTATGCGAATGTTAGAATCAAAGGACCACTGGAAAATATTAGTCCTGGTGGAGCTTTTGGATTTGACATTGGCTTCACGAACCAGCGGTTTGGCGGGTAGCGAATGTCAAATCCGCCCCACTAGCGTCTGGTCGAAATAGGCCGCGACTCTCGCGGCGGCGAGCGCGGCTTGGAGCGGAGACATCGCAAGATAAAGAACACAAGAGAAAAACAAAGGGAGGGCGAGAGCCCTCCCTTTGCGGCTGTTGTAGGACAACCGGCGCCGAATTCACGCCCCGGTCACGTCCTTCGCCTCCCCCGTCTCTTGCACTCGGCGCTGCAGTATAGACGACCGCGGCGCGCGCGGAATGTGACCGCACCCTAGCAGGCCTGGGTGCGGAGCCAAGGATCAACGTTTCATTAACTTTAATCGAGCCCGGCCGTCCGGCACTCCCGCCGACCTCCCCAAGCGGCATGACCCCTGCTGCTTCCCTACGGGATACCCCCAAACGCCGAAAGCGCGTCCCAATCCGGGACACGCATGCATCGGCGGCAAGCGCAACGGGAGCCGGACGCCCTTTATGAAACACGCCTCTAGCCGCGAGCTGCATGCGTATTGGGAGCGCCAGCGCGGAACGCGCCCGGCCCCCGAACGCGCCGATATCGAACCCGGCGCGATTCGCGGCGCGCTGAGCGACACTTTCATCATCGCGCTTAATCGTGGCGCGAGTTACCCGTTCCGGCTCGCCGGGACGCGTGTTTGCGCTCTATTTAATCGAGAGATGAAGGGAGAATCCTTCCTCGGCCTTTGGACGCTTGCCAGCAGGCCGCTTGTATCGGGCTTGCTGACCGTCCTGACCGACGAACGCATCGGCACGGTAGCCGCGGTAACCGCACAAAGCACTGATGGAGGTCACCTGGACCTTGAACTCCTTTTGCTGCCGCTTGACGCCACTCGCCCGATGTTCGCTCGCGCGATAGGCGTGCTTGCCCCGCTAAAAGTTCCGCAATGGCTGGGCACCAGCTCCCTTGGCGGGCTCACTCTGGGCGGTCGGCGTCATATTGGAGCGGCGCTGGAGCGACATTTTCTGCCGCGCTTCATGCTGCCCCAGACGCGGCGCGGGCTGACAGTCTACGAAGGCGGGCGCATTTCGGCATCCCCAAGTACAAACGGCCCACGTTCCTCGCCCCAAGATAAAAAAAGCATCAACGAGCCGTTAACGCCGGATCGGTAGGCTGCTGTTAGTGACGGTGGCAGATCTGCTTTATGGCGGTAGCTCAACAAAAACAGGCTTTACGCGCGCTCAGTGACGAGCGGCGCCGGTTTCAGCGCGTTAAGGTCGATTTGCTGGGCCGGTATATGCTCCCGGATCGGCGCGAATTTCCATGCCAGGTGATCAACATGTCGCCCGGCGGCATGGCGGTGATCGCGCCGGTCGGCGGCAAGACGGGCGATCGGGTCATCGCCTATGTCGACCACTTGGGCCGGCTCGAAGGCCAAGTCGCGCGTACCTTTGAGAACGGCTTTGCCATGACGATCGCCGCGACTGCGCGCAAACGAGACAAGCTCGCGGCTCAATTAACTTGGCTCGCCAATCGCAATATCCTCGGCTTGCCGGAAGACCGCCGCCACGGCCGCTTCGCTCCGCGCAATCCCGCGGCTCGCTTGATTATGCCCAACGGGGTGAATCTCGGTTGCCGCATCATCGATCTTTCGCAATCCGGCGCCGGCGTTGCGACCGATGAGCGGCCGCCGATCGGCGCGCTGGTCACGCTCGGCAAGGTGCAAGCACGCGTCGTACGTCACCTCGAAGACGGATTTGCAGTCGAGTTTACGCGGCTGCAGCATTCGGACTTTATCGAGGAAACCGTCTGCGGCGGTTGACGGCGGCGTTCAACTACGCCGCCGACGAAGTGTTTCCAACCTAGCCGCCCATCGCCAGCTTGCGCTCAATCGAAGTTGTTGCGCTTTCCCTTGCGGACATAGGCGACGCAATCGGCGATGTGCCGCCGGCCGTGCGTCGGCTTGTCTTTGGCCAAGTGGGCGAACATCTGAATGGCAAAACCGCCGTCGAGGCTATCGGTTATTTGCCGCCGCCACGGGCGCCGGACAATTTGTGCCGTCATGCGCCGCGTCGTGCGCGGTTGGGTCATGATGTGATCGGCAATTTTGTACGCGCGCTCGATCAGCTTGGCGCGCGGCAGGATCTCGTTGACCATGCCGTATTCCAGCGCCAGCTTGGCGTCTATCGCCTGACCGGTGAGAAGAGCATAAGCGGCGCGCTTTACGCCCAGTATTTCCTGAAAGCAGCTATGAATGCCGTCGCCGGGCACCGAGCCGATGTCGTAATGCAGGTCGTAGATGATCGCATCGTCGGCGCATAAAGTGATATCGCACATCAGGCACATCTCGGTGTGGAAGCCGGGCCCGTTGATGATGCCGATGGTCGGTATTTCAAGATCGTTGACCAAGGAGCTGACATTGATGCGCCCGTCCTTGTAAGCGTACTCATAGGCCCAATACGCCAAATCGTCTTGCTCCAATTTGAAGCCCTCGGGATCGGCGTCCATCATGAATTCATCGCCCGAACCCGTGAAAATCATAATTTCATTCTCCGGATCGGCACCGACGGTCTTGAACATTTGTCCGACCGATCTGTGGTTCTCGACGCTAAGCTGAATGGGGCCGCCCTTGGTATGGGCCTCCACGAGAATGACGCCGTCTTCACGGCGCGACATTTTGTAAAAATCCTTGAAGCGCTCCTTGTAGTCCTCGAATTTCGGCGGTTGAACAAAGTTGGCCAAAGACATAGTCGTTTCTCCTCCCTAAATCGTCGGTGGAAGACTAACAGGCGCTGTTGCGCGTCAGCAAGTTTGCGCGCACGCGGCGCAGCCATGCGTGAGCTCGACGATGTCACAGCGTCAGGTGGGCAAGCCGCCAGTGTAGAACCGGCAACCGTTGCAGCGAGGTCGGCGTGCTCTGCGGCATCAACGCGGCCGCACAACCACTGTCCGCAACCGGCCACCACGGTTATCCGTTCAAATTTTATTCGAAGTTGAACAACTAAAATTTTAGACGATCTTCGCGAGAATCTGGCCGAGATTTTCCCAGTTGTTTAGCTGTCTTTACTTCAAATTGAAGCACTCAACTTAGCGGCACCGCAAAAGCTTTGTGAGAAATGTGAGCCCAAGAAAAGGGAGTGGGGTCACATGGGCAGGGGTGCCAAAAAAACTCTCGCGCGCTGCGCGCTCGCAAGCTCCGTTGCGCTTGCGCTGCTCGTGGCACCGAATGGCGGTCGCGCCGAGGAGCGTCCTTTATTCATTTCGATCGGCGACACGACCAAAGCGCCGATCGGCTGGGTCGAGTTCTGCGTCGAGTACGACCCGGAATGCAAGACCAAGTCGTCGCAGCCGCGCGACGTGGTCTTTTCGACACAAGCCTGGAAGGATCTCGAGCGCATCAACCTGTACATCAACAACCACATCAAACCGATGACCGATCTGGAGCATTGGGGCGTAGTGGAACGCTGGAATTATCCCGACGACGGTTATGGCGACTGCGAGGACTATGTCTTGGCCAAACGTCGCATGCTGATGCAGGCCGGCTGGCCGCGGGAAGCGCTGCTGATCACCGTAGTTCGCGACAAGCACGGTGACGGGCACGCCGTCCTGACAGTCAAGTTCGATAAGGGCGAATTCATCCTCGATAACCAGAACGATCAAATCCTGCCCTGGTCGGACACCGGTTACCGTTTCGTCAAGCGGCAGTCGCAGACGGATCCCAACCTCTGGGTCTCGCTCGGTGAACCGCGCGCCGCGCCGGCGACTGCCACTTCGCGCTGAAAACGAGACGAAAGGAGTTTGCGAGCCCGGTCACGTCCCCACCCCTCCCCGTCCCCAGACCGGGTTCGCGCGGCCGGCTCTCCCCCAGGAGCCGGCCGCACCTTCTTTGGCGGGAGCAATCGAACCCTATTAGACGCATAGCAGAACTCTGTTTGCGCATGGGTCGAGGGCAAACGGTCGCTAAACCGTTTGTGAGTTGTCTCCGTCATTCAGTTCGTTATGTTGCGGCGCACAGCGTGAACAGCCGGGGTGACGACTTTAGCCTTCCATTCAAGCTGCGATGGAAGCGTGTTGGGGAGCCGTGTCGAATGACCGCCATTGTCCGCATCGCATTGCGGCGCCCCTATACCTTTGTCGTCTTGGCTCTTCTTCTCCTCATTATCGGGCCGCTCGCGGCGTCCCGAACGCCGGTCGATATATTTCCTGAAATTCGGATTCCGGTCATCGCGGTCATTTGGCAATACACTGGCTTGCCGCCGGAGGAGATGGCCGGCCGGATGGTCAGTCAGTTTCAGCGCGCGCTGACCACGACGGTCAACGACATCGAGCACATTGAAGCCAACAACTATACCGGCATTGGCATCGTCAAAATCTTCTTCCAGCCGGGTGCAGACGTTCGCACCGCCAATGCGCAAGTCACTGCGATCTCGCAGACGTTGCTGAAACAAATGCCTCCCGGTTCGGTGCCCCCGCTCATTCTTAACTACAACGCGTCGACCGTACCGATCATTCAGCTTGCACTGTCGGGTAAGGGGCTCCCCGAACAGGCGCTGTTCGACCTCGGGCTTAACTTTGTCCGCGTTCCCATCGTCACTGTTCCGGGCGCGGCCATGCCTTATCCATTCGGCGGCAAATTCCGCCAGGTCCAGATCGACGTTAATCCGGATGCGATGCGCGCACGCGGCCTTTCCGCCCAGGACGTCGCCGTCGCATTCGCGCAGCAAAACCTGATCACGCCCGTCGGCACCGAAAAAATCGGCACGTTCGAATACGCGATCAATCTCAACGACGCCGTCCCGATCGTGAAAAAGATGGGAGATCTGCCGATCAAGACCGTCAACGGGGCGATGGTGTATGTTCGCGACATCGCCCAAGTGCGTGACGGTAACCCGCCGCAGCAGAACATCGTGCATGTCGACGGCAATCGATCCGTCCTAATGTTCGTGCTCAAGAACGGTGCGGTATCGACGCTTTCGATCATCGACGGCGTAAAGCAAAAAATGCAGGAGATGAAGAAAACCCTGCCGAGCGCGCTGACGCTAACCGCGATCGGCGATCAGTCGATCTTCATCAAAGCCGCCATCGGCGGCGTCATCCGCGAGGGG
>Ga0302326_10027182_pt1 | contig 11541 bp, 12 predicted proteins | sample Palsa_T0_3_FD_202264 | JGI IMG/M metagenome (GOLD analysis project Ga0302326, IMG submission 202264) | Peat permafrost microbial communities from Stordalen Mire near Abisko, Sweden - Palsa_T0_3 | ecosystem: Environmental > Terrestrial > Soil > Palsa > Peat permafrost | place: Sweden: Abisko...
ATGCGCAAGAATTTTATTCGCATCCTGCCCGGAGATAAGGTTGCCGTGGAGCTTTCCCCGTACGACCTGAATCGCGGCAGGATTGTTTACCGCTATAAGTGAGTTTTGTTCAGTAAATGAGTTTGCAATTCTTAGGATTTCTCGCTGCCGGCTGAAAGCTGACAGCTGAAAGCTGGTTTATGAAAGTACGAGCATCGGTAAAGAAGATATGCGACAAGTGCAAGGTCATCCATCGCAAGGGTGTGGTGCGGGTGATCTGCGTCAACACGAAACACAAACAGCGACAGGGATAAGGACAAACTATGGCACGAATCGCAGGCGTCGACTTACCACGCCAGAAGCACATCAACATTGCGCTGACTTATATCTATGGCATCGGGCATCCGCGTGCCGGAAGCATTCTTGACGAGGCCAAGGTGGACCCGATGAAGAAGGTCCAGGACCTCAGCGAGGAGGAAGTCAATCGCATCCGCACCGTGATTGAGGCGCAAGGACTGGTGGAAGGTGATCTGCGCAAGGAAGTTTCGATGAACATCAAGCGGCTCATCGAAATCGGCTCGTATCGCGGGTTCCGTCACCGAAGAAATCTGCCCGTCCGCGGACAGCGTACGCACACCAATGCGCGCACCCGCAAAGGGCCGCGCAAAGGGACGATCGCGCAAAAGAAGAAAGCGACGGCAAAAACGTAAGAACCGCCGTCGGTCGTGGGTCGCGGGTCGTCGGCCAAGACCGAGAGTGTTCGCAGGAGACGACCTAAAGGACGCTTTCAATGGCAAAACCAGCAGCAGCGGGCGGCACCGCCGCACCGGAGAAAAAAGGTAAGAAAAAGACCTTCAAGAAGAAGGAGCGCAAACACGTTCCGCACGGACTGTGTTACGTGCAGGCGTCCTTCAATAATACGATCGTGACCATCACCGATATGAACGGCAACGTTCTGTCGTGGAAGAGCTCAGGATCGCTGGGTTTCCGGGGATCGCGCAAGGGCACGCCGTTCGCCGCGCAGCAGGCGGCCTCGAACGCGGCCAACCTGGCGCGCGATCATGGCGTGCGCAGCGTGGACGTGCGGGTCAGCGGCCCCGGTTCGGGCCGCGAGTCGGCGGTACGCGCGCTGGCTTCGTCGGGCATTGAAGTGCGGTCGATTCGCGACGTGACGCCGATTCCGCATAATGGATGCCGTCCGCCGAAACGCCGAAGAGTGTAAGTCTCGTCCTCGGTTCTTGGTGGTTCGTCGTTGGCAAGGTCGACCGAGGGTGGCAACGGTTTTTGATTTTGGTGTGGCCGACGACCAAGGACGAAGGGCCAACGACGGTTTTACCGTCCGGGATGAAGGGTGAAGCCAAACCTGTAAACCGGTCATCTAAAAGGAGAATAACTTGGCACGTTATACTGATGCAGTTTGTCGTCTATGCCGCCGCGAGGGCATGAAGCTGTTCCTCAAAGGCGCCAAGTGTTTTAGCGATAAGTGTCCCATCGAAAAGCGTAACTTCGCTCCCGGACAGCACGGGAAAGACCGTAAGGCCAAGATCGTTGGCTACGGTTTGCAGTTGCGCGAAAAGCAGAAGGCCAAGCGCATCTACTTCACCCTCGAAGGCCAGTTCCGCAATTACTTTGAGAAGGCGGCGCGCACCCGGGGGGTCACCGGTGAACTGCTGTTGCAGCAGTTGGAACGGCGGTTAGACAACGTGGTCTTCCGTCTGGGCTTTGCGCAGTCGCGGCGGCAGGCGCGGCAGTTGGTGCGACACGGACACGTCGCCGTTAACAATCGCAAAGTGAACATCCCTTCTTATGAAGTGAGCGCGGGCGAGGAAATTGCCATTCGCGAAAACAGCAAGAAGCTGGTCATTCTTGAAATGGCCAAGGAATTCGCCAGCCACGGCACGCTGCCGAACTGGCTGGAAGTGAATCGCGATGCGTACACGGCGCGGGTGCTGTCCCTGCCCAAGCGTGAAGATATTCAGCTGCCGGTGAATGAGCAGTTGATCGTGGAGTTGTACAGCAAGTAAGGAAACCGTTGGTGGATTGAGTCATTGGGAAATTTGGTGATTGAGTGATTGAAGAGCGGGAGCGAAGCGGGAGTTTTGGTTTCAGATTACCGACTTACCAAATTTCCCAATTGCTCAATGTTCTGGGTCCGCATTTCGAGCCAGATCAGCCTTTCCCGGGCATTGACCTGAGTTGGACCACTCAGCGAGACGGGATTGAGCCAAACGGCCGAAGGAGAAACAAATGCTTTGGAAAGGTTTTCAGAAACCGAAACGTCTCGCAGTCGACACTTCTACCCTTACCGATAAGTACGGAATTTTCTGGGCGCAGCCTTTCGAGCGTGGCTTCGGCACCACCGTGGGCAATGCTCTGCGCCGGGTGCTCCTGAGCTCCATCGAAGGCGCCGCGGTCACCGCGGTGAAGATGGAGGGAGTCTTGCACGAATTTCAGTCGATCCCCGGCGTGGTGGAAGACGCGACCGACATCATCCTCAACTTGAAGCAGATTCCGTTCAAACTGGCGGGCGATGCGCCGAAAGCCATCTACCTGCGCGCTGACCAGCCGGGCGTAGTCACCAGCGGAATGATCGAGGCTGACGGCGACGTCGAAGTGCTCGACAAGGATGTATACATCGCCACGGTCAGCGAGGGCGGTAAACTCGACATGGAGATGCGCCTCAAACGCGGACGCGGTTACACCTCCGCCGACAAGAATTTCGACGAAGACCTCGGCATCGGATTCATTCCCATCGATTCCGTACACTCGCCGGTGCGCAAGTGCAACTACACCGTCGAAGCCGCGCGTCTCGGCCAGATCACCGACTACGACAAGCTCACTCTCGAAGTGTGGACCAATGGCTCCATCACGCCCGCCGATGCGATCGGTTTGTCGGCCAAGCTGATCAAGGACCACATGAACATCTTCATCAACTTCGAGGAAGAAATCGAAACCGGCGTGTCGTCATCAGAAGATCGGAAGCCGGAAATCCACAACGAGAACCTGAACCGCTCCGTCGAGGAGCTCGAACTTTCGGTGCGCAGCTATAACTGCCTGAAGAACGCGAACATCCAGACGATCGGCGAGCTGGTACAGAAAACTGAATCGGAGATGCTCAAGACCAAGAATTTCGGGCGCAAGTCGCTGAACGAAATCAAGGAGATACTCTCCTCGATGGGTCTGAGCCTGGGCATGAAGATTGACGAGCATGGCAATGCCGTGCCGGGTCCGACGTCGAATTTGGTTTTGCCGGCCTCGGCCTACGGTCCGGACGATCAGCTGTAGAAAATCGGTGGTTGGTGGTCCGTGGTCAGTCGCGGGTGAAGGCTGACCACCGATCAACGAGCCACTAACAACGAGCCACTAGCCACTGAGGTTCAACCATGCGGCACAAAGTAGCAGGATACAAGCTAGGACGGAATACCTCGCACCGGCGGTCGCTGCTGCGAAATCTGGTCACGTCGGTGATCGTGGAGGAACGGGTCGAGACCACCGTTCCCAAAGCGAAAGCGGCGCGTCCCATCGTCGAGAAGATGATCACGCTCGGCAAGCGCGGCGATCTTGCGGCTCGTCGCCTGGCTGGGGCTTATCTGATGACGAACGAGGCGGTGGTGAAGCTGTTTGACACCGTCGGTCCCCGCTTCGGCGACCGCAACGGGGGATACACGCGCATCATCCACACTGGCTGGAACAAAGGTGACGGCGCCGACAAGGCTTTTCTCGAACTGTTGGGCAGCGAGAAGGTGCTCGACGAAAAGCGCGAGAAGCGCGCTGAAGCCCGCGCCAAGAAGAACGCCGAGGCTCGAAAGGCCATGGAAGACGCCGAAGCCCAGGCCCAGCACGACGGCGGGATTGAACCGATTAAGGAAGAAGCCGAAGACAAGAAATAGCTAATATCGAGACGTTTCGAGGGCACGGCGCAAACCGTGTCCTTTTTGTTCACAGTTCTCCCGGCGCATTGGATTCTTTCCTCTGCGACCCGGAAGCCCAGCCTGGGGAGCAAGGCTTTCGCGGACGTCTCCAAACTCGCCACTCGTACATGTCCTTCCGCAGCTTCCACCGGTAATCTTGCTCTAAGTTGCCTTGCTAATAAACTTGCTCTCAGGATGGGGTTCACTCGCACACAGATCGGGATCGCTATCGGCGCTGGCGCTCTGCTGGTATTGGTGTTTTTGGGCTACATCTGGTGGCTGAGTAATCAGGGGCCGGTGCTGGCGCGCTCCGACGACCACGATCCTTTGACGGGTCTGCCCGTCAGCATTCGAATGAATCCTCTGCGCGACCGCACGATTGAGCACAGCGCCAACCTTTTTCTCCGCCAGTTGCGCGACGGACACTGCGACGATCTTCTCTCAACCTGGGAGCATGACTATCGGAAGAAGTACGCGCATTTCATCTGCACCTCGGAGGCGCAGCATCCGCTGCTTTCCTGGGAATTGGCGGAATGGGAGAGCGCGCCGCCTTTGACCATCCTTCATTATCGCGGCAAACGCCTTAATAGCCCAAACCAGCCCGGCACCTACAAGGAGCTGTTCACCGTCACTGCTGAGAATAAGGATGGGCAGTGGGTGGTTACCAAGTACGACGCGATGTACTGAAGCCGTCGTTCATCGTTAGCCGTTTTCGAACTCTTCTCCGTGTCTCCGCGCCTCCGTGGTAAAAATGAACGATGTCCGCCAGCCCCGCCGAGCGTGCGCCCTCCGCCACTCGCAACATCTACGCCTTCGGCATCACATCATTCCTCAACGACACTGCCACCGAGATGGCGTACTGGGTGCTGCCCGCGTTTCTGGCTTCGCTCGGGGCGGGGCCGGCGCAGTTGGGATTGATCGAAGGCGTCGCTGAAAGCGTAGCGTCGTTTGCCAAACTTTTCTCCGGATATCTTACCGACCGAATCGAACGCCGCAAGCCGGTTGTGGTCGCCGGGTATTTTGTGGCGAATGCAGTGAAGCCGCTGCTCGCGATCGTTACCGCGTGGCCGCAGATTTTGGCGATTCGATTTGCCGATCGGCTCGCAAAAGGCGTGCGGGGAGCGCCACGCGACGTGATGGTGGCGGAATCGGTTCCGCAGAACCGGCTGGGCTCGGCCTACGGCCTCATTCAGTCCATGGATTCGGCGGGCGCGATCGCCGGGCCCCTCGCTGCCCTTTTCCTGCTTGCTCATTTCGGAATTCGCAGCGTGTTCTGGGCGGCGGCAATTCCGGGAGCACTGTGTGCGTTGGTGGCGCTTTTGGGAATTCGGGAGACCAATCGGCAGCCTGAGAAAAACGCAGCGGATCATATGGATGCGAAGACATCGTCGGGTGCGTCCGATCTCACCCCGTCTGACCTTGGCAAGAACAGGGAGTCGAAAAAAATCTTGCTGCCAGCGAGCTTTTACGTGGTGCTGGTCGCGGTGACGCTGTTTTCCCTGGGCAACTCAAGCGATATGTTCCTGGTGCTGCGGGCGCAGAATCTGGGCATTGGAGTTGCGCTTGCGCCTTTGCTTGGTCTGGTCTTCAATATTACGTACACGTTTGCGTCCTGGCCCGCGGGGTGGTTCAGTGATCACGTGTCGCGGCGGCTGGTCGGTTCCATCGGTTATGTGATTTTTGCAGCGGTCTATTTCACTTTCGGACGAGCGCCGTCGACGCCGGCGATCTGGTCTGCGATGGCAGTGTATGGCTTTTATTACGCGCTCACGCAGCCGGTGCTGAAAGCCTTGGTGGTTGAGACGGTCGGGGAAAAGGTGCGCGGGCGCGCGCTCGGAATTTATTTTTCTGTAACCAGCGCGGCAACGCTGGCGGCGAGCTTGATTGCCGGCGAACTGTGGAAGCACTACGGCGCGGCGACTCCATTCTATTTTTCAGCCGGGATGGCCCTGCTGGCGGCGGCTCTTTTGCAGGGCGCAAGGCGCAGGAAACGCGCGTAGAACCGCCGGCCAGAAACCCGGCGGCTACCTCAAGGATTAAAGCCCGCATCGGGGTCAGTGTTAGAAGGCACGAGTGAATTCCTGCTTTTCCCGAGGCTCTTCCAGTATAGAAAAATCAATATCTGAGCGGCGATCGCAGCGCAGGTGTCGAGAGCGACGTCTCGGAACGAGCCGGTGCGTGAGGGGATGAAGCTCTGGTGCCACTCGTCGAGGCTGGCTACGAAGGCGGTTCCGAGAACTGCGATGGTTGCCCAGCGCATCGTCCACATTGCATTCGTCATGGCGGGCAAGGTCGCGCGCCAGGCGCGGAAAAGCAGAAAGCTGAGCATGCCGTAACCAAAGACATGACCGGTTTTGCGAATGTAAAAGTGCCAGTATTCAAATCGCGTCCAGTCCATGCCGAAAAGAAAATGAAGCAGCGGATAAAGAATGCGGCTGGTGTTGTTGGCGGAGAGATAAGCGGTGGATTCAATGGCGATGAGAATGAGCCAGAGAATCGCGGCGAGCCAGGCCTTCACGACTTCATTGCGATGAGAGTTCACGCGGGAAATACCGGTTGCGCCCGGCTGGAAAGCCGAGGACGGCCGCCCACAAACGAGAAATAGGGGGCCGGCGGTTTACTCGATGGCATAGTTGGGAGCCTCGCGGGTGATCATGACGTCATGGACGTGGCTCTCGCGGAGACCGGCGCCGCTGATGCGAACGAAGCGCGTTTTCTGCAGGAGTTCGGCGATGGTTGCGCAACCGCAATAGCCCATGCCCGATTTCAGCCCGCCGACCATCTGATGCACGATCATGGCGACTGAACCGCGATAGGGGACGCGTCCTTCGATTCCCTCGGGCACGAGTTTGCCGAGGCGGTTGGATTCGCCGTCGTTGGCGGACACAGCCGCGGATGAATCGGCCTCGCTGTTCTGGAAGTAGCGTTCGCTGGAACCCTGTGCCATGGCCCCGATCGAGCCCATGCCGCGATACGACTTGAAGGAGCGGCCTTGATACAGGATCAGTTCGCCGGGACTTTCGTCGGTGCCGGCAAAGAGCGAACCAATCATGACCGCGCTTGCGCCCGCAGCCAACGCCTTGGTGATATCGCCGGAATACTTGATGCCGCCGTCGGCGATGATGGGGATGCCGGCGTCTTTGGTTGCGCGGAAAGCTTCCGCGATAGCGGTGATCTGGGGCACGCCGGCGCCGGTGACCACGCGCGTGGTACAAATCGAGCCGGGACCGATGCCGACCTTGATGCCGTCGGCTCCGGCGCGAGCCAGTTCGCAAGCGCCATCGAAGGTGGCAACGTTGCCGGCCAGCAGTTCCACGCCGGGCAGCTTCGACTTGATGAGTTTCACGGCGTCGAGCACCTTGCTGGAGTGGCCGTGCGCGCTGTCGATGGCGAGCACGTCCACTTTGGCTTCGGCCAGTGCCTGGGCGCGCTCGACGAAGTCTCCGGTGGCGCCGATGGCCGCGCCTACTCGGAGGCGTCCCTGCAAATCCTTGGCGGCGTTGGGATACTTCAGTTTCTTCTGAATGTCTTTAACGGTGATCAATCCCTTAAGGTTGTATTTGTCGTCGACCACCAGCAATTTTTCAACACGGTGTTCGTGCAGAATCTCTTCGGCGTCCTCGAGCGTAGTGCCGACGGGCACGGTGATGAGATTCTTCTTGGTCATCACGCGATCGATGGGAATGTCGAAGCGGGATTCGAAGCGGAGATCGCGGTTGGTAAGAATGCCGACGAGCTTGCCGTGCTCGGTAATCGGCACGCCGGAGATTTTGTATTTGCGCATGACCTCAAGCGCGTCGCTGACCTTGTCGGTGGGCGACATGGTTACGGGGTCGACGATCATGCCGCTCTCCGAGCGCTTCACTTTATCGACCTCGTTGGCCTGTTGCTCGATGGACAGATTGCGATGGATGATGCCGAGTCCCCCCTGCTGGGCGAGGGCAATCGCCATGTGCGATTCGGTAACGGTATCCATGGCGGCACTGACGATGGGAACGTTCAACGTGATGTTGCGGGTGAGTTGGGTCTGCGTGGTAGCGGTGGCAGGGATCACGTCGGAGCGAGCGGGAAGGAGAAGAACGTCGTCGAAGGTGAGAGCTTCGGGTACAGGAAAATGAATCATAAGGTCTCGGAAATTCCCCCGCTTCGGGTCTGAACCTTCATTCTAGAGAGAGCGCGGGATTCAGGCAAATCTTGGTTTTCGTATCGCGGGCCTTGCCCCGATGCCGATCGCATTCGAGGAATGGATTTCCCTACGCGCATCCCCCACTTCAACCGAGATTCGTCCGCGGCTCGAGGCAAAGCACGCGGGTGGGAACGACCGCACCCCTTAAGCAAACAGGCGCTGTGGGAATACTAACCTTCTCTGGAATCGCGCTCTTGATATCATCGCTTGTCTTTCCGGAGCAACGATGCGCAGACTGACTTTCTGTTTCTTCTTGTTGTTCACAACCGTCGCCGCGGGGCAGCAGTACGATCTCGTGATCGAAGGCGGGCGGGTCATCGACCCCGAGACCGGGCTCGATGCGGTACGAAACGTCGGCATCCGTGATGGGAAGATTGTCCGTGTCGCTGCGGAGGGGCTGAGCGGATCGCGAGTGGTTCACGCAGGGGGCTTGGTGGTTGCCCCCGGATTTATTGATCTGCACCAGCACGGTCAAGGGCTGGAGAGCCAGCGGGTCAAGGCGCTTGACGGGGTCACGACGGCGCTGGAATTGGAGATTGGCGCTCCCGACGTCGCGCAGTTTTTGAAGTCTAAGGAAGGGCGCTCGCTGATTCATTACGGCACGTCGGCGAGCCACGTGGCGGCACGGGCTGCGGTATTCGGCGCGCCGTTGCCGGCCGAAGTGTTCGGACCGCATGCCGGAATTCCTGAGATTCTCCCCAAGAGCGGACCAGCGACCGACAAGCCGGCCTCGCCCGAACAGATCGAAGCCATGCGTCAGCGTCTGCGCGCTGAGTTGGACGCCGGCGGGCTGGCGATTGGGATGGGTATCCAGTACACGCCTGGAGCGACGCGGCTGGAGGTGATTGACATGTTCCGTTTGGCGGCGGAGCGGAGACTGCCGGCTTACACCCACGTGCGCAGCGTGGGCCGGGTTGAACCCGGCTCCGCGATTGAGGCCGTCAGTGAAGTGATCGGAGCGGCCGCGATCACGGGCGCTTCGTTGCACATCGTGCACATCAACAGCAGCTGCCTGCAAGACTCGATGGAGTGTCTTTCTTTGATCGCAGGCGCCCGCTCCCGTGGTTTGGACGTGACCACCGAGGCGTATCCCTATATTGCGGGCATGACCGCCGTGAACTCGGCGCTGTTCAACCCGGGCTGGCGCGAGAAACTCGGAATCGACTATGGCGACCTGGTGCTCCCCGACACTGGCGAACACCTCACCCGGGAGCGCTTCGACGAATTGCATAACTCCAGTGTGACGCACTGGGTGCTTATTTTCGCCAATACCCAAGAAGTGGTGGACGGCGTGATTCCCCATCCGCTGGTAATGATCGCGAGCGATGGGGCGGAAGGGCATCCGCGCAATGCCGGAACCTACGCGCGGGTGCTGGCACAGTACGTGCGCGCCAAAGGAACTCTGACGCTGATGGATGCGATCCGCAAGATGACGCTGATGCCGGCTGAGATGCTGGAGAGGTCGACTCCTGCGGCGCGGGAGAAAGGTAGATTGCAAGAAGGCGCCGACGCCGACATTGTGGTGTTCGATGCGGCGACTATCAGCGACCGTTCAACCTTCGAGAATCCGATGGAGCCGAGCGTCGGCGTGCGTTATTTGGTGGTGGGAGGGATCGTGGTCGTCGACGAAGGCAAAATTGTGCCGGATGTGTTTCCGGGAAGAGCGATTTTGGGGCCCGGGAAGGTTGGTTCCCGCAAGGGCCGCTGAGAGCGGGATTTCAGGTTCCCGACTTGATCCATTTTTCTTCTATCCTGATGCTGACGGAGACGGGTACTTCTCCTGGACATAGCTGTCCATAGGCTCTCGCTTCCTGGGGTTCGTTCGTGTCCTTGAGCGGATCGATGCGGATCGTGCCCCTGCTTTTTCCGGTTACGTAATCGAACTGGAACCCCTCAGCCGCATCGCCGGTTTCAGCACCGATCTGAGCCCCGGCGCTGTTCAACTGGGAGGTTATGCTCTCAACCAATGCTGCCATCAGTGCCTCACGTTCGCTCGACTTGATCGCGAAATAGTGATGGAACTCCCGGTCGTGTGTTGCGAATCCGTAACCGGCACCAGAACTTGAACTATCGCTCCCACGAGAAGGGTACTTCGTAGAACTGAAGCGGTTGAGAACAGGCGTTAGCGTAGCGCTTCGCAGGAAGGGGCTTTGCGTTTCTGGAGTCGCATAGGTCATCCGAGCCTGGTCGACGACCACAACGACGACTCCCGCGAGAAAGACGCTAAGCAGCGAGATTGCCAACGTGATTCCTACAGCCGCTACCAATCGTCGCAGCTTCATCGGTCGGTTTTCGACTTCCGGCATTGCCATCCGGGCCGCTGTCGATTCTAGTCTTTCGACCTGAGGTTCTCTAGAAAATGTTATGGGGGACTGCAAGGGGTCCATGGCAATTGTTGGGGTTGGGCGGTTTGTCTTTTACCCCCTCCGGGCGTATATTAGAAAACTGAGAACTGTTGTGTAGTACCGGAGTTTGGCGAAGCACACCAGTGGGCGCAAGCCCACTTTTTCGTTGCCGAGGAAACCGCCAGATGGGCCGGATTGTAAGTTACTGGAAGCATGGCACTTGATCTCGATCGGGTACGGGAGATTGCGGAGCGGGTAGCCGCCTCCAGCGGGCTTGAGGTGGTCGACGTTGAGTTTCGCGGAAGTGGCAATGCCCGCACGCTGCGCGTGTATTTGGACAAGCCGGGCGCGGCGAGCGGCGATCCGCTGGCCGGAGTGACGCATGGAGACTGCGCCGACTTCAGCCGCGAATTCGGCACCATTCTCGATGTCGAGGATGCAATGCCTGGGAGCTATACCCTGGAAGTATCGTCGCCGGGACTGGACCGGAAGTTGACGCGGGCCGCGGAGTTTGAGCGCTTTGTCGGCAGCCGGATGAAGGTGATGACGCGGTTTCCGGTAAACAACAACCGGTATTTTGAAGGACGGCTGGAAAGCTTTCGCGACGGACGCCTCACGCTGGACCTGAGCGTGGCGAGCAAGAAGTCGCGCAAAAAGATGGGCGCGGCGGGCGCGGAAGAAGGGCAGAAGATTGGGATTGAATTCGGCAATGTAGAGAAGGCGAATCTGGTGCCGGAAATCTAGGGTTGAGGAATTTGGTAATCGGGTAATTTTGAGAAGCCGAAGCGCTGGCATACTGTCTTTCATTTACCAAAATTACTGAATTTCCCAGTTACTCAATGGTTTTTTCTATGGCGAGTGAGCTCTACAACACGATCGATGCGTTAAGCCGCGAGAAGGGGATTGATCCGCAGATTGTGGTGAGCGCGGTGGAAGATGCCATTGTGATGGCGACGCGCAAATACTACAAGACGCAGGAAAACCTGCGCGCTGAGTTGGACAAAGAAACCGGAAAGATCAATGCATTCGCGGTGAGGACGGTGGTGGAGACGCCAGAGCAAGTGGAAGATCCGCTGCTGCAGATCACGCTGGAAGACGCGCGGAAGGCCAATCCCAACCT
>Ga0302326_10027184_pt1 | contig 11541 bp, 7 predicted proteins | sample Palsa_T0_3_FD_202264 | JGI IMG/M metagenome (GOLD analysis project Ga0302326, IMG submission 202264) | Peat permafrost microbial communities from Stordalen Mire near Abisko, Sweden - Palsa_T0_3 | ecosystem: Environmental > Terrestrial > Soil > Palsa > Peat permafrost | place: Sweden: Abisko...
GCTCGTGGCGCAGGACGAGGAACGTGCCGCGGAGGTTGACCTCGACGATCCGGTCCCAGCGGTCCTGCGGGTAGTCGGCGGTGAGGCCGTCGCCGCCGCCGACGCCGGCGCAGTTGGCCGCGCAGTCCAGCCGCCCGTGCGCGTCGGTCACATGCTTGACGAGCGCGGTGACATCGTGCTCAGCCGAGACGTCGGCACGGACGAACGAGACCGCGTGGCCGGCGCGCTCGAGCTTGGTCGCTGCGGCGGCGCCGCGCGCTGCGTCGATGTCGGACGCGACGACGCGGACGCCCATCTCGGCGAGCAGCGTCGTGGTCGCGAGCCCGATCCCCGACGCGGCCCCGGTGACCAGCGCCACGCGGCCGCGGAGCCCGTAGTCGAGCGTGGCGGCGTGGTCGGCGGGGGCGAGTCGAGCCCGCACCGGGCTCAGGCCATCGGCAGCGACATGCCCGCTGGCTTGGGCGCCGCGGCGGGCGCCGGCGCCTGCATCACCGGCAGCTCGATCGGCGACAGCGCAATCAGCCCCCGGGCGGCGTGGCGCAGTGCCTGGGCGGCCGGGTCGTCGGGATCGCCGAACACGATCGGGGTACCGGAGTCGGCGTACTCGCGCAGCGCCATCGTCAGCGGCACCTTGGCCAGCAGCGGCACGTCGAGGTCGATCGCCAACAGCTGGCCGCCACCCTCGCCGAAGATCTGGAAGCGCTCGCCAGACGGGGTGACGAAGCCCGACATGTTCTCGATCACGCCGCAGATCTCGAGCTTCAGCTTGTTGGCCATCTCGGCCGAGCGAGCCGCGACCTTCTGGGCGACCGGCTGCGGTGTCGTGACGATCAGGAACTTCGCCTGCGGCAGCAGCTGGGCGAGCGTCATCGAAACGTCCCCGGTACCGGGCGGCAGGTCGATCAGCAGGTAGTCCAGCACGCCCCAGTCGACGTCCTCGAGGAACTGCTGCAGCGCCTTGTGGAGCATCGGGCCGCGCCACACGACCGCCGCGTCCTGCTCGACGAAGAAGCCGATCGACATCACCTTGATGCCGTCGTGGACCTCGATCGGGATCAGCTTGCGCTCGGCTGACACCTTCGGGCGCTGGGCGCCGGCGCCGAGCATCCGTGGCTGCGAGTAGCCCCAAACGTCGGCGTCGAGCACGCCGACCTGCTTGCCGTCGGCGGCCAGCGCGGCGGCGAGGTTCGCGGTGACGCTGGACTTGCCGACGCCGCCCTTGCCGGACCCGACGCAGATCACGTTGGAGACCTGCGCGAGCGCGCCCTCGGGCAGCACGCCCCGGCCGAGCTTTTTCTGCAGGCCCTGCTTCTCGGTATCCGACAGCACGTCGAAGGTGAGGTTCACGCCGATCACGCCGTCGAGGTCGGAGATCGCCTTGGTGACGGCGGTCTCGAAGTGGTTGCGGATCGGGCAGCCGGCGGTCGTCAGCGAGACGGTCACGTCTACGACCCCGTTGGAGTGGATGTCGAGCGAGCGAACCATCCCCAGCTCGACGATGTCACGGCGAAGCTCGGGGTCGATCACGGCGCGCAGCGCCTCGGTCACCTGGTCTTTGGTCGGCATCTTTTCCATTCAAGCAGGTCGGATTTAGGTGATGGACGGGGTGGTGCGCGCGTAGCAGGGTTGGTGGATGCTCGCGCGCTGATCGTCCGACGTGGACTGTTGTTGATCGTCGTGCTCGCCGTCGCGGCGGGGTTGGTCGCCGTGCTCGCGGGAGGCGGGCACGCGCGGGCTCAGCCGAGGGGCGGGGTCAGAGCCACACCGAAGGTTCGTTCGACCGCTCCGACGGTGCAACCCCAGACCGGGGCCACCTGCTTCGTCGGTGTCCGCGAGTGCGGCGAGACCCCGTGTGTGCAGTTCATCGGTGGCGTTCGTGTGACCAGGCCGGACGCGAGGCCGCCGTGCCCTCGGATCCCCCGCGCCGGTACCGTTACGGTGGCACGCACGGTGCCGCGTCCGCCGTATTGAAACCGGCTCTTAGAGCTGGCTGTCGGTGCCGTGGCGCTCGAGCCAGCGCTGCAGGCCCGCGTAGTTCTGACGCAGCGGCACGGTCAGCCCGTAGTCGGCGACTCGTTCATCGGCGCCGCCGCGGACGAGGGAGTCGGTCATCAGCTTGACGTATTCGTCGGTGTCGATGCCGCCGCGGATCAGCTCGGCCTCACGCCGTAGGTCATCAGCGATCGCGGCCAGGTGCGGTTCGGGATGCTCGACGACGCCGTAGTGCGTGATGCCGAGCCGGGTCGGGCGCCAGTCGGCGACCAATGCGACCGACTCCAGCCATTGGTCGATGTCGATGTCGGGCGGCGGGGTGGGCGCGAAGACCGGCTCGCCCGGATCGAGGCGGACGCCGGCGACGTCGCCGACGAACGCCCAGCCGGATTCGTCGAGCATGCAGACGTGATGCGAGGCGTGGCCGGGCGTCGAGGCGATCCGCAAGCCATCGATCGTCTCGCCACCGTCGAGCGGGTGCAGCCGGTCCTCCGGGACCGGAACCAAGCCGCCGAAGCGGGTGTCGAACTCGTCGCCGAACACGCGACGGGCGCTCGCCTCCAGGCGCTCGGGCGAGGCCATGTGCCGCGCGCCGCGTCGATGCACGTAGACCTCCAGCTCGGGCCACTCCCGCGCGAGCGCGCCGGCCGCGCCGGCATGGTCAAAGTGGATGTGGGTGAGGATCAGGCGCTTCGGCTGCCAGCCGTCGAGCGCGCTCAGCAGGTTCGGCAGGGTCGTCGTCGGCCCGCAGTCGATCAGGTTGTCGCGGATTCGCCACGCCCCGATGCAGCGGGGCCGGTCCATCCAGCGGACGTCGACCGCGGTGACTTGGTCGGTACCGGCGCTCACGCCGGCTGACCCGAGCCGGCGACCTCGGGCGCGAGCCGCTCGCCGATCAGCGCGACAGCGTCGAGGTCATCGTGCAGCAGGTGCTGGCAGAAGACGCGGTCGACGCCCGCGACCGCGAGCGCCCGCAGCTGCTCGGCGGCCGGCTCGACGGTGCCGACGATCCAGCCGGCCGGCGGGTCTCGCAGCAGTGAGCTGGCCTCCGCGCCGATTCGCTGCTCCAACCGAGCCACGCGGTCGCCCAGCTCGGCCTCGTCGGCTCCGACGAGCACGGCGGTCATCACCGAGAACGGCAGCATCGGCCTCCCGGCGGCGTCACAGGCACGGGCCAACCGCTCGCGACGCGTCGCGACGTCGGCGGGTGTCGCGTTCACGGTGTTGTACTCGTCGGCGTAGCGGGCGGCGAGCTGGCAGCTGCGCCGGCCGCCCGAGCCGCCGATCAGCAGCGGCGGATGGGGCTGCTGCACGGGCTTGGGCTCGGCGTCGAGCTCGTTCAGGGTGTAGTGCTCGCTGGCAAACGAGAACGGCGCATCGGCCGTGCCCGTCCAATTGCCGAGCACGATCTGGAGCTGCTCCTCCAGCGCGTCCATCCGCGTACGCAGATCGGCGAACGGGAACCCGTACGCCTCGTGCTCACGGTCGTGCCAGCCGGCGCCGAGTCCGAGTTCGACGCGACCGTCGGAGATCCGGTCGGCAGTGGTGACGAGCTTGGCGAGCGCCGACGGGTGGCGGAAGGTGGCGGGCGAGACAAGCGTTCCGAGCCGCAGCGTCGAGGTGACCGCCGCCAGCGCGCACAGTGTGCCCCACGCGTCCAGCGACCCCCGATCGGCGGCCCCGCGGAGGTTGAGATAGTGGTCGGAGCGAAACAGCTTCGGGATCCCGTGGGCCTCGCACGCTCGCGCCAGCGCGACCCATTCGGTCCAGGTGACGCCCTCCTGGCCCTCGACCATCAAGCAGAGCTGCATCGAGCCCGAACTGTAGTCGGCCCCGCCGGCGCCCGACCCCCCGCCTTTAAAGACCGACGGGGCGCCACATTATGTGACGCCCCGGCGGTTGAGGGAGGAGAGGGTACTTCGCTCACCGGCGAGGATATGAGGCCGGTGAACATCTCCCAAGGTAGCGCCCTCTCCGGCGCCCGATGGGTGAATCTCGTCACTGAGTGACGGTTAGGCGACCGATCCGATCCGCTGCTGCGCGTCGGAAACGATCCGCTCGACCCGTGAGCTGAATGCAGTGGACTGACGCGAGATGTCGTCACGCGCGGTGCGCAGGTCGTCCTGCACCCGGGTGCGGCGCTGGCGCAGGTCACGCTCGAAGCGCTTGCGGGTGGCGCGGACCTGGCGCTCGAAGCGGTTGCGGGCCTTGGCGCCGCGCTTCTCGTACTGGGTCAGCTGCCGGGACGGGTTGGAGACCGTCTCACGGATGCCCTTGACGGTCGAGACAACGTTGTCGCGGACGGTCAGGCCGGCACCGACCTGGACGAGTACGACCTTCTCGGCCAGCTGCTGCACCTGGTTGACGCGGACCTTGGCCTCGGCCTCGACGGCCGCTGCGGTCGCCTCGGCGGTCTGTCCGGCGTCGGTGGCGGTCCGGCGTGCGGTTGCGCGGGTGGCCTTCGCGTTGGTCTTGGCGGTGGTGGCGGTCGCACGGGCGGCCGTCCGGGTCTCCTGCGCGGCCTTGATGGCGGCGTTGCGCTTGCGCGTCGCCGCGGCCTTCTGGCCGCGGATCGATGCGGCCGAGCGTGGGCTCGCGGCCTTGGTGCCTGGGGAATTCGTGTCTGTAGCCATGGGCTCCTGATCTCTTTCGGTAGTGCTGAAGAGGTTAGCTCGTTCGTCGTCGATCATCGAACACATGTTTGTAAACCAAGACCGGCGCCCGGTTACAGATTGAGAACATCAGTTCGTCTGACAGGTCAAGAACGTCCGTTCGTCTGCGTTCTCGAGGACGTCAGTTTGTCTTGGCCATAAGCGCGGTACGCCGGAAGCGTTGGTCCGGGTCGGCGTGCGACCGACCCGGCACGGTTGGTCGATTTTGCCTATGGCAGGGTGAAAATCGACCAACCGGGTGTGCGGGCGGCGTCGGCCCGGGAATCGGGGCAGGTCACGGCGGCGGGGGGATGCGACGCGGCAGGCCGGGCCGGCGGCGCAAGGAGGCGGGGCAGGTCGGCAGTGCGGCGGCGGCCCCGCGGGGCGAGTCAACCGAACGCCGGGCTGGCGGCGTGACGAGCGGACCGGGCCGTGAGTGATCGTTGGGCCTCGTTCCGGTGCCGATTGGTCGATTTTGCCTACGGGGCCATGAAAATCGACCAAGACCGGGTGCGAACGCCCGCCAGTACGGCTCTGGGAGACCACGCGGGGGCGCCGAGGCGCGCAGCGGACGTTATGCGGCGGACGGCGGTGCCGGCAGCGTCGGCCCGCCGAGCAGCGGCAGGCCCATCCGCAGCAGCCACGCGACCGGGTCGGTCAGCTCGTCGATTGTCGGCAGCGCCTCGGGCGCGGAGAAGACGGCGACGAGCGCGTCGGTGCCGGCGCGGCGGACGATCTCGTCGCAGAACAGCTTGCCCTGGTCGTACTGGCGCATCTTCATCTCCAGGCCGAGCAGCTTGGCCAGCAGCCGTGCGCGCCCGGATTGGGAGTGGCGGCGGCGATCGAGCGCTGCGCGCAGCTTTGGGAGTGACGGCAGCAGCTCGGGCGCGACGGCGTCCATCACATGCTCGGCGTGGCCCTCGATCACGGCCATCGTCGCCTGTACGCGGTCGACTGTCGCGCGCTCGCCCTCGGAGGCAAAGATCCCGATGATGTCGCCGTGGCGGACTGCACCGGCGATCCGCCTGACCTCGCCGGCGCTCGGCATCCGTAGCCGCCGTGGCCCCTCCATCCGCAGCTCCATCGAGCGCAGCAGCTCCGAGACGAGCCCGGCCATGTGGGGCTGCAGCCACGGCACGCCGGAGAACTGGACCGCGTGCGTGACCTCGTGCAACGTCACCCAGGTGAGGAACTCGTCCTCGGGGGCGCCGAGGGCCTTGACGGCAGCGCCGAGGTTGGGCAACACGAACAGCAACCGCGGCGGCGCGTCCGCCGGTGTCTCCTCGAGCAGCACCAGCTCGTACTGGCCGAGCACCCGCTGGGCGAGGAAGCCGACGACGACGCCGATCTCGATCGTCGAGACGACGCTGACGCTCAGCGAGCGCGGACCCTTCAACGAGCCAAGCTTCTCTGAGGCGCGGTCGAGCACCGGGTCGAGCATCCGGCGCATCGAGCCGAGGTTGGCCGAGATCCACTCGCGCCGGCTGACGCCCTCCGGCGGCGGCAGCTCGTGGACGGGCGTCAAGCGTGTGTAGTCGATCACCCGTCGCGCGGCGTCGGTCGCCAGCGGCGCCAGCTCGACGGTCAGCGCCGGCGCGTCGCCCTCACCGGCGACGTAGGCGGCGATCTTCTCGGCGATCATCCAGTCGATCAGCGGAGTCGCTGAGCGCTTGGCGGCTGCGCGCTTGCGATCGCCATCCTCGGTCGGCGCTGGGGGCGTGACGGTCCGCGTCAGCGCGGTCGTGACGCTGCCGAGACCCTTCACGACGTCACCACCCGCTCCAGCTCGCGCAGTCCCTGCTCGGTCCGCGCGGCGACGAGGTGCGAGGCCGGGATCGAGTCAAGCGGCGCGCCGAGCGGTTCGTCGCAGTCGGGGAAGCTGACGACGCCGCCGGCCTCACGGACGATCAGCTGCCCGGCGGCGCCGTCGACGCCGCGGGCACGGATCAGCGTCACCATCCCGTCCAACCGAGCCGCGGCGACCTCGCACAGGGTGATCGCGATCGCGCCCAGCGCTCTCAGCCGGTGCGCGGTCTCGACGAGCCCATCGATCGCTTCGGCGACCCACCGCGGGTCGGTCGCCTCGATCCCGACGAGCTCGAGCTTGCCGACGCGGTTTCGCCGCTCCCCGAGCGTCGGATCGAGACGCCGTCCGCCGGCCGGCTCGGATGGGCTGTCGAGCCAGGCGCCCTGTCCTCGCCACGCCCAGAACTGCTCGCCGGTCCCAAAGTCGTGGACGAACCCAAACGCGACGTCGGCCATCGTCGCCCCGTCGGCGACGGCGATCGAGAGCGCGTAGTGCGGGGTCGAGCGCTTCGCGTTCAGCGAGCCGTCGATCGGGTCGATGATCACGCGGACGTGGTCGGATCCGAAGTCGACCTCGCCGCGCTCCTCGGATACCGCGCGGAACCTGTGACCCTGCTCGGCGAGCTCGGCCAGCTCCGCGAACACGACGTCCTCGGCGGCCGCGTCGAGCAGCAGCGTGCGGTCGCCGCCGCTGCCGCGAGTGCCCGTCTCACGGACCCGCTCAGCCGTCGTCGACGACTCGGCCAGCACGTGCTCCAGGCCCTCGACCGCCCGCCGGCAGACGGCGAGCCAATCGACTCCCAGAGCTGTGTCGGTGGCGACCATCCGCTACCTATGCTTGCAGACGGTGAACGAGGAGTCCCCACGCCGCGCGGTCGCCGCGGACCTCGGACTGCCCGATGACCGCACGGCCGCCGGGCAATGGCACCTGCTCGCGGCCCCCGCGAGCCTCGACGAACTGACCGGACCCGAGCGCGCCGCGGCCACCCACTCAGAGCCCCGGCTGCTCGTGCTCGGCGCCGCCGGCGCGGGCAAGACCCGAACGCTTGAGGCCCGGTTCCGATGGCTGGTCGACGACGGGGTCGCGCCCGAACGGATCGCGCTGCTGGTCCCGACCGCCAACCGCGCTCGGGCGCTGACGGCTCGGTTGGAGACGAGCCTGACCGCGGGCTTCGAAACGCTCCACGTGCTGACCCCGGCCGGACTGGCGGCATTGGAGCTGCGGCGAAGCGCAGTCGCACCGATCTGGCAGGTGGCGCCGCTCAGCGCGGGCGATCGGTTGGCAATGCTGGCCGAGCGCGTCGACGAGCTGTCGGTTCGCCATCACGACTTCGGCGGGCGCCCGACGTTGCTGCTGGGGAGCTTCGTGCGACGGATCGACCGGCTCAAGGCCGAGCTCGTCGACGCCGAGCAGTACCTCGCTTGGGCGCAGTGCCGCGAGCGCGACGGCGATCCCGACGCGGCGCTCGAGCTGGAGTTCGCCCAGATCTATGCCAGCCACGAGCGAATGCTGGCGCAGGCCGGCGCACGTGACGAGGGTGACCTGGTGATCGATGCGCTGTCGCTCACCCGGGCGCGGGGCGGCGCCGCCGTGAGCCACACCGGCTTCGACCATCTGCTGATCGACGACGCCCAAGAGCTCGATCTGGCCGCGGCCTCGCTGGCGCGGGAGCTGTGCGTGCCGAGCCTCACCGTCACCGGCGATCCGAACGCGGCGCTGCTGCGCTACCGCGCCGCCGGCGCGCAGCGGATGGAGAGCTTTGCGACGCCGGAAACGCCGGTGATCTCACTCGGCGCCAGCCTGCGCTGCCCGCAGCCGGTCTGGCGGGCCGCCCGGGCGCTTGCCACCCACGACCCGGATGGGTCTCCCGAACCTAACCGCGTCGGCGTGGTCGAGCTCTGGCGCTGCGCCAACGAGCGTTCCCAGGCCCAATCGGTCGCGGTCGATATCGAGCGGCTGATCGCCCGTGAGGGGACGGCCCCCGGCGAGATCGCCGTGATCGTCTCGGAGATCAACCACGAGGGCCAGGCGCTCGCCGCGGCGCTCGAGGAACGTGCGATCGCCTACCGGCTGGTCGGCGAGGCGGCGTTCTTCCAGCGGGCCGAGGTTCGCGACGTGCTGGCGTGGCTGCGGCTGCTGGCCGACCCTACCGACGCGGCCGCGGTCGTCCGAGCGCTCGCCCGGCCACCGGTCGAGCTGCGCTCGGTCGACATCGCTCGCTGTACCCAGATCGCGCGCCGGCGCAAGCTCGACATGGTCTCGGCGATGGCCGCGGCATTGGAGTCCCCGCAGGTGCCGCCCGAGGCCCGTGACCGGATCCACCTGTTCCTCAAGCTCTACCGCGGCAGCCTCTCGACGCTTGACTCGAGCCGTCCGGACCTCTACGTCCATCGGTTGATCGAGCGGCTCGGGCTACGCCGTCAGCAACTGTTCGCCGCCCAGCCCGACGTCGTCACCCGGCTGCGGACGCTGGCCCGGTTCGGGGAGCTGGCGGGGGCATACGTGACCCGGCTGCCGCAGGCGACCGCGCGGGAGTTCGCGACCTCGATCGCGGCCGTCGCCGACTACGGCCTGCGTGAGCAGGAGGAGCCCGAATTGGGTCCCGCCGACCCGGACGGCGTGCAGCTGCTCACGCGCGCGGCTGCGGGGGGCCTCGAGGCCGAGCACGTCTACGTGATCGGGCTGCACGCGGGGATCCGGACGCCGGTGCCCGAGCCGATCCCGGAGGCGCTGCTGACCGAGCCGCTGCCGCCCGCCGATGACGCCCGGCGCGCGGCGGGTCTGCTCACCGAGCTGTACGTCGCGGCCAGCCGCGCCCGGCGTCGGCTGGTGCTCGCCTACCCGCGCGCCGACGACCGCGGCTCAGAGCTCGCGCCGATGCCGTCACTGGAACGCGCCCGGCAGGCGCTCCACGCCGTGTGGATCGACAAGCAGGAGGAGCTGTTCGGCCCGGCCGAGGCGCTCGCCTCGACCTACCGGTTGCTGCGCGACGAGCTGATGGCCGGCACCGCCCGGGCCGGCGGCCGGCTCGCCGAGCTGCGGTTCGACACCGACCTCGACGTCTCGCACGCGGTCGTGCGCTACCTGGAGCTGCTCAAACTGGCGGCGCTGATGGAACGGCCGGACGGGCAGAGCGTGGCCGAGTCGCTGCTCGACGTCAACTCGCGGATCCTCCAGGCGGTCACCGCCGAACAGCGCGAAATCTTTCTGACCTCGTCGCTGGACGAGTACCTACTGGACTCCGAGCGCGACGTCCGCGCCCGCGCCGCCGCGCTCGCCGCGCGTGACGAGCCGACGCTCGCGCCGTTTCTGCCGCTGCGCGGAGACGGGGTGATGCTGTCGGCGTCCGACATCGACACCTACCGGACCTGCCCGCTGAAGTACAAGTTCGCGCGCGTCTTCCGGATCCCGCAGGAGCCGACGCTCAACCAGCGGTTCGGAATCCTCGTCCACCACGTGCTCGAGCGCTACCACGCCCACGACGGCAACGGTCCCGCCCATTCCTTGCCGGAGCTGCTGGGCCTGTTGGACGCCGGCTGGCGGCGCGGTGGGTTCGGCGACTCCGAACAGGAGCGTCAGCTGCGTGGCAAGGCGACGACCGCGCTGACGCGCTACCACGAGCGGGCCGCGTCCGACCGCGCGACGCCGGTCTGGTTCGAGCGCCAGTTTCAGTTCAAGCTCGGGCGCCACATGTTGCGCGGCCGGGTCGACCGGGTCGACCGGCTGCCGGGCGGCGAGTACGAGCTGATCGACTACAAGACCGGCCGCCCGAAGAATGCGGCGCAACTGGCCGATGACGTGCAGCTGTCGCTGTACGCGGTCGGCGCCCGGGAGGCGTGGCGGCTGGACGCCTCGCGCCAGGCCTACTACTACCTGCTCGACGACCAGAAGGTCGCGCTGTCCGACGACCCCGGGCGCGACGAGTGGGTCCGCGACGTCGCCACCGAGGTGGCCGAAGGGATCCGCTCCCAGGGCTTTGAGCCGACCCCCTCGTACGCCGCCTGCACGATCTGCGACTACCGGCTCGTCTGCCCGGCGGCCGAGCGCTGACGCTCGGCCGGGGCGGCCCGCGGCGGCTGGCTGCCGGCGGGACGCTCAGCTGCGGCCTCGCTCGCTGCCGGACGCAGCGCGACCGCCACGATCACGGCACCGACCAGCCCGGCGACTCCGCAGAGCACGAGCGTCGCGTTCAGGCCCGAGGCGAACGCGGCGTGGATCGCCCGATCGAGACCGGCGCGCGCCGCGGGCGGTGCCGCGTGCAACACCGCTCGACTCTGGCCCCCGGCGACCGCCTTGGCCAGCCGTCCGGAGTCGGTGACGTGCGGTGCCCCGGACAGGCGGTGGCCGATCCGGCTCTGCAGGATCACGCCGAGCCCGGCGATCCCGAGCGCGTAGCCGAGTTGGCGCATGGTGTTGAGCGCGCCGGAGGCCATCCCGCCGAGCTGCTGCGGAACCGCCCCGAGCGCTGCCGAGGCGAGGGTCGGCGATACGAGCCCGACGCCGATGCCCGCCACGAGCAACCCGATGAACACGCTCTTCCAGTCAGACCCGGCGTTGAGGTGGGCTTGGAGCAGTGCGCCGACCCCGACCAGCGTCATTCCGGCCGCGATCGCCCATCGTCGGGCGGCCGGCGCGTGCAGGTAGCGCCCGATGCTCAGCGACGTGACCAGGGCGGCGAGACTCATCGGCAGGAACGCGGCGCCGGCCTGGATCGGGCTCATCGCGCGGACCGACTGCAGCCACAGCGACGTGTACGCCAAATACGAGAATGCGGCCAGCGGGAAGATGAACGCGGCCACCATGACGGCGCTGAACGCGGCTCGCCGCAGCAGTGCCAGGTCGACCAGAGGTCGGCTGCTGCGGGCCTCGATCGCCACGAACGCGCCCAGTGCCAGCGCGCCGCCGACCAGGGTCGCCACCGTCTGGAACGAGCCCCAGCCGACCTCCGACGCGCGCGTCAGGCCGTACGTGACCGCGCCGGCCGAGACGGTGAACGCGACCATCCCGGGGAAGTCGATGCGGCCGGCGCGCCGCGGCTCGTCGCGGGACAGCGCGAACACCGCCAACGCGACGGCGACAACCGAGATCGGC
>Ga0302326_10027185_pt1 | contig 11541 bp, 10 predicted proteins | sample Palsa_T0_3_FD_202264 | JGI IMG/M metagenome (GOLD analysis project Ga0302326, IMG submission 202264) | Peat permafrost microbial communities from Stordalen Mire near Abisko, Sweden - Palsa_T0_3 | ecosystem: Environmental > Terrestrial > Soil > Palsa > Peat permafrost | place: Sweden: Abisko...
GTCCGTCACCTCATACCAAAGTCCGCTTGCAGGATCCTGATATTGCACCACGGCCGTTGCCAGACGGTTGAGAATACCCAAAAGTTTCGCGCGGCCCGGATCGTTCGCGGGGTAGTAGGGAATCGTATCGACCAACGCCATCATGTACCAGCCCATGCCGCGCGACCAAAAGATCGGCGAATCGCCGGTGGTTTTATCCGCCCACGGCTGCATATGCGCTTCATCCCAGCCGTGATAGAAAAGGCCGGTTTTCGGATCGCGCACATGCTCTGAACTCACCACGAACTGCTTGGTGATGTCGTCGAAATCCTGCGGCTCATTGAACGTGTGCGCATATTCCGCGTAGAACGGCTCGGCCATGTACAAGCCGTCGAGCCACATTTGCTGCGTATAGCGCGCCTTGTGCCAGAAGCCGCCCTCGGGCGTGCGCGGTTGCTGTGCGAGCTGATTGCGCAGCAGTGTCGCCGCGTTGTAGTAGCGCTTGTCCTGCGTGACGGCATAGAGCAGCAGCAGTTGATGGCCCATGCGCACGCTATCGAGCTCGAACTTTTGCGAGCTTTCCGCCGGATCGTACGTGTTGATCGAAGTTCCATCCGGCGAAAGGAACGGATCCACCGAATTCTTGATGTAGTTGAAATAATCGCCATTCGCCGTGTCGTACCAAACCGCTTCCACGCCCTGTAGCAGCGTGGCCAATTCGTAGTTCCACACCCAGTGCGCGTCCGGCGGTGCAAAGCGTCCGTTGGGCCAGCGCTGCAGCGTGGAATTGGCCATGCGTTGCGACCATGGCAAATCCTGCGCGCTCGCGCCGCCAGCGCAAATTGCGAGAATACAGAGCGCGGCGAGCCCTAAAGCAAGCGCGCGCGCTCCGCCACAGCGGCGGTGTGGCGCCCGTTCGCAGCGCGTGTACGCCTCAATCTGTGCGCGGAAATTCGATTCGCTTCTGACATTCATCGTGGATGCCCCCGAAGGATATTCGCCGGATCGTCGGCCGAAATCGGCAGCGTGAACGCGACGAGCCACTCGTTTCTATCAGAAAATCGTGCGCGTGTCTTGGCCGTTCTAAAGAGTTGAGAGTCCATCCCGCATTGTGAAACGGTCCGGAGTTCCGCCCGGGAACGCTCCTGCGACGCGAAAGTGAACATCGGCCCGTTCGTACTATTGACCCCTGCTGCCCCCTTTCCTAGCATGGATCTCGAAGGAAGGTACCTCCCTGCGCGGACAGGGCGCTGCAGCACGCCCGCCCGAACCATCCGGCCGAACAGGCCTATCTCGCACAAGAGGCTCAGACGCTCAGATGATGCGCAAAACGGAACACGTCGCGATACTTTCAAGGAGCGTAGGAGACCGGCGGGGCGTGCGCATGAATTCGCGCGTTCCGGTAACCATCGAATGGGAAAACGCCAGCGGCCAATCCTGCCAGCAGCAGGGCCACACGCGCGTTGTCGGGTCCACTGGGTGCATGGTAACTATCTCCGCCGAAATAGATGTCGCACAGTCGATTCGCTTGACTAACGGTGTGACGCAGCGCAGCAGTGCGGCCGTGGTCATCTGGCGAGGACGTGGTGAGGATGGCGGCTCGGAGATGGGCATTGAACTGATCGAGCCGGAGACGGATTTTTGGGGGTTGGAACTATGAGCGAAATGCATCCGTTGGCCGTTCGCAGGACCGCGGCCGCTCCGGTGGAAGATCGTCGCCGCAGCCAGCGCGTCGTGATTCGCGTACCTGTGACTGTGAGCGTGGTGCTCGCGGGCAAACCCGTGACCTTCGCCGCGCACACCGTGGCCGTCAACGACCAGGGCGCCATGCTGGCCGCGCCGCAAACCATGCCGGTTGACACTCAGCTTGAAATCACCAACGAGCGCACGCGCCAGAGCAGCGCCTGCCGCGTCACGCGGACTCCACCCGAAAGCAGCGAAGGATTCCTGATTCCCGTGGAGTTCACCACTCCCGCCGTCGGCTTCTGGCAAATCAGCTTTCCGCCGAAGGATTGGAAGCCGGTTGAATAGCGCCGTCACGTCGTCACGCTGTGTGAACGTCAGCGTAGTTGCACTTGAGCACTCCGGTCGCTCTCCGCTCTTGCCTCTCCGGCGGCGCGCGCTAGAATCGAATTCCCCTTCTGAAGTCTGAGCGCTCGCACCCCTCTCCGGCGCGCGTGGATAAAAAACCTGGAGGAAAATCATGGATGAGCAAGAACGGCGTCGCGAGACGCGCGTGGACGTGAGAGTTCCCCTGCGGTTCCGGCCAATTTCCAATCCGTATGTGCCCGAGCAGAGTGCGGAAACGGAGAACGTTTCGCAGCTGGGCATTTATTTTACGACGGATTTCCCGCTCGCGGTGGGAACCACGCTTGTGCTTTGGCTCACGATGCCCTCGCAGGTCACCGGGGCCGAACCGCGCGAAGTGCGTTGTATCGCCCGCGTAGTTCACGTGCAGCCGACGGGGCGCCTGGTGCGCCACAACGGCGTCGGATTGCGCATTGAGCAGTTCGCTTCCGCGGCGCGTGCCGAGCGTTGGGCGAGCTGAATCGCCGGCCTGGCCCGATCGCGGGGCGTCGAGCGCTGGCTTAGTGCGATTTTCCCGCCGGGCCGGGCGCGATGGTGAATACCACTTTCGCGCTGCTCACGTTTTCGTACTCGTCGTAAACGCGCACGGCCAGCGTGTGTTCGCCCGGATCCAGGCCGGCAAGCGCCCAATCGAAGTGCTCTTGCGGCGCATCGCTCAGTTCGCCCATCGGCAGCACCAGCGTCCATTCGCCGGCGTCCAAGCTGTATTGCGCGCGCCCGATCGCGCTACCCGGGTCGGCGGCGTCGAATCGAACCCGCACGCTCTCCGTCGCCCCTGCCGGCTCGGCCGCAAGCCCGCTGACAACCGGCGGCGTGTTGTCCACAAGAAATCGCTCCGATTCCAGTTCCGCGGTCAGCGCGCTATCCGGCGTATTTGACGGTCCATCCGACGCCACAATTTTCAAATAGTAGGCGCCGTCCGGCATCGTCGAAGTGTCCCAGGAATAGAATCGCTGCTCGATTTTATCTTTGAGCAGCTTCCACGCCGTTTCGCCTTCGCCGCGGTAGTAGATCGCGAATTCCAGCGTGTCGTCGTTCTCGTCGTCCGCGCTCCACAGCACGGATTGATAGCCCTTCTGCCGGAATCCTTGCGGCGGCATCTCAAATCGCGCCGCGAGCGTTCCCGGAATCGCTCCGCCATCGAACGCGAGAGACGTCGCGCCTTCCGTCGAGGCAGGGAATCGCAGTTGCACCGGCACCGGCACCGCGCCCAGTCCTCCGCCGCCCGCGTTGCCTCCCTGCACGCGCACGCCGGCTTCTTGCATCACGATCGCTTCGATCACCGGTGCTACGTTTTTCGGCAGATACGCCACGCTCACCCAATCTACCTCGGGCGATGGCGCAGCCGGGCCAGGGCCCGCGTTCAGCACCGCCTTCCACTGAATGAACCGCGCCGGCGGGCACTCCACTGTCTGCCCCGCTGCTTCCGTATATGGACCAGCCCACGCGCTCCAATTATCGTCGGGCGTCGATGTATTCCCGGAGCGCGCAAACATTTCCACGCCCCCAGCCGCGAACTTGGGTGCTTGGCCGCCGCCCGATTCGCCCCACCAGGATATCCGTCCCCAATGAGAGAAAATGCGCGCGTCAAACGCCTGCGATTCGTACGTGCCTTCGGGTTCATTCCCCGGCCCGAGCGAGAAAACTTTCCCGGGATTCGCGCTCGCAAGGTAAACAGCGCCGTTCGGCGCGGATGCCAGGCTGGTGATCTGCTCCGCGGGGGTTTTCGCGATCACCGAAAATATCTGCTCGCCGTCCAATTCGATCACGCCACCGTGATTTCCCGTGCCCAGGAGCAACTTGCCGCTCTGATTCCATCCCAGGCTGTAAACCAATAAATCGCGCGACGACCACAATTGCGTTGGCGATCCGTCCGGCGCGATGCGGTAGACCGCGCTCGATGCCACGGCGGGAAACGGAACGAACGACAACGTTTGCGTCTGTGTCTCCGCGGTTCCCGCGGCTTGCGTAGCCGCGGCTTCCTGGTTTGAAAACGTGAGCGTCGGCGCCGTATTCTGCTGCGCGGCGGACGGCGTTACCGCAAAGCTCGGCAGCGGCGGCGTTACGCGGGCTTTTTCTCCGATGGCCGCGGCATAAAGATTGCCCTGCGCGTCGAATTGCAGCGCGGTGATTTCCTTCTTGTCGGTTTCGTACAGCACAAACGCGCGGTGCGTCGCGGCGCCCGCCGCGGGCGTCGCATCGTCCGCTTTTCGCGCGCCGCGCTGCTGTTCGCTGGCGATCGGCGCCGCCTTCGGAATTCGCAGGATGCGCCCATTCGGTTCGGTGCCGGCGATCAAATTGCCGTTGCCATCAAGCGCCAAGGCGCGAATATGCGTTTCGTCGCCGGAATAAAAAAGCTGGCTCGTGCCGTCGGGCGCGACGGCGAAAATTTTGCCGGTATCGCCCGTGCCCACGTACAGCGTGCCATCGGAATCGAGCGCCAGCGCCCAAATGTATTTCGTCTTCGGATCGAAATAAACCGAGCTTTGTCCGCCCGGCGTCACGCGATAGACCTTTCCGTCCGGCGAAGTCGCTACATAAAGATTGTCGTGCGCGTCGATCGCCAGCGCCTGCGCGGTCATTTCCGCCGACTCGAAAACCTTCGTCGTCTTCCCCTGCGCGTCGAAGCGCACCACTTTGGCGCTCGATCCCCCGGCGGCGTAAAGATTGCCTTTGGAATCGAATCGCAGCGCCCACAAATACGCCAGATTCGCGTCGCCGAAATCCGCCATGTGCGGAGCCGGCACCAGTTTCCCGTCGCTGCGCATGGCCACGCCATGCGCGGTGCCTTTTTCAAATTCCTCGTAGCGCGATTGCCGCCAGAAGCGCGTATGCTCCGCGGCCACCGGCAGCGCGAAACACGCCGCCATCAGCAATCCGAGCGCGGCGAAGATCGTGGCGCGTGCGCGCGCGTTATGAATCGGGCATTTCATCGAAATCCTTTCAAGCAGCCTCACCGGGCGAGCGCAAAAAAATCGTACGTACACGAATTCTCAGCGAATGCGAATCGAAATCGTCGTCGAGCCGGACACCACTTCCTCCATCGGCACCGACCATTCCCCGGCCTTTGAATCGCGCAGCTCAAATGCCGAGCCCGTGCCCAGCCGGCCATCTAGCACGTTGATTTCATCCAGCGGCGCATTCGGCAGAATTTTGTCCTCGATCAGCAGTGTCGGGTTTGTATCCATCAGCGCCACGTACAGAAAATTATCGCGCCGCTCGCGGTTCAGTGTGGCGATCAGTTGCTCCAGGCTGTTCAAGCGTCCCAGTCCCGCCGCGGAAAATGGATTCGTCAGCCGGTCCAGCGTCTCCGAATCGCTCACCAGAATCTGCATCGTCGTTCCCGGCGCCGCCTGCGCCGGAATCGTAATCGGCACATCGCGCAGCACCGGCGCGCCGCGGTACGGATGCAGCAGAACTTTCACCACCACCGATTCGCCCGGCTGCGCTTCGATTTTTTCCGCCCACGCTTCCGCGATCGTCGCCACGCGCCGCTCCGGCACGCTCTCCAGGCTCAGGTGAATCCCCTGAATCTTCGGCAATTCGTAGGGGTTCGCGAAGATTTGCGCGAACGCTCCCTGCACCTTCGCCGCCACGTACGCGCCGTCGGGCACAAGCGCGTCGGTCGGCGCGAACATATCTTCAATCTGCACGCTCGAATGCCCTTCGATTTCGATCGTAGCCGTCAGCCGCAGCGTGGTGCCCTCGCTGTACATCGCGTTCTGCGTCAACCCATTCAGCGTGGCCATCCCCACCAAAATCGGCGTCAGTTTTGGATCCGAAGCGATTTGAAAATGAAATTGCTTTTTCCCGCCCGGCGAATCCAAATCCAGTTCCACCGGCAGCATCGCCGCCGTTCCGCCCAGGTGTCCCGAAATTTCAGACACCACATCCTGATCGATCGACCCGATCACTCCACCCACATTCACGATTTTCGTCGATTCATACTCCGAAGCCAGCGTCGTCAGCACCCGCCCACGCGCCATCGGCAATGAGATCGTGCCAAATCCAAACAGCGGATGCCCGCACGCAAACACCCGATCCCCCACAATCGCCGTCACCGTGCACGCCGCGTTCACCGAAAGATCTCCCGAAATCAGCGTCACGCCGATCATATCGCCCGCTACCACGTTCGCATCGTCTGACTGCGCCGCCGCCGTCCCGCCCTGCACCGATTCCATCCCAAATTGCGCCATCTGATCCGAATATTGCCGCAGCGTCTCCGCACTGAAACCGGAAAAAATCACCGGCGCCGCGATCGGCTCCAGAAAATCGCCCTGCTCCGCGGTTCCCGCGCGCGCGCTCCATTCTTCCGGTAGAGCGTAGCGCTTCGTTGCGTCCGGCTCGGCGCTCAGCCCGCCGCTCAAGTCGCCTTGCGCATCGCCGTCCGCCGTCGCCGCAGAAGCGCTCGTCACTGGCGCCGCGTCCGCCGGCGCGTTCACGCTCAACATGCTCTCAATCGGCGTGACGCCCGCAATCGGCTCTTTCGCAAACATCCCTAGCTTCAGCGAAAGCGCCCCCGCCAGCTTCCCCTCGATGTAAACCGGGCTCCCGCTCATCCCGGCGACCACTCCGGTGTGCTCCACCTCCGGCCCCTTCAACTGCACCAGAATAATGTCCTGCTTCGGCCCCAAAAAATTCGGCATCACCCCGATCACATCCAGATCGAACGATTCGATTTTATCCCCCGCGAAAATCGTGTAAGCCACCCCCGTCATTCCCGGCTTCACCTGATCCAGCGGCAAAATATCCGGCGCATCGCCCGCAAATAGACGCGCGCTCGCTCCCATCAGAAGCGTCATAAGAAAAAGGGATCGGGCGGCGCGCGAACCGAAGCGAAGTTTTTTGGCGATTTGAGGAAATCTAACGAGACGCATGAATTATGAATGATACCGCGCGCCTTACGCGCGAATCAAATTCGCGCCCGGACTCGGGTTGAGCACATCACTCCACATTCAAATGGATGCGCGCACTACCGCGCGGAGTTGCCGGGGCGGCCCGCACGGCGTGCTAGAATTTAGACGTGTCGAAGCAAAAGATTTCTCCAGCAAAAACAATCTCCGGCGCCGTCGAAGTCCCCGGCGATAAGTCGATCTCGCATCGCTACGCCATCCTGGCCTCGCTCGCCAGCGGTCCGAGCGAGATCGCCCATTTTTCCGCCGCCGATGATTGCCATCGGACGCTCGAATGCTTTCGTCGCATGGGAATCGAAGTCGATCAGCGCGGCGATTCCGTGCGCGTAAGCGGCGCTCCCAAAGATGGCTTGCGCGCCCCGCGCCGCACACTCGACGCCGGCAATTCCGGCACCACCATGCGCCTGCTGGCCGGCGTCCTCGCGGGCCAGAAGTTCCGCTGCAAGCTCGATGGCGATGGCTCGCTCCGCCGCCGCCCCATGCGCCGCGTGATCGATCCGCTTACGCGCATGGGCGCAAAGATCGCTTCGCGGAATGGCGGCACGGCGCCGCTCGAAATCGAAGGCACGCCATTGCACGCCATCGAATACAAATTGCCGGTGGCCAGCGCGCAAGTGAAATCCGCCATTCTCCTCGCGGGATTATTTGCCGCGGGCGAAACTTCGGTGATCGAAGAATTTCCCACGCGCGATCACACCGAATTGGCGCTCGAAGAATTCGGCGCCGAAGTGATTCGCGAAGGCCGCGCGATTCGCATCTCCGGCGGCGCGCATCTCGAAGGCCGAAAACTCACAGTCCCCGGCGATCTTTCCTCCGCCGCTTTTTTCCTGGCCGCGGCGCTCATCCTGCCCGGCTCAAATCTGCTGGTGCACGAAGTCGGCCTGAATCCCACGCGCACCGCCGTGCTTGACGCCTTCGCGCGCATGGGCGGCGCCGTGAAGCCGGTTTCAATCCGTGTCGCCGGCGGCGAACTGATCGGAGATCTCAGTGTGAGCTACGCGCCGCTCACCGGAGGCGTGATCGAAGGCGCCGAAATCGCCAATCTGATCGACGAATTGCCGGTACTCGCCGCGCTCGGTCCGTACACCGAGCAGGGAATTGAGATTCGCAATGCCGAGGAATTGCGCGTGAAGGAAAGCGATCGCATCGCCGCGATCGTCGAAAATCTGCGCCGCATGGGCGCCACGGTTGACGAACGCCCCGATGGCCTGCGCGTGGAAGGCCGCCGCGCCGGCCGCCTGCGCGGCGCGAAGATCGAAACTCGCGGCGACCATCGCATGGCCATGGCCTTTGCCGTAGCGGCGCTAGGCGCCGAAGGAACTTCCGTGATCGATGACGCGCAATGCGCCGCCGTCTCGTACCCGGATTTTTTCGCCACGCTCGAGCGTCTGGTCGAGCGTTAGCTCACGCGACTCAATGAGCGTTAATTCGCCGCTCGTTCAACTGCCTTTGAGAAGGTGAATGTCGCCGTAGGTCGTACGAATATGAATCGCCGGACCGTGCGTCCCCGCCTCGCCCACCAGCGACGACCGCTCGTTGTCCTTGCGCTGCGCAATTCCGGAAAATTCGCTGTCGATGTCTCCGGAATCCGATTCCGCATCCATCTGAAAATTCGATTTCGCCGGCAGCGTCACCGAAACGTCGCCCGAATCGTCCGTGACGTCCATCCCCTCGCGCGGCGGCTGCGCCAGTCGAATCTCGATATCGCCGTCATGATCGTCCACGTGAATGCCTCCGGCCACGTTTTCAATCGTCACGTCGTTTTTTTGCGTTGAGACGTTCGCATCGCCCGGCGAATTTTCGATTTCCAGATCGCCGGAATCCAGTTCCAGCGAGCCCGGCAGCGCCGTCAGCGTGAAATCCGTGCGCTTGGAACTCAACCGCGCTCCCTTGGCGATTTGCGATAAGTGAATCGGACCGTAAAATTCGCCTTCGATGTCGGCTTCGCCCTTCACATCCGACATGGAGACCTCATCGCCCTTCCCGGACAGGCGAACGTTGCCGGCGACCCCGGTCACCCGCACGTCGCCATGGTCGGTTTCGGCCGTTACGTCGCTGCCCGCGTCGCTGATCTCGAGATTGCCCTTGTGCGTCGTGGCCTCGAAGGTGCCGAGCACGCCCGCGGCGTCGATATCGCCCTGCTGCGTGGTGGCTGAAACCGATGCGTGCAATGGGACGTGCACCTCGAGATCGAGCTGCACGCGGCGCGCGTCCGAATTTTCGCTCGCGCCCTGCGCCTGCGGCTCAATCTCATAGCTTCCGTCGTGATTGTCCGTAACCACGAAATGCGTCGCGTCGGCGGTGCTTTGCGCGGTGCTCGGGGAAAATTCGCTGATCGACTTCTTGAGCGTCACCAGAATTTCCGCGCGGTCTTCGGCGTGAATCGAAATATCTCCGCGCACATTGGAAATCTCAATGCGCGCGTTCGCGGCCACCGGCTGGGCTGGCATCTGCTCGGTGAAAACATAGGGAGTGCCCCAATTCGCCCGCCAGAAATCCGCCTCGCCCAGTTGTTGCCGCACTTTGTAGAGTCCGCCGGCCGTGGCGACCAGCGCGAGTATCGCGATAATCAAAAAAATGTCGCCGCCGCTGATAATCCTGGGCGCGGATTGCGCGGAACCGTGCGCCACAAGGTAATCGATCAGCCGTGCCATCCCCAGCAGAATCAGCAGCAGCGGCCACCAGCGCAAAAACAAATCCCACAGGTCGTACTGATGCCGGAAATTTTGAATTAGAAATAGCGTGCCGATCAGCACCAGCACCAGTCCGCTGAAGATCGAATGCCTGCCGCGATATTGCTCGCTCACGGTTGTGCCGTCCTCACTTCGCGCGCGACATCTCGTCCGCGTCTGCGACGATTACGAATCAACGTGTCCCTCGGTGGATGCCAAAGACTCGGCCAGTTTCATCCCGCCGATCACCAGAAGAATCACGGGCCAGAGCCGGCCGAAGCTGAGCCCCGGTACAACCTGATCCACCAGAAAAAGTACGCCGATGGTGATCAGGATGATGGGGCCGCGCAGTTCATGCAGCGTGCAGCGCGCGCATTTACAGCGAATTTTGTCGGCCATCGAACGCGTCCTCCGAACTCTTCAGCGCCTGCGCTCCATCACCTTGTACAAACCGATCGCGATCAGGATCAGCGGCCAGCCGTGCGCGATCGCGCGATCCGCATCCAACCAGCCGAGATTGTCGGCGAGAAAAATGACCCCAATAAAAATCAGGATTGCCGGACCGATGATGTGCGGGTGGCGCTCGGGCGGTGCAGCGGGCTGCGCGGGCGTTTCCGGAATGCTCGCGCTCGCGGCGGATGCCGCCGCTGCCGGCGCTGGCGCGCTTGAGGGCGCAAACGCGAGAGCTTGCGTTGGCGCGCTCGAGGACGCGCGTGGCGCAGCCGTCTCGCGCGGCGCCGCGGCCGCTTGCGCGTGGCGCAGATTCGTGGCCGTGACGCAGGCTTCGATCGGCATGTACAGACAGAAAAAGCCGGTGAGCAGACCGAACAACGGCTGGTGCATACCCGTGGAATCGGCCGAGACCAATCCGACGAAGATCGCCACGTGAATCAGAGCTTTCGTGTATTCGCCGTTGTACACCGCTCCAAGCCCCGGAACGATTCCCAGGAAAAACGCCACCGCCGGAATATGTTGCCGGTGCGGCGGCGTTGCCGGCTGCGCCACCGAAGCCGCAAGGCACGGCTCGCAATAAAACATTCCTTGAACGCTGCGCGCGCATTCCGGGCACAGCGCTTTTCCGCAGTTGCGGCAGTACGCGGTGGCTTCGGCATCGGGATGAACCGCGCATTTCATGGCAGGCTCCTCGCAGAAACTTCAGGCAGCAGCGCCGCGGATTCCGCCATCGCGTGCCTCACGAAATTTACGGGGCGGCTCGCGCGTGTGGGATCGTGAGCGTTGTCGCGCGGCGCGTTTTCGGTTCTTCCGGGCGCCGGCGCGGGATTTCCGCCGGGCGCGGATTTCGGTTGCGGCGCGGCTCCGCTCTCCGGTGCAACCTCGATAGCCGATTGAATTTCGTACACGATGCGCGAATCGAACACGAACCTCGCTCCGCGCGCGTAAACCAGATGACTCTGCCGATTCACCTCGCGATACAAATTCGCGGGCTCGAGTTCAGCCGTTGCCGGCCGGTGCCACTCGATGCCAAGCGCGTGCGAGATCACCAGCGCGGAAACCAGCACCGTCAGCGCGCCGTAGGCCAACTGAGGCTGCGCGAAATCGAAAAGCCAATCGAACCAGCCGCGATTTTTCGCAGCCGCTTGCGCCGCCGCAACAGCGGCGTGGCTCTCTCTCGCTCGTGCCCCGGTCGTGCGCTCCAAAATTGCGCCCACAAGTTCCGGCGGCTCCGCAACGAAGCCCAGAGTGTGCAGTCCGCTGACGGTTGCGCCAACGCTCGCCGCCAGCGCATCGCACGCAGCGCAGCCCGCGCGATGCCCCGCAAACGCCCCCAGTTCATCCGGCGCGAGCAGCCCATCCAGAAAATCGGAAAGCCGGCGTTCGGTCTCCGCGCAGGTCCAGTTGGTGTTGTCGGCAGCCATAATTTTGTCCTA